>ERZ772889.69-NODE-69-length-117315-cov-23.214643_pt1 | contig 117315 bp, 99 predicted proteins | sample MGYA00512127_ERZ772889 | MGnify/ENA primary metagenome ERZ772889 (study PRJEB29015, sample SAMEA2737689) | human gut metagenome | biome: human gut; feature: human-associated habitat; material: faeces | place: China | collected 2012 ...
CCATTGATTTTTCCCGCTTGATTCTAAGCCCTTTTTCTCCGAAAATCACTGCAAACTCAGCTTGTTCGCAAAGTGTTTACAGTTTCATTTGAAAAACCGTCTTGACAATATTCATCGGACGTGGACACCTGGATGTTTTTCAAATGGGTGTTCAAGAGTGCCGCCGCAGTTCTCATCGTATCCAATACTTGGACCATCGTCATGGGCATCTTCGACGCTACCCAGAGCGTTGTCAACGGTGCTGCCGGAGTGATGATCGGAAACACCAGCATCGACATTTCCTCGGTGGTCACGGATTTGGAAAGCAGGCTCATGGAAATGGATGTGGGTCCGCTGCTGGGGCTGTGGTTTCAGTCCCTGTTCGTGGGTATCTGCACCTGGGCAATCACTATCTGCATTTTCATTGTCATCTACGGGCGCATGATTGAGGTCTATCTGGTGACTTCCGTGGCACCCATCCCCATGGCGACCATGGCAAACCGGGAATGGGGTCAGATGGGACAGAACTATCTGCGCACCCTGCTTGCCCTGGGCTTTCAGGCCTTTCTCATTATGGTCTGTGTGGCGATCTACTCGGTGCTGGTGCAGAACATCTCCGTATCCACCGATATAAGCACCGCCATCTGGACCTGCATGGGTTACACGGTGCTGCTATGCTTCTGCCTATTCAAGACCAGCAGCCTTGCCCGCTCCGTATTCAATGCCCACTAAGGAGGTAAAAAATGCCCTATGTAACCGTCCCCAAAGACCTTACCAAGGTCAAAAGCAAGGTTCTTTTCAACCTGACCAAGCGGCAGCTGATCTGCTTCAGCCTCGGTCTGCTCATTGGCGTCCCCCTGTATTTTGCAGCCAAAGAGCCGCTGGGCAATTCCTCTGCCGCCATGCTGATGATCCTCACCATGCTGCCCACCTTCCTGTTCGCTCTGTATGAAAAGAATGGGCAGCATCTGGAGGTCATCATCCGCAACATGATTCGGGTGCTGGTGCTTCGCCCCAAGAAGCGCCCCTACAAAACCAACAATTTCTATGCCGTCATGGAACGGCAAAACCAGTTAGACAAGGAGGTATATCGGATTGTCCACCCAAAGAAAGCTGTCCCGCGCCGAAAGGAAGGCAGTACAGGTCGCTATCTCAAGGGCAAAGCGGACAGATAAGAAGGAAATGTCCGCACAGGACAGCATTCCCTACCTGCAAATCCGTGTAGACGGTATCTGTCAGGTCACGCCCACCCATTTCACCAAAACTATCCAGTTCCGGGACATCAACTACCAGCTCTCGGACAACGAGGACAAGCAGGCCATCTTCGACGGCTGGTGCGACTTCCTCAATTATTTCGACAGCTCCATCAAATTCCAGTTTTCCTTCGTGAATCTGACCGCCCTGCGGGAATCCTTTGCCCGGGCAATCCCGCTGCGTTCGGATCAATTTGAAAGCATCCAGCGGGAGCTGTCCAAAATCATCCAGGAGCAGCAGGCAAAGGGCAACAACGGCATTGTGAAAACCAAGTATCTCACCTTCGGTATCGATGCCGACAACATCCGCTCTGCAAAGCCCCGGCTGGAACGCATTGAAACGGACATCCTCAACAACTTCAAACGGCTGGGCGTCAGCGCCGAGGTGCTGAACGGACAGGAGCGGCTCCGGGTTCTCCATGACATTCTGCGCATGGACACGCCGGAGCCTTTTACTTTCCGCTGGGAAGATCTGCCCCGGTCCGGGCTGTCCACAAAGGATTACATTGCCCCCAGCTCCTTCCTGTTCAACCGGGCGAAGGACTTCCGCATGGGTAAGAAGTTTGCTTCCGTCAGTTTCCTGCAGATTCTGGCACCGGAGCTGAGTGACCGGATTCTCAAGGACTTTCTGGATATTGAAAGCAACATTGTGGTCAACATCCATGTGCAGTCCGTAGATCAGGTCAGCGCCATCAAGACCATCAAGCGCACCATCACCGATCTGGACAAGAGTAAGATTGAGGAACAGAAAAAGGCTGTTCGTGCCGGATATGACATGGATATCATTCCCTCCGACCTTGCCACCTACGGTGCGGAAGCCAAAAAGCTGCTGTCCGATCTGCAAAGCCGGAACCAGAGAATGTTCCTTGTGACTTTTCTGATTCTCAACACCGCCGACACCAAGCGGCAGCTGGACAACAATGTGTTTCAGACAAATTCCATTGCCCAGAAATATAATTGCAGCATTACGGCACTGGACTATCAGCAGGAGGAAGGCATGGTCAGCAGCCTTCCTCTGGGACTGAACCAGATCGAGATTCAGCGGGGTCTGACCTCCTCCGGCGTGGGAATCTTCGTTCCCTTTACCACCCAGGAGTTGTATCAGGACAGCCCGGAGGCACTGTACTATGGCATCAACGCCCTAAGTAACAACATCATTATGGTGGATCGGAAGCTGCTGAAAAATCCCAACGGTCTGATTCTCGGCACCCCCGGTTCCGGCAAGTCTTTCTCCGCCAAACGGGAAATTGCCAATGTTTTTCTGGTGACAAACGACGATATTATGATCTGCGATCCCGAGGGAGAATACTTCCCCCTGGTGCAGCGTCTGGAGGGACAGGTCATCAAAATTTCGCCCACCTCCAAGCACCACATCAACCCCATGGACATCAACCTCAACTACAGCGACGAAGAAAACCCGCTTTCTTTGAAATCGGACTTTATCCTTTCCCTGTGTGAGCTGATTGTGGGTGGCAAGGACGGCCTGAAGCCTGTGGAGAAAACCATCATTGACCGTTGTGTGCGGATGGTGTATCAGGACTACCTCAATGATCCCAAGCCGGAAAACATGCCCATCCTCGGTGATCTCTATGACTGCCTGAGAAAACAGGAAGAAAAGGAAGCCCAGTTCGTTGCCACCGCTTTGGAAATCTATGTCAGCGGTTCTCTGAATGTGTTCAACCACCGCACCGATGTAGATGTAAGCAACCGGGTGGTCTGCTACGACATCAAGGAGCTGGGCAAGCAACTCAAGAAGATCGGTATGCTGATCGTCCAGGATCAGGTCTGGAACCGTGTCACCATTAACCGGGAAGCACAAAAGTCCACTCGGTACTACATCGACGAATTCCATCTGCTGCTGAAGGAAGAACAGACCGCCGCTTACTCCGTGGAAATCTGGAAGCGGTTCCGTAAATGGGGCGGCATTCCCACGGGCATCACCCAAAATGTCAAGGATTTGCTGGCCAGCCGAGAGGTTGAAAACATATTTGAAAACTCGGATTTCATCTATATGCTCAACCAAGCCGCCGGTGACCGGAAGATTCTCGCCCAGCAGCTCGGCATTTCTCCCCACCAGCTTTCCTATGTGACCCACTCCAACGCCGGTGAAGGTCTGCTGTTCTATGGCGATACCATTGTGCCCTTTGTGGACAACTTCCCCAAGGATACGGAGCTGTACCGCCTTATGACCACTCGCCCGTCAGACAAGAAGGAGGATGCGGAAGAATGAGGAATCTTCATACTCCGGTAGGTGGTATTTTTGCGTGAATCCCGGCTGAAATTTACCGATAAAGAGCGGCTTGACCCGGTAATGGGAAAAGCGGTTCAGAAAGCGGAGAAGGCTGCTGACAAGGCAGAGAAAGCCCAGGCAAAAATCCCCACCAAAAAGGTTATCAAGCCGGAGCTGATTGCCGACAACAGTAACGGCAAGATCAAGGTGAAGCTCCATTTTGAGGATACGGAAAAGAAGCCGCCCTCTCAGCTCAAAGTCACCGACGCCCCCGCTGCCGCAGTCCGCAGGCAGATTCGCCGGGAAATCCGGGAATCCGAGGATGACAATGTGGGTGTGGAAGCTGCTGGGTATGCCGCAGATGCCGTGGATTCTTCCGCCCATCTGCTTCAGGAAGCACACCATTCCGCCCAGCTCCAGCCCTACCGTTCTGCTGCCCGTTCGGAAAAGCAACTGGAGAAAGCCAATATCCATGCCCTGCAAAAGAAAGCGGAAGTGGAACACCCCACCAGCAACCCTCTGTCCCGTTGGCGGCAGAAGCAGGCAATCAAGCGCCAGTATGCTGCCCAGAAAGCCGGACGCAGTACCGTGGAGGGCAGTGCCAAGGCCGCGAAAGAAGCCACGAAAAAGACCGAACAGGCCGCAGCTTTTGCGGCACGGCATAGGAAGGGCTTCACCGCTGTCCTCGGTATCCTACTGATCCTGGCATTCCTCCTGAACGCCGTGTCCTCCTGCTCCATGATGGTGGAGGGCATCGGTGCTGGAATCGCTGCCGGCAGCTATGCCGCCGCTGACGATGATATTGTGGGTGCGGAAGCAGCCTACTGCGCCATGGAACAGGCATTGCAGCAAAAGCTGGACCACTATGAGCAAACCCATGACTATGACGAGTACCACTATGCGCTGGACGACATCGGGCATGACCCCTATGTGCTGACGGCGATTCTGTCCGCCATGCACCCCGGCGAGTGGACATTGCAGGAGGTCATGGGAACGCTGGAAATGCTGTTTGAAAAGCAGTACATCCTCACGGAAACTGTGGCGAGTGAAACCCGCTATCGGACGGAAACCGTCACCGGGGAACGCCATGCCCGTGATCCCGTCACCGGGGCCTATCTGTATGACCAGTGGGGCTACCCCATTATGGAGGAATACGAGTATGAAACTCAGGTTTCCTACACCTACAGGAGCGTCACCGTCAAGCTGGAAAACTTCGATCTCAGCCATGTCCCCGTGTATGTGATGAACGAGGAAACGCTGGGTCGTTACGCCATCTATATGGCTACGCTTGGCAACCGCCCCGACCTATTTCCGGATTCTGACTACATCCGGCAGATGCTGATCGAGGGTTACACCAAGTATGACCTTCCGCCGGAGGCTCTGGAAAACGCCCGGTTCGCCACCATGATAAAGGAAGCGGAAAAGTATCTGGGTTACCCCTATATCTGGGGCGGCAGCAATCCCAGCACTTCCTTTGACTGCTCTGGCTTCGTATGCTGGGTTCTCAATCACAGCGGCTGGCGGGTCGGCAGAATCAGCGCACAAGGGCTGTACAACCTCTGCACCCCGGTTTCCCGGCGCAACGCCCGTCCCGGTGATCTGGTGTTCTTCAAGGGCACCTACAAAACAAATGGTGTTTCCCATGTAGGCATTTATGTGGGAGAAAACCGAATGATTCACTGCGGAAATCCCATTTCTTACACAAATATCAACACCCAATACTGGCAGTCCCATTTTTTCACATTTGGGCGTCTGCCCTAATAAGGAGCGTGATTCTATGAATCCCAAACTGCAAAAGCTCCGTGCCGAGCTGGATAAGAACACGGAGAAAATCAGCAAGCTCCAGTCCCGAAACGCAGAACTGAAAAAGCAGATTCAGGAGCTGGAGAACATTGACATCATCGGCATGGTTCGGGAGTGCGGTCTGTCCCCGGAAGCCCTGTCCGACCTGCTGGCAAAAGTCCAGGCTGCGCCCAATATCACCGAAACCAAGGAAAAGGAGGATGTTTCCATTGAGGCTTAATCGCCGCTTTTTCACTCTGCTGGCGGTGCTGTTGCTGTGTATGTCCTTTCTGACCATCACAGCATCCGCCGAAGCCAATCCCCCCAAGGGTGATGTGATTATCTACACATCTGATCCCACAGAACCCCCTCCCACGCAGCCGACACCAAAGCCCACTGCACCAAAGCCTACCACGCCGCCGGAAACGGAGCCGCCTGCCACCACAGCTCCAACCACGCCCACCACGGTGACGCCGGTGGAACCCTTTACGGAGGGAAATGCCATTGCGAAAGATCTCCAGTTCCATGCGAACACCAACAAGCAGTTCATAACAATTGAAACTCGCAGCGGTGAGATTTTCTACATCGTCATCGACTACGATGCCCCGGTGGACGAAAAGAGTGAGCAGTTCAGCACCTATTTCCTGAACAAAGTGGATGATGCGGATTTGCAGGCACTGTTGGAGGACGGCAATAAAGTGGAAGTCTGCGGCTGCATTGACCGCTGCTACGCCGGTCATGTGAACACGACCTGCCCGATCTGCGCCAAAAACATGACCGAGTGCGTGGGCAGAGAGCCGGAACCCTCTGAGGAACCCACCGTCCCCGCGACAGAGCCGGTGAAGGAGCCGGAAAAGAAATCCAATTCCGGCGCTGTTCTGGCTGTGCTGCTAATGATTGTCATGGTCGGCGTCGTGGGCTGGTACTTCCTGAAAAATAAGATGCCCAACCCCAAAACCAAGGGTGACACCGATCTGGATGACTATGACTACGGCATTGACGAGGATGACGAGGACTATGCCGACTTTGAACCCTATGAAGAAAAGGAGAAAGCGGAATCCAAATGAGTTACTTCACCACCGGGAAGTCCCGGTTCTATGAAAAGATGATGACCAGCAAGCCCCATCCCCAGCGGGAGGACAGAAAACCTGTCCTCCCCACAGATCACCTTTGCTATGGCTGTCAGCGCTACGGCGAAGGCTGCGTTCACCCCTGCCACCGTGAGGTGCGCAGGGGTGCTTCTCTGGAGGTGACAGTATGCAGCTTGTGATTGCTGAGAAACCCTCGGTCGCACAGAGCTTGTCTAGGATTCTGGGCGTTACTACTAGAAAGGACGGCTATCTGGAAGGAAACGGCTTTCTGGTATCTTGGTGTTTTGGCCATCTGGCGGGGCTTGCCGATGCCAGCGTGTACGACGAACGCTACGCCAAATGGAAGCGGGAGGATTTACCCATCCTGCCATGCCCCTTCCGCTTTGAGATTTTCCCCGATAAGCGGGATCAGTTTTCCGTCCTGAATGAGCTGATGAACCGGGAGGATGTGACCGAAGTTATCAACGCCTGCGATGCCGGACGGGAGGGCGAGCTGATTTTCCGAAGTGTCTACTATCTGGCTGACTGCCAGAAGCCTATGAAACGGCTGTGGATTTCCTCTATGGAGGATGAAGCCATCCGGGATGGATTGCAGAATCTTCGTCCCGGCTCTGACTTTGATGGGTTGTACAAAAGCGCCCTGTGCCGAGCCAAGGCGGACTGGCTGGTGGGCATCAACGCCACCCGGTACTTTTCTCTGCTGTACGGCACGAAGCTGAATGTGGGCAGGGTCATGTCTCCCACGCTGTCCCTGCTGGTGCAGCGGGAATCGGAAATCTCCGCTTTCGTTCCCGAAGATTTCTTCACCGTGAATCTGGATTTCCCGGATTTCACCGTTTCCAGCAAGAAATTCCCGGACAGAACGGAAGCCCAGCAGCTGGCGAAGAAATGCCAGAATCAGAATGCTGTGGTTTCCGACATTCGCCACAGCGATAAGGAGGAAAAAGCCCCTGCACTCTATGACCTGACCACCCTCCAGCGGGATGCCAACCGGCTTTTGGGCTACACCGCCCAGCAGACACTGGACTATCTGCAATCCCTCTATGAAAAGAAGCTGTGTACCTATCCCCGGACGGACAGCCGCTATCTCACGGACGATATGCTGGGAAGTGTCCCGGCAATTGTCCTGTGCGCTGCCGGAATCTACGGTGTGGAAGCTCCCAGTGATATTCTGGCGCAGCAGGTGTGCAACTCCAAAAAGGTATCCGATCACCATGCCATCCTGCCCACCATGGCGGCGGGAGAACTGGATTTGTCCACACTTCCTACGGCGGAGCAGAACATCCTGAAGCTGATCTCCCGGCAGGTGCTGATGGCGGTCAGCGGAGCCTATCGCTACCGGGAAGCAGAAATCTCCATCACCTGCGGGGAAACCTTCAAGACCACCATGAAGATGCTGCTGGATGCTGGGTGGAAGAAATACTGTCAGAAAAGCATCCCACAGAAGTGGTTTTCCGGTCTGGAAGTTGGACAGATACTGAACCCCAGCAAGGTGTCCGTCAAGGAAGGGAAAACCCAGCCGCCCAAGCACTTTACAGAAGATCTTCTGCTGTCCTCCATGGAAACGGCAGGGACGAAAGATATGCCGGAGGATGCCGAACGCAAGGGACTTGGAACTCCTGCCACCCGTGCTGGGATTCTGGAAAAGCTGGTTTCCACAGGCATGGTAGAGCGTCGAAAGGCGAAAAAGCAGACCATCCTGATTCCCACGGCTCTGGGCAATGCCCTGATTACGGTCTTGCCGGAACAGCTTCAATCGCCGCTGCTGACAGCAGAATGGGAGAATCGGCTGTCCCAGGTTCAGAAGGGCGAACTGGAGCCGGAGGAGTTTCTGGACGGCATTCAGGGTATGCTCACCGATCTGGTCAGGGATTACCGCCCGGTTTCCGGCGCGGATATTCTGTTCCCCTCCGCCGAAAACACCGTGGGCAAATGTCCCCGGTGCGGCAGGCCGGTGATCGAGCGCAGCAAGGGATACTTCTGCACGAACAAAGACTGTAAATTTGTTCTGTGGCGAGACAGCCGGTTCTTTACCCTCAAGCAGAAAACCTTGGACAGAAAAACTGCCCAGCTCCTGCTGGAGAAAGGCCGCGCCCCGCTGAAGGGTTGTGTTTCCTCCAAAACCGGGAAGGTCTACGATGCTGCCGTGGTTCTGGAAGATGATGGGGATCGGGTACGGTTCAAGCTGGTGTTTGGCAATGGCTGATCTGCCCCGGATGAATGACGAGCAGCTGAAGCAGGTGCGAAAGCTGATACGCAGCCGCTGCTGCAATTATGACAATGGGAGCTGCCTGCTCTTTGACTGGTCGTTCTGCAATATCTGCCCACAGTGGATCTCCTACTCGCTGAACTGTAAGTGGTTCCGCAATGCAGTGCTGCCCAATGACCCGGCACTGGAAGCATCCATTCTCCATACCCAGCCGAGGAAACGCTGTGTCATCTGTGGAAAGCCTGTCCTGTCCAAATCTCACCGAGCAAAGTATTGTCCTGCGTGTTCCGTTCAGGAACGCAGGCGTCGGGATGCCGAAAGGAAGCGCGTTCAGTATTGGAATCTCCGCATTTAAGGGCCAAAAAAGTGGGTGATACTAATGACTTTTTCACGCACTTCCGCAGGGGTATATGTATTTACATTCGGAAAGCCAAAATCGGCTTTTATATGCGGAGAAAGCTCCCTGTGTGACCCATCTATGTCACATGGGGAGCAGTCAAATCAAAGAAAGGAGCGATCAAATTTGTCCGAAAAACAATCCAGCAAGGAGCGCATCAAAGAGATCACGGCTGGCATTGAAAAAGGCATCATGGAACTGTTTGAAAGTGACCGCTACCGGAACTACCTTACCACCATGAGCCGCTTTCACAAGTATTCCCTGAATAATGTCATGCTGATCCATGCCCAGCGGCCCGATGCCACGCTGGTGGCTGGCTTCAGCAAGTGGAAGAACAGCTTCGGGCGTCATGTGAAAAAGGGCGAAAAGGGCATCCAGATTCTTGCTCCCACCCCCTACAAAATCAAGGTGGATAAGGAGAAGCTGGACCCGGACACCAAGCTGCCTATGCTGGACGATGAAGGGAAACCCATTACAGAGGAAAAGGAAGTCACCATTCCTATGTTCAAGGTGGTGTCCGTATTCGATGTGGCTCAGACGGAGGGTAAACCGCTGCCGCAGATTTCCTTCAGTCTGACCGGGGATGTGGCGCAGTATGAGGTTTTCATGGAGGCTCTGCGCCGGACATCTCAGGTGCCCATTACCATAGAGCCGATGGAACCCGGCATGGACGGCTATTTTCATCTGGAAAAGCAAGCTATTTTTCTCCGGGAAGGTATGAGCCAGGTGCAGACCGTCTGCGCTGCCATTCATGAAATGGCCCATTCCCGGCTCCACAACTATGAGAAAATGACGGAGCTGGCAGACGATGGGGAAACCATCCTTGTGCCGGGAGAAAAAGACAGGAATACTGAGGAAGTGGAAGCGGAAAGCATTTCCTACGCCGTCTGTCAGTATTTCGGCATTGAAACCGCCGACAACAGCTTCGGTTATATCGCTTCCTGGTCCCAAGGCAAGGAGCTGAAGGAACTCCGTGCCAGTCTGGAAACCATAAACAAGACCTCCTCGGAGCTGATTTCCGGGATTGAGCAGCATTATCGGGAGATTTGCAAGGAGCAAGGCATTGATCTGGCAGCAGATGCCCCTGCACAGGAGCAACCCCGGGTGCCGGATAACGCCGCAACTGTTCAGACGGTTGAAGCAAACGTTCCACCGGAAGCCCCCTCACCGGACACCCCAGAGCAGGTGCTGGACGAATACCCCATGCCGGATGAATCCCTGAAAGCAGCTGATCTGGAAGCCTGCGGCTATTTGGATGGGGATATGCTGCCCCTGTCCAGAGAATGGGCAGCGGAACTGTACGATCAGGATTTGAGCGTGTACGCCATCGTGGACGGCGGCAATGCAGAGATGCTGTTTGACCGGGAGGAATTGGATACCCAAGCCTCCGGCACGATGTTCGCTGTTTCCCGTGAGGAATGGGAGCAAAGCCCTATGTTCCACAAAAAAATCGTGGAGCGCCAGCAGCATCAGGAGGAGCGGGAGAAAGCCTTCCTCGCTCATGGGGGTGACTGCTTTGCCATCTACCAGGTAAAGCGTGACGATCCCGGCAATGTGCGGTTTATGAACATGGACTGGATGCAGTCTCATGGGAAAGCCATTGCGCGCGGCAGCTATGACCTGATCTACACCGCACCGCTGACCGCCACCGGCAGCACCGATGCCAAGCTGGAGGCAATCTTTGAACAGTTTAACCTCCATCGTCCGGCAGATTATCACAGCCCGTCCTTGAGCGTCAGCGACATCGTTGCCATCAAGCAGGACGGTGTGGTATCCTACCACTACTGCGACAGCGTGGGTTTCAAGGAGCTGCCCGACTTCCGGCAGGAAAACTATCTGAAGGCAGCGGAAATGTCCACGGAGGATGATTACGGCATGATCGACGGTATCATCAACAACGGCAAGCAGCCCACGGTAGCCGATCTGGAACAGCAAGCCAAATCCGGCCAGCCCATTTCCCTGATGGATTTGGCAGATGCCGTCCACCGAGAGAAAAAGCCCTCCGTTCTGGAAAAACTCAAAGACCAGCCGCAGCAGCCCCAGCGCAAAGCCAAACCCCAAAAATCAAAAGAACAGGAGATTTGAACATGAATGATTTCACCTTTGAAGAACAGCAGCTTATAAGCATCTACAACCCCGGAAGTCGTTTGGGGCTGATTCACGCCCTTGTGGAAATGCGTACCTATCTGGATGAAGATGAGCAGGAGCTTAGAACGCTCACGGATAGCGCTGTCTACAAGCTCAGCCGGATTACAGATGATGCCTTTGAAAAACTGGATTTGATCCCGGAGTTTTGAAATGTGATAAACCTGCGTATTATCGTAAATTCCTGCCACTATAAATCTGCGTATTGTCGAAACTTCTTACAATTCTAATATTGCGTATTGCTGGAACCTGTGTTAAAATACCCGTAGAGGTGAACGGTATGCTATTCAAACGAAAGATTTACGACAAGTTCCTGGCCTGGAAAACAGAGTGTGCCGGTAAGAAAGCACTGTTGGTCGAGGGAGCGCGGCGAATCGGAAAGTCTACGGTTGTAGAGGAGTTCGCAAAGAACGAGTACAAAAGCTATATTCTGATCGACTTTGCGAAAGCATCCAGTGATGTAAAGGAATACTTCCGGCTGTATTTGAATGACCTGGACACATTCTTCATGCTGCTGTCCGTCCAGTATGGTGTCCAGCTGCATGAGCGGGACAGCGTGATCATCTTCGATGAGGTGCAGCTGTTCCCCAAAGCCAGAGAGGCCATTAAGTACCTGGTTGCCGATGGGCGTTATGACTATATGGAAACCGGCTCCCTCATTTCCATTAAGGAAAACGTCAAGGACATTGTGATTCCTTCCGAGGAACGGCAGATGAAAATGTATCCCCTGGACTTTGAGGAATTCTGCTGGGCATTGGGCGAAAAGCCTATGGTCACTTATATCAGAACTTGCTTTGAAAAGCGGGAGCCTTTGGAGCGAACGCTTCACAATAAGGCCATGCTCCTGTTCAAGCAATATATGCTTGTGGGTGGGATGCCCATGAGCATTGTTGCGTTCCTGGAAGGGCGGAAGGACTTTGGCAAGGCTGACCTGGAAAAAAGGGACATTCTGGCACTGTATCGGAACGACATTATGAAGATTCAGGCGCAATACCGCTCCAAGGTGCTGGCGATTTTTGACCAGATTCCCGGCCTGCTCTCCCGGCACGAAAAGCGGGTCGTGTTCAATCGGATCGCCGCCGGTTCTTCTGCGGATCAGTATGAGGAAACCTTCTTCTGGTTGACCGATTCCATGGTCGCCAATGAATGCCGCCGTGCAAATGACCCCAATGTGGGGCTGTCCCTGACAGAATCGGACACCTATATCAAGTGCTATCTGGGGGACACGGGGCTGCTTGTCAGCCACGCTTTCGACGAAAACGAGCTGTTGGAGGATGAAGTCTACAAGCAGATTCTGGATGGCAAACTGGGGCTGAACGAGGGAATGCTCTACGAAAATGTCATTGCGCAAATGTTGACAGCCAATGGTCACAGGCTGTTCTTCTACACCCATTACAGCGAGGAGAAAAAGCGCAATGACATTGAAATCGACTTCATTATCTCCAACAACAGCAAGACAAAATATAAAATGTACCCCATTGAGGTCAAATCCGGCACACGCTACACAACGGACTCTCTGCTGAAATTCAGGGAGAAATACAAAACCAGAATCGGCGGCTGCTATATCATCCATCCCAGAAATCTGATTGTAAATGATGATATTCTCTGCATCCCACCGTATATGACGATTTGTCTGTAATATTTTCTTCCCACACCTTTTGTAGGTTTTCTAATCTTGTACTGAAAATTGCCGTACAATTGGAAATAGTAGAATGTGAAAGGTGGTATAAACTATGGTAGCAAAAATCGCAAACGTAATGGCTCGTGTGGAGTCCCATATAAAGGAGCAGGCCGAGGAAACCATGGATATGCTCGGCATTCCTGTTTCTTGCTCTGTTCCCAGCGCACCCGCTGCACGGGATGAATTGGACGATGCCGCTTTTTACGCCATGATGGAACATGGTCTTAAAGAAGCTAAGGCGAATCAGTCCCGTCTCGCCTCTGATGTATTTACGGATCTAAAACGGAAGATGCAGTAAATGCCGGGAAGGAAGTTTAAGTGACCAGAGTTATCTATGGTTGCAGAGACCAGCGCCATCAGCTGTCCAATCTTGATATGTTCTGACAAACACGCCCTGGACCACACAATGTCCAGGGCGCATTTCTTTGACCGCAATACTTCCCATTTTAGACGGCCTTGCGGTCGTCTTTTTTTATTTTCTCAGGAAGGAGAACCACAATGGCATCCGTATTGCAACAATACCACCAGCTGGCGGACCGCATGGCTACCCAGATAACTGGCAGCTACCAGAGCTGGACAGACTTTCTGACCACTGCCGCCCGCCTATACAAGTACCCCTATCACGAACAGCTTATGATCTACGCCCAGCGCCCGGAAGCCACCGCCTGTGCGGATTATGAACTGTGGAACAAACGAATGGGTCGTTATGTTCGCCGGGGTGCGAAAGGCATCGCTCTTATCGACCACTCCGGGGACACTCCGAAGCTGAAATATGTGTTCGATGTGGCAGACACCCGCACCACGGAGCGTTCCCGCAGCCCCTACCTCTGGGAATTCCGCCCGGAACATGAGCAGGTGGTTTCTGCCGCTATGGCGGAACAATACAACATTCAATACCCCGGAAATCTCGTTGACCAGTTGGAACAGATTTCTTCTGTGAAAGTCACAGAATATTTTCTTGCCCATGAGCAAGACCTCCTCGGCATCGTTGACGGTTCGTACCTGGAGCGGTATCATGACTATGACAAAGGCGTGGCATTTCTCAACGCCGCAACCGTCAGCACAACCTATATGCTGCTGTCCCGCTGCGGTCTTGCCGAAAATGCCCACTTTGGCCCAGAGGATTTCATGCCGGTGTTTGACTTCAACACACCGCAAACCGTCGATGCTCTTGGCAGCGCAATCAGCGGCATCAGCGAAGAAATCCTCCGAACTATAGAAGCCACCATCAAAAAGTACGAACGTGAAAAGCTGTCTGAAAGGAGCCAAGACAATGAACGAACTGACCTACACACGCAGCGGGGACTACTGGATTCCCAATCTGAGCCTGTCCCCCCAGGAGAGCAAACCTCTGGGCAAGTACGCACGGATGCGGAAAGCATACCTTCAGGAGCATCGCCCGGTGCTGTGGAACCGCCTGATCCTGACGGAGAAGCTGTATCCCCATCTGCGGGAGATCGACGAAACAGCGAACCGGCGGTTGGAGCAGATGATGCCCACACTGATGCAGTCGGCAGGAGTGACGGAAGCTCTGAAAGCCAGCGCCCCCATGAAATGGGTGGGGCTGATGAACAACCTGAAAGCCCAAGCAGAGGAAGTGATCCTGACGGAGTTGATTTACACCTGACGGAAGATTCTCCTGTCGAGCAGTTTTCATTCTTCCCCACCGAGGCCCAGCAAATTGAATCTATCACAGAAGCGGAGCGTGTCCAGGCGACACCCTCCGCTTTTTCTATGTTCATTTCTCAGGCTGACATTGACCATATCCTGCGCACGGGCGGCAACGAAGATGACGCACGAATGAAAATTGTTGCCGAGTTCTCCAAACAAAAACCTTTGGAAAATCGTGCGACATTCCTGAAAGCGCTCTACCACGGCGGAAATGGCCTGATCACGGAAAATGGCAAGATTTCCGCATGGTATGGCGAGGGCGGCATTCACATCGCAAGCGGCGATACCGCGCGCTATCTTCCCGCAGCCCAGGTTATCAGCTGGGCAGATGCAGCAGGGCGCACGGAAGAACTGCTGGATAGCGGCACATTTGCCACCAATTTAGAGGTTGCGGAAGCACCACGGAATGAGCGCCAGCGTATTGCTGCCGAAGTTTGGGGCCTTTATCACGATCTTTCGGATGAAGCAAAATCGCTGGGGCATCTGTCCTGTCTAAGTAATATTCGCAGCACCAATTACCCGGAGGAAACAGAACGCTTGACGGATGAACTGGCAAATCCCGCATTTCGAGAAATACTTCTGACGGAATCCAGGGCGTTTGTTGACGCCTACCGTGAAAATCGGGAACTGCTGCGTTTCCATTACCACCGGCCGCAGGTGCTTCTTACCCAGCTGGAAGAACTGTCCATGCCACGCAAAGAATACAATTCCAACATGGCAGCACTCCCGGAAACCGGGAAATTCATTACGGAGGATGAAATTGCAGATTCTCTTGCAAATGGGAGCAGCTTTGAGGGTGGGAAGAACCGTATCTATGCGTTTTTCCAAAACCAGCATTCTCTCAAAGAGAAAGCTGATTTTCTGAAAGAGGAATACGGTACTGGTGGACGCTCCCATGCTGTATCCGGGGAAAGCGGCAGCTTTGAAGAACATAGCAGCAAGGGCATCGTACTGAAAAAGAGTGGCTGTGTGGATGTTCAAATGAATTGGAATAAGGTCGCTTCCCGCATCTCTGAACTGATCCGCGTGAACCGCTATTTTACACCAGATGAACAGGCGCTTTATGACGAAAAGCTGGCACAGGCTACAGCGCGAACCATCGCCTACAACAGCTATAATGCCGTCAAAGAAGCGCATCCGGACGACATTGTACTCTATCAGATTGGGGATTTCTTTGAAATATACGGCGAGGAAGCAAAACAGGCAGCGGAGCGGCTGGGTATGTATCTCACTACCCGCAATATTCCCAACGCTGGGCGCGTGGAGATGTGCGGCCTTCCAGCGCACAATTTAGAGATGTATGTGGAGAAATTGCGCAATAAGTATGACGTGACGATTGCCACAGCACCGGACTCTCGGGGTGAGCGACGCATCTACACCCTGCGCTCCGTTGACCACGAGGCAGCGGCGTCTATCGATGCACAGGAGGCAGAGTTTGAGGCAGACGGGACAAGGGTATTCCGCGACTCTGCGGCAGATACGCCCAAGCCCACGGTGCAGGAACATCTTGAACAGTACAGACCGATTGTAATTACCGCAGTCTCGGAGGATACCGCCTATCGCAACGCCTGCGGTCACTCCGATAGGGAAAACGCAAAGATCGAGTGCAATGCCGCTGTGCGACGCGCTGTCCTCAATTCAAAAGATATGGAGCTTATCCGACTGTTTTCGGATGTGCCGGAGTTCCGCAGCCGCCTGCACCGGGAGGTTTTTGAAGGAACCTATGAACGGCTCCATGATCTGCTGCGTCCGATTTCGCAAGACGATATATACGATGCGATCTGCGCATGGAATGGAAATATCGAGAGCAAACACGCCGTGGTGCAGTATATGCAGCAACATGGGCGTGAAAGGGATACTGCTGCATGGCTCGCTCACGAGTACGGCGGCAATGAGAATAGCAATCTTTTTATTGTCCGTGCCGGAAGTCCGGAAGTCACCGAACTGACATGGTCAAATGTGCAACGCCGGATCGCACATCTCATAAAAGCTGACGAATTCTTCACACAGCAGGAAAAGACAGTTCTGGAACATAATCAGGAGTACCAGCTTCTGGACCGACTTCGTTCTGACTGTGAGTATTTCCTTGGCGCAGGCAACCGTGCGGAAAAGCATTTGTGGACAGGCAGTGTTCGTGCGCAGATCTCCAAAATGCGGGAACTGTACGATACGCTCCCTGAAAAGCCTGAATGGCTGACCAAAGAGACTATCGATGATTATGCCGAGCGGATGGCACCGCCGTATCTGGTTGTTGCGTACCATCATTTTGAAAATGGGTTTGATGATAAGCTGGACTACCAGACATTGGCCGAAGCAGAAAAAGCTGCGCAGGGCTATGTGGACGGTACAATGGAGGGTGACGGCTTTCAATATGACGGTGCGGCTATCTACAACCAGCAGACACGGAAGTATCTGCGCGTCTACGGCAATTACCCGGATGAACGGGCACACGCGGAGGCAGCGGGACGTGATTGGGTCGAAAAATCGGCAGCATCTACGGAAAGCGACATCGCCCCCGCAGACCGCTTCCATGTGGTAAGTCTTGACCAAGGCTTCTATACCCGGTATGCCATATGGGACGATGAGGCCGACGGTTACTATGTTGACGCTGACGGTGTTGCAGAGGAATTTACAAGCGAATGGCAGGCTGAAGAATACCGGCTGAAGCTGCAAGAGCAGGTACTTATGGAACGGGCAAAGGGGCTGATCTCTGACTTCTGCCAGAGTGAATACGGCTCTGAACCAGATTTCAGCGACCCAGCGAAAATCGGCATTGCCTACACGACCATCACCGACGATGAGATTCCCATTCAGGTGAATATCGACCTTGTGAAATTCCGGTTGGAGCGGGATCTGAACGGTGAACATTTGGAGGCCCGGCAGTACAGTTCTCTGCAAGACCTGATTGCCAACGAGTTGGAAATCCTTGATTTCAGTGACCTCGTTCATGTGTCAGATGAAGATATAGAGCAATACCGCTGGCACAATCGTGATGAAGCGACGGAGAAGGCACTTGAAACAGTTGAATCTGTATCCTTGCCGCAGGAGAACAAAGCCCTGTATTCGGTAGGCGATACCGTCTATCTGGACAACAAGCCCTTTGAGATCACCGAAGTCGGGCTGTTTGACGTACATCTCCGTGATCCGTCGCTGGCATACCCTGTTTTCCGTGCGGAAAGCAAGGAACGCCTTGAAGTGCTACTGCGCCAGGATGAGCGCAACGCCCATCTTTTTGCTGTGAAACCTCCTGCCATAAGCGAAGAAGAAAAGCTGATCCTGGAACATGAGGGGCAGGCGGCGCTTTCAGAAATGGGCGAGCTTATTCCCGACCCGGACGATGCCATTTCACAAGCTGAACCAGACGAGCCTCCCGCACACAGCCCTGCGGTATCCATCCTCATTGACGGTCAATGGCAGGAGTTCCCCAGCGCTTCCGCAGCAGAAAAAGCATCCTATGCCGACTTCAAGGCAGCAAGCCATCAGAATGCCCAGAACTTCCGTATCACAGATGATGACCTGGGAGCTGGTGGCGCAAAGGCAAAATTCCAGGCAAATCTCAATGCCATCCAGCTGCTAAAGCACTTGGAAGCTGAGGGATTGCAGGCCAGCCCGGAACAGCAGGAAATTCTCTCCCGCTATGTTGGTTGGGGCGGTCTGCCGGATGCTTTTGACGCAAGCAAGCCCAGCTGGGCATCCGAATATCAGGAGCTGAAAGCTGCCCTGACCCCGGAAGAATACACCGCCGCCCGCGCATCCACGCTGAATGCCCACTACACCAGTCCCACGGTTATCCGGGCTATCTACGAAGCTGTAGGAAATATGGGCTTCCAGACCGGCAACATCCTGGAGCCGTCTATGGGTATTGGCAATTTCTTTGGTATGCTCCCGGAAAATATGCGAGGCAGCCGTCTCTATGGCGTGGAACTGGATTCCATCACCGGACGGATCGCCAAGCAGCTTTATCCCAAAGCCAATATCACCATCGCTGGATTTGAAACCACAGACCGCAGAGACTTCTTTGACCTTGCGGTAGGCAATGTGCCTTTTGGCCAGTACAAAGTAAATGACCCTGCCTATAACAAGTTGGGCTTCAACATCCACAACTATTTCTTCGCCAAGGCACTGGACCAGGTGCGCCCCGGTGGTGTAGTAGCTTTCGTGACCAGCCGCTATTCCATGGATGCCCAGAACCCCAGCGTCCGCAAGTACCTCGCCCAGAGGGCTGACCTTTTGGGTGCTATCCGGCTTCCCAATACCGCTTTTAAGGCCAATGCCGGTACAGAAGTGGTGTCGGATATTCTGTTCCTGCAAAGGCGTGACCGGGTAATGGATATAGAACCGGATTGGGTGCATCTGGGGCAGACCGAGGACGGTTATGCCATCAACAGCTACTTCCTCGACCACCCGGAAATGGTCATGGGCAGAAACAGCTCCGAAAGCACCGCCCACGGCATGGATTACACAGTGGAGCCGCTGGAGGACAGTTCCCTTGCCGACCAGCTCCATGAAGCGGTACAGCATATCCACGGAACCTATCAGGAAGCGGAGCTGCCCGATCTGGGCGAAGGCGAATCCATTCAGAACACCCTTCCAGCAGACCCGGATGTGAAGAACTTCTCCTATACCCTTGTGGACGGGGAGGTTTATTTCCGGGAAAACAGCATCATGGTCAGACCCGATCTGAATGCCACAGCCAAGGAGCGTATCAAGGGTATGCTGGCACTCAGCACCTGCGTCCATGAGCTGATCGACCTCCAAATGGACGAAACCATCCCGGATTCCGCCATTCAGGATAAACAAGCAGAACTGAACCGGCTCTATGACAGCTTCACAGAAAACCACGGACTTATCAACAGCCGGGGCAACAAGCTGGCATTCTCCGACGATTCCTCCTATTTCCTCCTGTGCGCTCTGGAAGTCATGGACGATGATGGCAATTTCCAGCGCAAGGCGGATATGTTCACCAAACGCACCATTCAGCCCCACCGGGTAGTCACCTCTGTGGATACTGCCAGTGAAGCCCTGACCCTTTCCATTGCGGAAAAGGCAGAGGTGAACATGGAATATATGTCCAATCTCACCGGGAAAACCGCCGAGGAACTGGCATCAGAACTGCGGGGTGTGATTTTCCATGACCCCACCCTCGGCAATTCAAAGGACGGCATGGGCTGGGTAACAGCGGACGAATATCTGTCCGGCAATGTCCGGCAAAAGCTCCGGCAGGCGGAAGCGGCTGCGGCGGAGAATCCTGCCTATCAGGTCAATGTAGAAGCCTTGCTCGCTGCGCAGCCCAAGGATTTGGATGCTTCGGAGATTGAGGTTCGGCTGGGCGCAACCTGGATCGACAAGTCCTACATCAAGCAGTTCATGTTTGAAACCTTCGATACCCCCAGCTATCTGCGCTATTCCATGGATGTGCAGTATTCTCCCTATACCGCCGCATGGAGCATCAGCAACAAAAAACGGATTTCCTACAACGATGTTGCTGCGTGGAATACCTACGGCACAGATTGTGTCAGCGCCTATGAAATTCTGGAGGATTCCCTGAACCTCCGGGATGTGCAGGTGTACGACACCATTGAGGATGCGGACGGACGCAAAAAGCGGGTGCTGAACGCCAAGGAAACCACGCTGGCGGCACAGAAGCAGCAGCTGATCCGGGATGCGTTCCGGGACTGGATTTGGGCAGAACCCCAACGCCGTCAAGCACTGGTTCGGCAGTACAATGAGGAAATGAACAGCACCCGCCCACGGGAATATGACGGCAGTCACATCGTCTTTGCGGGCATGAACCCGGAAATCACCCTCCGGGAGCATCAGCGGAACGCCATTGCCCATGTTCTCTATGGCGGTAATACATTGCTTGCCCACGAAGTGGGTGCGGGCAAGACCTTTGAGATGGTCGCTGCCGCCATGGAAAGCAAGCGGCTGGGACTGTGCCAGAAGTCCATCTTTGTGGTTCCCAACCACTTAACAGAACAGTGGGCATCGGAATTTCTCCGGCTGTACCCCTCCGCCAATATCCTTGTGACCAAGCAGCGGGACTTTGAAACGAAAAACCGCAAGAAGTTCTGCGCCCGGATTGCCACCGGCGACTATGACGCGGTTATCATTGGTCACAGCCAGTTTGAAAAAATCCCCATCAGCAAACAGCGGCAGGAGCGGCTTTTGCAGGATCAGATTGCGGAGATCACCATGGGCATTTCGGAGCTGAAGGAAAGCGGCGGTGAGAAATTCAGCGTCAAGGAGCTGGAGCGCACCAAGCGCGGTTTGGAGTCCCGATTGGAAAAACTGCGGGCTGACGATAAGAAAGACGATGTTGTGACCTTTGAAGAACTGGGCGTTGACCGTATGTTTGTAGACGAGGCGCACAATTACAAAAATTTGTTCTTATATACAAAAATGCGAAATGTCGCCGGTCTTTCCACTACAGATGCGCAGAAATCCAGCGATATGTTTGGCAAGTGCCGCTACATGGATGAACTCACCGGAAACCGGGGTGTGGTCTTTGCTACAGGTACGCCGGTCAGCAACAGTATGACGGAACTCTACACCATGCAGCGGTATTTGCAGTATGCCCGCCTGGAAGAAATGCACATGACCCACTTCGACTGCTGGGCGTCCCGATTTGGTGAAACCGTCACCGCTTTGGAACTGGCACCGGAGGGCAAGGGCTACCGTCCCCGGACACGATTCAGCCGGTTCTTCAATCTGCCGGAGCTGATGAATCTGTTCAAGGAAGTTGCAGACATTAAGACGGCAGATCAGCTCCATCTTCCCGTCCCGGAGGTAGCGTACCACAATGTAGTTGCCAAGCCCACGGAGGTACAGAAAAGGCTGGTGCAGGAGCTTTCCGAACGAGCCGCCGCTATCCACTCCGGCAGTGTTGACCCATCCACTGACAATATGCTGAAAGTGACCTCAGATGGGCGAAAGCTGGGGCTTGACCAGCGGATTATCAATCCCGATTTCCCGGATCAGGAGGGCAGCAAGGTCAATCTGTGTGTGGAAAACATTCTGCAAGTCTGGAAAGACGGTGAAGCGGACAAGCTGACCCAGTTAGTTTTTTGCGATATTTCCACACCTCAGCCTGCATCGAAAATGAAAAAGGCTGTCAGCACGAATATAGACACTTCCTCCCCGGAGTCAGCGATACAGCCCATGGAAGAGAAAGCCCCCTTCACCGTTTACGATGACATTCGTTCCAAGCTGATTGCCAGAGGCGTTCCGGCAGAGCAGATTGCCTTTATTCACGACGCCAATACGGAGGTCAAGAAAAAAGAGCTGTTCGGCAAGGTGCGTTCCGGTCAGGTGCGTGTGCTGCTGGGCAGTACCTCCAAAATGGGGGCTGGAACCAATGTGCAGGATCGTCTGGTGGCAATCCATGATGTGGATTGTCCCTGGCGGCCCGGTGATTTACAGCAGCGCAAAGGCAGAATTGAGCGTCAGGGCAACCAGAATGAGAAAGTCCATGTGTTCCGTTATGTGACAGAAGGGACTTTCGACGCATACTTGTGGCAGACCGTGGAGAATAAGCAGAAGTTCATTTCCCAGATTATGAGTTCCAAGTCCCCGGTGCGCTCCTGTGACGATGTGGATGAGGTGGCGTTGTCATTTGCGGAAATCAAAGCCCTGTGCGCCGGTGATCCCCGGATCAAGGAGCGTATGGATTTGGATGTGGAGGTGTCCAAGCTAAAAATTATGAAAGCTGACTACAAGAGCAAGCAATACCGGCTGGAGGATAATCTGCTTCGGCACTTCCCGGAACAGATTGAAAAGCTGAAGGGCTACATTCAGGCAATTCAGGAGGATATGCAGACGCTGGAAGCTCACCCCCATCCCACGGATGGCTTTGCAGGCATGACCGTGCTGGCTGACGATTTGACAGACAAGGACAACGCCGGTGCCGCGCTGATTGAGGCGGCAAAAAAGGCCACAGGGCTTGACCCGGTGGAAATCGGTACATACCGGGGCTTTCAGATGTCCGTCACTTTGGAGGACTTTGGCAAAAAGTATGTGCTGACCATGCAGGGCAGATTGCGGCACCAGACCACCTTGGGCAGCGACCCCAGAGGAAATCTCATCCGTCTGGACAATGCTCTGGCACAGATGCCCCAGCGGTTGCAAGCCTTCCAGACACAGTTGGACGAAACCTACCACCAGCAGGAAGCGGCAAAGGCAGAACTGGGCAAGCCCTTCCCCTATGAGGAGGAGCTGCGGGACAAAACCGCACGGCTGATTTTTCTGGATTCGGAGCTGAATCTGGAAGCCAATAAGGGCGGTCAGCAGGATCAGGTGGTTGCCAAAGCTGCCCGTCCCTCGGTACTGGATAAGCTGCGAAGCCAGCTCACTCCCAGCAGGACTGATAAAAAACAAAAACGCCATGAGGAGGTACGATGATGACCAACGAAGAACGCAACACGGCATTGTATCAGAAGATGTTTGCCGAACAGGAGAAATTCCGGGACTGGCTGAAAGGTCAGCCCCCGGTGGAAATCCTGAACCACGCCTATGAATACACGATCCGGGAGGACATTCTGCTGTCGCTGGAATACCACGATCTGTCAGATGCCCAGGCGGATGCGCTGATGAAATCCCCCAGCCCACTGGCGGATATGTTTCAGGATTTTGAAAAGCTGGAAACGAGCCACATGGAGACGGTTTGGGACTGTCTTGAAAGCAGAGCGGATACGCTTCTGGAAGAACAGCGCCGCACACTTAGGGAAACGCCGGTGTATCCCTATCCTGCAAGCTACGCCCATGAACATGGGGAGCTTAATCAGTACCGGACTTCCAACGAAGCAAATATGGCCTGTAAAAAAGCCATTGAAGGAGCCATCCGTGACCATTACAGAGGGTACAGCCTGGATGGAAAAGCCGCAGTCGCAGAGGTTGTGCGTGCCTTTGGAACGGAGCGAACCATGTACATCCTTGCCAACACCGTCCGGCAAAAGGACTGGGATGGACGGATTTCTCCCAGCAATAAGGATTGGGCGAAATCAATCCCCATTCAGAAGAATCCAGATGCCTGGGGCGGAGACCGGAATGTCTATCTTATCGTAAACAGTCATCCGGGGTTGACGGATTTATTTGTGAATGCCTTTCGCAAAGAGCTTTGCCGACAGCAGGAGAAAGCTGTCAAACCCTCTGTACTGGACAAGCTGCAAAACCAGCCAGTCAATAATTCGCCGAAAATTTCGGCGAATTTAAAAGGACAGGAGCGGTAAATCTATGGTAGAGCGAGAGGTCATTAAAACCATTCGCCTGACCCCGGTGGAACTGCAAATGATTCAGGAAAAAATGAAGCAGTATGGCACCCAAAATTTCTCTGCTTTCGTCCGAAAAATGGCGATTGATGGGTATGTGGTTAGGCTGGAGCTGCCGGAACTGAAAGAAATGGTATCTCTGCTCCGTTACTCCAGCAATAATCTGAATCAGCTTACCAAGCGTGTCCATGAAACCGGAAGAATATACGATGCCGATTTGGAGGATCTCCGCCAGACCCACGAACGGATGTGGGATGCGGCGCGGGACATTCTCTCTGCTCTTTCAAAGCTCAAATGATCCGCCGTATCCTTGCGGTATGTAATCCGAGTGCTTATAATGGCGGTACAAAGAGAGGAGGCACCCCCATGAAGCTGATTTTCAAAATACTCTCCGTTCCTATCATTTTGGTCATTGACCTGTTCACCCTTGTCTGTATTGGGCTGATTTCCTTTTCCGCATTCTTCCTCCGGCTAGTCAGCGGAATTGTGGGAATCCTCGGCATATTCGTTCTGGTTACATATTCCGTGAAGAACGGCCTGATTCTTCTGACCATAGCGTTCCTGGTCAGTCCTATGGGCATCCCTATGATAGCAGCGCATCTTCTGGCGGGAGTGCAGCACATTTCCTCTGCTATCAAAAACTTATGAGTAAAATCCGGTGCAAACCAACGGCACCGGATTTTACTCATACTGCTCCGCCTTCAGCAAAAGTAACCTCTCTTTCGTGTTATTTATTTGTAGCAATTTCCGCGCATAGTAGTTGTAAAAACTACGTCAATGTGCTATACTTGCTACGAGGAGGCGGAACATGAAACATTACGAAAAGTTGCTCGCCCTTGGCTGCGTGACCCGTTCCCAGTTGGAACAAGTCACGGGAAGCCCATCCGCCGCTGACTGGCTTTGCCGGGAGTATCAGCGGAAAGGATACATGGAACGAATCAAACGGAATCTGTATGCTGTTATCAGTCTGGAAACAGGTCAGTGTGTTGCAAACCGATATCAGATTGCCTCTCACATCAGTGATGATGCCGTCGTTTCTTACCACAGCGCATTTGAATACTATGGATACGCCAATCAGGTGTTCTATGAGGTTCAGGTTACAAGCGTCAGCCGTTTCCGTGCGTTCAACTATGATGGAATTACCTATCGTCACATCGGTCAGCGAATTGAGGACGGTGTATTGGAATTACCCAATGGTATCCGTGTAACCTCCTTGGAGCGCACTGTCATTGACAGCATCAATCTGTTTGAAAAAACAGGCGGGTTGGAAGAACTCCTGCGCTGCCTTGCCTTGATTCCTACTCTGGATGAAAAAGGGCTGATCGCCTGCCTGTCAGAATATGACAGCGGTATCCTCTATCAAAAGGCAGGGTATGTCCTGTCCCATTTTGCAGAGGCAATGGGATTGTCTCAATCGTTCTTTGAAAGCTGCGCAGCACACATCCCAAAAGGGAAGAACTATTTCTATGATTATGGACAGGACTTTGTGTGGCACGAAAAGTGGAAGCTCTATGCCCCTGCGGATCTTATGCAGCTTATTAGCAAGGGAGTGACTGACTATGATGCAATTTGACCGTATAACCTTGGGCAAACAGGCCCGTGAATTGGGTTTTGTCAGGGATACATTTGAAAAGGTATGCCGCCTGGCTGATATTCTGATGTTTTTCCAGAGTGATTCTCTGTTGTCCGAGAAAATGGCATTGAAAGGCGGTACGGCAATCAATCTGACCATTTTCAATCTTCCTCGCCTGTCTGTGGACATTGATCTGGATTTTTCAGATGATCTTCCTCGAGAGGAGATGCTGGCTGTAAGAAAACAGGCAACGGAAAAGGTCAGGAAATATATGGCAGCAAGAGGGTATACCCTTGGACTTAACTCAAAATTCTATCATGCGCTGGATTCCTTTGTTTATGAGTATCAGAATGCGGGTGGCATGAAAGACAATATTAAAATTGAAATCAACTATATGCTCCGTTGCCATGTTTTACCGCCGGTAAATAGAAGCGTGAATCTCCCGTGGCTTCAACAGGATCTCGCTGTTTTGAGCGTTGATCCTTTGGAAATTTATGGGTCTAAAATCGTTGCACTTCTGAATCGGGCAGCACCAAGAGATTTGTATGATATCCATACCATGCTGCAAGCCGGTTTGTTTGATGAATCTCAGGAACCGATGCTAAGAAAGTGTGTCATGTTCTACAGTGCCATTGGCTCTGAAGTCTGCCCGGAGCAATTTGACTTAGACAAGATCGCCACAGTATCCCAGCAGCGCGTCAAAACCGACCTGATCCCGGTACTTCGCAAAGGCACATGGTTTGATGTTTTCCAAGCGCAGGAGAAGGTCCGTCATTACTTAGGTGATGTGCTTGTGCCGGAACCCGATGAACTGGCGTTCTGGGCAGCGTTCCGTCAGAAGCAGTACCAGCCAGAGCTGCTGTTCCGTGATGAAGCAGTTCTGGCTCGAATCAGCCAACACCCCATGGCACTCTGGAAATGCAGTGAGAAACAGAGGAACCGCCCCACGCAGGAAAGGTAATTTAGCCAATGAAAAAACAAGGTCACTATTGTAAGGTGTGTGGCAGATACAGAGCAAACGAGAAATTCACCGGCAAAGGTCATGCCACGCATATCTGCAAAGACTGTGCCAAACTGCCTCCAGAGGAAAAAGCCAAGCAGGAGACCTTGAACCGGTTATTCAATCTTCCCTGGCATTTATCGAAGGAGCAGAAGGCATGGCTGAAAAACAGAATGCAGGATCGCCGCCCGGAAGTCAAGGCGCTTGCCCAGAAGCAATACGATATGCGGTTTGGGCGCAGCCATCAGGAAATTCCGCTCGATGACTTCGACGATCCTGATGAGAATGAATTCGAAGAAATAGAATAGTGTTACAGCGGTCTGCTTCGGCAGGCCGCTTTTTTGTGTGAGGTGGAATTTTATGGCAACCACACGCTTGATGCCCCTGCACATCGGCAAAGGGCGGACAGTTGGTACTGCAATCCAAGCCATCATTGACTATGTAGAGAATCCCGAAAAGACCGACTATGGGAATCTGATTGCAAGCTGGCAATGCGACAGCCGTGTTGCCGACAGGGAGTTTCTGCTATCAAAGCAGCAGTACATCCGAAACACCGGGCGAGTGCGTGGCTCCGATGATGTAATTGCCTATCACCTTCGTCAATCTTTCCGCCCCGGTGAGATTACGCCGGAGGAAGCGAATCGTTTAGGCTGTGAGTTGGCTCGGCGATTCACAAAAGGCAATCACGCCTACATCGTCTGTACGCACATCGACAAAGCCCACATTCACAATCATGTGATTTGGAACTCCACCGCCCTCGATGAGCAAAGCAAATTCCGTAACTTTTGGGGCAGCACCAAGGCTGTACGCCGCCTCAATGATACGATCTGTGTTGAGAACGGTTACTCCATTGTGGAGAATCCAAAAGGCAAAGGCAAGTCCTATGATAAGTGGCTGGGCGATCAGAAGAAACCCTCCCACCGGGAGCGTATCTGCTATGCCATTGACGATGCCCTTGAACAGAAACCTCAGAGTTTTGAGAAGCTGCTGGAGCTGCTGCGGGAGTCCGGCTATCAGATAAAAGGGGGCAAGGTTCCCTCCCTGCTGGGAAAAGGGCAAAAGCGTTTCATCCGCATGGACACGCTGGGTGCAGGCTACACCCCGGATAATCTTCGTGCTATCATTGATGGAACGAAAGCACATACCCCGAAAAAGAAGCGGGTCATGGACACACAGACCATACCCAGTGGCAGTCTGCTGATTGACATTCAGGCTAAGCTGCAAGAGGGAAAGGGTGCCGGTTACGCACGGTGGGCAAAGAACTTCAATTTGAAACAGCTTTCCCAAACGCTGATCTATCTGGAGGAAAACAATCTGCTGGACAGAATCGTTCTGGAAGAAAGGACTACCACCGTCACAGCGCAGTACCACACCCTGTCCGCCAAGATGAAATCTGCCGAGCAGCGCATGGCGGAAATCAAAGTGCTGCAGCAGCACATCATCAACTACGCAAAGACCCGCAACACCTATGTTGCCTACCGAAAGGCTGGCTACTCCAAGAGATTCCTTTTGGAGCATGAATTGGAAATCATTCTGCACAAGGCGGCAAAGCAGTTTTTTGACGAGCAGGGGCTGAAAAAACTGCCCACCGTCAAGAGTCTGCAAGCAGAATACGCCCAGCTCCTGTCTGAGAAAAAAGCCATGTACGCAGATTACCAGAAAGCCAGGGCGGATATGCGCTCCCTGCAAACTGCCAAAGCAAATGTGGATCGGATTCTTGGTGACAATTCTCTCACCGCAGAGAGAGAAACAGAAAAGAACCGGTGATAACCGTCTGTCAGCGATTTGCAAAATCGCGTAGCCGCTGGGATTTTCCAGCGTTTCCAGAACACGAACCAGTGTTCTGCGGGGCTTGGGGCAGCGCCTCAACAAGCAGAAAGCCCTCATTTCCACTTGCGGAGAAATGAGGGCTTTTCGCATCTGTATTACGGATGCATTGCTTGCTACTATTATGCCAAATCGAGAATAACCACTATTACAGTCAGTTTTCCTGCCTAATACAGGATTTCAGCTAAAACTTTTCGGTCTATCAAATCAGAACTCTCTGAGGTGATAATTCATTTACTTTTATCGTAATTAGCTTGGTGCTGAAATCAAATTCAATTTCTACTAATATCTCTTGTTGTAAATCTACGCCTAAAATATTCTTGTAGTTTAGATATATACGAGTGAAATAAACAACAGTTCCCGTGTTATACTTCTCAAACCCCTCAACGAAATGATGACGGACATACTTTTCATTTAGATTTCGCAGCAGATCGAACGAGAGTAACAAATATTTGTTGTTCTCAACAATGTTATCTGGGATGATCGTACTTGCCATCATATCAATCTGGTAGGACGGTGCAAGCGCAATTCCTTCTCCAATATTCTTTACAGTAATTTCAATAAGCCCATTTTCTGGTAAATTTCCGGGCTCTAATACATGATACTCCTTGATCCACCGACGATGGCCATCATAATAGAAACTATCGGCATTTCCTTTTTGGGAAACCAATTCTGTGGTGAAAAATGGCGTTTTCATTTGGCTCATATAAAATCTAATCTGCCGATCAGTGCCTTTTTTGCTGCAGTATACTGTAACAATTACCGTTGTGATGGAAATGACTCCACTTAAAATCACGGCATAAAATGCCAGAATCTCAGATGCACCCCAAAGGGTGATATAGCCTTCTCCAACTTTATAAAGCTCATTAATGATTATGGGTATAACGAAAACCAATACAACAAACATTAAAAGCGCAAGTGGATATAGCCACCAAGTTCTATAAAGAGGTGTCTTAAGTTTTAATATGCTTTTGAGTTTTTCTATAGGTGTTTTTGGTTTTGTTCGGTCTATTTCTTTCATATCTTTCACCTACTCATTGACGGTGGGAAAATGGGAGTTTCCCAAAATAGTTACCTAAATAATTATATCATGTTGTATTGAAGATGCAATATCTTATAGTTAATTACTATTGGTTATCCAGACTTTTCTGCTGAAAATCGTTGGCACAGTGGGCCTTCTTGAAAAGACTGTATAACACGAAAGTCGAGATAATCGGTTGTGAATATTCTACTTGGCTGTGATTGAAAATGGTTGTTCATTATGCTACAATCTACTGAAAACAGGACAGGAGGCACGGTCAGGTATGGTAGTAAATTTACGCTCTAGTTTTCAGACGTTGGAGATCAAAGAACAGTTCCTAGATGAGAAGAAACAGCAGACCGCAAAAAAAGTGCAATATGTATCTGAGTATATTACGCAGTGGGCACACATTTCTACCGCCCGCAAGGAAGTGACCCATATCACTTTTATTGATTGTATGTGCAATGCCGGGGTATATAAAGACGGTGATCTGTGTACCAGTATGTGTGTACTACAAACATTTATCGAATTAGCTAGGCGCTACCCTCAAAAAAAGTACCGGCTTATGCTGAACGATAACGATAAAAACCGAGTGGAGATTATTAAAAAAGTCATCACCTCAATTCGAGCAAAAAAGTATGACAATTTAGAAATCTTCATAATGAACATGGATGTGAATGATTATCTGGAGTATCTTTCGAAAAATCACATGTATGACAGTAGTAGTATTTTCGGGTATGGATACGCGACAGTTGTTTATGTTGATCCTTACAATTTTGGAACAGTACAGATACCGAAGGTGACAAAACTTCTATCTCAAAACTATTGCGAGCTCATTTTCAATTTTTTCATAAGTGATTTCAGAAGGAATATCGCAAAGGATAGCGGCAGACTGCAGTCTTGCTTAGGAGGAACGTGTACCACCTCTGAAGACGAGCTAATGGAATACATGAGATCAAGTCTAACAGTCGGGAGTATAAAATACCTTTTCGCCTATACTTTCCGGACCAAAAGGAATGTTGATCTCTATCAAATTGTCTTTGCAACCCCTAGCATTCGTGGGCTAGAGGTGCTAAAAGATGTCTTATGGAAAGTTTTTGACGGAAAAGAGTATCACCGGAATTTTGAGGAGGACGAAAACCAAATTGGGTTCTTTACCACAAACGATGAGACCAACTGGAGAAAAGAGAACTATGCCCGCGAAGCGCAATTATTTGTAACGCAATATGCTCCCAAGCAAACGGAAATATCTTTCAAAGAAATTGAGAGCAATGTAATACAGCGTACTATGTTGAAAGAGTCGGATGTTCTTTCTTGCGTTGTCAAACCGCTCCTCCAACAGGGGGCTATGAGAAAATGTGGTAGAGTTAGAAAGAGTAATTACAAGGATGATTGTTACATTATTTCCACGGAGATAGACTAAATGATACGAAAAAGCTTGATATACAAAACTGGAGTCGAATATGGAGACTACACGCTAAACCATGTTGAGGGCTGTTCGCATGGATGTAAATATCCCTGCTATGCATTTCTGATGAAAAAACGATTCGGAAAAGTTAAGGACTATTCTGAATGGTTAGAACCGTGCATTGTTGAGAATACCCTTGATCTGCTTGGTAAAGAGTTACCCAAATACCGAAATAAAATCAATATTTTACACCTATGCTTCACAACAGACCCTTTTATGTATAAACGTCCCGACATTCAGACTTTGAGCCTTGAAGTCTTACGACGTGCAAATGCGGCAAATGTAAGATGTTCTGTCTTGACAAAGGGTATCCTCCCAACTGAACTTGCTGAATTGCCACTAAGAAATGAATATGGCATTACTGTTGTCTCGTTAAGTGAGGCTTTCAGAGAAGAATACGAACCCGGAGCCGCACCCATTCAGGATCGAATTAATTCCTTGCAAGAGCTATCAAATCGGGGATGTTATACTTGGGTCAGCATTGAACCATTCCCAACACCGAATATTCATGAGCAAAATCTTCTTGAATTGCTTCAGCGGATTCATTTTGTTGACAAAATAATTTTTGGTCGTTTGCATTATAACAAGGCTGTTTCACAGTTCAACGGCTATCAAGAGTTCTATAATGAATGTGCAAGAAAAGTGATTCACTTTTGTGAGCAAAACAATATCTCTTATCACATTAAAGAGAAAACCCTTATAGAAAAATGACTACATAGCTGAAAGCAAACGAGCCAGACGCATGACGCAGAGCCTGCTTCCCCTGAAATGGGGAGCAGGCTCATTTTCTGTTTTCCGAAATCCATTTTTACACTATGCGCTCATACTCACATCCTTGTGTTTCTCGATGGAATACAGCATAATATAGAAAACGATGTTTGATCTTCAGTTCACTCTGAAACCATATCGATACTCAATTTGCCAATTTTTGATCCATCATGAAAGCGTTGTACTAGAAATGAAATAGGCCGATGAAAGCGCAGACACCCTCTATAGGTGCATGATACTCACGAGCTGTGGAGACCATAATCTCAAGAGTAATTCCTATTTTGAATCAGGAGGAACATTATGCCAACATTTACAAGAATTTTGAATGTCTTTGAAGATATACTCCGAGAAGACCCACTTTATGAAGTCGTTTCCACCAGCCACGGCTATACGCTGCTGGCATGGGACGAACACAGGCACCAGTGGTACAATGCAGAACTTATGGAAACGCCGGATGCCATGCTGGAAGCCCTGCTGGGTGTTTATGCCAGCTATCTGGAATCCAAACTCCTTGGGAATGAGCGGGATGATCTGACGGAGCAGGAGGAAGAAGAAATTGAAGCTCGGTGCCAACGGCTTCGTGATGAATGCCTGTTAAGATGATATGGGAAGCGAACCCAACCATATGGATTCATTTCCCGATCTGTGGCAGCACGACCCGAACCATAGTCTATGAAGATACGGCCATCAATGTGGTGAAGTTAAAAATGGTCAGATGTGAGTAAATCTGAGGCTTGGATGCAATCTGATTTTGGTGGCATCACTGTTCCATCCAAATTTCTATGTGACAAAATTAGGAATTTCTTAGGAAAGTCTTTGTGGACAGAGGGTAAACCATACGGTAAGATATAGATACTGATAATGGGAGTGTGAGATATGGCTGAATGCATAATGATCGTGGACGATGAACGGGAAATAACCGATCTTGTCGCACTTTATCTTGAAAATGAGCGGTTCACCGTATTCAAATGCTATACAGCGCAGGAGGCGATGGAATGCATTGATAAAGAAAAGCTAGATCTGGCGATTCTGGATGTAATGCTCCCGGATACGAATGGTTTTGAAATCTGCAAACGGATTCGCCGGGACTATACCTATCCGGTTATTATGCTGACCGCAAAGATTGCGGAGGTAGACCGGATTACCGGCCTTACGCTTGGAGCAGACGATTATGTCACCAAGCCCTTTTTACCGCTGGAATTGGTAGCCCGTGTAAAAGCCCAGCTCCGCCGGTACAAGCAGTATAATACCGGGGTTCAGCCGGACGAAGATGTGATTGAATACAGCGGCCTGGTTCTGAATAGCCACACCCGGGAATGTACCTTGAATGAAAAGCCTCTTTCCCTAACCCCTACGGAATTTGCAATCCTGAAAATCCTCTGCCAGAAACGGGGAAGCGTGGTCAGTGCCGAGGAGCTATTCCATAGCGTCTGGGGTGAGGAATACTACACCAAGAACAACAACACCATCACGGTGCATATCCGGCACCTGCGTGAAAAGATGGGCGATTCCTTTGAATCTCCCAAGTACATCAAGACCGTCTGGGGAGTGGGATATAAAATTGAAGGCTAATATCAAGATTTTATCTAAGACTATTGTATTTATAGCGATGACAGCCTTTGTGGTATGGGGCATATATAAAATAGCAGATATTGCTCTGGTTGGGCGGCTGGCAAACTGGTTTGAAGAATCCTTTTTCCTGAACATGGGATATGCATACTGGACCAATGGTGGCCGTGTCCATGTCCAAGTTCTCCAATGGAATGATCTGAAAGAGTTTATTTTGAAAGCGATCATTGTTCTGGGCATCATCTGGGCCATTACCATTTCAATCGCCTGCATCATCAGTAGCAAAACCGCAGAAATGAAAACAGTTCAAGCGGTTGGTAAAATGCTGCGTCAATATTTTTCCAAAGATACAACTGCCCCTGTGTTCCCCCCACATTATGAAGCAGTGTCAGACTATGCTACGACGCTTAAAAACCAAATCATTCACAACGAAGAAATGCTGGTGGCAGAATCAGCCCGGAAGAATGATCTGATTGCCTACCTTGCCCATGATCTGAAAACACCGCTGACCTCTGTGATCGGATACATAAGCCTACTGAAAGAAGCACCGGATATGCCCGTGGAGCAGAGGGCGAAATATACGAACATTGCATTGGAAAAGGCTCTGCGTCTGGAAAGCCTTATCAACGAGTTTTTTGACATTACCCGCTATAATCTTCATGAGATTATGCTGGAGGAAGAAACCTTTGATCTTGGCTATATGTTGATGCAGATGGCGGACGAGTTCTATCCTGTTCTGGAACAGCATGGAAAGTCCATCACGATTCATGCAGAAGAAGATTTGTCCATTGTTGCGGATTCTGCAAAGTTGGCCCGTGTGTTTAATAACATTCTAAAAAACGCAGTTGCGTACAGCTATGACAATACAGAAATTGAAATCCATGCAGAAAAGCGGGACAATGCAATCCATGTTTCTATCTCCAATTTCGGCAAGACAATCCCGAAGCAGAAGCTGGATATGATTTTTGAGAAGTTTTATCGTCTGGATGATGCCCGTTCTACCAATACCGGTGGTGCCGGATTGGGTCTTGCCATCGCAAAGGAAATCGTTGTTGCCCATGGCGGCACAATTTCTGTTACCAGCGAGAAGCAGATCACCACATTTACAGTTGAACTGCCCGTCCATAACACATAAGCCACCAATCCCCCCTGCACTCAGGGGGGATTGATATATCTAAAACACAGAATTAGGAATTTCTTAGGAGATTCATTAGGTTTCGTTAACGAACGCAAAGCATCGATTCTATATAATCGTATCGTAGGATAAAGAAAACCACGAAAGGATGTGTCCATTTATGAAGCAAATGAAAAAGAGACTGTGCGGAATTCTTTCCGCCGCCATGTGCTTTACCGCCATGACCGGCTGCGCAGCTAACCCAGACCGTGGCAGCGTCACCAGTAAGAATGACGGTGTGTTTGAGCAGAACATGACGGTAGTTGCTACGGCACCACTAGATGAAGAAATTCTCTATACCGACACCTTTACCAGTCACGACGGAACGGCGGAATACACGATCAATCTGGATCAGGAATTAACCTCTGACCCTTTGCCCATTGTGGAAGTAGTACCCCATTTCTTTACCGGCGAGGAAGTAAAGCGAGTCTGTGATGTTTTGCTAGGCGAAACTGAATGGCGGGAACAAGTCCGTGAAACTGATCCCAAATACTCTAAGAGCGAGATTCAGTACAAACTCGAATGGATGACCGAAATAGCAAGTGCTGATGCTCTGCGGGAATTGTTTGGCGGCAAAGACGCAGATGAAGCACTTGAAATTCTTAGAAGCTTTATGCAGTATTACACCGTACAGCTGGAAAAAGCCTCAGAGAATCATCCTCGTTCCGTATGTGACTGGAGTTTTATAGATAGCGGTACATATGATTCTTATTCCGATGGCAGTAAAGCTATTTATGCTACCACATTCGTAAATGATACAGAATACTATGTTTATTCCATTCATCGGGATAAAGATGATTATAAGAACAGCAGGCTTTATGTCGGGTTGGGTAATGAGCGGGACTATCTGCAAAAGCAGTATCTGCGCAGTAAATATCTCAGAACTGAAAAGCCTACTCAGGAACAAGTCGATGCATTGTCAGAAAAGGCCCAGGCATATCTTGACCAAATGGGAATCGGGCAATGGCAGATTGGCAGTGCTTCGGTAACAGAGAACTATGTTGGTGATATTCCCGAATACTCCATCGACATTGTTGCGGTTCCTGTTCTGAACGGTGTTCCTGCCGCTCTCAAACAGCCCAATGTGAATCTGCATAGTGAAGATGCTAACGCACCCAATTACCTAAATACTTATGCCACATTTCAGTTCTCTGCCAATGGCGATCTCTTCCTTTTCGATTTGTGCGCCCCCATTGAGGTTTCAACAGTCGTCAATGAGGGTGCAGCAACCCTCTCCATGGCAGATCTTGTTGACAAGGCCAAAGAACATCTCTCACTGAGCGGAGTTGAAGAAACTCGGGACTACATGATTCTGTCACAATTCCATGAAGCACCAATTAGCTGCAAGGTAACGGTTGACAATATTGAAGTTGCACTCCTGCGGATCAAAGCCCCGGAGAAAGAATTCGTTTACTACTATGTACCCGCTTTGGCGGTCTACGGAAAAACGGCATACTTTGATAAAGCTACAAACGCTCCACTTGACCCAGTTCATGGAGCAGACCCGAATCAAAGTGTTGTCCTGTTCCAGATCAATGCTGTGGATGGCAGCATTATTAGTGGGAATTAACAGAAGATACATTCTTGATAGACTTGTACCAAATACGAAAGGATGTGTCCATTTATGAAGCAAATAAAAAAGGGATTATGCGGCATTCTTGCCCTTGTCATGTGTGTTACGGCCATGACAGGTTGTGCAGCCAACCCGGACAAAGGGACTGTTACCAGCAAGAACGACGGTGTATTTGAGCAGAATATGACGGTAGCTGCGACGGCACCGCTGGATGAACAGCTCCACTACGCTGACACCTTTAGCAGTCACGATGGAACCGCAGAATACACTATTACTCTGGATCAGGAATTAACCTCTGATCCGCTACCCATTGTTGAAGTTGCCCCCCATTTCTTTACAGGCGAAGAAGTTAAGCATATTGCCCAAGTGCTATTTGGAGATGCTGAATTCTATGAACAGGAACCTTGGGATGACCCTCAGTATTCCAAGTCACAGCTTCAGAAGAAGATCAGTTTGCTTTCCCAGCTTGCTAACAAGACGGCTCTGCAGGAGTTGTACGGGGGTGATGGTGATTACGCAGATGAGATTGAGATTATTCAGCTCTATATGCAGCGCTACACTACCCAGATGGAAACAGCTCCGGACGAAAACCCCCATGTGCCGTGTGATTGGACATTCAAAAGCGATTCTATTTATTCAGAGCCAGCCTACGGCAGCGAGGTTATCTATGCAACAGTAGATCTTGGGAATGTGAATTACAAGATCTATACCTCTCGCCGGGACAAAAGTGACTATGTGGAAAACAGTCTCTCTGTTCAGTTTGGTGACGGACGTGGCTATGATAATCTGGAGCGGGATTATTATATAGCCAAATTATGCAGAACAGAGAAACCCACTGATGATCAAATTATCGCAGTTGAGGAGAAAGCGAAGAATCTGCTGGAACAAATGAATTTGGGAGATTGGCAGATTTGCAGCACAGAGATACAAACTGAGAAAAAAGGCGATGTCAGCCAATACGAAATTTTTATCAATGCAGTTCCAGTATTCAATGGTGTCCCTGCGCTCTATGGGCAACCTATGGGAAACCTAACGAGCCGCGATGCCAATGCATCAAATTATCTTATGACTGCAGCAATGTTCATTTTTTCCGCAAACGGTGATTTGATCTACTTCTCTATGGACGCACCCGTCGATGTAAAGACGGTAGTCAATGAAAGTGTTGCAACCTTAAGTGTGGAAGAACTGATGGAAAAGGCAAAAAACCAGCTTTCCCTTAGCCGTGTTGCAGCAGGAATCGGCCTGCCTTATGGAATCTATGATATTAGGCAGGATGTATTTGGTGAGGATATTACCTGCAAAATCACCATCAAAGAGATGGGCTTTGGGTTAGCCCGGACTAAAGTCCCCAATACAGACTACACATACTATTATGTCCCCGCTTTGGTGCTGTATGGAGCCGCGGATTACTACGGGCAATATAGTGGCACATATTTTGAAAATTGGTCTGTTGACGATCAGGATTTGGTCTGGATCAATGCCGTGGATGGCAGCATAATTGGAGAAACTTAATTAAACGGCCCCCACTGTGTTATGCAGTGGGGGTATATTGCATCGAATTTCTATCCAAATTCTTAATTCTTCTTAAAAAGCCTTGACAAATGTGTCTGTTCGCGATAGACTATAACTGTCGGTTGATAACAGACAACTTAGGAGGTACTACTATGGAAGATTATAAGTTAGGTGCTATCGAATCCCGGTTTGCAGACATTATCTGGGATAACGAACCCATGACAACAAAACAACTCGTAGATTTGTGCGCAGAAGAATTGAAATGGAAGCGGACGACCACCTATTCCATTTTGAAGAAGTTGTCAGAAAAAGGCTTTTTTAAGATGGAAAACAGCATGGTCACGTCCCTTGTATCCAAGGAGGAGTACAACTCTTACCAGAGTGAGAAATTTGTCAAAGAGACATTTCATGGATCGTTGCCCGCACTGGTTCTTTCCTTTGGTTCCCGGAAGAAGCTGGATCAGGAAGAAATCGATGAATTGCAGAAGATCATCGACAGCATGAGGGGGTGATCCCATGACCTTAGCTCAAATCTTCGCAAAGGTGCTGAACATGAGCCTGACCGCCAGTCTGGTCATTGTGCTTGTGATCGCAGCACGATTCATTTTACGGAAATCACCCAAGGTGTTTTCCTATGCGCTGTGGGCGGTAGTCCTGTTCCGGCTCCTCTGCCCGGTGTCCCTGCCGTCCCCGGTATCCCTGCTGGGCCTGCTGGATGCGCCTGTGGCGGAATCGGATGGTATTACCAGCAGCGTGGAATACGTCCCGACGAACGCTGGGGGCTATCGGGAAATCATAGTGCAAAATCCCGTTCGTACGGAAATCCCCGATGTTCCGGTGCCACAGCAGAATCAGCAAGCGGATGTGCAGCCCCAGGTTAAATCTGTATCCGCAGCGGAAATCATAACCTACGTTTGGATCGCCGGAATGGCAGTGTTGTTCCTGGTCGGTATCGGCAGCTATTTCCGATTCCGCAGACACCTAACGGGTGCTTGTCAGGTTAAGGGTAACATTTATCTTGTGGACCACATTGATTCAGCCTTCGTTGCAGGCTTGTTTTCCCCCAAGATATATCTTCCCTCTGATCTGCCTGTAAAGCAGATGCGATACATCATTGCCCATGAGCAGTACCACCTCAGAAGATTTGACCATATTGCGAAGCATCTTGCTTTTGCTGCGCTGTGCATTCATTGGTTTAATCCTATGGTTTGGGCAGCCTTTATCCTCTCCGGCAAGGATATGGAAATGAGCTGTGACGAAGCTGTTATTAAAAAACTGGGCGAGGGTATCCGGGCAGACTATTCCGCGTCGCTGCTGACCCTTGCTATGGGACATCGCATCATCGCAGGTTCGCCCCTGGCCTTTGGCGAGGGAGACACGAAAGGAAGAATCAAAAATATGGCAAAGTGGAAACAGCCCAAGAAATGGGTCAGCGTTCTGTCCTGGATTGTGTGCCTTGCAGTGCTGACCGCCTGCGCTGCCAATCCGGAAAAGGAAGTGGTAACCAGCAAGAATGATGGTTCCTTTGACGCCAATGTGGTGCTGTCCGCTACCAAGCCGGCGGAAGGCCAGGATGCCCCGGCAAACCAAAGAGTGCAGTATACCGACAGCTTCTCCAGTACCGACGGAAGCGTGGAATTTACAATCGGTATTGATGAAGAAATTACAGCGCTTCCCATGCCTGTCGTAGAAGTGGTACCCCATTATTTGACAGCAGAAGATGCCAAGAGGGTTGCAACGGCTCTTCTTGGAGATGTAGATTGGTTTGAACGAGAACCACTATTGGAACCAAAATACACAAAAGAGCAGATTCTGGAAAAAATTAACAGATGGACTCAGTATGCCAACTCGGAAGCAATTTCGGAGTTGCTCGCCAGAGAGCCTGAATACACGGATTCCGTTGTAGCTAATGTTAAGCGCTTTATTGAAGAATATTCCGATCTTTATGAATCCGCACCCTCCGGCTCCCCAAAGGCGTGTGAATGGACATTCAAAAAAGAATCTTACGGCTTTCACTCGGCGGAAACATTAGCAGGACAGGACCTATCTGAGGAAAATGACGTCATCTACGCTGTCGCAAAAGTTGGGGAGGTTGAATATACCTTTAGTGCGGCAATCAGAAACATGAGCGATTTCAAACTGAATAACATATACTTGTACTTGGGTGATGGAAGCTCCCCGTCTTCTATCGATTCTAATATATATCAAGCAAAGCTTTGTCGCACTGAAAAGCCAACGGATGATGATATCGCTGCGGTAGTAGCCAAAGCCGAGAAAATGCTGCACGATATGGATTTAGGGCAGTGGCAAATTGATTCGACTTCTATACATACCACCTATTATGGAGACACTCCGGAGTATACTATCAATGTCAGCGCTGTGCCTGTCTTTAACGGGACTTCCGCAGCCCGCGTACCTCAGATCGGTAATTTGAAAAGCACTTTGGCCTACGCTTCCAATTACTATTTTACAGACGCAAGTTTTCAGTTTTCTGCTAATGGAGATTTGGTGTCCTTTAGTGTGTTTTCTCCTATTGATACCAAGGGACTTCTAAATGAGAATGTTGCGGTAAAGAGCATGGACGAACTGATGGAGCTGGCGAAAAACCATTTGACGCTGAGCGACTATTACGAATATGGGTTGAGTGCCGACTACCTGGATAGTACAGATACGCAGCTCACTTGCCATGTGGATATTTGTCAAATGAAATATGGTATGCTGCGGGTAAAAGTGCCCAACAACGATGAAAACTATTATTATGTGCCCGGTATGGTCTTGTACGGAACCGTTGATTATTTGGAAAGTGAGACCGGTGCCCTCAATGTTTCCAGTGGAGCGGGAATCTGGAATGACCGGATTATCCCCATTGTGGCGGTGAACGCTGTCGATGGTTCGAATATCGAACTTTATATTAACTGACTGCTTGCCGGACTATGGTTACAGGCAACTCGATTTGTAAAATGAGCCAGACGCATCTGCTGCCTCTGAACGCTGTGGATGGAACAATCATCTAAAATAACTGACTACACACCGGCTCCAGTCGGTGTGTAGTCATAAATAGGCCATATAATTAGGAATTCCTTAGGAGATTGATTAGGTTTCCTTAAAGTATCCATCTTTCCCGGTCTGTATAATCAAGAAGTAACAGGAGGTGTCATCATGAAGAACGCAATATCCAGCGGCTTTCGGCAGGCGGCGAATATCTGGTTTTTCCTTGTGCCGATTCTCACCGCTGCGGTTATCATGATGAACTTCGTTGATCCTGTGATTCGTACCTACCGGGAAACCGGATTCTTTGTGCAGGGATTCCATATTACTCTTGTGATACAAGGGTTTCAGTCGGATGCGCTTATATCATTTCTACCGATTTTGGCTGCACTACCCTTTGGCGGCTGCTTCGTGGACGATCTGAAAAGCAAATTCGCCCGTTTCTTTCTGATCCGCAGCAGCTACCGTATATACATCATTAGCCGCATCATTGTCGGCTTTCTGGCTGGCGGTCTGGTTATTCTCTCCGGTGCGCTGATTGCGTGGGGAGCCACAGCAGCGGTGCTGATTCCCATTGAACGGGAGATCGAAGGAATGGAGCCTGCTGTCATAGATGGACTTATCGAAATCTGCTTTCTGCTATTCCTAAATGGCGGCTTCTGGTCTGTTTTGGGAATGGCCACGAGTACCCTCATGGAAAGCAAGTACATTTCTTATGCAACACCTTTTGTTATGTACTATCTTCTGGTGATCCTCTATGAGCGGTACTTTTCCGACCTCTTTATCATCTACCCCAAAACATGGACAGACCCTGCTGCTTGGCCCTTTGGATGCTGGGGAGCTGCCATCTTCTTACTTGAAATGACCCTTATTTTTGCGATCCTGTTTGCGGTCCGGGCCGGGAGGAGGTTGCAGCAGCTATGAAGAAAATCAGGCAAGCCTTTTCCATCGCCGGATACAACTTCCAGCTCTGGCGGGGCAATCCCAGAATCGTTGTGACCTTCGCCCTGTCCTTTGTTCTCTGCTTTTTGCTGACCGATAAGGCAGTTCGCTTTGCTGTGGAGCATAACACTACCTTGCAGCTGGTGGAGACCTTCATCTGGAGCTTTGGTGACAGCAATTCCATTCTGCTGTCCTCGGTGCTGCTGGTGATGCTCTTTGCGGATATGCCCTTTTTGTCCTCGGGGACACCCTTTTACCTTGTTCGGACGGATAGGAGAACCTGGATCACCGGGCAGGTCATTTACATCATCGCTGCGACCTCCATCTATATGATGTTTGTGCTGATATCCACCATCCTGCTTTCCATGAAATATGCGTTTCCTGCCAATATGTGGAGCCCCACTGCGGCGATCCTCGGCTACACAAATGCAGGGAAACGAGTGGCAATCCCAGCACTGGTTAAGACCTTGGAAATGAGCTGGCCTTACCAGAGTATGCTCAGCATCTTTACGCTGATGCTGGGCTATGCCGGGGTGATGGTGATGATCATGTTGGTTTGCAATCTTCGCTATGGACAAGCGGCAGGGGTGGTCAGTGTGCTGGTATTCAGTTTGTACGGTATTCTCATGCAGCCGGATACCATCCAACTTCTCCTGCGGCTCCCGGACGAAGCCTACTATATTGCGAATGTCACCATCGGCTGGCTGTCACCGCTAAACCATGCCACATTCCATATGCATAACTTTGGCTACGATAAGCTGCCAAGGCTTTGGCAGTCATACACGATTTTTATTACCTTGACGGTAATTCTCTATTTCGCCGCTGTCCGTGCGGCAAAGCGCTACAATTTCAATTTCACCGGAACGGAAGGGTGATTTCATGGATGCAATGATCGAAGTCCAGGGCGTAAACAAGTCCTTTGGCGAAGAACACGTCCTCAAGGATGTGTCCCACTGCTTTGAAACCGGAAAGATTCATGGCATCGTTGGTAACAACGGTTCCGGCAAGACAGTTCTGATGAAGTGCATTTGCGGCTTTCTAAAGCCCGACAGCGGCACCATCTTTGTGGGTGGCAAGCAGGTGGGCAGAGATACGGACTTCCCGGAGGATATTGGCATCATTATTGAAACTCCCGGATTTCTGCCCCACCTGTCCGGAACTCAAAATTTGAAAATTCTGGCTTCTCTCCAAAAGAAAGCCAATAACCATACTATCCGGGCGGTTCTGGAACAGGTTGGCCTTGACCCGGATATGAAAAAACCTGTGGGCAAGTATTCTCTGGGTATGCGCCAGCGGTTGGGATTCGCACAGGCCCTTATGGAAGATCCCAGCCTGCTGATCCTGGACGAGCCATTTAATGGTCTCGATAAGTACGGTGTTGTCCATATCCGCAATGTTATCAAGGGTTTGCGGGCAGAGGGTAAGACGGTGATCCTTGCCAGCCACAATCAGGTGGACATTGACGAGCTGTGCGATACCGTCTGCGAAATGGATGCAGGTGTTCTAACGGTGGTGAGATGATGGAAGAACTGTTGAGAACCAACTACATAGCGGACTTAAAAAGCATCGGCAGAAAAGATAAGCTGCTGTCCATCGTCGGCAAGGCTGGGGACAACCTCTTTGTGGGTGGCTCCCCCAAGCGGTGTGAGACACATTTTGAAGTGTTGTGTGGACTTCGCAGACCCGATGTGGGTGAAGTAAAGATCTGCGGAAGGAATCCTTATGAAATGACCGCCCATGAAGCTGCCGCCTTTCGCCGGGATACCATCGGGGCGGTGCCGCAGGATTTGGGCCTGATCCCGGAACTGCGGATGATCGATCAGATTGCATTGCCCATGAAACTGGCAGGGATGGATGATGAAACCATCATTTCAGAGATTCGTAAGCTGACGTCGGAACTCATGCCCCTGCACAATCTGTTCAATGTCCCCGGAAAGTGCAATGCCCGAAAACAGGCACATGCGGCAATGATCCGAGCGGTGATTCGAAAGCCGCAGGTGATCGTCCTGAACGGTTTTCTGGATGATTTACCTGACATTGACCGGGATGCCTTATGGGAGGCTTTCCATGCCATAAGACCCAAAGACAGCGTTCTCATTTATCTTAGCGGCGCACCGGCCCCGGAGCAGGTGAACTGGACGCAGATGCTGAGAGTATAACCGAGGAGGTATCACCATGAACAAAAAAATACTTGCCGTTCTGCTGGCATTCCTGTTTGTTGCAAGTTTTCCGGTTACAGCTTTTGCTGAGGATACAGTATCTACAGATGAATCTACAGCAACAATCGGAACTACATCGGAAAACGGTCAAACGGAACTGCTGGAGCAGACAGGGGGAGACACAGAGCCAGCCCCTTCGGAGTCCTCGCAGCCTACGGAACCATCACAGCCCACTCAGCCTACAGAACCGTCACAGCCCACTCAGCCTACAGAACCGTCACAGCCCACTCAGCCAACTACGCCAAGTACAGATCCAACTGACCCCAGCACAGAGCCAACGCTGCCTTCTGCCCCTGACCTCCCGGAAAGCACCATTCCAACCGCGCTGACAATCGATACTGAGAATATTTACGACGGCATGGACAAAGCCTATGAGGATGGTTATGTGCCAAGAACGGAAAACGGCTTTATGTACATCGTTCTTCCTATGCTGAGCAACGGCAATATTTATCAAAACAGGATCAAGGTTTCTCTTGGACTGGGTTCAGGAGCTTCCTCGCCTTTTGTAATGGCCAATTACGAAAAGACCTTTGAACTGGAAACTGTCACTCCCAAAAACAGCAATGAGGAGAAGGAACTGTTTCTGATTGAATTTACCGTCAAGCTGTCCAGCGAGAGAATCAACGGTGTGTATCCGGTAGTGGTTAATATATCGGGATACGATGATTCCGGGACACCTATCGATTGCAGCTATACCATTTATGTGACCATTACCGATGGGAAATCCAATCAGGTCACGCAGCCAGCTCCAGAGGTGGCTACTGCGGAACCGGTGGTTTATATCTCCAATAGTGTGGTTCAGCCGGATAAGGTCATGGCCGGAGAGGAATTTACCCTCACTGTAACCTTGAAAAATTCCCTTGCCACCAAGAGCGTCAAGAATATGCTGGTAAAGATTGATACCGGAAACCTGCATATCAATCTTTTGGAAAACACCAATGTGTTTCAGGTGGACAAAATCCCTGCGGGTGGGGAAACAGAGCTAACCTTTCGTTTGGGCAGCGACGCTTCTATCCCGGCAGGCAAGTACAACTTGAATTTAACATTCAACTATGATAGCAGTAAGACCCTAAATCTGTCATCTTCCGGCTCGACGATTGTAGAAATCCATCAGCCTGCCAATATGGAACTGGTTATGCCGAGGTTTTCACAGAGCGTGACCGTGGGTGAAACCATTCCTCTGTCCTTGCAGGTAATGAACATGGGCCGGGACCCCATGTATAACGTCCGTTGCACCGTATCCGGCTTCGGATTCGCCCCGGCGAATACCGGCTATATCGGAACCATGGATGCCGGTTCCTCTGCCACTACGGAGGTGGAACTGTATATCATTGCGCTCAATGCCAGTCAAGGGAATGAAAACGGAAGCCAGTATGGCAATACTGTCGGTACTGTTACTCTGATTTATGAAGACGAAACAGGCCAGGAATACCAGCAGGAAACACAATTTGAAACCACAGTAAACCGCTCCGTGGTTGAAGTGCCGCAGACCGCTTCCGGGAAGGGCGCAGAAGAAAAAGCGGCAGGTCAGTGGTGGGTCTCCGTACTGATTTTGGGAGGTGTGATCCTTGCAGCAGGAATTGGATTTGCTCTTATCAAACGCAAGAAAAAGAACCGAGGCGGCGCATATCTGTAAGATTGCCCTAAAGACCATACCCCGCTGTGGCATTGCCGCTCTGATTCTGCTGTGTCTGGGTCTGTACTTCCTGTTCCCAGCCAGTCAGACCTTCCAACAGATACAGGCCGAGAAGAGCACCCCCTATGAGCTGACTGCCACCACAGACAGCGGCAGTATTGATTTGAACACCCTTTTACAGATAGAAGGGGTGAAAAGAATAAGCCCAGTTCTGAAGCTAAATTCCAGCCTTTCAATGAACGGTTTTGAGTTGGATTGTGAGATAAAGGCTGTGTATGGCAGCTTCCTTAGTCTATATTTTTTGAACGGAACTATATACCCAGACAGCTCCAATATGCCCTATCTGATTCTCAACAAAGCTGCTGCAAAGTCCTTTTCCCAGGAGCATCAAACCATTACAGTATCCCCGGAGGGCACCGTGATGATGAACGCGAATGGCGCAGATCGAAAAGCGATTGTCTGCGGTATCTTCGATGATGGAAGTGAAGTGCCGACAGTCTATATGAGTTATGATGTGGCCCAAAAGGAATATGGGCATAACGGACAGACAGAACTTCTCTTCTTGCTGGAGAATAAAGGAGCAGCAGAGAACGTAGTATCCGCACTCCAGCGGAGCAATATCCATGCAAGCTTCGATCCCAACCTTACTTTGGCATGGGATCTGCTGCAAACACAATGCTGGCAGACTGTTATGCTCAGTATTGGTCTGCTGGCATGTGCCGTGTCACTGATCCGTGAGAAGCAGGCAGCGGAAACAGCCAAGACCCAATCCGAAACGGCAATGCTGCTTCTTGCTGGCATGACCGCAGATGCAGTTGATCATGTTTTTCCTCTGCGAATTACTTGGACCTGTACGGTTTGCATTCTTGCTGCTGCCCTTATTTCTGTAATCATGGGGACATTTTCACTGATTGCTGTGGGTATCGGTATCTTTGCTGCAGGTGTGATTGAAGTTGCGGTATTGATTCTCTTCGGTATTGAATAAAACCTAAGTATACTACTTTAGAGGTCAAATTATGGAAAATGGCAAGAACATCATCATATACCCCAGTGAATACCGGTTCTGCCAAATCCTCTGGGAGAATGAGCCTGTAACGACTACGCAACTTGTAAAGTTATGCAGAGATAAGCTAAATTGGGCGAAATCTACAACATTTACTGTTATCCGGCGGCTGGTCTCAAGAGGCTTTATAAAAAAAGAGGGGGCATTGTGTAGTTCGTTGGTATCAAAAACATCCGTTCAATGTAATTTAATTACCGAACTGATCTCTGAGTACTTTGACGATTATTCGGAATTCGCACAAATTGTAAAGCAAATTCAAATGCTAAATACTACAGAGCCAGACACCTGATGCAGAGCCATTATAAGTTGGAGGAATTACGGTGGATTACACACAAAATGAATCGCTTTGGGTTCGATGCCCTGTTTGCAGCGGTAAAACCAGAATCAAGGTTAATAAAGAAACCATCCTAGTGAGGTTCCCCCTTTATTGCCCAAAGTGCAAAAAGGAAACAAATATTGATGTCATTCAACTGAAAATAGTGACAAGCAAATGAGCCAGACGCAAGACGCAGAGCCTGCTTTCCTGTGAAAACACATCACAGGGTAAGCAGGCTCTTTTCATTCGACTGTAATTGGTTTCCATTTCGGTAAAGACAAATCGGAGAACGGAACTATCTATCTGATTTTTCACCCAAAGAAATAGCCCCGTCAATAGCTCCCTCAATTATTGGTAAGTATTCCTCCGGGCACAGCTTCAGCTTATGGCTGACACGCTGCCGCAACTCACTTTCGCTACGGATAATTGCCGGATTAAAGTACCGATCCGAAGGAAGGCCGCAGATACTGATAAGCTGAATCACAACAGGAACACTGGGAATCGTCCCATTATTCTCGATATTTGCGAGATAGCGATAATCAATACTGACCATCTCCGCCAGTGTTCTTCTCGCCCAACGCTTTGCTTTTCTCGCCGCTTTTACATCTGCCCCAAAGGTTTCAAATCCAGGACAATCTTCAATTTTCGCCATATTGCATCACCCACCTACATTGTATATTTCATATTTCTCTAGTGGAATGTTGCTATATGCACTTAATATACATTTTATAGTTCCTATCTGCCCAGCGGCAGAAAAGAAAAAAAGCCGCTGCTGGGCAGTCACTTTACATGCCTAAAATCTCCCCCTCGGCGGCTTTGATTTTCAGAGCCGCCATTTTCTTTTGCGATTCATCAGGTTTGGCGGCTCGTAGGAGGAAGCTGCCTTGATAATTGCCCGCTGCCGTAGTCCGATAGGAGTATCCCTGTCAAAAAAAGCCTGTCCCCTGAACAGGACAACTGCGGCAGTGAGTATGTACTATACTGTGTCGTAATTAAGCAGAATACACCCTATTGCGCCCAACTGGTATTTTATCGGCTGGGCGTTTTTCTACGCCTTCCTCGCTGCCGCTCTCCGCCGCCCCCGTTCAGATTCCCAACAAAAATCTGAACGGAGGAATATAAATGTTCGATAACAAGAGCGACTACGCTTTGAACAAGAAAGATCAAGACAGCATCGTGTACAGCGGTAGTGATGGCCATGTAGCCCGTATCACCAGAGCAGACTTTTCTTCTGAGGAAGAGTTCCTGTTCTGGAAGTCCTGGTCGGATGCCGATTACAAAGAAACCGACTATGCCGATTCCTACTTTCACCGGCACACAGTGGGACTTGACACCATCGGGGACAACGCTGGTAACATCCCTTCTCCCGAGGAAACGCTGCTATACAAAACAGAGCGTGAAGAACAGGTTCAGGAAGCCATGGAGTTGGTTCAGAGGATTTCAGAATCCCTCACAGAGGTGCAGTTCCGAAGACTATGGCTTCACTATGTCCATAAGAAGAATGTGCGCAGTATCGCAAAGAAGGAAGGTGTTGTCCACTCCTGCGTTGTAGCAAGCATTACATCTGCCGAAAGAAAAATTTTCATGATTGCCTCAAAATGCACGACCAAAACCAAGTAAAAATTGACGATAGGTGAAGGGAGTTTTCACTGACCTTCCTGAACCTTGAAAACTGAACAGACAATGGTACAAGCACAAACACCTATGCGGATGTGTGGGAGCTGCGCCGCCATGACAGATGTCTTTCAAGAAGCCATCCGAGCGATCTACGCAGCCTCCAAGCCCAGCACGGCACTCTGGGCATATCAACCCATAGGTGACAATGAAACTTGCTCACGCTCTCCCAAGGACTAGGGGGAAGCCCTGCGGTATCCGCCAGCTATCGTGCAGCGGTACTGTGGAGCTATGACAGCCATGCCAACGGCGGCTTGTATCATTCCTTCCACCAGGGGTGCGTGGCAAAAATGGTGGACATAACATCAAGGTATCTTAAAAACGCAACGCCGGAATTCGTATGTTTATATGCGGACAAACAACCGGTGCTGCCACATCAACGTCAGATACCATGCGCTGGAGGAGCTTTTCTTCCAGCGCATTCATGTGACTTTGATGATCTATATCCATCACACCGGAGGTAATATTATGTGCAAAATCCGAAGTATCAAACAAGCAGCTGACTACTTCAAGCAGCTTGATCCCGAAACCCAAATCACCGAATATACCCTTCGCAAGCTGATTGCCGATGGCACGATCCCGTCCATCAAAAGTGGGAATAAGCATCTAATAAATCTCGAACAGGTGCTGTCCCTGTTTGAGCCTGTTTGCGTTACCGCCGTAGAGTAGAAAAACTCTAATAGTTTTTCGAATAATCGAATTTTTTACAGCAAAAAAGTTCGGTTCTTGACAAAGTGGTGCAACCCCATTTTTCTCGGTATAGTAATTGCATAAACTAAAAGAAATGGAGGAGCCAACACAATGGCAACGATCAGAGAACGCAATGGTACATACCAGATTTCCGTATATGCTGGTTTCGACCTGAACGGACATCGTAAAAGAGAAACAACCACTTTTACACCCCCGAAAGACCTGTCACCAAAGAAAAAGGAAAAGGCGGTACAGGCATTTGCCATCGACTTTGAGAACCGTGTAAAGAATGGGCTGGTTCTGGCGGGAGAAAAAACCACCCTGCGAGAGTTCGTTGACCGGTGGAGAGAAGAATACGCTTCTCAAAATCTTGAGCCGGGTACGCTGGAAAAGTACAACGCAGAAATTGATGACAAAATTCTTCCCATGCTCGGTAACATGATCCTGACGGAAATCAAACCCCACAATGTCAACGCCTTCTATGTGTCCATGACAAAAGGCGGTGTGCGGCGGGACGGCAAGCCCGGAGGCTACAGCAAGGGAACCATCGCAAAAACAGCGAATGTCCTTTCCTCCATTCTCAAAACCGCTGTGGACTGGGAAGTCATAAACCGGAATCCCTGCGATAAGGTTCGGACGCATGGCGAGGATGTCGCTGATAAAATCAAATTCTTCACACCGGCACAGGTCAGCTGTTTCCTGGAATACATCGAGAAGCCCTATGAAATCCATACACGGGGGCACAGCCGGGTGGATGATACCGGCATTCAGTATCAGGTTGGTGACTACACGCTGACCAGAACCATGCCGGAACAGCTCAGAGTTCTTTTCAATCTGGCAGTCTTCTCCGGTCTGCGGAAAGGAGAAATGCTGGCGCTGCAATGGTCTGATATTGACTTTGAGAACAGCACCGTCAGCGTCACCAAAGCCGCTGCAGTGGTGGATGGCAAGCAGGTCTGCAAAGCACCGAAAACGAAAAACTCCCGTCGAGAGGTCAGCATCCCCAGATTCCTGACAGACCGGCTCCACAATCTGATGGTCGAGCAGGCCAAAAATAAGGAATCGCTGGGTGCCTACTGGAAGGGCAACAACTGGCTCTTTACCCAGTCTGACGGCTCCATGATGAGCTACTCTACACCCTATGCCACCTTCCAGGATGCCATTGATCGCTACAATGCAGACAAGGAGCCGGCCGACCAACTTCCGCACATTCCCTTCCACGGATTGCGTCATACATCAGCTACCTTGCTGATCGCCGCGCATCAGGATGTCCGTACCGTGTCCAACCGCTTGGGTCATGCACAGGCTTCCACGACCATGAACATCTACGCCCACGCCCTGAAAGAGAATGATCGCACAGCATCCAACGCTCTTGAAAATATGCTCTGCAAAACCGGAGCATAAATACTCAGGTATAAAACAAAGCAGGTCGGATTCCATGTCCTACCTGCTTTGTTTTATGGTTGAGGCACTGAAACCAGCCTCCCATCATAGAAAATAACGCCAAATAAAGGTGCGCTCAGCAACTTTTTGTATCTTCTGAAAAGTTGTGGTTTCATCCAAAATCGTCATGTTATCATTGAATCAAAAGCAACCAAAAAAGTTCAGTATTCTCCGAGTTTGCGGAATAATCATTTTTTCCTGTCACGTTGCGTCTATTTTTCGCCAAAAATAAAACACCTCAAAAAAGTTCGGAAAATCCGGTTTTTCAAAATCCCGATTTTTTCAAAAATTTGAATCCTTCAAAAAAATAACGCCAAATTAACGCCAAGCCAATTTTAGGCCCTTCTAAACCACTCTAAAAAGTTAGGAAAACCGCCGATTTCGCATTGAAACCGGCGGTTTTGTTGGAGCTAGTGACCTGACTCGAACAGGCGACCTTCTCATTACGAGTGAGATGCACTACCGACTGTGCTACACTAGCATCACAAGCTCGTTCATTATAGCCGCTCTTTGGGAAAAAGTCAAGACTTCGATCAAATATTCAGCTCCTGAATTTTTTTGCGGAGGAGCAGCAGGTCATCAAAGGTCTCGGGGCGCTTGGTGGGGTCGCGGAGGAGGGCGGAGGGGTGGTACATGGCGGAGTAGAGGACGCCGTCCCGGGCTGTCCAGGTGCCGTGATCACGGGTGATGCGGAACTCTGGAGCGATCAGGCGCTGGGCGGCAATGCGGCCCAGGCAGACGATGATCTTCGGCTGCAAAAGGGCGATCTGATCTTCCAAAAAGCCGATGCAGGCGTCCTGTTCCTGGGGCTGGGGGTCCCGGTTGCGAGGCGGGCGGCATTTGACGATATTGGCGATGTAGCATTTCTCCCGGTCCAGGTCGATGATGGAGAGCATATCGTCCAGGAGCTTGCCTGCGGGACCCACAAAGGGGACGCCCTGCAGGTCCTCCTGCTCCCCCGGGCCCTCGCCCACAAAGAGCAGACGGCTGCTGCGATTGCCCACACCGAAGACCACATTATGGCGGGTCCTGCACAGCTCACAGCGGTCACAGTGCAGGCATTTTTCTTCCAGTTCTTCCCAGGTTTCCATTACTGACTCCTTCTCCGGCTCTTTCTTCTCTTGCGGCGTCTGGTCTGGGCCCGGTAGCGCAGATAGGAATTGATGGCCAGATAGCTGACAACCGGCACCAATATGACAGCGCAGACAATCAGCACCACCCCGGAAAGGCTGCTTCTCTCGCTCTGGGTCTGGGGCGCCAGGGCGCTGTAGACCGTCAGGCCCGAATCCGCAGCGGTACGCACCGGCTGCTGCGCCAGCAGCTGGGCCTCCGTCAGGCAGGAATTGCTGTACCAGAGCTCTACCGTACCGATGACGGAATCCTTTTCGATGGGGGCCGACAGGCCGCCGTCCCGGGCGGATACATTCCGGATAAGGTTTGCCATTCTGGCTTTGGAGGGCAGCACCGTATCGACGTTTACATTGGCCACACCCACAACATTCGTCTCACCGCCGGCCACCGGCAGCTGGGTCAGGCTCATGCCGTTGTAGATCACCCGGTGGACCAGGAAATTATTATAGGCATAGCCCAGGAGCTTCACCATTTCATCGAAGTTGCCATAGCTGGTCACCTGCCAGCCGTTGGACGCGAAGACACGGGTGGCCCCCATGATGACGCAGACCAGATTCATGCCCGTTACACCTGCGGTCTCCGTATTGTCCGCGGTGACCACAATGCTGGCCCCGGTATCCGCGGAATAACTGGCGAAGCCGCTGGTGACTCGGTCGTCAATATACTTGGTGACGATCTTATTCTGCATCATATAGTCCAGAGATTGCAGCTTCCGCTTCTCGGACAGGTTGGTGGCCGGGACCTCATAGGTCTGGGTGGAGAGCAGCTCCTTCACCGCGGGATTGTCGCTGCAAGCTATCATGATGCGGACCATATCCCGGGCGGTGGTGGTCTGGTTGCCGGAACCGACACCGTGGACATCCGTAAATTCCGTGCTGGTGCAGCCCAGCTGCTTCACCCGCTGATTCATCATATCCACAAAAGTGGCCCGGGTGCCAGCCACATACTCCGCCAGTGCCACAGCGGCATCGGCAGCATTCTGCATGATCATGCAGTGCAGCAGATCCTTGACGGACATCTGCTCCTCACTTTTCAGCTTGGTACTGGTTGCGCCGCCGGGGATTCGGGAGGCGATGCCGGGCTGGACCGTTACGACGGTGTCCAGGTTCTCCACCCGTTCCACAACAATCAGGGCCGTAACGATCTTGGAAAGCGCTCCGGGGGGCAGCTTGGTGTCGGGATTATAGGCATAGACCAGGGTTCCTGTATTGCGCTCATAGATAATGGCCGCCTGGGCCGTATCCAGCTTTCGGTCCGAACCGGCCAGGGGGACCTGCCCGTCCAGCGTGCGGCAGCCGTTCAGGATGCTGACGGAGCCGAAGGCATACTCCGTCTGGGGGGCCTGGGCATCCTGCGCCAGGTCCGGCAGGGTCTCGGTCATGGCCGGGTCTTCGGTCCCATCCGTTGCGGTGGTCTCTGCATAGGCAGGAATGCTCAGGCACCCGGCGGTTATGCTCAGCGCCAAAAGCAGTGAAAGCAAGTTTTTTTTCATGGTTTCCCCCTAAAATTTTACTGCCGGGGTTGTCCGGCAGGAAAAAGTCGTGTATACTATTGATATTATAACAGTATTTCAAATCCCCGTCAATCCGTCCTTGCGGCTATTTGCAAAATGGTCATGATTTGTTCAGGATTTTGGGGAGCTTCCTGGGAGAAAGGGGTATTGTATGACGATCCTGGTAGTAGATGACGAGGCTCTGCTCGTCAAGGGAATCCGCTTCAATCTGAAAAGCGACGGCTATGACGTGATCACCGGCTCCAACGGTCAGGAGGCCGTGGAGCTGACCAAAAGTGAAAATCCGGACCTGGTGGTGCTGGATGTGATGATGCCGGTCATGGACGGGCTGACGGCCTGCAGCCGCATTCGGGAATTTTCCGATGTGCCCATCATCCTGCTCACCGCCAAGGTGGACGACATGGACAAGCTCATGGGCTTCGACCACGGGGCCGACGACTACCTGACCAAGCCCTTCAACATTCTGGAGCTGAAGGCCCGCATCCGGGCCCTGCTGCGGCGGTCCGGGGCCGGTGAAAAGCAGGAGACCAACCGGCTCACCGGCGGCAACATCACCCTGGACCTGGACGCCCGGAATGCCTATAAGGGCAGCGAGCTGGTGGTGCTCACCGCCAAGGAATTCGACGTGATCGAATTCCTCATGCGCAATGCCAACCGGGTCTATTCCCGGGAAGCGCTGCTCGACACCATCTGGGCCTATGAATATCGCAGCGATATTCGGACGGTGGACGTCCATATCCGTCGGCTGCGGGAGAAGCTGGAGGAAAATCCAGCTGAACCCCAGCATATTCTGACCAAGTGGGGAGTGGGCTACTATTTCCGAAAGTAAAATGACCCGGCTGCGGGGGTACCGTACCGCCCAATTTCACTACACCCTGACTTACATTGCCGTTACGGCGGCGGTACTGCTCTTTCTCAATCTTTTCTGTACCCGTCTCAGCCAGAGACTGTTCTACGAAAACAAGGAAAGCGCCATGATTGAAAAATGCCAGCTTGCCTCGGACGAGCTGTCCACCCTGGACGTATGGAACACCGCCACGGTTTCCGGCATTCTGAATCAGCTGGAAAGCCTCCGGGCCTCCCGGCTGCTGGTGACGGACAGCGCAGGTCTGTGCATCTACGACAGCACCGGAGAAGCCCTGGGGCAGTATGCCCTTCTGCCGGAAATTCTGGGGGCCTGCCAGGGCAACGATGTATTCACCTGGCGCTACCACAGCGGGGCCATGATCTCCCGGGCCGCCACGCCCATTGTGGACTTCGGCACCGTGGCCGGCTGCGTCTACATCACGGAATACGACACCGCCCAGGGTGCCGTCATCGATTTGCTGCTGCAAACCATTCTCCGGGTCACGGTCATCCTGGAGCTGGCGGTGATTCTCTTTTCCCTGATCTACACCAGCCACTTCTCCCGCCGGATGCGGGCCATTATGGACTCCATGCACACCATCCAGAAGGGCAACTATGACCAGAAGGTCAACGTGGGCGGCAACGACGAGCTGACGCTGCTGGCCAGTGAATTCAACGACCTGACGGAGCGGCTGCAAAACTCCGAGGAGAAGCGCCGCCGGTTCGTCTCCGACGCCTCTCACGAATTAAAGACCCCTCTGGCCTCCATCAAGCTGCTGACGGACTCCATTCTGCAAAACGATATGGACGCCGACACCATGCGGGAATTCGTGGAGGACATCGGCAGCGAGGCCGAGCGCCTGAACCGCATGACCGCCAAGCTCCTGTCCCTGACCAAGGTAGACGGCCAGCCTCTGCCGGAGGCCGAGCTCATCCGCATGGCCCCCACCATCCGCCAGGTTGCCAAAATGCTGAACCCCGTGGCGAAAAAAAGCGGCATTTCCCTGGAGCTGGAGCTGGACGGGGACAGCACCGTGCTCATCACCCGGGACGACCTGTACCAGATCGTCTTCAACCTTATGGAAAACGGTATCAAGTACAACCGCCCCGGCGGCACCGTCTCCGTAACCCTGAGCCGCAGCATGGACCTTGCCAAGCTCACCGTGGCGGACACCGGCATGGGCATTCCCGAGGAGGCCCTGAGCCACATCTTCGAGCGCTTTTACCGGGTGGATAAGGCCCGCTCCCGGCAGACCGGCGGCAGCGGCCTGGGGCTGGCCATTGTCCGGGCCATCGTATCCCGAAACCGGGGCGAGATCCGGGTGGACAGCCAGGTGGGCGTCGGCACCCGATTTTATGTGACCTTCCCGATTTTTGATACGGAGGTGGATGCCACATGAAGCGCGTCATTGCCATTGTTCTGGCTCTGCTGCTGCTCACCGGCTGCACCCCCTCCCCCGCCGGAGAAAAAACCGTTACATTCTATTATCCCCGAAAAAACCTGGTCTACAGCTTCTCCGATCTGCCTATCGGTGCAGAGGCCCGGGACTGTGCGGATGAAGCGCTGGAGTATGTGCTGCGGCTATACCTGCTGGGGCCAACGGACGAAAACCTGGAAAGCCTCTACCCCAGCGGCATCCGGCTTCTGACCGTCGCCGAGGAGAACGGCGCTCTGACCGTCACCCTCTCCCCTGCCGGCAACCAAATGCAGGAAATCGATTTTTCCCTGGCCGGAGCGTGTCTGGCCAAGACCTGCATCGGCTACGGCGGCTATTCCTCCGTAACCATCCAAAGCGGGGATCGGGAGCTGACCCTAAAAAACAACGACCTGCTCTTCCGGGATAACAGCGCCACCCTGGACAGCAGCAAAGAGGAGAAAAAACCATGAAATGCATTTCCTGGAACGTAAACGGCCTGCGGGCCTGTGTGGGCAAGGGCTTTGAGGAGGTTTTTCGGAACCTGGACGCAGACTTCTTCTGCCTGCAGGAGACCAAGCTCCAGCCCGGGCAAATCAGCCTGGAAACCCCCGGCTACGGCCAATTCTGGAACTCCGCCGAGAAAAAGGGCTATTCCGGCACGGCCATCTTCGCCAAAAAGCCGCCCCTGTCCGTGACCTACGGCATCGGCATTCCCGAGCTGGACACGGAGGGACGGCTGATCACACTGGAATACGACCGCTTTTATCTTGTCACCTGCTATACCCCCAATTCCCAGCAGGAGCTGAAACGGCTGGACCATCGGCTCAGCTGGGACAAGGCCTTCCGGGAATATCTGGTGGCTCTGGATGCTAAGAAACCGGTCATTGCCTGCGGCGACCTGAATGTGGCGGCCACAGCCATTGACCTGAAAAATCCCAAAACCAACGAAGGAAACGCCGGCTATTCCCTGCCCGAGCGGGAATCCTTCGCCGCGCTCCTCTCCGCCGGGTTTACGGACAGCTTCCGCTGCCTGTACCCGGAAAAGATCCTCTATTCCTGGTGGTCCTACCGCTTCCAGGCCAGGGCCAAGAATGCTGGCTGGCGCATTGACTATTTTCTGGTGTCTGACCGCATCCGGGATAACATCACCCAGGCGGATATCCTGACGGATATCCAAGGCTCCGACCACTGCCCGGTGACGCTGGAGATCGACATATAAATCAAATAGAGGGCTGTTGGAAAAGTCCCCTTCTACCGCTGTGGCCAGTGCTTCCTAGCACTGGCCACAAAAACCGTTTTTTGCTGAAAAGTTATCCACGGCCCATTTATTATAGAACCAGAATAGGTTTCAACCGATGCCCACTCCCCATTCCACAAATACGCCAACATAGCATAAACGCACCATTGCTGGCTCCAGGCTTCAGCCTCAGAGTTGGCAATGGTGCGTTCATGTCTCAATATGCTTTAATGTATTTCATTTACTACGCTCAGGATTTCCCTTACATGATATCCAGCTCCGCCGTCACCTGGTAGTAGTCACAGGCATGGGCGGTATAGTTCCGGACGTTTTCCTTGGAGATCATGTTCATTTGCAGGAAGGAGCAGAAGACATAGGCATTGTCGTCCAGGATCATCTGCTGGAGCTGCACCGCAATCTCCCCCCGCTTGGTTGTGTCGAATTCCTTCGACAGTTCTTCGATGAGGGCTGTCACCTTGGGATTGTCATAAGCGCCGAAATTATAGCTCATGCCGGGAACGCAGGAGGTGGTGAAAAAATACTGGGGATCCCCGGAAGGGGCCGTGACCAGGGCGGAAGCGTAGACATCCCAGCTGGTCATATCTGCCAGGAACTCCCGGCGGGAAGCCGTGCAGTTGATGTCCACGTCCATGCCGATCTCCTTCAGGGAGGCCTGGGCCGCTTCGGCCAGAAGGGGCAGCTCCTGACGGCTGGGGTAGGTCAGCCAGCGGATCGTCAGCTTCGTGCCGTTCTTTTCCCGGATGCCGTCACCGTCGGTATCCACCCAACCGGCATGCTCCAGAAGCGCCTTAGCCCCCTCAGGGTCATATTCTTCCGCCTTTACGTGCTCGCCGCCAAAGCTGCTGAAACCATCCGGGAAGGCACCGTTGGCAGCAACCCCATGACCGTCCAGCAGGGTTTTCACAAATCCCGCTTTGTTGATGCCCATGGCAATGGCCTTCCGCACGGCGGCGTCCTGAATGACAGGACTTGTCATATTCATGCTGGCAAAGAAGGCCCGGGAGGTCTGAATGGCGGAAAACTGATAGCCGCCATTTTCGAAATTGGGATAGGCCTCATAGGCCATGCCATAGGCAGCATCAATGTCGCCGGCCTGCAGGGCCGCGGACAGGGTATCTCCGTTGGACAGTGTGCGGACGGTCAGCTCGTCCAGCTTGGGGGTACCGTCCCAGTAATTGCCGTTGGGGATAAGGGTCAGATGGTCGTCCGTGACCAGCTCCTTTACCGCATAGGGGCCGGTACCGGCTACAATGCCGGTTTCAAAATCCGAGGCATCCACATCGATGATGCAGCCGTAGGGGTCCCCCAGGTAATTCATCAGGGCGGGGTTCGGCTCGCTGGTGGTAACGGTCAAGACCTGCCCCTCTGCCTGCAGGTCCACGATCTTGGTATCGCTGGGAGCCCGGTCGTGGTTTTTCAGCAGGTGCTCCAGGCACTGCTTCACGGCTTCGCCGTCCATCTCCCTGCCGGAGGAGAACTTCACGCCCTCCCGGAGGGTAATCGTCCAGGTGCAGTCGCCGTCATTGGTCCAGTCCGTTGCCAGCCAGGGCTCCAGCTCCATGGAATCCGTGTAGTGGACCAGAGTCTCGCCGATGCCATAGCGGATGCAGGCCCAGCCATTGTAGGTCCTGTGGGGGTCCACCGTCTCCTCCCAGTTTTCGGAATTGAAGGTGGTGTCGCCGATGACCATGGTTTTCTTCACAGCCGGGGCAGAAGCCTGCTCCGTACTGCCGCCGTTTGCGGAAGAATCCGCTGCGCTGCTGCCGCAGCCCGTCAGCAAAAGAAGCGTCAGGCAGGCAACCAGGAGAAGGGAAATGCATTTTTTCATATTTTATTGGTTCCTTTCACGGTTGTTTTATGTTTTGCCGGACGTCACGGCATCACATCAAAATTATATTACAAAACGCTGTCGATCAGGCGTTTCGTATAGTCGTTTTTCGGTGCGCGGATTACGGCATCCGGCGTCCCTTCCTCCACAATTTCCCCACGGTACATAACCAGCACCCGGTCGCAGAACTGCTGGACCAGGGAAATATCGTGGCAGATGAAGAGGATCGACAAATTTTTCCCCCGCTGCTTCCGCAGCTCGTTCAAAAGGGAAATGATCTCCTTCTGCACCGTCACATCCAGCGCAGAGGTTGCCTCATCGCAGATCAGCAGCTTTGGCTCAATGGCCAAGGCCCGGGCAATGGCCGCCCGCTGGCACTGGCCGCCGCTGACCTGATGGGGATAGCGATTTGCAAATTCTCCGGGGAGGCCGCATTTTTCCAGCAGCGCCTCCACCCTCTTTTGGGTCTCTTTTCGGGTGAGACCCGCATTGCGCAGACTTTCTCCGATGCCGTCCCCCAGGGTGCGGCGGGGATCGAAGGAATCCGTTGGTGTCTGGAAAACCATCTGCATCTGTCTGTAGACTTCCCGCAGCTGCTTTCCCTTCCTATGGGTAATTTCCTGTCCCTCCAAAAAAATGCTTCCGGTTGTCACGTCGGTCAGCCGGGAAATCATATTCACGGCGGTGGTCTTTCCGCTGCCGCTCTCGCCGATGATGGCCAGGCACTCCCCGGGGAACAGTTCAAAGCTGATTCCGTTTACCGCGGCAATTTCCCGCTGCCCGGAAAAGGTCTTCGTCAGCGCCTCTACTTTCAAGATCGGTTCCATCGCTTTTACCTCCGAAGCCGGGGGACGGCGGATAGCAGCGCCTTGGCATACGCGCTGCTTGGATTCGACAGGACCTGGTCGCATCTGCCGTATTCCACGCACTTCCCGTCCTTCAGCACCAGAACGTTGTCTGCCAAAGCCCCGATGACCCCCAGATTGTGGGAAACCAAAACAATGGCTGTGCCAAAGGTTTTGCGAACCAGCGCCATTTCCTCCACCACCTGCTTCTGAATGGTCACATCCAGCGCGGAGGTGGGCTCATCCGCCAAAAGCACACTGGGCCGTAAGAGCATGGCCGCTGCAATACCGATGCGCTGCTGCATCCCGCCGGAGAGCTCAAAGGGATAGGACGCCAAAATCCGCTCCCCGTTTTCAAAGCCCAGCTTTTCGAGCATTTCCAGCGCCTGGGGCCCAAATTCCGCTCTGGAAATTTTGCCGTGGGCGCGCATCGTCTCATACAGCTGCGCCCAAACCGTGCGGATGGGGCAGAAGGCGCTTCCGGCGTTCTGAAAAATGTAGCCCAGCTCCGGGCCATTCAGCTTGCGGAGTTCCTTGGATGGCAAACCAAGCAGATTCCTGCCCCGGTAGCAGATCTGCCCCTTTGTAACGCAGCCCTCGCTGCCAAGAAGCCCCATGGCAGCCTTGATCAGTGTGCTTTTGCCGCTGCCGCTCTCCCCAACAATGCCCAGGATCTCCCCAGGTTCCAGAGAAAAGCTCACATCCTGCACCACCGGCTGCCCCAAATAGGAAAGCTCCACATGGTCATATTTGAGTATGGCTTCCATTTGCTTACCTCCGGCTTTTGGGGTCTGCATAGTCCCGGACGGTGTCGCCCAGCAGGTTAAAAATCATAACCGAGATGAAGATCGCAATCCCCGGGCTGAAAGGGATCCAGGGAGACGTAGTCATCAGGCTCCGGGTATCACTCATCATGCTGCCCCATTCGGGAATGGGAGGCTTGGCCCCCAGCCCTAAAAAGCTCAGGGCCGCCAGCTCCATCATCATGGTGCCGATGTCCAGCATAGATGTGATCAGAATGGGGCCCATAATGTTGGGCAGGATGTGCCCCAAAATGATCTTTCCTGTGCTGCTGCCGGAAAGGCGGACCGCCTTCATCCAAGCCGTCTCCTTCTGAGCCAAGGTCTGGCTTCTGGCGATTCTGGCGTACTTGGGCCAGGAGATGGCCGCCAAGGCAATCATTGCGTTTTGCAGTCCGCCGCCCAGGGTTCCCGCAACCGCCAGTGCAAACACCAGCCCGGGAAAGGCCAGAAACACATCCGAGAGCCGCATCAGCACCGTATCCACCCAGCCTCCGGTCCAGCCGCAGGCAACGCCCACCGCCGTGCCAATCGCTGTGATCACAGCGACCAGCAGGAGCGTTGAAAAAATACTGGCACGGCTGCCTGCAATGACCCGGGACAGCATATCCCGGCCATACCGGTCCGTGCCCAGAAGGTGCTCTCGGCTTGGCGCCTGCTTGGCAATATCCAGATTTTGCAAATAGGGATCATAGGGTGTGAGGTACTCGGAAAAGAAGGCGCACACCACCAGCACAATGGCCAGAACGCTGAAAATGATCAAGCGGGTCTTCACCGTGTTTTGGGGATGCTTTTGCGGCTTGCATGTGCTCATCCTTCCTGCACCCCCAGTCGGATTCTCGGGTCAAGGACATGGTAGAGAATATCGGTGATCAGATTCACCACCACATAAATGATGGCCATCCAGACCACATAGGCCTGGATCAAGGGATAATCCCGCATGGTAATGGAATCCACCGCCAGCTTGCCCACACCGTCCCACATGAAAATGCTTTCAATAATGGCTGTGCCGCCCAGCAGGCTGCCGATAGACAGAGCCAGCAGAGTGATAATGGTCAGCAGCGCGGATTTCAGAACGCTTTTCCACAGGGTGACGCTTTCCCGGACGCCCCGGGCCTTGGCCCCCAAAACATAGTCCTTACCCAACTCCTCCAGAACTGTAGCACGAACCTGCCGCAGATACTTGGCGGACATGGCAATGGCCAGGGTCAGCGTCGGCAGAATGGCACCGCGCATCGTTGTTCCATTGGAAATCACGGGAAGCAGCTTCCATTTTATCGAAAAAAGCTGCATCAGCAGCAGCGCCACAAAGAAATTGGGCAGGCTGTTGCCGATAAAGCTGAAAAAGCGCAAAAAATAGTCCACGAACCGGTCCTGACGCACCGCCGCCCAGATTCCCAGGGGTATGGAAATCACCACCGTGGCAGCAATGGACAGACACGTAAGCAGCAGCGTAGCCGGAAGCTTGGAGACAAAGGTATCAAACACTTTTTTTCCGGAAACATAGCTCACGCCCATGTCTCCCGTCAGCAGACCCCTCAGCCAAGCGCCATACTGCACCAAAAAAGGCTGATCCAGCCCCAGCTCCGCCCGCTTGGCATCAATGATTTCCTGGGCAACGGCCCCTTTGTCGCCATACAGCTCGATGATAGCGTCGCTTCCCGCAGCCCGCATCATGGCAAAAGACAAAAAGGTGACACCCAGCAGTACGGGGAGCAGCTGCAAAAGGCGTTTGCCAATATATTTTTTCAAACAGAACGTCCCCTTTAATTTTCCAGCAGACCGGGCTTCCGGCCCTCCACCAGGAACATGGGGGTGGAGGCATTGTTGATCCGCTCCTCCTTGGTCCAGACCCGCCGCCAGATGTTTTCATCCGCACTGGCCTGGATTCCGTAGCTGCCCAGTACATTCAGGTCCCACTGGGGCCGGTGCTGCCTGGACAGCGGGGTCTGCCGGGCAATGGCCTCCATGGCATCCACATCCGTTCCGGCGTTCTCATCCCGCACATCGGAGTCAGCCAGATTTTCCCGATCCTGCCTGTGGCCCTGCTCTGCTTCCGCATCCCAGAGATACCGATACCAGTTGGCATCAAAGTTCAGCAGCAGCCCGCCGGGGGCCAGCACCCGGGTCCAATGGCCATAAGCTGCCTCCGGGTCGTGGAGATTCCAGGTCACATTCCGGGTGACCAAAACATCGAAGCTGTGGTCCGCAAAGGTCAGCTTCTCGGCATTCATCTGCCGAAAATCAATTTTGTCCGCCAGTGCGCCTGCATTGCGCCTGGCCTCCTCCAGCATGGAGGCAGTATAATCCACAGCAGTCACCCGGAAGCCCATCTCCGCCAGAATGATGGCGAAGAAACCCGGGCCCGTGCCCACATCCAGCACCCGGATGGAGCCGGGCTTTCTGCCCGGGAAACGGGCGGCGATCCGCTCATAGAGGGCCGTACCCCAGATGTGCTTCTGCGCCGTTGCCAGCTCCTCCTGGTTCACGCCGGAGTAACCGGATGCCCGGTGGGTCCAATAGTGGATATTTTCTTCCTCATAGGATGTAAACAGATTCATTTTTATTTCCCCCTCACCTCCGCAAAAAGGCGCCGCACCTCTTCCCATGGTGCAGCGCCTTTTCGGGAAGGTCGTGTATTAACCGTAGCTATATAGTACCATAGCATTCCGGCCCACGGAAGCCCCCCCGGGGGTTCTAAATTTTGGGAATTATAAAACATTGCAAAAGGCCCTGCGGCAAAACCTGCCGCAGGGCCCTCTGTTATTCAAAATCTCCCTGATTCAGGCTCTCATACACCGTCGGCCTGCTCCGGGGGATCTCCCGGGTGCGGGTGACCGACCAGAGGATCGTTCCGAGGACCAGGACCAGGCCCATGCAGATGGCCATAACGGAATAGGCAAAGGCCGCCTGGCTGCCATGGCGCTGGACATAGTATTCCATATACCCCGCGCCACCCAGAAACAGCAGGCTCACCACCCACAGCGATGCCGCCCCGGGCTTCCAGCCGCCGGTTTTCAGATAGCGGACCGTAAAGCACACCAGTGCCGCCACCACCGCCGCCAGCCCCAGCACCTGGGTTACGCTCACAAAGCCGTTGCTCAGGAAATAGGTGGAGTCGATCCGGGTGGAGTCCAGCACCGCCTGAGTCCCGCCGTAATACAGGCAGAACAGCCAGAACAGGTCCCCGGGGCGGCGATGGTATTCCCGGCGGCGCAGGAAGTACACAACCAGCAGTACCGCCAGGATCACCCCGGCCAGGACGGCCTGGATGGCAAAGGTATTGAACCGGTATTCCACAGCCCCTGTAGATGGGCTCAGGACGCTTCCGCCCCAGAAGGAACCCTCCGGCAGAATGGCTCCCCGGTCAGAGGAATTGGTCAGGCAGGAAAGTCTTCCCAGGGCAATGGCCCCGGCCCCCGCCATGCTCATGGCATCCAGCATAGCCCCCAGATGGCGGCCCCGGCGCAGTGCCGCCAGGATCAGCGCCGCCAGGAAAACACCGGCAAAGGCCCCCGCCAAAAGGAAGCCGCCCACGCTGTAGTCCGTCAGGGCTGCGGTCAGGCTTTCATAGGCGTCCCGCCGGAAATACCAGTGGGCCAGTCTGGCCCCCAGCATTCCAAGGCCCAGGCTCAGGGGCAGCGCCCAGAAGCCTCCCAGGTAGTCTTCCTCATCCCACAGATACAGGAACAGAAACAGCAGCATTCCCACACCGCAGGCCATGGTCACAATTGCCGTGCTCCAATACACCATGTACCGGCCCCAGATAAAAGCGATACTCTCCATGGTCAGTTCTCCTTCGGCTTTGCCGTAGCAAAATAGAATATGTCGCTGATCAGCCGCTGGCTGCCGTAGCTGATACTGTTGAGGACCTCGTTATTCATGACCACCGTGGAGGTCTGGCCGCCGTCCAGATTGTAGGCACGAATGCAGCCTGTATTAGCGCAGAGCTTCACCAGGTCCTTGCCCGTAGGCATATAGTAGCAGCCCCGCTCATAGTTGCACACCACAACCAGGTAGTGCAGACGGTCCATCTGGCACAGGGCCTCCCGGGAGAAATTGCCCTTCAGCTCTCCGACAAAATAAGTGGGCAGTTCCTGGGGCTGATGGTCCTCCACCAGGATAGGACCAAAGGCCAGGGAAAACCGGATGCCCTTCTCGTCCACATACTGCTGGGCCTGCTCTACGGTGTCAAATTTGTGGTGGCGTTCCAAAAGCAGATCGCCGTTCTCATCCACATAGCAGATATCCGACAGGCCGTCGTTGGTCCGGTAGACGATGCCGTTCTGAACCACGGTGCCCTTCTGGCGATAATCATAGAAGTCTCCGGAGAAGGCCATGACAGCATTGACCTGCTTCGACATATCGGAGGTATACATCAACGTGCCGGAGGAATAGCTGCCGCCGGACAGATGCCTGCGGATCTGGGAGGGGTCCATGATCTTGACCTCGGAATAGGTGACGGCCATGTGGTTCACGTCCTCTTTCCAGCTGATGGCGAAAATGGTCTCGTCCAGATAATAGTGAATGGTGCTGTCCGGAAGGATGGTTCTGTCTGTAGAGAAGAACAGCTCCTGCCCCTCCAGAATCGGCGCCGCCTTTTCCAGCAGCCACTCCAGCTCTGCCGGACTGGAGGCCTCTCCATAGCAGCTCTGGTCGGGCTCCGGGGCCACGACTGCATCCTTTTCGATCCAGTAGCTCTTCGGCAGGTCTACCACATCGGACAGCGCATCACTCAGGCCGTTGTTGATTTCCATCCGGAAGCTCTCTCCCAGCTTCAGCTCCTTGGCATCATCCGTCTTCCGCTTCCCGCCCGGAACCAGCAGCAGCGTCCACAGCAGCGCCGCCGTCAAGGCAAGGGCCGCAATGCAGCCCAGCGCACCGGCAAATCCCTTCATCACTTTCATTCTCTCTCACCCTTCGTCAAGCGCCCCGGAAAGCAGGTCCCGCAATTCGCTGCCGGGAACTACCCACCAGTTCCCTGCCTCATAGGTCAGCTCCAGCACAATGTTTTTTTCCTTTGTCTCCGTCACCTGCTCTGCGGCCGTCTCCACAGCCTGAAGAAGCACCTCGTCCAGAAGCTCCTGACGGTAACCGTCCCCGTCGTAAACGTCGGTGACGGACTCCGCCTCGTCGACCCGCTGCTGCAGCAGCTGCTCCGCAAGGGCCCCCGCCTGCCGGGTCATGGCATCAATATCCGGATAGGTCACCCGGACATCCACGGCGAGATTTCCGTCCTTGGTATAGGGCTCTCCCTCTGCCAGCCAGGATAGGCCCTGCCAATATCGGTCCCACAGAATTTTCTCCGTTCCCTCGCCGCCCTGGGCCGTCAGCTTCGGGGTGCCCAGAATATAGGCTGAGGCTCCCTCCAAATCGAAGGCAGACAGGTCATCCAGGAACTCCTGGGCCTGCTCCATCACCCTGGGGTCCATTTTCAGGACCGCCGTTTCTTTTCCCGGTGCAGTCAGCCCCAGCTGGAGCGTCGCCGCAGCGCCAACGGCTGCCAGGACTCCCATCAGCCCTGCCAGCACTCTTCTCTTTTTCATAAGCTCTCCCCGGCATCCAAATGTTTCCCGCACCCGGCCAATATGGCACAGCGCAGGATGCAGATGCATATGTACGTTCATTATACACGCACAAACACATTACGTCAACCTGAATTCCAGAACTTCTATGGATAAGTTGCAGAAAGCCGCTGCGGAATTCCGCAGCGGCCCATGGATGTTCTTTTCACATTATCCCGCTTTTTTCGTCAGCTTCACCACCGTGCCGGACAGCAGGAACAGGGCAATGAGATTCGGGATGACCATCATGCCATTAAAGGTATCCGCAGCGTCCCACAGCAGCCCCAGGTCCATGGTTGCACCGACAATGGCAACAAAGGAATAGACGATCATAAAGCCCCGGTTTGCTTTGGAGCCCACCAGGAATTCCAGGCAGCGGGTGCCATAGAGGCCCCAGCCGATAATGGTGGAAAAGGCAAAGCAGCACATGGCCACCGCAGCAATCAAGGAGGCCCAGCTGCCATAGACGGACGTGAAGCCGCCAATGGTCAGCTCCGCGCCGGCCGCTGCGCCGTAGGTGATGTTTTCGCCGCTGATGAGGATCACAAAGGCCGTCATAGAGCAGATGAGAATGGTATCCGTAAACACCTCGAAAATACCGAAATAGCCCTGCCGGACGGGGTCCTCCACATCCGAGGCCGCGTGGGCGATGGAACCGGTGCCCAGGCCTGCCTCATTGGAGAAAATGCCCCGGGACACACCCTTTTTCGCACACAGGAAAAAGCTGCCCACTGCGCCGCCGGTGACGGCAGAGGGGGTAAACGCCCCCTTCATAATTTCACCCAGCACTGCCGGCACCCGGTTCAGGTTCAGCAGAATCACCCCAAGGGCCATGACCACATAAATGAGCGCCATAAAGGGCACCAGCTTTTCCGCCACGCCGCCGATCCGCTTCAGGCCGCCCACCAGCACCAGGGCCACCAGCAAAGCAATGCCAATGCCGACGATGAGATTCAGTCGGGCCAGCACCGCCTCCGGCATGGCATGGAAATTGGTGACCGCCGTATCCACGGCAGTAATGATGGCGTTCACCTGGGTGGCATTGCCGGTGCCGAAGACCGTCAGGACACCCAGCACCGCATAAATGGAGGCAAGGAAATGCCACTTCTTCCCCAGTCCGTTTTTGATGTAATACATAGGACCGCCAACCCAGTCCCCTTCCGCGTTTCTTTCCCGGAAATGGACCGCCAGGGTCACCTCTGCAAACTTGGTGCACATTCCCAGCAGCGCGCTGCACCACATCCAGAACACCGCACCGGGGCCGCCGATGGCAATGGCACCGGCCACACCGGCGATATTCCCCGTGCCGACCGTAGCCGCCAGGGCCGTGCACACGGCCTGGAAGGGCGTTACAGCGCCTTCGGCTGCGTCCTTTTTATGGAACATCCGCCCGAAGGTCTCCTTCATGGCAGTGCCGAAGCGGCGGAACTGGATAAACCCTGTGCGGAAGCTGAGCAGCAGCCCAACCCCCACAATACATATCATCGCAGGAACACCCCACACAAAGCTGTTCACCGCGGCGTTCACACTTGCAATTGTCTCCACGACATTCTTCCTCTCTTTTTCCAAATCGAGAGCCATTGTATCACACTGGCGGTCATTTGTCCACAAAAATATGCCGCCGGAAATCCGGCGGCATGGCTTTTCGTCTATTCGTGATGGTATATCCGCTTGTCCAGGGCAAAGATCCGGCTGCTGAAGGTCCCTGCGGGTACACCCGGCAGGGTCTCGGCATAGATCTCCATGCGGCTGTCCAGCATATCGATCTGGCTCAGCAGGTCCGCCTCGGCAAACATGGGCTTTACCGCAGCGCCGAATTCCGGCTCTCCATGGTGGGAGAGGATCATGTGCTGCAAAAGCAGACTTTTTTCCTCCGGGGTTCCCAGCTCTGCGGCAACCTGGGCGATCTCCTGGGCCCCCATCACCAGGTGGCCCAGCAGCTGGCCCTTCCGGGAATAATCCGTGACGACGCCCAGCTGGGAGAAGGTAAACTCCTTTTCCTTGGCAAAATCATGGAGCAGGGTTCCCGTGAGCAGCAGGCTCCTGTCAATGATCTGGCTGTACTGCCCTGCCAGGAAATCCGCCAGGCACAGCATATTGGCCGTATGCATCAGCAACCCCGACAGGAAGCTGTGGTGCACGCTTTTGGCAGCGGGGATGCTGCGAAAGGTCTCCAGGTGCCGCTCCAGCATGGTCTCGGCGAGAACGCGGTAATCCCGGTCCTCCATAGAGGCGATCAGGCTGCGGACCTTTTCCAGAGTCTCATCCCGGTCAATGGGGGCCACAGGCACCAGGGCAGACACATCGTAGCTGTCCTCCTGAGTGGCCATGCGGATATTGGAGGCGGTGAGCTGAATGCTCCCCCGGTATTCCGTCACATCCGCACGAATTTTTACCACCTTTCCGGCATCCGTTGGCGCGCCCACAGGGCCGGAGTAGTCCCAGGCCTTTAGGTCCAGGCTGCCGGACTTATCCGTAACGGTGGCGCTGAGAAACGGCTTGCCGCTGTTGGAGGTTTTGATGGCTCCCTCTTTCAGAATGTAAAATCCCTCTACCCGGTCTCCGGGCACCATATCCGCAAGCAGCTTATTATATTCCATAGCAATCGACTCCTTTATTCACTGGAATCATTATAGCGGGTTTTCCGGGAATTTGCAACAGATTACTCCACCGCTTTCAGGGATTCCGCCATGGGGATCCGGCGAATATGGCGGCGCATGACCAACCCCACCACCCAGGCGAAGAGCACCGTGCAGACGAAGGCTGCGATGTAGCTGGTCCGCTCAATGTGGATATTGAAGCAGGAATTGTCCACCATGACCATACTCATGACCACGCCGTGCATGGCCTTGCCCAGAGGCAGGCCAAGAATGGCTGCCAGGAAGCTCAGCACCAGATTTTCCCGCAGGACATAGGCCGCAGTCTCCCTGGGATAGAAGCCCAGCACCTCCACCGTGGCGATTTCCCGGCTGCGTTCCGCCAGATTGATATTCGTCAGATTGTAGATGACGATAAAGGCCAGGGCCCAGGCAAAGCTGACGACCAGCCAGATGATGTAATTCAGACAGCTCATGGCGCTGTCCACCTGGTCCAGCAGCACATCCATGCGGCTCAGGGCGGTGACTCCGTCCAGCTCCGTCAGTGCCTTGGCGATTTGGTTCAGATCGCCGGAGGCCTGGAGCATTGCCGCATTAAAGCCCTCGTTGCCAAAGCGCTCCCGGCAGGTGTCCCCCTGAACGAAGAGATAATTGCCCACATAGTTTTCAAACACGCCGGCCACCCGGAGGGTCACCCGGTTCAGGTCGCTGTCCTCCACCTCGATGGTATCCCCCGGGGAAAGGGCCAGCTTTTCCGCCAGGCGGCGGCTGACCAGCGCCTCCCCTGCCCCGGGCTCCGGGACCTCCTGGCCCTGCCAGGAAAGCGTCCAATAGTTCTCCACAGCGTCCCAGTTGTCCAGGCCGATCAAAGTTACGGAGTGCATATTCTCCGTGTCGCCGTAGACACCCACCCGGTCCTGGATGCAGGGCAGCACGTCGTCTACCCCATCCAGCCTGGCAGCCGCTTCCGGTGTATTCTCCCCCTCCGTAAAGCTAAAGGACAGGGCATAGTGCTGCACGCCGCCGAACTGGTCGTTTCCAACATGGAGCATGGAGTCCCGAACGCCGAAGGCCGTGACCATCAAGGCCGTGCAGCAGCCGATGCCCACCAGCATCATGGTCATGCGCAGCTTGTAGCGGAGCATGTTGCGCAGGGTGATTTTCTGCAAAAAGGACAGGGGCTTCCACAGGAACGGGACATACTCCAGCAGAATGCGCTTGCCGCTTTTGCCCCGCTGTGGCCGGATCAGCTCTGCCGGAACACTGCGCAGGCTTCTCTGGCAGGATGCCAGGGTTGCGCCGAGAATTCCAACCAGGGACACTCCCAGCGTGATCATGGCAAGGCTCTGGCTATAGGTATATTTCAGGGGTGCGAACTTGTACAGGACCCCATAGGCCCACCAGAAGACCTCCGGCAGCGCCCAGGTGCCCAGGAAGAAGCCCAAAAGCCAGCCCAGGAAGGTGGCGCTGAGGGCATAGAGCAGGTACTTTGCCGCAATGTCCCAGCTGTGAAAGCCCATGGCTTTCAGCACACCAATCTGGGTCCGCTCCTCGCTGACCATTCTCGTCATGGTGGTAATGCACACCAGCAGGGCGATCATAATAAAGAACACCGGCAGCAGATTTGCCACGGCGGATACAATGGCCGTATCATTCTGGAAGCTCACAAACCCGGCATTCTCCTGGCGGGTAAGGACATAGGTATCCGGCTCCTCCAGATTCACATATTCCGCGTGCTCCCGGTCCAGGCCCAGCAGGTCCAGATAGGAATCATACTGGTCCCAGGCAAGGGCATTGACCCGCTTGGTGATTTCCGGCTTGTAGGTTTCAACAAGCCCGTCGTATTCCGAGGAATAGATATCCGCAGACCGCCGCAGGCACGCATCCACCTCGGTATATACATCCATAGAAAAAGCGTCCGGGTGCAGCAGAAGAAACCCCTTTAAGGCCCCGTCGCCGATGGTTGTGGTTCCCCGGTCCGTGCTAAGGTAAAGGGGGGAATTCGCCAGGCCCACGATCAGAAAGCTCTTTGCCTCCAAAAGGTCCAGCGTATCTGCGTCATTGTCCGCAGACAAGGTGACCACGGTCCCCAGGTCGGATTCATCAAAGGCCCGGGCATCTGCCAGACATTCCGTGGCAGTCTGGGGCATCCGCCCGGCAGCCAGCGCAGGCAAATTCACCTGCTCCGTTATGGACATCAGCTTAAAGGCGCTGGAGGCTTCTTTGTAGGGAATCAGAACGTCCACGCTCTTCATGCCCTCGACCTTGCCCACATACCCTTCCCGGCTCAGAGTTTCCACATCGTCCTCGGAAAAGCCCAGGGTAGAGATCAAGCGAAAGTCGCAAAAATTCTGGGTGTCCAGGTAGTCCTGCGCCGTGGCATACATGGCATCCTTGGTAACCTTCAGTCCGGCAAAAAAACTGACGCTGAGAGCAACGATCAGAAGCAGCGCCAGATACCGCCCGAAAAAGCTCCGGATGGTCCTGGCCGTCATTTTCAAAATGGAACCCATAGACGCCTCACCACTCGATCTCATCAATGGGAACGATGTTCTCATTGATCTCGTTGGAGCGGATCTTGCCGCTCTTGATGCGGATGATCCGGTCTGCCATCGGTGCAATGGCCTGATTGTGGGTGATGATAATAACCGTCATGCCCCGCTCCTTGCTCAGGTCATACAGCAGCTTCAGAACGGCTTTACCGGTCACATAGTCCAGGGCACCCGTTGGCTCATCGCACAGAAGCAGCCGGGGATTCTTGGCAAGGGCCCGGGCAATGGCCACCCGCTGCTGCTCGCCGCCGGAGAGCTGGGCCGGAAAATTCCGGGCCCGGCCGCTGAGGCCCACCATATCCAGCGCCTGGGCCGCCGGAATGGGATTGCTGCAAAGCTGGGCTGCGATTTCCACATTCTCCAGCGCCGTCAGGTTGGGAATCAGATTGTAAAACTGAAACACAAAGCCCACATCATGGCGGCGATAGCGGGCCATTTCAAAGCCGGACATATGGGAAATATCCCTGCCATCGAAAAGAATTTTGCCCTCGGTGATGGTATCCATGCCCCCAAGCATATTCAAAAGGGTGGTTTTTCCCGCGCCGGAAGAGCCCAGAAGCACCACAAACTCTCCCTTTTCCACCTGAAACGACACTCCGTCCAGCGCCCGCACCTGAGCCTCGCCGGTACCGTAGATTTTCTTCACATTTTCAAATTCAATATAGGCCATTGTCTCTTCCTCCCCTACTGATACTATTGTATCGTATCACAGGTGGGATTGTAAAGTATTAACATTTCTGTGAAGGTTGTTTGAACAAAAATTTCCCTGCCAAAGAGGCAGGGAAAGCAAAAAAATCCCCCTGCCTTGCGGCAGGGGGAGGAAGATGTTAGCTCAGAAGCTGATTATTCAGCAACCTCGGTAACGACACCGGAACCGACGGTACGGCCGCCCTCGCGGATAGCGAAACGCAGGCCCTTCTCGATAGCGATGGGGGTGATCAGCTCAACGTTCATAACGACGTTATCGCCGGGCATGCACATCTCAACGCCCTCGGGCAGGGTGATGATGCCGGTCACGTCAGTGGTACGGAAGTAGAACTGAGGACGATAGTTGTTGAAGAAGGGAGTATGACGGCCGCCTTCTTCCTTGGACAGGACGTAAACCTGGCCAGCGAACTTGGTGTGAGGATGGATGGAACCGGGCTTGCACAGAACCTGACCACGCTCAACGTTCTTCTTGTCAACGCCACGCAGCAGAGCACCGATGTTGTCGCCGGCTTCTGCGTAGTCCAGCAGCTTGTGGAACATCTCAATGTCGGTAACGACAGTGGGAGTCTTCTCTTCCTTCAGGCCAACGATCTCAACGGGCTCGTTCTTCTTGACGATACCACGCTCAACACGACCGGTAGCAACGGTACCACGGCCGGAGATGGTGAAGACGTCCTCAACGGGCATCAGGAAGGGCTGGTCAGCCTTACGGTCAGGAGTGGGGATATAGTCGTCGACAGCGTCCATCAGCTCCTTGATGCAAGCATACTCGGGAGCGTTGGGGTCCTTGGACTCGCAAACCAGAGCATTCAGAGCGGAACCCTTGATGATGGGGGTGTCGTCGCCGGGGAAGTCGTACTCGGACAGGGTCTCGCGGACTTCCATCTCGACCAGATCCAGCAGCTCCTCGTCGTCAACCTGATCGCACTTGTTCAGGAAAACAACGATATAGGGCACGCCGACCTGACGGGCCAGCAGCAGGTGCTCACGAGTCTGAGCCATGGGGCCGTCGGTAGCAGCGATAACCAGGATAGCACCGTCCATCTGAGCAGCGCCGGTGATCATGTTCTTGATATAGTCGGCGTGGCCCGGGCAGTCAACGTGAGCGTAGTGACGCTTGTCGGTCTCGTACTCAACGTGAGCGGTGTTGATCGTGATACCACGAGCCTTCTCTTCGGGGGCCTTATCGATGGAAGCGTAGTCCTCGAACTGAGCCTGACCCTTCAGAGCCAGATACTTGGTGATAGCGGCGGTCAGAGTGGTCTTGCCGTGGTCAACATGGCCGATGGTGCCAATGTTAACATGGGGCTTATTTCTTTCAAACTTCTGCTTTGCCATTTGAAATATTCCTCCTGTTAAAAATGAATATAAATTGATAGCAGCTTTGGCGATATGTGTTTCCGCACATCAAGTACATAATACAATAGATTGTGCGGAAACACAAGAGAAATTTTTCTTTTTACAGAAAATTAATCTCTGGAACGAGCCTTGATCAGCTCCTCGGTCTTGCTCTTGGGCAGCTCAGCATTGTGGCTGGGCTCCATGGAGTAGTTGCCGCGGCCCTGAGTCTTGGAACGCAGGTCGGTAGCGTAGCCGAACATCTCAGCCAGAGGAACGTTGGCGTCGATCTGGACAGCACCGGTACGGGTGATCTGGCCCAGAATGTTGCCGCGGCGAGCAGTGATGTCACCGATAACGGTGCCCATGTACTCATCGGGAACAGTGACGGAAACCTTCATGATGGGCTCCAGAATGGTGGGATCGGCCTTCCGGCAGGCTTCCTTGAAAGCCATGGAACCGGCGATCTTAAATGCCATTTCGGAGGAGTCGACCTCGTGATAAGAACCATCGTACAGGGTGACCTTTACGTCAACAACGGGGTAACCGGCCAGAACACCGGCCTCCATTGCGCCCTGAATACCGGCGTCAACGGCGGGGATATACTCCTTGGGGATGGCGCCGCCGACAACGGCGTTGATGAACTCGTAACCCTTGCCGGGCTCATTGGGCTCGACATGGATCTTCACGTGACCGTACTGGCCCTTACCACCGGACTGACGGGCGTACTTGGTCTCCTGATCCACAGCCTTGCGGATGGTCTCCTTGTAGGAAACCTGGGGAGCGCCGACGTTGGCTTCAACCTTGAACTCACGGAGCAGACGGTCAACAATGATCTCCAGGTGCAGCTCGCCCATGCCGGCGATGATGGTCTGCCCGGTTTCCTTGTTGGTGTAGGTCCGGAAGGTGGGGTCTTCTTCAGCCAGCTTGCTCAGGGCGATGCCCATCTTTTCCTGACCGGCCTTGGTCTTGGGCTCGATAGCGACTTCGATAACGGGATCAGGGAAGACCATGGACTCCAGGATGATGGGGTGGTTCTCGTCGCAGAAGGTATCACCGGTGGTGGTGTTCTTCACACCGACAGCGGCGGCGATATCACCGGCGTAAACCATGTCGATATCCTCCCGGTGGTTGGCATGCATCTGCAGGATGCGGCCCAAACGCTCCTTGGTGCCCTTGGTGCAGTTCAGAACGGTGCTGCCCTTTTCCAGAGTACCGGAGTACACACGGAAGTAGCACAGCTTGCCGACGTAGGGGTCGGTTGCGATCTTGAACGCCAGAGCGGAGAAGGGTGCGTCATCGGAAGCGGGACGGAAGTCCTCTTCCTCAGTCTCGGGGTTCACGCCCTTGATGCCCTTCTTATCCAGGGGAGAGGGCATATAATCAACAACAGCATCCAGGACTTCCTGAACACCCTTGTTCTTATAAGAGGTACCGCAGACAACGGGAACCATCTCGTTGGCAATGGTAGCGCGACGGATCACGGCCTTGATCTCGGGGACGGTGATCTCCTCACCCTCCAGGTACTTCATGGCCAGGTCGTCATCCAGAGCGGTGACGGCATCCATCAGCTTCTCGTGGTACTCTTCAGCCAGGTCAACCATGTCCTCGGGGATGTCCTCCACGCGAACATCCTTACCCAGCTCATCATAGAAGACGTTTGCCTTCATGGTCAGCAGGTCGATGTTGCCGCGGAAGAATGCCTCGGAACCGATGGGCAGCTGAATGGCAACGGCGTTGCACTTCAGGCGCTCGTCGATCATCTGCAAAACTCTGTAGAAGTCGGCGCCCATGATGTCCATCTTGTTGACGTAGATCATACGGGGGACCTTGTACTCGTCGGCCTGACGCCAAACGGTCTCGGTCTGGGGTTCCACGCCGCCCTTGGCGCACAGAACGGTGACAGCACCGTCCAGAACACGCAGGGAGCGCTCCACCTCAACGGTGAAGTCCACGTGGCCCGGGGTATCAATGATGTTCAGGCGGCAGCCCTTCCAGAAGCAAGTGGTTGCAGCGGAAGTGATGGTGATGCCGCGCTCCTGCTCCTGGGCCATCCAGTCCATGGTAGCAGAACCGTCGTGGGTCTCACCGATCTTGTAGTTACGGCCGGTATAGAACAGGATACGCTCGGTCGTGGTGGTTTTACCGGCATCGATGTGGGCCATGATGCCGAAGTTTCTGGTATTTTCCAGGGAATACTGTCTAGGCATGAATTCTCTCCTTGATTACCAGCGGAAATGGGCGAATGCCTTGTTGGCTTCGGCCATCTTGTGGACATCCTCACGCTTCTTCACAGATGCGCCGGTGTTGTTGGCGGCATCCATGATCTCAGCGGCCAGGCGCTCCTTCATGGTGTTCTCGCTGCGGGCGCGGCTGTAAGCGGTGATCCAACGCAGACCCAGGGTCTGACGGCGGTCGGGACGAACTTCGATGGGCACCTGATAGGTAGCGCCACCGACACGGCGAGCCTTCAGCTCCACGGCGGGCATGATGTTTTCCATAGCCTGCTGGAAGACTTCCAGGCCGTTCTTGCCGGTCTTGTTCTCGACGATTTCGAAAGCACCATAGACAACTTTCTGGGCAACACCCTTCTTGCCGTCCAGCATGATGCTGTTTACGAGCTTGGTAACCAGAACGGAATTGTAATTAGGATCCGGAAGGACCTCTCTCTTGGGAACATTACCTCTTCTGGGCACTTTGCTTCCCTCCTTCATAATATAATGATTTCATCGGTACTCGAAAGTGTTACTTTCGTGGTGCCTGGCCAGAGGTTTTTATACTCTATATAAAAACGCTGGCAAGGCTTTGCCTTGCGAAAGGGCGTAGGGAAAATTTAAGGTGATTGGGAAGAAAAATTACTTCTTCTTGCCAGCCTTGGGACGCTTTGCACCGTACTTGGAGCGGGACTGCATCCGGTTCTGCACGCCCTGGGTATCCAGAGTGCCGCGAATGATGTGGTAACGAACGCCAGGCAGGTCCTTGACACGGCCGCCACGGATCAGAACCACGGAGTGCTCCTGCAGGTTGTGGCCGACACCGGGGATGTAAGCGGAAACTTCCATACCGTTGGTCAGGCGTACACGAGCGATCTTACGCAGTGCAGAGTTAGGCTTCTTGGGGGTGGTGGTACGGACGGCAGTGCAGACACCGCGCTTCTGGGGGGAGGGCAGAGTAGTAGCCTTGTTCTCCAGAGTGTTCAGACCTCTCTGCAGGGCAGGAGCGGTGGACTTGTAGGTGGCAGCCTGACGGCCATTCTTCACCAGCTGATTAAAAGTAGGCATCTAATTTCTCCTTTCTTTGATTCTCGCCCTTGGGCGGGTTTTATATTCTACGGGTCAAATCCCGGTAGAATCGTCTGCTCGTATGGCTGCCGCAGCGGTCCCCACGTCAATGCCGCAGATTTCGCCCAGCTCCTTCATGGTGCGCACCCAAGTGACGCAGACACCGGCAGTCTTGCACTGCTTCTCCAGAGGCTCCATAATGGAGGGATCCGCGTTTTGTGCCAGAAAAACCGCCGAAACGGCGCCGTTTTTCAAAGCCTTGCGCAGCTGTTTGCTGCCCACCAGAAGTTCCTTTCCTCTCAAATCCGGCAGATGACCGGATTCAGGGATCATACAATTGTTTTTCATATCCATACAAGTTAGTATTATACGCAGTTTTTCCAAATTGTCAACCAAAAATTCAAAATAAATATTCACAAAACCTCTGCTCTATTCTTTCTGTTTTTGTATTTTCGCACGAACGGGCAAGGAATCCTCTGGTTGTCTTTTTTCCGTCACTGTGTTATAGTATCATATAATAAAATTACGAAAGAAGGATGTTTCTTTGTTAAAAGCAGAGCGCAAATGGATTGACTGGATGATCCGTCAAAAGAATATTCTGCTGTTTCTGATTGTTACCTGTCTGGCAATTCTGGCCCGCGTCGGAGGTCTCAGCTTTGTTTCAGCCGATATGAATGACTATCTTCTACCTTGGGCCGAGCAATTCCGGGCAAATCCCGGCTTTTCCGCCATGCGCAGCCAGATTGGCGACTACAATATTCTGTATCAGACGCTCATTGTCCTGATTTGCCGTCTTCCCGGCTCCATGGTATACCTTTATAAATATATCTCCATTTTTTGCGACTTCCTGCTGGCTGTGATTTGCGGTGATTTGGTTCGAAAAATCAAGGGCGGTACTGCTTTCTGTCCTGCTTTTGCAGTCACCTACGCCATTGTTCTCTTTGTTCCCACTGTCATTCTCAATTCTGCCGTATGGGGTCAGTGTGATGCCATGTATACATGCGTGTGCATCCTTGCTCTGGCTGCACTTTATCGTCGGCGCTATGTCGCGTCCTTCATTGCTCTGGGCATTGCCTTTGCCCTGAAGCTGCAAACCATTTTTATTTTGCCTGTCTATCTGTACGTCTACATTTGCAGAAAGGATTTTTCCCTTCTGCACTTCTTCATCAGCATTTTTACCCTCTGGGTCACAGGCATTCCTGCATACCTTGAAGGCCGCTCCCTGCTGACTGTCTTTCAGATCTACCTGAACCAGGTGAACGAGTATCCTCAGTTGGTCATGAACTCTCCCAGCATCTGGACACTTTTCTTCCCCGGATATGCCTATATGCGCCTGTGTGCTCTGATCACGACTGTCCTGATTTTGGGGCTTTTCCTGTATCACCTGCTTAATCACAAGCAAGTCATCCGCGAAGACCCGGAAAGCTATCTTATTCTTGCTGCATGGTGCACCTGGACGTGTTTTCTCTTCCTCCCCTCCATGCATGAGCGCTACTCCTATGTGTCGGACCTTCTGCTGGTGCTTCTGGCGCTTCTCTCCCACAAATATCTACCCTATGCCCTCGTTGCCGTGTGTATATCCGGAATTACCTACACCAACTATCTGCAGGATTATACGCTATGGAGGGTTATCCCCTATCTTACACCCATTACCGCAGGCGCTTGGTTTGCATTCACATTCCGCATTCTTCCAGCTTCCTTGACATTAGACAAGCATTGTACCAACCAAGAAACGAAGGAGTATTTGCCATGACCGCGCTTTGTGACCATTTCAGTACCTTTTACCGGCGCACCGTCCGCGTTGTGTTTGCCCTCTGCGCCTGCTGGCTGTTTGTCAGCAATCTGGTCTTTCGCAATTTCATTGATATTGATGAGCATTCCTGGCTCACGCCAAACACAGCGCTTTTGCAGGGACTGCTTTTTTGTCTGGTCTGCCTGCTGTGCATTCGGCATAAGGTTGCCCGCCGCTCCCTGCCGGTGCTGCGCTGGGTACGATACGCTTCTGTTCTCTGCGCGGTTCTTCTCGCTGCCCTTTGGGTAAGCCAGACCTGGTCCGCGCCCCTTGCGGACGCGCAGATGACGCAGCACGCCGCCGAAATCATACACCAGGATTTTTATACGCTCTACGAGCCGGGCGAATATATGTATTTCTACCCCCATCAGTCCGGTCTGGTTCTGCTGCATTGGGCCTTGCAGTTTATTGCGCCGGATGATACAAAGCTTTTTCTGGTGCTGAATGTCCTGAGCTACGGAACAATTCTCCTGTGTCTTGGCGCGCTGGCTAAGGCCATAGGTATGGGGGAAGTCGGTGCGCTGGCCGTCACCTGGGTTGGTATTCTTTTCTACCCTCTGGCCATGTATACGGTCTTTGTCTACGGAACCCTTCCGGGTTTGGCCTTTTCTCTTATCGGACTTCTGCTGGTTATGGAATACTGCGAAAAAGGGAAGCTATGGCGCTGCCTGCTTGGTGCTGTCAGTTTGGGCATTGCCATTGCGCTGAAATCCAACTATCAGATTTTTGCCGTCGGCGCCATACTTTACGCGCTCTACAATGCACTTCGGTATCGAAAGCGCTGCTGGCTCCTCCTGCTTCTGCTGCTCGCTGCCCTCCTTGCAGGTTCCAAGCTGCCCGTGCTTCTGCTGGAACATTTAACAGGATATCCCCTACGCAATGGTCTTCCCCACATTGGTTGGATCTGCATGGGACTGCAAACCGGCGGTGAGCTTGGGCCCGGTTGGTACAACGATTACCTCCGTACAGGATATCGCTCCGTAGGCGGGAATCCCCAGGCCCATCTGGCGCTGATCCGAGGGGATTTGCAGCGCATTCTCACCCATTTCCTGCAGGCTCCCCGCGATGCAATCGTCTTTTTCATGGAAAAGAACGCAACGCAGTGGAACGACCCCACCTTTCAAGGCCTTTGGATCAATCAGATTCTTGCAAAATACAATGAAACTTCCCTGCCCCGGTTCGCAGAAACACTGCTCTCTCCGGCCTGCCAAACCCTTCTCACCCGGCTGGGAAGCTACTTCACGACCCTTATCTACGGCGGCCTGCTGCTCTGGGCCTGGATTCCCAGCTCGGAGAAACGGCACAGCGGAGAGGACCTGCTGGCCGTTATCTTTGTTGGAGGATTCGTATTTCATACCTTCTGGGAGGCAAAATCCCAGTATACCATGCCCTATTTCACAGCAATTCTCCCTCTGGCAATGCAGGGCTACCGGCGGCTGAGCCATTTGAACTTCCGTCTAGAGACAGCGCTCATGCAGCATACGGCCATGGAAAAAATCCGCTGGCTTGCCCCTGCGCTTCTTCTGCTGTTGGCGCTGCTTCTGTCCGCGTGCCTACCCCCGCAGTATGCGCAAAACCTGCGGGACTATCTCGCCAGTATTTCCTGATTCCGAATAAACCTCCAAAACACGAAAGCACCCCGCGCAGCTGTGCAAAACAGTTGTGCGGGGTGCTTTTATCTCGCTGCATGGGCAGCCGACCGCTTTTTCAGCGGCGGCTGCCCTGCAAATCAGGCAATCACTGCAGTTCGGTCTTGGCCTCCACTTCCGCCTCGGGAATCCGGACGGGAGGGGTCTTGCCGGGCTCGTAGTCACGGTAGGCCATGAGGCCGGAGCCTGCGGGGATCAGCTTACCGATGATGACGTTCTCCTTCAGGCCAACCAGGTGGTCAACCTTGCCCTTGATGGCGGCATCGGTCAGGACCTTGGTGGTCTCCTGGAAGGATGCGGCGGACAGGAAGGAGTCGGTGGCCAGAGAGGCCTTGGTGATACCCAGCAGCACCGCGGAGCCGGTTGCCAGACGCAGGTCGGTCTCGCCGGCGTCAATCCGGGCCTGAACAGCGGCATTGGCATCCTCGAACTCGAAGTTGTCCACCACGGCGCCGATCAGCAAGTTGGTATCGCCGGGGTCCTCCACACGGGTAGTCCGCATCATCTGACGGATGATAACCTCGATATGCTTATCGTTGATCTCAACGCCCTGCTGACGGTACACGGCCTGGACAGACTGGACCAAGTAATCCTGAACAGCCTCAACACCGGAAATACGCAGCACATCCTGGGGATACAGGGCGCCGTCGGTGATGGGCTCGCCCTTCTGGACCACCTTGCCGTGGGTGACCTTCAGGCCTACGGAATAAGGAACCTGGTAGACCTTGACCTCGCCGTCTTCCGCGGTAACGGTGATGTTACGCAGAGCGGTACGGTGGGACTCATCGATGTTCACAACACCGGTGATTTCGGAGATCTGGGCCATCTTCTTGGGACGGCGGGCCTCGAACAGTTCTTCAACTCGGGGCAGACCCTGGGTGATATCGTCACCTGCAACGCCGCCGGAGTGGAAGGTACGCATGGTCAGCTGGGTACCGGGTTCGCCGATGGACTGGGCTGCGATAATGCCGACAGCTTCGCCCAGGTCCACTTCCTTGGAGGTGGCCAGGTTCATGCCGTAGCACTTGGCGCAGACACCGTTCCGGGCGCGGCAGCCCAGGATGGTACGGATATAGATCTTCTCAATGCCGTGGGCCTCGAACTTGGCGGCATCCTCGGGCATCATCATAACGTCTTTGGAGTGCAGCAGCTCGCCGGTCTTGGGGTCTACCACGTCATGGACGGGGTAGCGGCCACGGATACGGTTGCCGAAGGTATCGATGACATCGCCCTTCTGGATGACTGCTCCCACCCAAATGCCATGGGTGGTGCCGCAGTTCTTCTCGCGGATGATGACCTGCTGAGAGACATCCACCATTCGACGGGTCAGGTAACCGGAGTCAGCGGTACGCAGAGCGGTATCGGTCATGCCCTTACGTGCGCCTCTGGAGGAGATGAAGTACTCCAGAACGGACAGGCCTTCACGGAAGTTCGCCTTAACAGGGATCTCGATGGTACGGCCGGCGGTATCGGCCATCAGGCCACGCATACCGGCCAGCTGACGGATCTGAGCCATAGAACCACGGGCGCCGGAGTCAGCCATCATGTAGATGGGGTTGAACTCATCCAGGTTGCCCTGCAGGGCATTGGTAACATCGGCCGTGGTCTTCTCCCACTGCTGAACCACCAGACGGTAGCGCTCGTCATTGGTGATGAAGCCCTGGCGGTAGAAGTTTTCGATCTCCACGACCTTGCCCTCTGCCTGCTTGACCAGATCGTACTTGATGGCAGGCACCACCATGTCCGCAATGGACACGGAGATAGCGCCCTTGGTGGAGTACTTGTAGCCCAGAGCCTTGATGCGGTCCAGCATCTCGGTGGCGATGGTGAAGCCGTGCTTGCGGATGCACTTGTCGATGATCTTGCCCAGCTGCTTCTTGCCAACCAGGAAGCTGACCTCCAGGTCGAACTCATGGCCGGGAACGGAGCGGTCTACAAAGCCCAGGTCCTGGGGGATGGGCTCATTGTAAATCAGGCGGCCAACGGTGGCATCGATGATGCGGTACTCCATGTGCCCATCGATTTCCTTGCCGTAGCGCACCCGGATGGGGGCGTGCAGACCGATGGCACCGTCTGCATAGGCTGCAATAGCCTCTTCGGTGCTGGAGTAGCTATGGATGGGGCGGAACTTGGCAATGGCCTTGCCCACAGAGGAGGCCGCCTTGTTGGCTGCCAGGAAGTCATCGGCATCCACAATGGTATTCACCGGCAGATTGGTATCGCCGGAATCGGTGACGTAAACGGTCTCGGAGCCCTTCTCTGCCTTGCCCAGACGGGTATAGGTCAGGTAGTAGGCGCCCAAAATCATATCCTGAGTCGGCACCGTAACGGGCTTGCCGTCCTGAGGACGCAGCAGGTTGTTGGCGGAGAGCATCAGCACTCTTGCCTCGGCCTGTGCCTCGGGGGACAGGGGCACATGAATAGCCATCTGGTCGCCGTCGAAGTCGGCGTTGAAGGCGGTGCAGCACAGGGGGTGCAGCTTCAGGGCGCGGCCCTCTACCAGAATGGGCTCAAAGGCCTGAATGCCCAGACGGTGCAGGGTAGGTGCACGGTTCAGCATAACAGGGCGGTCCTTGATGATGTCGTCCAAAGCATCCCAAACCTCGGTCTTGCCCTTGTCGATCATCTTCTTGGCGGACTTAATGTTGTTGGCCAGGCCGTCGGCAACCAGCTTCTTCATGACGAAGGGCCGGAACAGCTCAATGGCCATCTCCTTGGGCACGCCGCACTGGTACAGCTTCAGCTCAGGGCCGACAACGATAACGGAACGGCCGGAATAGTCAACACGCTTGCCCAGCAAATTCTGACGGAAACGACCCTGCTTGCCCTTCAGCATATCGGACAGGGACTTCAGCGCCCGGTTGTTGGCGCCGGTGACGGCGCGGCCGCGGCGGCCGTTGTCGATCAGAGCATCCACAGCCTCCTGGAGCATCCGCTTCTCATTGCGGACGATGATGTCGGGGGCATGGAGCTGCATGAGCCGCTTCAGACGGTTGTTCCGGTTGATGACCCGGCGATACAGATCGTTCAGGTCAGAGGTTGCAAACCGGCCGCCATCCAGCTGAATCATGGGGCGGATATCGGGGGGGATCACGGGCAGCACGTCCATGATCATCCAGCTGGGCTTATTGCCGGACTCCCGGAAGGCCTCCACGACCTCCAGCCGCTTGACAATGCGCAGCTTCTTCTGAGAGGAAGCCGTTTTCAGCTCAGCACGCAGCTGCTCAGACAGCTGATCCAGGTCCAGCTGCTCCAGCAGCTTCTTGACGGCCTCGGCACCCATACCGGCCTGGAAGTCATTTTCATACTTCTCCCGCATATCCCGGTATTCCTTCTCGGTGAGCACCTGGTTCAGGGCCAGGGGTGCGTCGCCGGGATCGGTGACGATATAGGCAGCGAAGTACAGGACCTTCTCCAGAACCTTGGGAGAGACATCCAGGATCAGGCCCATGCGGGAGGGAATGCCCTTGAAGTACCAGATATGGCTGCAGGGCGTGGCCAGCTCGATGTGGCCCATGCGCTCCCGACGAACCTTGCTCTTGGTGACCTCAACGCCGCAGCGGTCGCAGATCTTGCCCTTGTACTTGATCTTCTTGTACTTGCCGCAGTGGCACTCCCAGTCCTTGGTCGGTCCAAATATCCGCTCGCAGTACAGGCCGTCGCGCTCGGGCTTCAAAGTACGATAGTTGATGGTCTCCGGCTTCTTGACCTCGCCGTAGGACCACTGCCGGATCATTTCCGGAGAAGCGATGCCGATTTTAATGGCATCAAAGGTGGCATTTGCCATTTATCGAGCCTCCTTAATCGTCAGACGTCTCAGGATCTGCATCATCATTATCCAGATCGCTGAACACAACGTCCATAATATCCTCAGGACCGTCCTCATCAATGACGAAGCCGGAATCCAGAACTTCGTTGGTGTCGCCCACCACGACTTCCTCATTGTCGCCGGAGGTGTAGATCACATCATCATCGTCGTCATCCTCCCGCAGCTCGATCTCGTTGCCCTGCTCATCCAGCACGCGGATATCCAGGCACAGAGCCTGCAGCTCCTTGACCAGAACCTTGAAGGACTCGGGCACACCGGGCTTGGGGATGTTCTCGCCCTTGACAATGGCCTCATAGGTCTTCACACGGCCGGTCACATCGTCGGACTTAACGGTCAGAATCTCCTGCAGGGTATAGGCAGCGCCGTAAGCCTCCAGGGCCCAGACTTCCATTTCGCCGAAACGCTGGCCGCCGAACTGGGCCTTGCCGCCCAAAGGCTGCTGGGTAACCAGTGCGTAAGGGCCGGTGGAACGGGCGTGAATCTTATCATCAACCAGGTGATGGAGCTTCAGATAGTAGGGGTAGCCAACGGTGACCAGGTTGTCGAAGGGCTCGCCGGTACGGCCATCATACAGGATGGTCTTGCCGTCTTCCCGCAGGCCCGCCAGCTTCAGGGTTTCGCGGATATCCTTCTCGTTGGCGCCGTCGAACACGGGGGTGGCCACATTCCAGCCCAGCGCCCGGGCAGCATAGCCCAGGTGGACCTCCAGAACCTGTCCGATGTTCATACGGGAAGGCACGCCCAGGGGGTTCAGCACAATGTCCAGAGGGGTACCGTCGGGCAGGAAGGGCATATCCTCCTCGGGCAGAACCCGGGACACGACGCCCTTGTTGCCGTGACGACCGGCCATCTTATCGCCCACGGAGATTTTCCGCTTCTGAGCGATGCTGACCCGGACGGACTTGGTGACACCGGGAGCCAGCTCATCGGAGTTCTCCTTGGTGAAGACCTTCACGTCCACAACGATGCCGCTCTCGCCATGGGGCACCTTCAGAGAGGTATCGCGGACTTCTCTTGCCTTCTCGCCGAAGATGGCCCGCAGCAGGCGCTCCTCGGGGGTCAGCTCGGTTTCGCCCTTGGGGGTAACCTTGCCAACCAGGTAGTCGCCGGAGTGGACCTCAGCGCCCACCCGGATAATGCCGTTCTCATCCAGATCCTTCAGGGTATCCTCGCCCACGTTGGGGATATCACGGGTGATCTCCTCGGGTCCCAGCTTGGTATCCCGGGCCTCGGTCTCGTGCTCCTCGATATGGATGGAGGTGAACACGTCCTCCCGGACCAGGCGCTCGTTCAGCAGAATGGCGTCCTCGTAGTTGTAGCCTTCCCAGGTCACGAAGCCGATGAGCACGTTCTTGCCCAGGGCAACCTCGCCGCCGGAGCAGGAGGGGCCGTCGGCCACGATCTCTTCGGTATCCACCCGGTCGCCAACCGCGCAGCAGGGCCGCTGGTTGATGCAGGTACCGGCATTGGAACGGGCGAACTTGGTCAGGTGCAGGGTCTCGGTCTCGCCGTCGTCATAGCGCAGGGAGATGGCGTCGGCGGAGACGGCGGTGACCACGCCGGGCTTCTTGGCCTTCAGGCAGACTTCGGAATCCACAGCGGCCTTGTGCTCGATACCGGTAGCAACCACAGGGGGCTCGGTGGTCAGCAGAGGCACGGCCTGACGCTGCATGTTTGCGCCCATCAGAGCACGGTTGGCGTCGTCGTTCTGCAGGAAGGGAATGAAAGAGGTAGCGATGGAGATCATCATTCTGGGGGACACATCGATGTAGTCGATCATGTTCCGGTCCACTTCGATAATCTCGTTGCGGTGACGGCAGGTGATACGGGCATTGGCCAGGCAGCCGTTCTCGTCCAGAGGCTCATTGGCCTGACCGACGTAGTAATCGTCCTCCACGTCGGCGGTCATGTACTCAACGTCCTTTGTAACGAAGCCGGTGGCCTTGTCCACCTTCCGGTAGGGGGCCTCCACGAAGCCATACTCATTGATCTTTGCAAAGGTAGCCAGATAGTTGATCAGGCCGATGTTGGGACCTTCGGGGGTCTCAATGGGGCACATACGGCCGTAGTGGGTATAGTGAATATCTCGGACATCGAAGGAAGCCCGGTCACGGCTCAGGCCGCCGGGGCCCAGAGCAGACAGACGGCGCTTGTGGGTCAGCTCAGCCAGAGGGTTATTCTGGTCCATGAACTGGCTCAGAGGGGAGGAACCGAAGAATTCCTTGATGACGGCGGTGACAGGCCGGATATTGATCAGGGTCTGGGGGGTAACGGAGTCCAGATCCTGGACGGTCATGCGCTCCCGGATGACCCGCTCCAGACGGCTGAAGCCGATGCGGAACTGGTTCTGCAGCAGCTCGCCCACGCAGCGCAGGCGGCGGTTGCCCAGGTGGTCGATGTCATCGGGGGTGCCGATGCCCATGGCCACGCAGTTCAGGTAGTTGATGGAGGCCATGATGTCCTCCACGGTGATGTGGTTGGGGATCAGGTCGGTCATCCGCTCCTCAATAGCGGTCTTCCAGTCGCCGTCGGGGCCCAGCTCCTCCAGCATTTCCTTCAGAACGTTGAAGCAGACCTTCTCCTTAATGCCGTACTCGGCGGGATCGAAGTTCACGAAACCGGCCATATCCACCATGCCGTTGGAGAAGACAACCACATTGCTGTCGCCCACCTTGACAACGGCTCTGTTGATGCCGCGCTTAGACAGGTCATGAGCCTGGGCTCTGGAGATGAAGTCACCGGGCATGACCAGAATTTCACCGGTCAGCGGATCGGCAATGGGCTCTGCGGCCTCCTGACCGGACAGGCGGGACCAGATGTCCATCTTCTTATTGAATTTGTAGCGGCCAACCTTGCTCACATCGTAGCGATGGGGGTCGAACAGCAGGCCTTCCAGGTGCGCAACGGCAGTCTCCACCGTGGGAGGCTCACCGGGACGCAGGCGGCGATAGATTTCCAGCAGAGACTCTTCCCGGGTCTTGCAGGGGTCCTTCTCGATGGAGGCCAGAATCCGCTCGTCCTCGCCGAACATCTCCTTGATCTGCTCGTCGGTCTGAACGCCCAGAGCACGGATCAGGCTGGTGATGGGAATTTTCCGGTTCTTATCGATGCGGACCCAGAAAACATTGGAATTGTCGGTCTCGTACTCCAGCCAGGCGCCGCGGTAGGGAATGACCGTAGCGGTGTAGGTATGCTGGTCGGCCTTGTCCACCTCGTGGCCGTAATACATACCGGGAGAACGAACGATCTGGGAGATAATGACACGCTCAGCGCCATTGATCACGAAGGTACCGCCATTGGTCATCACGGGGAAATCGCCCATGAAGATGTCCTGCTCGGTAATGACCTCCGTCTCGGTGTTGCGCAGACGAACCCGCACCTTGATGGGCTTTGCATAGGTAGCGTCCCGGTCCCGGCATTCCTCGATGGTGTACTTTGCCTTGTCTTCCATGGTATAGTCCAGGAAGCTCAGCTCCAATTTCCCAGAGAAATCGGTAATGGTGCCAACGTCCTTGAAAACCTCCCGCAGGCCTTCCTTCAGGAACCACTGGTAGGAGTCCTTCTGGATTTTCAGCATATTGGGGATTTCCAGGATCTCTTCATACTTCGCGTAGGATTTACGCATGGTCTTGCCGAACATAACGTCCTTGACCATTGCCATATGGATCATCACAGCCTTTCATCCGAATGTGTGTTGTTGATACGCTTGGATAGGTTGTCATTTTTGCTAAATTACCCTCTTGACAGCCGCCCCTCCCTGTGGTAAAATACCAGTGTTGGAGCAGAAGGCCCCAAAACGGCATACTACCACAGTATGGAACATCATTATACCCGATTGACGTCTGTTTGTCAATCGTTTTTTTCTTTTTTGGGGCTCTGAATGTTCGTTCCTCCCATGAGAAAGCCTTTGGCCTTCCGCAGCAGCACCGGGCACAATATTAAGGAATTTATAAAGCGAGATATGCTAGCTTTTTTGCGCTGCTTATGCTAAAATAACAAAATATATTCTGTGTATTTAGGAGCTGCAATGAATACTGCCAATCAAAAGCAGCGTCTTTCCAGGGCGCTGCTCTATTCTCTCCTGTTTGGTCTGGCAGCCCACGGCCTTGCCCTGACCAATGTAATTGCATTTCACGACAATATCCACTACTTTTTCTCCGTTGGCGCCACCTATTCCTCCGGGCGCTGGTTCCTGGGGGTGCTTGGTTCCCTGTTCACGCGCTTCTTCGGCACGCCGAATTGCGCCAGCCCCCTGTTTAACGGGCTGATTTGCCTGATTCTTTCCGGGCTCAGCGCCTGGGTACTGGCGGAAATCCTGGACGTGCGCAGCCGCAGCGGTCTGCTTCTGCTCTCCGGGCTGCTGGTGGCGTCCCCTGCCGTAGCCGGACTGTTCGGCTATATGTTTACCGCCCCTTATTATCTGCTTGCCCAGCTTCTGTGTCTGAGCGCCGCCTGGGTATGCCAGCGTCGGCCGGATGCGCTGGGTGCAGGCGCAGGCGGTTTTCTTCTGGCGCTTTCTATTGGTATCTATCAATCCTACCTGCCCATGGGCCTGTGCGCCCTGCTGCTCGCCTTCGCACAGGAGCTATGCCGAGATGAGGACAGCCGTGCCAGGGTACTTCTTCTCCGTGTTGCCCGGTATGCCGGGACAGCTATTGGGGGACTTCTCCTCTACTTTCTCCTCAATCGACTGTTTCTTCACCTAAAAGGGGCTGCTCTGGACGACTATATGGGCATTTCCCAAATGGGCCAGAATGGGCTCCTTCCCTACATCCGCCGAATTCCCGCGGCATACCACCAATTTTTCTTCCCCGGCGATGGTGTCTGGAACGTGGATCTCTTCCCGGACAATGTGCGCGTTCTCTATTACCTCTGCCAAATTCTAATGGCAGCGCTGTGGCTGCCGCTGATTTGGAAGCTGCTGCGTGCATCTGCCGCAAAGGGCATCTGCATAGCGTTGGTTCTGCTTTGCTACCCTCTGGCTGCAAATCTGATTTATGTCATGTGCGGCACTTACAACGAGATGCACCTGCTCATGGTTTGCAGCCTGATTATGGTCTTCGTGCCCCTGCCTTTCCTGGCAGAGCATACGGTCCTGCCCAAGCCGGGTAAAAAAGCCGTCCAGCGCATCTGCGCCGCAGTGCTGGCCCTGGTGTGTCTGAGCTATGTGCGCTTTGACAACTTTGCTCACACTCGCATGGCTGTCTACCAGACCCGCAGCATAGAATTCTTCAATCGGATGGTACTACGCATTGAGTCCACAGAAGGATACTCCCCTGAGCTTCCCGTTGCCTATGTCGGCGATTGCCCCAATGTTGAAACCTTCCAGGCCGTCCCCGGCTTTGACCGTGACCCTCTGACCCCGCTTCTCAGCCATGAAACCTTTCTCTGCAGCTACTCCTGGCAGGAATTCGTCAGCTTCTGGTGCGGCTTCTCCCCCGCCGAGGCTGACCCGGCAGCCTTCCGGGATAACGCGGAAGTGGCCGCCATGCCCTGCTACCCTGCGGACGGCTCCATCCGCATTATTGGCGGCACAGTCGTCGTCAAGCTGTCAAATGACAATTAGGCAATGATTTTAAGCCCCACGGTGCGAAGAAATGCACCGTGGGGCTTGTTCGTTACTGCCACTTATCACACAGCTGGTTGATCTGGTCCGTCAGCCTGCCCACATCCTTATTGGTTCTTCCTCTCATATTCTTTACGATCACGCTGAGGCGGCCAAGGGCAGCCAGCAGCTTTTCATACAGGCTGTTCTTCCGGGCGGCGGCAGGGGTTTCCGTCTGCTTCACCACAGGTACGCCAGCGGCCTCGTATTCGAATTTCCCGGAAGCCAGGTTAAACACCGTGCCGGAATAAGGCGCACTGGTCTGGATACCCAGCTTTTCATGGATGAGCCCGGCGAAGGAGGTCACCACACCGTCCTCGCCATGGTTTACGAAGACCCGGCGGGGCTTTTCCGCAAAATGCTCCAGCCAGTCCAGCAGCCCCGCCTGGTCCGCATGGCCGCTCTTGCCGGGCATGGCGCGTATTTTCGCATTCACCGCCACCTCTTCATTGAAGAGCTTCACAGACTTCATACCGCCGTCTAAGAGGCTTCTGCCCAGAGTTCCCTCGGCCTGATAGCCCACGAACAGAACCATGCAGTTTTCCCGCCACAGATTGTGCTTCAGGTGGTGCCGGATGCGGCCCGCCTCGCACATACCGCTGGCGGAGAGGATGACCTTCGGCGTTGGGTCCATATTGATCGCCTTGGACTCCTCGCTGGTGACCGCCAGATGCAGCCCCGGGAACATCAGCGGATTGATCCCCCGGCGAATCAGGTCGTTGGTTTCCTCGTCCAGGCACTCCGGCCCACACTGCAAGAACACCCCCGTGGCCTCGATGGCCAGCGGGCTATCCACATATACCGGGAAATCCCCCTGCACCAGCCCCTGCTCCTTGACCTCCCGGATGAGATAGAGCATCTCTTGGGTTCGGCCCACGGCAAAGGCGGGGATGATCAGGTTTCCCCCGGCATCCAGGGTCTCCCGGATGCACTTGGCCAGAAACGCCGTAGGGTCCGGGCAGGGCGTATGGAGCCGGTCTCCATAGGTGGATTCAATCAGCACATAGTCCGCTTGGGCAACATAGTCCTTCCCCCGCAGAATGGGCAGATCCCGGTTGCCCAGGTCTCCGGAGAAAACCATCTTCCGGGTGGTCTCCCCTTCCGTCAGGAACACCTCAATGGAGGCGGAGCCCAGCAGGTGCCCCGCATTGACAAAGCGCACAGTGATGCCCTCGGCAATGGGTATCTTTTCTCCCATGGGGCAAGGCCGGAAGCGCTTCAGGCAGGCATCTGCATCCGCCACGGAATAGATGGGCTCCTCCGGCGGCAGACCTGCCCGGGCATTTTTCCGGGTTTTCCACTGGGCCTCCTGCTCCTGGATATGGGCACAGTCCTTCAGCATGATGCTGCACAGGTTGGCGGTCTCCTCCGTGGCGTAGATCCTGCCCCGGAAGCCGTTCTTCGTCAGCAGGGGCAGCAGGCCCGAGTGGTCAATATGGGCATGGGTCAGCAGCACAAAATCCAGTCCCGCCGGACTGACGGGCAGGCTCTGGTTTTCAAAGCAGTCCTTCCCCTGCTCCATGCCGCAGTCCACCAGTCCCACCGTGCCGCAGCACTCCACCATGGTGCAGCTGCCGGTTACCTCGTGAGTCGCGCCCAAAAAAGTCAATTTCATAGCATTGGCCTCCTTTCCGGTTCTATCTATACTATAGCACAGAACTGGAAGGGAGGCCAATCTTTATTTCAGTGTTTCGCTGTTGTTCAGCACAAGAGTGCTGTAGAGGAAGAGCACATCGCTGTTTTCAAAATCCAGGAAGGCCCCCAGCCGCTCGACGCTCAGATAGCGGATATCCACCAAGGTGACTTCGGCGTAGCTTTCAAAAAAGTAGGGTGCGATGCTGCTGCCAAAGGAATCCCGGAAGAGAATCAGGCGGTCATCCGAAGACGCGTTGGGATTCTTCACCGTGATCAGGGACAGAGAGCCGGAGAGGAACAGTTCATAGGGGTCCCGGCCGTCCAGAGCAGTCAGGTCGTAGACGCCGATTTCCCGGTTTCGCTCCCGATCCTGAATTTCCAGCGCATCAAAGGAATCGTTCCACAGGTAATACAGCGGCTCTCCCTTAACCGGCAGTGCCGACTGTCCGGCGTAAACGCCAAGAAAATCCTCCGTTGCCAGCCGGGTTTCATAGTCCATGGTCAGCTTTTTTCCCATGGCCGCGGCGACGGTTCCGGCGGCATCCCCCAGCTGCTCCTGCCGCCAGTGGGTATCGGTCTTATAGAAGCTGTCCAGGGTCAGACTGCCCGAAAGGTCAATAAAACTCGCAAAGGGTGTTTTCTCCTTCAGGCGGTTGGCAAAGTCGGCATAGGACAGCTTGGGAATTCCCTCCAGATATGCCGCCTTATCCGGAATCAAGGCCACAAATACCCGGTCGTTTCCGGAAAGATACCGGTCATACACCGCCTGAAAGCGGGAGGCGGCATAGTCAATAGAAGTCTCCTTCATAGGATACTCCAGCTTTGCCAGAAAGCCATCCTTGCTTTCGTAGATCCGGTTATTGTCCTGTCTGCCAAGCACCTCCACGGAAAACAGGGCCTTTGCCTGCCGGAAGGTCTCCCGCAGGGGGAACTGGTCCTGGGTGTAGCTTTCAAAATTGGAGGCAAAGCTTCCGCTTTGAATGGCGCTCCAGGAAAGCTTCGGCATCTGCGCCAGCTTTCGCCGTTCAGACAGGGACTCTGAATTGGGCGCATGGAGCCAGCAGGCAAGGGTCAAAGCAATATACAAAATGGGCAGGGTCCAAAAAAGTCGATTTTTTTGCATAGCGGCTGCTCCTTATCAGAAACGGAAATACAGGAATGGGTTGTAAGACCCATCCACCAGGTAAGCGGTGCAGATCAGAAGCAGGGCGCAGAGGGCGGCTGGGTGCAGGAGCGCTGCGGCTTTGGGGCAGCGCGCTTCCAGAGCTTTGGCAATGCGCTTAGGCAGGGGCGTAGCCCCCAGAGCGGCCAAGATAAGCAGCAGAGCGTTGCTTTTCAGCAGATATACTTCCTCGGCAGATGCAATGGGCAAGCCCCCCAGCCCCAGCATCCCGCGGATACAGTCCCAGGCACCGGAAAGGGTGGATGCGTCAAAGAGCACAAAGCCGAATACCACCGCCAAAAGCAGATACACATGGCCAAAAATACGGTGCTTTTCCAAAAAGCGCAGCAGCACCAGCTTTTCCAGGATCAGCAGGGCCGCAAAATAGAGGCCCCAGCAAAGGAAATTCCAGGCAGCTCCATGCCAGAAGCCCGTCAGCAGCCAGACAATGAGGATATTGCGCAGCTGCTTTCCCATTCCCTTTCGATTGCCCCCCAGGGGGATATACACATAGTCCCGGAACCAGCGGCTCAGCGTCATATGCCACCGCCGCCAGAACTCCGTAACGCTGGCGGCGATATAGGGATAGTTGAAGTTTTCCGGGAACCGGAAGCCCAGAAGCGCGCCCAGACCGATGGCCATATCGCTGTAGCCGGAAAAATCGAAATAGATGTGCAGGGTGTAGCTCACAGCATAGAGCCAGGAAAAGAGCACGCTGCCATCCTGGGTTCCCCGCCATGCGGCGCAGACTTCTCCCAGAAGGTTGGCAAACAGTATTTTCTTTCCCAGGCCCACCAGAAATCTGGACGCACCCTTTTGAAAGTCTCCCCGCCCGCGCTGTTTCAGCTGCTCCGCCACATCCGTATACCGGACAATAGGGCCGGCAATGAGCTGGGGGAACATGGTCACGTAGCAGGCAAGGTCAATGGGATTTTTCTGCACCTGGGCCTCTCCCCGGTACACGTCCACCGTATAGCTGAGAATCTGGAAGGTGTAAAAGCTGATGCCAACCGGCAGCGTCAGCTGCAATAGCGGCAGGGACGCGCCGGTCAACGCATTGAAATTAGACAGGAAGAAGTCCGCGTACTTGAAATACACCAGAAAGCTCAGGCTGGAGAGCACGGAGGCGGCAAGCAGAGCCTTCCGCACCCCGGGCCTTCCGGCGCGGCCCAGGGCCAGGCCAAAGCCGTAGCCCAGGGCCGTGCACACCAGCATTACCGCCAGATATTTGGGCTCTCCCCAACCGTAAAACACCAGACTGAACAGGAGCAGAACGGCATTTTTTCCTTTCCTCGGGGTCAGGCCATAGACCAGCAGCACCACAGGGAGAAAATAATACAGAAACGGAATGCTGGAAAAAATCATGTTGCTTTTCTCTCCTTATGCCTCGGCAGGTGCCTCCACCAGCACCTCGGCCCCCAGGCCCTGGGCAGCGGTCTTGAAGGCCTGGATCAGATCATCCGCGCCGTAGGCCGTGATCACATAGTCCGTCATGCGCAGCACCACCACAGTATCCGGGAAGCCGCACATCCAATGGTGGCTCTGAACGATCTGCTGATAGTGGCTTGCGAAGGCTTCGGCATCCGCTGCATCATTCAGCTGCATAACGGCGGAGCAGAAGGTATTGGTGTTCATCATATGCAGCATGGTGGCCGCTTGGGGCTTGACCATGGCGGTCAGCTCCTCATCCACCAGGATCTGGGCCTGGAAGCTATCGCCATAGACGCTGATGTCAAATTCTCCGGCTCCCTCCATATTGTCGTGGGCCTCATCGCCGCCGGCAGCGGGGAATTCGGCGTCGTCAGGCATGGCCTTGTGGATGCTCTCCAGCAGGGCCTGGGCACTTTCGTAGCTGGGGGCAACTGCCTCCGTGGTGGCCTCGGTGGTTGCTTCCGTGGCAGCGGCCGTGGAGGAAGAGGCGGTGGTGTTGCCATCGGTCTTGCCGCAGCCGACCAGAATTCCGGCGCACAGCGCGCCGCACAGGATCAAAGAAGTGAGTTTTTTCATAATGTGTTTCCTTTCCGGTGCATTATCGCACCTGGCAGATGGTGACAGAACCGTCGTCCTGTGGGACCGCCTGGAGGCACCAGTCCTCCCCACCCTGGGACAGCTGCAAAAAGTACCCGTCCGCTCCGGGATATAAGATCCAGGTGCAGCTTGCCTTCTTTGTCAGTGTCAGCGTCTTTTCCTCCCCGCCATCCAGAGCAAGCGCGCTGTTTTCATCGGCGGTCAGGGTCAGGCTTGCTTTGCTCCCGGGCTCCAGCGTCAGGGGGATCTCCGTTTCCAGAGACAGGCGCATGACCTGCGCGTCCCCATCCTGAGACCAGGACACAGTTCTATTCAATACATTTTCCCCATTTACCGTGACTTTTAACGGTGTGGGCCGGAACAACCACAGTCCCGCAACCAGCAGCAGGCAGGCTGCCGCCGACAGGAGGGGTTTCCAGGAGATACGCTTATGTTCCTCGCTCTGGGCGGCCTCTTCTACAAACCGGCTGTCCAGACACGTAACGGCTTTGGCAATGGCACGCTGTTTATCCATATCGTTCGGCTCCTTACAGATCAAATTCCTGAGACCGCAGGTATTTCCGCAGCCGCTCCCGGCACCGGTGCAGCCGGACCTTCACCTGTCCCTGGGTCAGGCCCAGCTTTTCCGCTGTCCGGGCCGTAGTCTCGCAGTAAAAGTACCGACTGACAAAGATTTTCCGGTCCAGAGCCGCTTCCGTTGCCAGGAAGGCATTCAGGGCCCTGCCGAGCTCCCGGACGTAGGTCCGTTCCTCTGCGATCCCGGGGTCCGGAATGCATTCGTCCAGCTCGTCAAGAGACAGGATGTATTGGTCCCCCTGCCGCTTCTGGGCTGCGGCCTTCTCCCGGCAATTGATGGCTAAGTTTCGGATCACCTTTCCCAGCCAGGCCTTCAGCAGCTTGGGGCGCTGCGGCGGAATGGCATTCCAGGCCCGCAGCCACAGGTCATTCAGGCATTCCTGGCTGTCCTCCTCGCCGCCCAGGATATTCCGGGCAACGGCAAGACAATAGGCCCCATACTTTTCCTGGGCCGCCTGAATGCCATCGGGGTTCCGCTGGAAAAACAGCTCTACAATTTCATTGTCGTTCATAAGCGTCCTCACTGATAAAGACAGGATTTTTGGGGGGTGGTTACAGGGAATAGAAAAATTTTTTAAGTCACCAATAACTTTTCCTTCGGGAAATGTCATCAACAGTCTCGCTAACGCGGGCCAGCTCCCCCGGTGGGGAAGCTTTTTTCCTTCCCCACGAAAAACTTCTGGAACACTATATCACATTTTCCTGCTAAATGCAAAAAGTTCCCGTCTCCCACAAGAGGAGACGGGAAAATTCAATTACCGAACGTACTCAATAACAACGCAGCGGTTGGGCTCCACGCCGGTGGAATGGGTGGTGATGTTCTCCATATCCTGCAGCGCTGCATGGATCACATGGCGCTCATAAGCGTTCATGGGCTCCAGGGTGGTGCGGCGGCGGGCTTTCAGAACCTGCTGGGCCTTCTTGCGGGCGTAGCGGCGGAGGCTTTCCTCCCGCTTCTGGCGGTAGGACTCGGCGTCCACGCTGACCCGGATGTGGCCTTCCACTTCCCGATTCACGGCATAGTTGCACAGGTGCTGGATGGCATCCAGGGTATCACCCCGGCGGCCAATCAGATAGCCCAGGTCATCGCCCACCAGGTCCACCTGATAGGCATTGCCGCTTTCCTTCCAGCAGTGGGGCACAGCCTTGGAATCCATGTGCTCCAGCAGGCCCTTCAGGAAGACTTCGATCTTCTCCTCCACAGAGCCGGGCTCTGCAGGGGCATACTCCTTGGGCACGGCGGGAGCCTTGGGCTCCCGGGGCTCTCTTGGCTCTCTGGGCTCCTTCGGGGCCTGGGGTGCTCTGGGGGCCCTGGGCTGCTGGGGGCGCTCAGGCCGCGCCTCGGGCTTCTTCTCCTCGGCCTTGACTTCTGCCTTGGGTGCCTCCACGGGCTTTGCAGGTTCGGGCTTTACAGGTTCGGGCTTTACAGGGGCAGGCTCGGCAAGCTTGGGGGCGGGAGCCGCAGCCTTGGGCTTCCGGGAAGCGGAGGACAGAGCCACCTTCGGTGCCTCGGGCACCTCATCGGGGGCCTCATAGGTCACCTGAACCTTGGCAGGCTGTGCGCCAAACCCCAGAAAACCGGTTTTGGCCTGCTGGAGCACCTGAACGGACACACTGTCCCGGTCCAGGCCCAGCTGGGCAAGCGCAGCTTCAATGGCAAGATCAATGGTTTTGCCGCTGGTGACAAGGGTCTTTTCCATGGTTTACTCCTCCTTGCTATTCTGGGCGTAACGGTTGGGGTCGTAGGCGCGGCCCTTGCAGTAGGGACGGTCCGCAATGCCGGAGAGGGCTTCCTTCTCCTGTTTCTCCTCAGGCTGCTTGCCCTTTCTGGCGGCATACTCCCGGGCGGCAGCCTCCTTGGCGGCGGCTTCCTGGTCCCGCTGCTGCTTCTGCAGGCGCTTCTTGCTGGTGTTCTCGGTGATGCCGTCAGGATTCTCGGCCCGACGCTGGGCGCGGATGCGCTCCTTCTCGGCCTCGATCTTGTCCTGCTCCATCCGGCGCTTCAGGCGCTCGGCATCCTCGGCATCGTAGATCTTGCGGTAGCGCTTATTGAGGATCACATCCTCAACGGTACGGACAACGCCGCCCACAAACCAGTACAGGGACAATGCACAGGGCACGGTGAAGCCGATCCACAGCATCATCAGCGGCATCATGAACATCATCATCTTGTTGGTCTGGGCAGTCTGGGAATTCTCCACAGCTTCCTTGTCCTGAATACCGTCCTTGTTGGTGACCAGGGAGTCGTTCTGCTTCTGCATGATCAGCATGGACACGACCTGATAGCCGGCGGAGGCCAGGGCAATCAGCAGAGCACCGATGTGGGCCCAGTTCCAGGCCCAGGTGGAGGCGAACACATTGAACTGGGGTACCGCGCCCAGGTCAATGCCGATAAAGCCGAAATTGATGCCGCTCAGGGCCAGATCGCTGATGCCGGGAATGGCGGCCTTGATGGCCTCGGCATACTGGGGGATGTACTGGGCTGCGATCATCTGGTGATAATAGGCATTTCCGGTGAAGAGATCGGGGTTCAGGCCCTTGATAACTTCAACGACCTGGTTGGCAACGTCCAGATTCTCATGGAGCATATACACAATGGGCTGCCGGACCACGGTATACAGAGGGATCAGCAGCAGCATGGGCACAAAGCTCCACAGGCAGCCGCCGCCCATGGATACGCCCTCTTCCTTGTACAGCTCCTGGATGGCCTGGTTCTGGCGGTTGGGGTCGTCGGCATAGCGGCGCTGGATGTCCTGCATTCTGGGAGTCAGGCGGGACATCTTCATCATGCTCTTCTTAGACTTTGCGGTAATGGGCAGCAGAACCAGCTGCACCAGAATTGCGAACAGGATCAGAGCCATACCGTAGCTGTTGGTCAGCCGGTACAGCAGCTCCATCAGGTAGCCGAAGGGCACCTGGATGATATCGGCAATGTGGAATGACAGTAACATGGACTTTCCTCCTTATGGAAGTCATGGTACGGGGTCGTAGATATCCCGATGGGAAAAGGGATGGCATCGGGCCAGGCGTTTGATTGCCAGCCAGCCTCCCTTTACGGCGCCGTATTTTTGAATCGCTTCGTAGGCATAGGCGGAACAGGTTGGACGGTAGCGGCAGCGGGCCGGGAAATAGGGGGAAATGCACTTGGAGTAAAAGGAGATGAGGCCAAGAAGGAACCGTTTCACTACGCTTCCTCCTGCCGCAGAAGCCCTGCCTTCCGGGCAAGGCGCAGATAGCTCTCCGTCAGCTTTTCAAAGGGCGCTTCCACCGAGCGGCTTCTCGCCACCACCACAATATCCCACCCGGGGGCAAACTTCTGCTCATTCAGCCGGTAGACCTCCCGCAGCCTTCTGCGGGTGCGGTTGCGGACCACGGCGTGGCCCAGCTTCTTGCTGACGGTAATGCCCACCCGATTGCGGCCCAGGCGGTTGCGCCGGGCGTACAGGACCATATTGCCATCGGCAAAGCCCTGGGTGTGGTAAAGGCGCTGGAATATGTGGTTCAGTTTCAGGCTGCTGGAAAACTTCATTGCTATTTCTCCTAAAAAGGGAGCGGGGCGAATGTTTCATTCACCCCGCTGTAGCTCCCGTTTCGCTCTTACGCGCGTATTTCCTTGTGTTCCACAGGGGCGGCGCATCAGGCGGACAGAACCTTGCGGCCTCTTGCACGACGGCGGGCCAGAACCTTGCGGCCATTGGCAGTAGCCATTCTCTGACGGAAACCGTGAACCTTGGAACGGTGACGGTTGCTGGGCTGGTAGGTACGCTTCATTACGGATACACCTCCTATTTTCTCTGAAAATCATATGCTCGACAGCCGCAAAAGCGGCCGCAGCAACACAAATAGACAGACCTCCACGGTCATGCCTGCTCATTATAACCGAAAAAGTCATGGAGGTCAACATTTTTTTCACACAGACGGTGTTTTTCTTTTCTGCGCATAAAAACGCCGCTCAGCATATGCCGGGCGGCGTTTGGTTTTTACTCCTGAGCGCGCTTCTTCATCAGGTTCCGCATACGCAGGGCGTGGTCCAGCTCGCGCTTGCGAATCCGCAGGCTCTTGGGGGTGCACTCCAAAAGCTCATCGTCTGCCAGGAACTCGATGCACTGCTCCAGAGACATGGTTCTGGGGGGCGTCAGGCGCAGGGCCTCATCGGAACCGGCGGCACGCATATTGGTCAGCTGCTTCTTCTTGCAGACGTTGACGGTCATATCCTCGTTCCGGCTGCACACGCCAACCACCATACCGGCATAGACCGGGGTACCGGCGCCGATGAACAATGTGCCCCGCTCCTGGGCATTGAACAGGCCATAGGAGCAGGCCTCGCCGGTTTCGAAGGCGATGAGGGAGCCAACCTGGCGGCGCTCGATCTCGCCCTTCATGGGTGCGTAGCTATCCAGCACGGAGGACATGATACCCTCGCCCCGGGTATCGGTCAGGAACTCGTTCCGGTAGCCGAAGAGGCCCCGGGAGGGAACCAGGAACTCCAGGCGGTAGCGGCTGCCCACGGGGGTCATGCCCAGCAGGTCACCCTTGCGCTTGCCCATCTTCTCGATGACGGCGCCCATGCTCTCCTCGGGCACGTCTGCGACCATCCGCTCGATGGGCTCGCAGAGCTTGCCGTCGATCTCCTTGGTCAGCACACGGGGGGTAGACACGGAGAACTCGTAGCCCTCCCGGCGCATGGTCTCCATCAGGATGGACAGGTGCATTTCGCCGCGGCCCGCCACATTGAAGGCATCGGTGCCCTGCTCGGTGACGTGCAGAGACACATCCTTCAGCAGCTCCTTCTCCAGCCGGTCCCGCAGGTTCCGGGAGGTGATGAACTTGCCCTCCTTGCCGGCGAAGGGAGAATCGTTGACGGCAAAGGTCATTTCAATGGTGGGGTCGGAGATCTTCACAAAGGGCAGGGGCTCCACCACCATGGGGTCGCACAATGTACGGCCGATGGTGATATCCGCCATGCCGGACAGGGCCACGATCTCACCGGCGCTGGCCTGCTGCACGGGCACCTTGGCCAGACCGTCGAAGGTATACAGGGCAACGACCTTGCCCTTGGCCTTGTGATCCGGGTCGTGATAGTCGCAGATGGCAACCTCCTGGTTGACCTTAATGGTGCCCCGCTCAATGCGGCCCACGGCAATCCGGCCCACATACTCATTGTAGTCAATGGAGGAGACCAGCAGCTGCAGAGGGCCGTTCTCGTCGCCCGTAGGGGGATCGATATACTCGATGATGGTCTCGAACAGAGGCTTCAGGTCGGTGCCCTGCTCATCGGGGCTGTAGGACGCAGTACCCTGACGGCCGGAGCAGAAGATGGTGGGGGAATTGAACTGCTCATCGGTAGCATCCAGCTCCAGCAGCAGCTCCAGGACCTCATCCATGACCTCATGGACACGGGCATCGGGCTTGTCCACCTTGTTGACGGCAACAATGACCTTGTGGCCCAGCTCCAGCGCCTTCTGGAGCACGAAGCGGGTCTGGGGCATGGGGCCCTCGGCGGCATCCACCAGCAGGATAACGCCGTTGACCATCTTCAGAATACGCTCCACCTCGCCGCCGAAGTCAGCGTGGCCCGGGGTATCCACAATGTTGATCTTGTAGTCTTTATAGTGCACGGAGGTGTTCTTGGCCAGAATGGTGATGCCGCGCTCACGCTCCAGATCGCCGGAGTCCATGACCCGGTCCACGGTGGCCTGGTTTTCCCGGTAAATGCCGCCCTGCTTCAGCATTTCGTCAACCAGGGTGGTCTTGCCGTGGTCAACGTGGGCAATAATGGCAATATTTCTGATTTTTTCCTGAGATGCCATAAAAAAGCTCCTTATATTTAGAATGTATCAACTCTCAGCATAGAAATATAGCACAGCTTCTCTCCATATGCAATCTTTTTCTCAAGATTTGCCATACAAAAGTTGAAGAATTCCAGTCTTTTCTTTCGTGCATATTTTCCTGAACAGCTGCATTCCCCTGTTTGGCCAAAGGGAGATGCAAATTGCGAAAGCAAGCCGGGGGCAGCGAAATGCAGCGAAATGCAGGGAAATCACCCTCCTATCCTATCCTATCCAATCCTATCCTATATAGAGAGAGTGGGTATGCGGGCAAGCCGCCCACACACCCACATTTTCTTTCCGTTCCGGCTTTGGAGAAAGGCAGGGCGGAAACGGCATTATTTTTTCCGCTTCTCCCACTCCGGCTTGTAGGCCAGATAGGTGCAGACCCCAAACAGGGCAGCGCACAAAAGGCTGATCTTCCAGCCGATGGAAAAGGCCTTGTTCTGATAGCGCAGCGTAACGGTATGGGTTCCCTGGGCCATATGGGTACTGATCATACAGTCCCCTACCAGGGTGATCTCTGCCTCTTCCCCATCCACATACAGGCGCCAGTTGCCATTCTGAGGAACCGACGTGTAGAAGAGTCCATCCCGGTCACAGTCGACGGTGCCCTCCACCCTTGTCTGGCGGAAGGAGGTAATATTCAAGGCAGCGGCATTTAAGATGTCGTAGCCCCGGAAGAACAGGTCCTTGTCCAGCTGCGAGGCCGTCACCGTCATGGTGCCGGATTCCCCTGCCTCGCACAGGACGCGGACCTCTACACTGTCCGTGGGCGTGACGTCCCCAACCGCAAGCATCTGGGGCAGGCTGATGGTCTCCCGGTACAGCTCCACGCCGTTGATACAGACCACGAAGTCATTCCGCTTCGGCAGGTCCAGCCAGACGCACACAAAGCCCTCGTCATTGGGGGAGAAAAAGTAGGACACGTAGGCCCCCTCGTCGCACTCCGAATAGCTGAGCTTGCCCCGGGTGCTCTGCTCCGTCACCTGGGTGCCGTTGCCCAGAGCCACCACCTGGCTGCCTGCGATGGCCCGCCACACCGGCGTTTCCAGCCCTGTAGCAGCGGAGAATACCTCATTTTGCATTTGCCACGGGTCCGTTTCTCCAAAATCCGCCTGGGCCAAGGCATCCTCTGCCAGGAAGCCCAGGGGCAGATAGGCCTTGTTTTTCAGCAGGTACACATTTTCATAGTGGTGGACCTCTTCAAACATGGAGCTGGTGCGGTCCCGGCCGTCCCGGTCCATCATGTATTTCAGGTCCAGGAACAGATTTGCCACCGGGCTGCTCTCCTCAAAGCAATACCGGTTGTAGGTGTTTTTCGCGCCATAGCCAAAGGCCTTCATGAACTCGGTCACCCGCACATTGGCAGAGCTGGTGAAAGCGGAAATGCCATTGTAGCCATTGAGCGCATCATCGTTCAGGGTCTGGGCGTGGGTCACCTCTGCCCGGTAGAAGGGCTCTTTCTCCCGCTCGCGCATATAGCGGAACATGGAGGCCGCCGCCTCCCGGCCCTTGGGATAGTTGGAAACCCCCGTACCCGGGAAATACAGGCCGAAGGACAGCAGGTTTGCGCACATTTCCAGAATGATCACCGTCAGCACCGCCCAGCGGGAATGAACCCGGTAGCAGCTCTGGCGATAGCGGGCCCGGGACACCTCGGCAGGTTCCGCATCCTCGGCGATTTTCACCTTTTTCTTGCCATAGAGCAGGCAGGCTGTAAAGACAAGCAGGAAGCCAAAATTGTACAGCGCATAAACCGGAACCTCCAGGGCGATCCCGAAGGCCTCGGCGGTCTCCGTGTGCGTCAGGTCGTTGGAGCAGCACAGCACCGCGCCGGTGAACAGCATGGCAGCCAAAATATGCCAGACGGAAAACCGCCGCCGCAGCAGCCAGGCCCGATAGGCCATATACAGCAGCACAAAGCTGAAGAGGAAGCTGAACCGGTAAGGGATCATATTGGGGAAGTGGAAGCCGTGCCAGATGTAGTCCAGCTGCCGGATGATGAAGCTCAGCATGAAAAACAACAGCAGGAATACTGCGCACAGCTTGTCCCGGAGCTTTACTTCCTTCGCCATCAGGAAGAGGAAGGCCAGCTGAATTGCAAACACGCCGCAGTACAGGTTCGGCAGGCCCTCCTTGAAATTGGGCTCCAGAGCGCCGCCCATATTGCCCGCCACCTGACGCATGGCATCCAGCAGCCCCTTCCAGGTATTCTCCGAGGCAATATTCAGCCGGAAGCCCTTGGGAAAGGCATTGACGCTGGACTGGGTGGTTTGCAGGGCCGCCAGGGTCGGAAGCTCCAGAACGGCAGTCATGCCAATGGCCAGCAGGGAGAAAATCGCAATGCGCACCAGATCCAGCCCCGCCCGCTTCCAGCCGGGGAACCGGCAGATCTCATAGCAGAAGAACACCAGCGCCACGAAAATGCAGACGAAGAAGCCCACATAGTAATTGGCGTAAATGGCCAAAAACAGCGTCACGGTGTACAGGAAGAACCGCTTCTCCCGCAGCAGGGCGATCTCCCCCAGCATGACCAGGGGCAGCAGCGCGAAGGTATCCATCCACATGATGTTCCAGTGGAAGCCCAGGGCCCAGGCGCACAGAGCATAAAACGCGCTGAAGGCCACCACCGCAAAGTCCTTCTTCCCGTAGAGCTTTTGCAGAAACAGCGAGAAGAACAGCCCCGCAAAGCCCAGCTTGATGGGCGTTAAGAGGGTGAAATAGCCGAGAAGCCACTTTTCCGGCAGCAGCACGCTGAGAAGATTCAGGGGGCTTGCCAGATAATAGGAGATGAGCCCCAGGTAGTCCACGCCCATGCCGATGGACCAGTTGTAGAGCAGGCTCTGCCCCTGCCGCAGGCTGCGGCGGAAGGCCAGGAAAAAGGGGTAATACTGGTGATACATATCGGAATACAGCATGGATGTCTTGCCGAAGGGGATGTAGCCGCTGATGAGCATGACCACCAGCATCCCCACACAGGGGAAGGCAAAGGACAGCGCCGTAAAATTCCATTTCCATTTCCGGGTAAGCGGATTGGACAGCTTCATAATATGGAAACCTCCAGGGTATGATTCAGAATTTTACTATATTATCATATTTTTCCCGGAAGGTAAAGGCAGGAACCGTCTAGGGGAACTTAAATTTTTATGAAGAAAAAAGCCATACCCCGCCGCCTGGCAGGGTATGGCAAAAATCATTCAATCCAGCTCATCGGTCTCCTCGTGCACATGGTCGTGATCATGGCAGCAGCAGTCGTCGCCGCTGTCTTCCATATTGGTCAGCTCGCTGATGCGGACCTTCTGGCGCAGCTTCATCTCCTCCACGCTCTTGTGGAGCAGCTCCTTCACGGCCACGGGGTCCTTGATGTTTTTCATCACCAGAGTGGGGCAGGTCTTATCCGAAGACAGGATCGTCACCGTCCCTACCCCCAGCAGCCGCTGGAAGAGATTCCGGCTGGTACTGATATCCCGGACACGGTAGAGAAGGATCTCATCGTCCGTCACATTCAAAAAGCCCTTGGACAGAAACAGCCGGTCCTCTGACAGCATATACCGTGTAAAGGACAGAGGGAGGCCAAAAAAGCGCTTCCGGTCCTTCCATGCGTAGGCGATCTTTTCCTTTTTCATAAGCGATCCTCCTTTGTAATTTATTCTATTTTACTATTGTTTTCCCCCAATGTCAAGAATCATAGAATCAGACAGACCAGTCCCGTGGCCCCTTCGTTGACAATGCGGCCCAGGGTTCCCCGGAATTTGGTGCGCACATCCTCCGGAAGCCGCAAAAGCTTGGCATTGAGCCCCTCCTGGATCAGATCGTATACGGATTTTCCGAAAATATTGCTTTGCCACAGCTTCTCCGGCTCCTGGCCCCCCAAATATTCAATGAGCTCTTTGGACTGCTCCTCACCGCCTACCATGGGACTGATCTCCGTGTCCACATCCACCCGGATCATGTGGATGGAGGGGGCCATAGCCCGGAGCTTGACCCCGTAGCTGCCGTTCTTTTTCAGCACCTCCGGCTTTTCCAGCTTCAGCTCCTCAGGCCCAGGTCCCACCACTCCGTAGCCCGTCGCCCTGACGGAGGCCAGGGCATCGGCCAGGCGGTCATATTCCCGCTTGACCCGGCTAAGCTCGGTGAGCAGCTCCAGCAGCTGCCCATCGCTTTCAATGGGCATTCCCGCCCGGGCGCTGAGTATCTCATAGAACATGGACTCCGGGAAACGGATGACGCAGTCCACCCGGCCGCTGCCGGGGTCTATATTCCGGAAGTCCGCCTCCTGCACTCCGGGCAGCGCCCGCAGCGCCTCCAAAGCCTGTGCTGCCTGGCCCAAAGAGCCGATCCCATCCGCAGCCTCCAGGAGGCCCCGGTACAGCGCCGTTTTCACCGGATGGTCCCGCTCCAAAGCATCCATCCACCGGGGCAGAAACACCCGCAGTGCCGTCATGGGGAAGCTATAGAGCATGGCATTCAGAAGCGCGCCGATTCCTTGGGCATCCACCGCCTGACAGTCCAGAATCATGCAGCAGATATGGAATTCCCCGTCCAGCGCGGCTTTCAGTGCCTTGGCCTGCTGGCCCTCCGGCTCCCGGCTGTTGATGACCACCAGATAGGGCTTGCCCGTGGCGCGCATATCCGCGATGGCCCGCTTTTCCGCCTGGACATAGTCCTCCCGGGGAATGTCCGTAACGGTCCCGTCGGTGGTCACCACCAGGCCTAAGGTGGCGTGGCCCTCCATGACCTTCTTCGTCCCCAGTTCCGCCGCCTGGGTCATGGGGATCTCCCGGTCGAACCAGGGGGTCGTCACCATCCGGGGCTTGCCGTCCTCCTCCGCGCCCATGGCACCAGGGATCATATACCCCACGGAATCGATCATGCGGATGCGCAGCCGGGCCGCACCGTCCGGGCTGACCTCCACGGCCTCCTCCGGCACAAATTTCGGCTCCGCCGTCATAATGGTCCTGCCGGAGCCGCACTGGGGCAGCTCGTCCCGGGCCCGCTCCGCCCGGAAGGGGTCCTCCATGGCGGGGATCACAAGCTCCTCCATGATGCGCTTGATCAGCGTGGATTTTCCGGTGCGAACCGGCCCCACCACGCCGATATAGATATTGCCGCCGGTTCTGGCAGCGATATCCTGATAAATTGTTTCCATAGCCAGCCTCCTCCTTCGGCAGGAGCGATCCTGCCATGGTTTGTTTCCATGGTATGCGTCCTTTCCGGAAGGTAGAACGGCCCCCGATGGGGCAAACTCCCCCGGAATTCTGCGTTTCTCAAAAAAATATTGAAAATAATGTTTGACAAATGAAGAAAAAGCCTATATAATACGTTAGCACGACTTTGAGAGGGGGGAAGATTATGCTGTTGGGGCTTTCCAAGATCATCGATTGTCCCGGCGCGTCCCTTCCCTTTTCCACCAGCGTGGATCTGAGCGATCTTCGCTACGGCCTCAGCAACCCGGTTTCCGAACCGGTCCTGGCAGAAGGAACCGTGCGCAATACCGCCGGGGTTTTGATGATGCAGGGCTCCCTGCACACCACCATCCACGGTATCTGCGACCGGTGCGCCGGGGAATTCCACCGCGAGATTGAATTCCCCATCGACGTTGTCCTTGTAACCGAGCTGGCCAGTGAAGAGAACGAAGATGAGTGGGTATTCCCTCTGGAGGGAGACAGCGCCGATCTGGACGACATTGTGCGGACCGTGTTCGTACTGAATCTGGATTCCAAGCTGCTTTGCAAGGAGGATTGTAAAGGCCTTTGTCCCAGATGCGGCAAAAACCTGAACGACGGTCCCTGCAATTGCCGGAAGGAGCTCGATCCCCGATTTGCTGCTTTAGAGCAGCTTCTTGAGAAGTAAATCCATATTGATGCTGTGAAAAGCAGTTTTACCAAGGAGGTGTCACCATGGCTGTCCCTAAGTGTAAAGTGTCCAAGGCCCGCCGCGATAAGCGCCGTGGCTCTAACTGGAAGCTGTCCGCTCCCAGTGTTGCGGTTTGCCCCAAGTGCGGTGAGCCCGTAATGCCCCACAGAGCTTGCAAGGCTTGCGGCACCTACAATGGCCGTCAGGTTCTGGCTGTTGAGGCTGAGTAAGGCAAAAACGGAAAACCAGAGGAAGGCAAGCGCCTTCCTCTTTTTCCGTTTCTGCGGAAAGCCTTGCTTTCTTAACAATTCTATGCCATAATAACTCAACAAACATTTTCATGTAAACCATACAAAGAATAAGCCTGTGGGCAGCACCGCACAATTCGGCAAGAGCAGTCAGCGAGAGATTTTTTGCCGGAGAAAAACGCTAAAAGTGGAGGAATCCTTTGTGTATTTCCCACTTTTAGAACTGCACAGCCAGTGAAAAAGATCCGCTGACGGCCGCATACGAATTGTGCGGTGTTGCCCCCCAAAAGAAAGGACGTGTTGCTCATGGCGAAACCCTTGGTTGCCATTGTAGGCCGCCCCAATGTGGGAAAGTCTATGCTCTTTAATAAGCTCACCGGTCAGCGAACCTCCATTGTGGAGGACACCCCCGGCGTGACCCGGGACCGGATCTATGGGGACTGCGAATGGTGCGGCCGCACCTTCTCCCTGGTGGATACCGGCGGTATCGAGCCCAGCACCGACAACGATATGCTGAAATTCATGCGCCGTCAGGCGGAGATCGGCATTGAGCTGGCCGATGCCATCATCATGGTCACGGATGTCCGCAGCGGCGTTACCGCGGCGGACGAGGACGTGGCCACCATGCTGCGCAAATCCGGCAAGCCCGTGGCCCTGGCCGTCAACAAGTGTGACTCCGTCGGCCCCACCAATCCGGATGTGTACGAATTCTACTGTCTGGGCATTGGCGACCTGTTTGAGACCTCTGCCGTCCACGGTCACGGCACCGGCGATCTGCTGGACTGGGTTCTGGAAAACATCCCCGCCGATGACGGCGAAGAAGAGGATACCGACGTCATCAAGGTTGCCATTGTGGGCAAGCCCAATGTGGGCAAGTCCAGCCTGCTAAACCGGATTCTGGGCGAAGAGCGGGTCATTGTCTCCAATGTGGCCGGAACCACCCGGGATGCCATCGACTCCTACTATGAAAACGAAACCGGCAAATACTGCTTCATCGACACCGCCGGTATGCGCCGGAAGAGCAAGGTGGACGATGCCATTGAGAAATACTCCAATATGCGCTCCGTCAGCGCCATCGACCGGGCAGACGTGTGCCTGATCCTCATCGATGCCAACGAAGGCGTCACCGAGCAGGATACCAAAATTGCCGGTCTGGTCCACGAGGCAGGCAAGGCTGCCGTCATCGTGGTCAACAAGTGGGACGCCGTGGCCGACAAGGAGACCAACACCATGCGGGACATGGAGGCCAAGGTCCGTCAGGGTCTGAGCTATATGCTCTATGCCCCCGTCATCTTCCTGTCCGCCCTGACCGGCGCCCGGTGTGACAAGCTGTTCGACACCATTCAGGAGGTCCACAAGCAGAACACCAGCCGCATCACCACCGGCAGCCTGAACGCCGTTCTGGCCGATGCCACCGCCCGGGTGCAGCCGCCTACGGACAAGGGCCGCCGCCTGAAGATCTACTATATGACCCAGGCAGGCACCAAGCCCCCCCACTTCGTCATCTTCTGCAACGATGCCCGGCTCTTCCACTTCTCCTACCAGAGATACCTGGAAAACCAGATCCGGGAGGTCTTCGGCCTCCAGGGCACGCCCATCCGCATCACCATTCGCCAGAAGGGCGACAAGGAGGAGTAAGCCGTGGCCGTTTCCATTGCGCTGATATGTGTACTGGGCTATCTGCTGGGCGGCATCAACGGAGCCATCCTGCTGTCCAAGCTGGTGGAAAAGGACGATGTCCGCCGCCACGGCAGCGGCAATGCAGGCTTCACCAATTTCTTCCGCAACTACGGAAAACGCACTTCCCTGCTGGTCATCCTCATTGATGCGGCAAAGGCGGCGGTTTCCTGCCTTCTGGGCGGCTGGCTGCTGGGGAAATACGGCCTGCGGACAGAGGGGATGCTTCTGGGCGGCCTGGCCGCCACACTGGGCCACGATTTCCCCGCCTTTCTGGGCTTCCGGGGGGGCAAGGGTATCGTCTGCGGATTTGTAGCCGCTCTGGTCACGGACTGGCGGGTAGGCCTTATCCTGCTTGCGGTCTTCGCCCTGGTGTATTTTCTGACCCACTATGTTTCCCTGGCCTCGGTGCTGTGCGCCCTGGGCTTCTTTGTCAGCTTTTGGCTGTTCTATCCCAGCAGGCCCTTCGTGCTGATCCTGTCCGGGTGTCTGAGCGCCCTGGCTATTTTCCTGCACCGGGAAAACATCGGCCGTCTGGTCAGGGGCCAGGAACGAAAAACATATTTCTTCAAAAGGGGCGAAACAAAATGAACGCAGCCGTCATCGGCGCCGGTGCCTGGGGCACTGCCCTGGCCTGCCAGCTCAGCCGCAACGGCCATGACACGGTCCTGTGGTTCCGCAGCCCGGAAAAGGCAGCCTTGGCCCAGGAAACACGGGTCAACCCCCGGCTGAAAAATGCCGTGCTTCCGCCCCAGCTCCTCTGCACAGCAGACCCCCAGTGCGTCCGGGGCTGTGGGCTGGTAGTCATTGCAGCCCCCTCCTTCCCCATCCGGTCCGTGTGCCAAACCGTTGCGCCCTATCTGGACGAAAGCACCGTTATGGTCTCCGTAACCAAGGGCATTGAGGAAGGGAGCCTGCTGCGCATGAGCCAGATCGTGGCCCAGGAGACGAGCCGTCCCGTTGTGGCGCTCTCCGGCCCCTGCCACGCCGAGGAGGTGGCCATTCAGGTGCCCACAGGGTGCCTCGCCGCCTGTGAGGACAAGCGTCAGGCGGAATTTGTCCAGGATGCCTTTATGTCCGAGACCTTCCGGGTCTACACCAGCCCCGATGCCGTGGGCGCGGAGCTGGGCGGGGCCCTGAAAAATATCATCGCCCTGTGTGCCGGTGTGGTCACGGGCCTTGGCTACGGGGACAACACCAAGGCCATGCTCATGACCCGGGGCCTTACGGAAATGGCCCGCCTGGGTGTGTCCATGGGGGCCCGGAAAGAGACTCTGGCGGGGCTCTCCGGTGTTGGCGATCTGATCGTCACCTGTACCTCCGTCCACTCCCGGAACCGGCAGGCCGGCATTCTCATCGGTCAGGGGCTGTCCCCCCAGGAGGCCATGGCCCAGGTCGGCGCCGTGGTGGAGGGCTACTATGCTACAAAGTCCGCCTGGGAGCTGTGCCAGAGAGAGGGCGTAGAAATGCCCATCGTCAGCGCAGCCTACCACGTGCTCTATGAAAACGCCGACCCCAAGGCCGTCGTTCAAAAGCTGCTGACGCGTCAGAAAAAAGCCGAATCCGAGGACTTGGGCTGGTAAATACGGAAGGGGCTGTTAGGAAAGTATGTCGCTGCCACACCAGCGTGCGCGCTGGTTCGCAATGACAGAGCGTTTTCTAACAGCCCCTTGCGTTATACCGCGTACAGCAGCACGCACAGAAAATGCAGCAGGCTGCCGATATCTACAAAGACGTGGAATACGGAGTGCATCCATTTTTTCTTACTGCCAATGCCATAGAGCACGGCGCCGATGGTATAGGCAATGCCGCCCAAAAGCAGCAGCCAGAAGCCGCTGGGAGTTAAAACCTCCAGCACCACCTTGGCAAAGGGGATAATGGCCCAGCCCATGCCGATATAGCAGATCATGGAGAACACCCGATAGGCCCGCAGGTCAATGGCCGTGAGCACTGTGGCAATGACCGCCATGGTCCACTCAAAGCCGGAGAGCCACCAGCCGAGCTTCGGATACACCGGCCGGATGGCCGACAGGGCAATCACCGTATAGGTGCCGCAGATGAGAAAATAGATGGTGCAGTGGTCAATGACCTGCATGACCTTCTTTCCCATGCCGGGCTTTAGCCCATGGTAAACACTGGATACGCTGTAAAGGGCGATCATGCAGAAGCCATAGATGGCCGAGCAGACCACACCGTAGATATTGCGGTGCAGCGCCGCAAAGGTAACGCACAGGCTCAGGGCCGCCACGCCCATGGCCCCGCCCACAATATGCGTGACCGTATTCATAATTTCCTCGCCCACCGAATAGTTGGGCAGCATCCGGTCTGCCAGCTTTGTCCGCTTGAATGTCATAACACACACATCCTTTCCGGAAGCGCCGGTGCGTTTCCGTTCTTTTTTCTTTTCTCTCAGTATAGCAGCTTTTGCGTTTTTTTGGTACCTACAGCCGTGGATTCTACCCTCTACACAGCGGAGAGGTCGGGATTCTCCCCGCAGTAGAGTTCCGTTTTGCCCGATCTGGCCCATATTTCGGCGCTTTGGGGGCAAACACTCCCCGGTGAACGGACTTCCCTGTTCATTCCTCCAAAATGCGGCACCGACGCGGAATGTGTGTTGACAAGCCTGGACTGCACGGAGTTCTCCTTCCACAATTGAGCCGCCAATTTTATGCAGGCTGCACAATTGTTAAGAAAATAATATCCGCCGCGCATAGTAACTTTGTCAACAATTGTTCATACTTTTTCCCTTCCGCTGTGCTATAATGATACAGACGGCGGGAGATGATCGACCGCCACGGAAAAGGAGATCGGAATGAACAATATCTTGTTTTTTTTGCTGCCGAAGGCCATGTGCGCATACCTGGACGAAGAGAGCACCATACGCCAGGCCATTGAAAAGATGGAAGCCGCCGGTTATTCCTCAATTCCCATTCTCAACAGGCGCGGAGAATACCGCGGCACCCTGACAGAGGGCGACCTGCTGTGGGCCCTGAAATATCTGTGCTTCATGGATATGCGTCAGGCCGAGCTGCACCGAATATCCGAGATTTCCCGCAGGAAAGACAATGTACCCGTCCGCGTCACAACCTCCATGCACGACCTCATTGACCGGGCCTCCACCCAGAATTTCGTCCCCGTCGTGGACGACAAGGATGCCTTTATCGGCATTGTGACCCGCCGTTCCATCATCCAGTACTGCAAGCAAACCCTCTTCCCGGAGGATTGAGCCGAATATCCACGCTTTGCTTTTCCGGATAACGGTACCGACTTAAGAATTTTACCCCAGTGGCCGATGTGGGCATCGGCCACTGCGAAAAAGGACAGATTCATCTCAAACTGGCGATATTGTCTTTCAGGTGATCCGTATCATCTTCATCCGTATAAAATAAGCCAATATAGAAAAAATAAACTGATACAAACGCAAGGAGCTTCTATGGAGCGCTACGACATTGCCATTATCGGCACCGGCCCTGCCGGTGTCTCTGCGGCCATTACCGCCAAGGTCCGGGGCAAGCGCCTGATTCTCTTCGGTGCTAAGGCCATGAGCGACAAGGTGGAAAAGGCCCATTCCATTCTCAATTACCCGGGACTCCCCAACGTCACCGGGGCCCAGCTGGCCCAGGCGTTCTCAAACCACCTGGAAAGCATGGACATTCCCATCACCGAAAAGCAGGTGACCGCCGTCTACGCCATGGGTGACTACTTCGCCATCCAGATGCCGGAGGAAATGATCGAAAGCCGCACCGTAATTCTGGCTGCGGGGGTCGTGACCGCCAAAGCCCTGCCGGGAGAAAATGAATTTCTCGGTCGGGGCGTGAGCTACTGCGCCACCTGCGATGCCCACTTCTACCATGGAAAAACCGTGGCTGTGCTGGGCTATTCGGCGCAGAGCTGCCGGGAAGCGGATTTCCTGGCGGAGACCTGCGAAAAGGTGCTCTACTTCCCGGCTGCCCCCCACGAAGTCCAGGTTGGCGAGGGTGTGGAGGTCATCCGGGAAAAGCCCACCGCCATTCTGGGCGACCGTCAGGCCCGCATTCTGGAAACGAATTCTCAGAAGCAGTATGCTGTAGATGGGGTCTTCGTTCTGCGTGCCGCCGTGGCCCCGGAAAAACTGGTGCCGGGAATCGCTGTGGAGGAAAACCATGTCCGGGTGGACCTGCAAATGCGCACCAATCTTCCGGGCTGCTTCGCCTGCGGCGATGTGACCGGCCCCCCCTACCAATATATCAAAGCCGCCGGACAGGGCAATGTGGCCGCCCTCAGCGCCGCTGCCTATCTGGCCGAACAAAAGAAAAAGGAGTAACCCATTATGATCACCAAGATTACAAATAACGATCTGTCCGAAGCCAAGGAAAAGGAGCTTGCCGTGCTGGACTTCTCCGCCGCCTGGTGTGGCCCCTGCAAGATGCTTGCCCCTGTTCTGGAGCATCTGGCCGATGATATGCCCAATGTCAGCTTCTACAGCATCGATGTAGACGAAAACTTCCCCCTGTCCCATGAGTTCGGCGTTTCCAGCATTCCCTGCCTGGTGGTCCTGAAGCACGGCCAGGAGGTAGACCGCTCCGTTGGCTTCGAGCCCCAGCCCGCCATTCAGGCCTTCCTGGAAAAGCACCTGTAAGATCGGCTGTGCTCTCTCTGCGCCTGCTCCAAGGCGTGTATCCACAGAGTTCTAAGGGCAGCACCGTACAAAGCGGTGCTGCCCCGAATTTTATCAATGGCCCATTTCTGTCTATAGCCGAATTGCGCATTTGGTGGTATAGTTCCGGTATAAAGATAAAGGAGTGAGCTTTATGAAAGCCCTGTGGAAAAAGTTTCAGGTTAGCGCCATTGCCGTCAGCGTATGTATGCTGATTCTCGGCATTGTGATGCTGGTGTGGCCGGAGATCTCCGCCGTGACCATCTGCGTGATCCTTGGCGCGCTGTGCACCGCAGCCGGTGTGTACAAGCTGGTTCGCTACTTCCGGCTGGGATTTGCGGGGGTGTTCTTCCGGTTTGACCTGGGTGCCGGTATTCTCTACATTCTGGCCGGTCTGCTCCTGCTGATCCATCCCCAGGATGCCACGGCAATTCTTCCTATGGCTGCCGGTATCTACATTCTCTTCGGCAGCGTCATGGATATTCAGACCGCTGTGGAGATGCACCGCTTCGGGTTGGGCAACTGGGTTCTGTCTCTGATCCTCGGCATTCTGAATACCCTGCTTGGCTTCTACCTTCTGTTTAACCCCTTCAGCGGCGCCTCTGCACTGATGATGGCCGTGGGCATCTGCCTGATCGTTGGCAGCGTTCAGAATCTCTATTCCGTTTTCTGCATCAGCAAGGCCATCCGTGACAGCAAGAAGGACCGGATCATTGATGTAGAGTGGAGCCCCATGGACTTCTGATCCCCCGTAAAAAACATCCACCCCATGCAGTTTGGGATGGATGTTTTTTTAGGATCGTTTTTCCCTGGCAACGACCACAAAACGGCCGTTGTCCGTATGGGATGCGCATGTCACCAGCGTGATCAGCTTGTCTCCCCGCTTGGCATTCAGGCCCGTATCATAATTTGTATGGGACTTGAAATAGGAGATGGCTTCATCGTAGGCTTCATCGGATTCTGCATCTATAAACTTATAGAATTTAAAGCAGTCCTCCGTTACATAGTACACTCTGTCCCGAAAGGCTGCGATCACCTCATAGGTGCGCTGCTCATCTTTCAGGTCCAGCAGGATTTCCGGGTGGGCCTGCCAGAAATTTTTCTGCTCATATTTCATGATCGTCCGGAACATGGAGCCATTGAGCATATTGTGCCCGTAAATCAGCAGATTGTCGCTCTCCGGCAAAATGCTGCAATTGGCGTCGATAAAGGGCAGCCCGCCAAAGCTATAGGACCCGTCAATGCCCAGATGCAGATATTTTTCCGGCTCCTCCGGCGTGTACATCACGGGATAGTCCAGCTTTGTATCCGGTATGGTGATCCAGCCAACGATATCCGGGTTATCCTGCCGCTTTTCCTCCAGATAGGGCAAAAACCGCATGACCTCGGGCTCCTGCTCCGTCTGGGTACCGGCCGCAGTCTGGGGCTCCCCCTCCGGCGCAGTGGAGGCCTGCATCGCCGCCTCCGGCTGAGAAGCCGGTGTCCCGGCGGATTGTGTATAGCTCTCCGTTGGCCGCTCCAGCTGCTTTTCCCGGCGGCTGCTCTTCATGAGCATACCGCCGCCGAAGATAAGAACATCCAGCACCAAAAGGGCCAGCAGCACCCCGCCCAGAATGGGCACGATCGATTTTCTCCCGTGCGCCCTATGGGGCTTCTTTTTCAGATATTTCGGCTCTGTTTTCATGGTATTTCTCCAAAAAGGCGATGGGCGCAGCTGCACCCATCGCCAAAAATATAGAATTCATTAACGGACGGAAAATGCCTTTTTCACAAGAACAGCGCCCATACCCAAAATGGCGAGCACGCCGAGCACTGCCACGGGCATCACGTCACCGGTCTTGGGCACATTGTCCAGGCCCTTGGTGCTGGCTGCGGGTGCAGTGGTGGGAGCCGTTGTAGGCGTCGGCGCAGGGGTGTAGGCGGGATCCTTCTCGCCGCAGACGGTGCAGACACCCTTCTGATAGTCATGCGCCTTCTTGTCAATGACGTTCTGCGCAGTCAGAATTTCACCGCAGACAGAACACTTCACACCCTCTGTCAGGCCGGTCTCGGTGCAGGTTGCTTCCTTACCGGGGATCTTGACCTCAGTGTGGCCCTTGGCAGGGTCCTTCTGCTGCGCAACCAGAATCTCACCGCAGACAGAGCACTTCTTACCGGCAGTCAGGCCGTCCTGGGTGCAGGTCGGAGCCACTGCAGGAATTTCAACTTCCGTATGTGCCTTTTTGGCAACGGTCTGCTGTGCAACCAGAATCTCGCCACAGACAGAACACTTTTTGCCCTCGGTCAGGCCCTCTTCCTTGCAGGTAGCTTCTCTGCCGGGAATGGACACCTCCGTGTGCACGCCGGTTGCGGGGATCGTAATGTTGTCCACGATCACCTCGTCACAGGCGGAGCAGTACATCTGCTTTATTCCGCTTTTTACACAGGTAGCTGCAATGACGGTTCGCTCCTTGATAATGTGCTCTCCGTTGGTAACGGAACAGATCGCCCCTGCCGCCTTTGCACTTGTGGGCAGGACGCTCAGCAGCAGGCCGGAGGCCAGCAGAGCAGCCGCCAAAATCCGATTTTTCTTCATATTCGCTCCTTTAATGCTGGTGCAGTTCGCCGCCAGCCCAGTCCATGTCTACCTTACCGCTTTGCTCCGGTACTTCTGCAGCCACGGTATCCAGTACGGTATTCCCGTCATCGTCCACGGCAGCAATTCCCGTGAAGCGGACCCAGGAACCGTCCGGTATCTCCTTTTCCAGATAGCGCACAGGCAGTCCCAGCTCCGTCTTCTCCCCGTTGTGGACAAGATTCCGGTAAATAACGGCGCTTTCGCCATCCTTCCGGAGGCAGCCCTCCAGCTGGAAAACCTGACCGGCAAATTCACTGCCGTGGTACAGCAGCTCAGGAACCATGTTGATATAGTCGCTCTCCACAATTACCTGAACATCCGTCCCCATGGCTTCCAGCAGTTCCCTTTCCTCCTGGGTCAGTGGAATCGTCCCGGCAGCTGCCGCAGCAGCCGTTGTCTCCGGCTGTGCCGTCTTATTGCCGCAGGCAGTCAACGCAAAAATTGCCGCAAAAGTCAGTAAAATAGCAATCAGTTTTTTCATAAATCAGTTCCTTTATGGTGCATCGCGGCCTGCCGGAACCCAGTCCGGCAGGTCGCTTTGGATTCTCTCTGAGGGATTCAGCTTTTAGCTCAGATAGGTCTTGGTCTCGTGACCGCAGACAGTGCACTTCCAGCCAACATAGCTGCCCTGCTCGTCACTGCCGTAGAAGGCATCCCCGTACTGATGGCCAGCAGGTGCAACGACCTCAGGAGCACTCAGGATCGCCCCGCAAACAGAGCACTTCTCACCGCCATGAGAACCGGCAGTGGTGCAGCCAGGAGCCACGTCCGCAATGGCAACAGGCGTATGGGCCAGCTTCTCGGTCTGCTCCTGGGCAACCAGGACTTCACCGCAGACGGAGCACTTCTTGCCCTCGGTCAGGCCGGTGGCAGAGCAGGTGGCTGCTACTGCGGGGATGACTTCCTCGGTATGGGCCAGCTTCTCGGTCTGCTCCTGGGCTACCAGGACTTCACCGCAGACGGAGCACTTCTTGCCCTCGGTCAGGCCGGTGGCAGAGCAGGTGGCTGCTACTGCGGGGATGACCTCCTCGGTATGGGCCAGCTTCTCGGTCTGCTCCTGGGGCACCAGCAGTGCACCGCAATCCGCGCACTCCAAGCCAGCAGTCAGGCCAGTGGAGGTGCAGGTAGCATCAACCGCAGGAATCACCACAGTATTTGCATGCTCGCAGCTTCCTTTTTCTACAGGCTCTCTCAGAATTTTACCGCAAACAGAGCACTTCAGTCCGGCAGTCATCGTATCGGTTGCAGGGATTTCTACAGGCGTATGCTCCCCGGTAGCAGGCACAGCGGCAACGACAACAGTCTCGCCGCAAACAGTGCAAGTATTGCTGATTTCACCCGCATCTGCACAGGTAGGCTCTTTCGTAACGATTTCCGCTTCCTCATCGAAAGTGTGGGGAAGCTTTTCAGATACCGCATAGGTAATCTTGCCGCAGGCCTCGCAAACGCGCTTCTCAACACCGGTAGCGGAGCAGGTAGCGTCCTTAATAGAGGTTGCCTTCCACACATGGTTCTCGGGGTTGATTTCGGTCACATTGTCAGTGAAGCTATCCTCGCAGCGGCTGCACACATGGAGCGTGTAGCCCTTTGCAGAGCAGGTAGCTTCCACAACGGTCTCCACATAGTCGTGGCCCAGTGCCTTTTCGCCTACGCCGTCCGGGTAAGCAACTTCCTTGGTCTCGTTGCAGTTGGCGCACTTGACCAGCATATGCTCGTCATGCAGGCAATCGGCAGGAACGTTGACGGCGTTCTCCTCGTCCCACTTGTGACCCAGGGCCTCGGTGGGCTCTTCCTTGGTCACGTCGCAGCGAGAGCACTTAAAGGTATCCAGGCCGCCCTCTTCGCAGGTGGCTGCTACATACTTCTCGTTCTCCGTGTCCAGGATGAAGTCGTGGCCCAGCGCCTCGGAACCTTCCACAGGCTCCATTTCCTCGGTGTAGTCGCAGTTCTTGCAGGCCATGCCTACCATTGCAGGCTCGGTGCAGGTAGCATCCCGGAAGACTTCCTCCAGCTCATGCTCGCCGGTTGCGGGAATGGTCTCTTCCTTGGTATCCTCGCACTTGGTGCAGACATAGCTTACCTTGCCGTCCTTGCCGCAGGTGGCATCAGTGCGCTCGACTTCCTTCCAGTCGTGGCTGGTTTCGGTAGTCTTGTAGCCCAGGTCCTTGCCGCAGATAGCGCAGGTATACTTTGCAATGCCCTTGGTGGTGCAGGTTGCGTCCTTCAGCACCTTGGCAATTTTCGCCTCGTGGGCATTCTCGTCCACAGGGGTCTCATCGTCCTTGTAGCTGTCGCCGCAGACAGAGCAGGTATAGGTGGTGTAGCCGCCCTCCTT
>ERZ772889.81-NODE-81-length-111260-cov-25.214640_pt1 | contig 111260 bp, 96 predicted proteins | sample MGYA00512127_ERZ772889 | MGnify/ENA primary metagenome ERZ772889 (study PRJEB29015, sample SAMEA2737689) | human gut metagenome | biome: human gut; feature: human-associated habitat; material: faeces | place: China | collected 2012 ...
ATAATATGACCCCCAAATGTCGGATTCTCTGTCCAACATTTGGGGGTCATATCACTCGGCTGATTGCACTGCATATCAACAAAGGAAAAACAATCGCCCAGAGCCTAAAGGATCGGACAGACTATGCACAGAATCCAGAGAAAACCGAAAAGGGGGAGCTGGTCACTGGGTATCAATGTGACCCCATGACAGCCGATGAGGAATTTCTGCTTTCCAAACGTCAGTACCAGCACATCACCGGCAAGCATCCCAAAAACGATGTGATTGCCTACCAAATCCGCCAATCCTTTAAGCCTGGAGAAATCACAGCGGAAGAAGCAAACAAGGTTGGAATGGAGCTTGCCGAACATTTTACCAAAGGAAAGCACGCCTTTCTCGTTGCAACCCATACAGACCGGGCGCACATTCACAATCATATTATTTTCAACTCCACTTCGCTGGACTGTACGCACAAATTCAAGAACTTCTATTTTTCTGGGCTGGCTGTCCAGCGGCTCAGTGATATTATCTGCATGGAGCATGGGCTCTCCATCATTGAGAACGTTCCTTATTCCCAGCGTGCGAAGAAAGCAGTTCGGGAAAATCGTGTTTCCCATCGGGATGTTCTACGGGGATTGATCGATTCAATTTTGAAGGAGCCTCCTAAAAATTTCCCTGACTTTCTTTCTCGGCTTGAAGAAAACGGATATGAAGTAAGGCGTGGAAAATTTATTTCCGTCCGGGGAAAAGGACAGCAGCGTTTTATCCGATTATGTTCTCTCGGGGAAGGTTATACGGAAGAAGATATTCAGGCCGTAATCTCCGGGACAAAACGGCACCATTCCAGGAAGAAAAAGCCCGTCATTTTGGAGAATCAAAAGTTCAAGCTTCTGGTTGAACTTGATGAGCGGATTCGTGCCAAGGGGCCCGGGTATCAGCGGTGGGCAACCACATATAATCTAAAGCAGATGGCCAAAACCAGAATTTTCCTCAAAGAACAAGGGATTGGTTCCATGGAGGAGCTTCGGGAAAAAGCAGATACCGCCGCATCTGAGTTTGACCGCATTGCCAAGGATTTGAAAGCCGCCGAACAGCGGCTGGTAGAAATTGCTGCCCTGAAAAAGCATATTGTAAACTACGCCAAAACGAGAGATGCGTATATTGCCTATCGGAAAGCCGGGTATAGCAAAACATTCTTTGAGGCCCACCGTGAAGAAATCACACTTCACAAAGCAGCAAAGGACGCTTTTGAAAAAATGAACGTCTCCAAGCTTCCAAATGTCAAAGCACTTTCCGAAGAATACGCTTCTACCCTGACGCAGAAAAAGGCCCTGTATGCGCAGTACAGACTTGTCAGAGAGCAGATGCAGGAGTATCAAAAGGCACTTCACAACACAGAGGTGTTCTTTGAACTGTCCGAAAAAGAAGCTGCCTGCCACCAACGTGAGCATGAAAAGGAGAACTCCGAGGAACCCAATCATAGCTGAACATTGGTATCCAACGAAAAACGAGGGCACAGGAACAGAGTGGCAAACTGTTTCCTGTGCCTTTATTTTTCTATTTGGATTTCTTCAAGCATTCTGCAAGAATGCGCAGCCATCCCGCAGCGCCGGGATGATCTTTGGGGCTTGGGGAATTTTCCCCAACAAGCATTTTTCGTCTGGGTGCTACCCAGACACTGCTTGCCACTAGAAATTCATCTCGTTTTTCCACGCCTCTGGCGTGTCATTTCGTAACTCAGCCTCACCAATTCCTGAACCTGGTTTTCTGGTACTGTATCATCCAGCAAAATGGTGATCCACTGCTCTTTATTCATGTGGTAAGCCCGGAAGTATCCGGGCTGGCCCAATAATGAACCGCTAATTCTTGGATCACATTTTACATTCAACGCATCAACGACACCATCACCAGGCAATCCCAGCTTGGAACGCTCTATCTCCATTACCAGGCCATACCACTTGCTACCAAGGTAAAAGCACATCGGCTATTCCCCACGGAAGAAGCCGCTATGGGCTATATTGATAAGAGCAAAACCCTGACCTCCAATCACCTACGGGCCGTGATTGGATAGCAGAATATCTCCAAAAGTCAAGTCTTGTTTTCCCTCTCTCTGATGGTATAATGAGTTCCAGTGCGCAACACAGGAGGAATGACTTTATGTCTGTAACCACCCAAGCCCATACGCTTCAAGAATATCTCCATCAGGCTATGCCTGTGTTAGTGGAGATTCCCGGATTGCCGGAACTGCTTCATGCAGATGGCGATTACTATGAAGAGCTTGCCGAAAAATATCCCGATGCTGTATTTACTCTGATGGCTATGAACAACCTGTTCCACCATGACCAGGAATTTTCGGAAATCCATCAGGAAGCGTTTTCCTCTATTCTGAATAGAGAGGATATTCCCTCTGTGCAATTTCGATACAACCGCCGTATGGACGCTTACCTGCAAGCGCATTTGTGGGATGATTAATTTATGGAGCAAAAGCCAATAAAGCCATACAAGCAGTTAAAGCAAAAGCAGAAAGCGAAAATTTCCGATTATATGTATCTGGAAACGCAAGCCTTTTGGCAGGCTAGTCAAAGGATGCCATCAACAGATTCGGAGCTGCAAGCTGTGGCGCAGAAGGTGTACAACCATATTGGCAGCTTTCGTGTCGCATACGAGGAAGTGTACGCCGTATATCTCAAGAAGCTTCCGCGCATTATAGAGCGTCTGGAAACAGATGGGCTTCCGGGGCACATTCGCAGTCATGCAGAAGTCAAGGAGTTGCAGCGTGTCCGTGCTGCTAAGAAGGCAGGTAAACCACGGAAAAAGCAGGTCAAAAAAGCTGTAGAAGCATCACCACTTGACCAGGACGATACCTTCTTTTTCATTGCAGGCTATACCTCTGGCGGTGCGCCCTATGGTGTTACCTGGGAAGAAATGGGGCTGGAGCCCTGGGAAAATATGGAATAAGGAGCTGTTCATGTCTAACAGCTCCTTTTTGTTGTACCGAGGTTGATGTAGTACATTACAAGTCTTTCTCTCTGAACGGTGTTGCTATCGCTAACAAAAAACACATTCAAGCAGGAGGGAACACAATGGGTTCTATCACCCTTTCAGACGCACAGCCGGGGAACCGGTATTCCATTCTGGAAATCAAAAAGGAGAACCGTTTGGAAAATCGTCTTTCATCTATGGGTATGCTCTGCGGCACAAGCCTGGAGGTTTGCCAGAACATCCGGAAACAGCCCGTGCTGGTGTTTGTCCGAGACACCTTGGTTGCCATCGGCCGGGAGGAAAGCAAAAAAATCATCGTAGGAGGTGCAGGAAAATGAGTACCTGTGGAGCTTGCGGTTCTGAACACAATCACAACAACAGTCTATACCGGAAGGATGGTGGAACGCCGGTCATTGCGTTGCTTGGTCAGCCAAACTCCGGGAAATCCACCATTTTTAACATGCTCACTGGCTCCCATCAGCATGTGGGCAACTGGCCCGGCAAAACAGTGGACCGAAAAGAGGGCGAATTCAAATGGAAGGGTCAGAAAAGGATTCTTGCAGACCTCCCGGGAAGTTATTCCTTGTCGGCGGACTCCGATGAAGAAGTTATTACCAGGGACTATATCGCTTCCGGAAACGCAGACCTGGTACTGATTATGGCAGACGCATCTCAGTTAAAGCGGAGCCTGTATATGCTTGCCGATTTTGTAGGAACCGAGGTTCCTGCGGTGCTGGTGCTCAATATGATGGATGTGGCAGCGGGACAAGGCATCACAGTCCACACGGATGTGCTATCCCAAAAGCTGGGAATTCCGGTTGTGCCCATGTCTGCCATCTGTAAGCGGGACTACCATCCCTTGCGTGAAGCTATAGAGAATGCCCTCGTCCAAAAGCCCAAAATTGCAGGACAGGCCATGCCATCTGCCAGGGAAAAAACAGACTATATTGACAGCCTGCTGGCAGACGTGCTGGCAGCGGATAAAACGGCAAGTCAGGCCTTTACCCGATTTGATAAACTGGCGCTTTCGCCTGTTCGTGGAAAGCTGATTGCCTTTGGAATCATTCTTCTGATTTTTCTGCTGTCCATGATATTCTCCGGTATTGTTTCCGGTATTGCATCGGCAGTGCTTACGCCCCTTAGTGCGGTGCTGAGCGCCGGAATGGAATCCATTTCCGTACATCCGCTGCTGATTTCGCTGGTCTGCGACGTGCTGATCAATGTGCTGTACTTCGCCCTGATGATGGCTTCCTTCGTGCTGGGCGTTACTCTGGGCTTTAATCTGATGGAGGAAACCGGTTATCTCGCCCGCATCTCCTTTTTGTTTGATAGCACCATGTCGAAAGTCGGTTTGCAGGGCAAGACAATCATGCCGTTTTTTATGGGACTGGGCTGCACCATTGCGGGAACCACCGGCACCCGTGTGGTGGACAATTGGGGACAGCGCGTGCTGGCCATCGCCATGAGCTGGGCCGTCCCCTGCGCGGCCACATTGTCCGTGGTGCCCACCATCGCCATTGCGCTGTTCGGCAGCACCGGGGGGTTCCTGGTAATTGTTTCCATTTTCCTGTTTATGTTCCTGATGATGTGGATTGTTTACAAGGTGTTTGGAAATTCTCTTGCACCTAAGGAGGAGCGCGTCGGTCTGATTATGGAGTTGCCTCCCTACCACAAGCCCGCATTCCGAAACATTTTCTATGTGACTTTCCAACGCACGCTGGATATTTTCCTTCAGGCCCTGCGGGTAATCACCATGGTGTCCATCGTCTTCTTTGCGCTGACCTACGGCTTTGGTGGGAATGCCGAAAACAGCATTCTCTATAAAATCGGGGTTTTGATTGAGCCGGTTACCATGTTCTTCGGCCTGAAATGGCAGGCATTTCTCGCCTTCTGTGCTTCGGCCATCTCCAAAGAATCTCTTCTGGGTGTGCTCAATACTCTCTACGGCACAGGCGGCAGTCTGGTCAGCTCCACCTTTGGTGCGAAGGTCTCCGGTGCCGCCGCTGCCGGTATCTCCAACATCCTGTCCGACAACTTTACAAAAGCGGAAGGCCTGGCTTTCATTTTTTCCATCAGCTTCAATATGCCCTGCGTCAGTGCCCTGGCCGCAACCGCAAGGGAGACCCATTCCGTCCGCTGGACTGCCAAAATTGGCGCATTCTATACCATTGCGGCGCTGTTCATTGCCTGCATCGTATATCACATCGGTCTGATTGTCTTCTAACCAGTTGGAAACAGCCGACTCGATTTCACAATTCGTGCAGCTCCCTTTCCCCACATCAGTCACGCCTCTCTGTCACCCTAGTGCAACATCCAATATCACCAATCTTTTCGAGATGGCGAATAATTGCCACAAAAGCCTGATGGACCGCATCTTCAGCGTCGTGGTGATTACCAAGGACTTTATAGGCAACATGGAACATCAAGTTTCGATACCTGTTATAGATTCGTTCAAATTTCGCCTTGTCATCTGGCGTTTCAATCATAGATAAGTACATCAGCATATCTATTGCCCCCCTTTGACATTATGATTATACCATAACCCCTGTCCAAATCAATAAATACTATCGGAACAATATGGATGCCCCCATTTCCTGATACAAATTCGTCCAGGCAATGGGGGCTATCATTTTATCTTTCTCTGGCTCTGCGGAACCACTACTCTGTCCGCAACCCCGATCCCATGGGGCAAACATACAAATGAACTTCGCTCTCTTAATTCAACAAATATTTTTACTATTTTGCAAAAAATATGTTGACTTTTACCATTGCTCATGATATAGTCCAAGTAACGATAGATTTCCTATCGGAGTAATACTAGGAGGTGGCATCATGCTCTGGTTTCATATTTGTCGGTCCGGCTATGCGCAAGAGCGATTTTGGTGTGACTCCCAGCTATGGAGAGTGCGGATTAAAATCGTTTCTTTTGACGCATGAGTTGGACTACTAGAGTCAGCTCATGCGTTTTTTTTAGGGGATAATCGATATTTTGTGCAGAAGTGTTAGGTTTTTAAGTAACAAAAATAAATAAAAGGAGATAAACGCTATGAAGAAATGTTTGTCGTTTCTCGCCGTGTTAGCAATGGTCGTCGTGATGGCACTCCAGGTATCCGCACTGACAGAGAATCAAACTATTTCCCTGCCCGCAAACCAAGTCTGGGTGACGGCAGGCAGCGAGTCTCGCAGTGGCAATTTATCAACTGTGAGCGCTCGGTGTCATTCTGTATACCCTGAGAGCGGTGTTGATCTTTATGGTATCATTAAGTGCCAAGTGACAAATAGCAGTGGAACAGCAATCACCGACATGGTTTCGTTAAATGAAAGTGCGTCGGATTACACTTCAATCAGCATCAAGGAAGGTTTCCTTGCAGCTTCCCCTGTGTCGTTCCAGTTTAGGGGAAATACAAATGCAGCAGCAAGCGCCGTTGTGAGTTATCGCGGCAGCTATTAAGCACGATTGACAATACGTTAATTAAGTAGGCTCACGAGAGCGGTGGCACTCGAAAGAATGCCACCGCTTTTTGAAAGGAGTCATATATGATAAAAGAAATTCGGCATCAGACATTATTTGCATTAAAACGAATCCCTGCTATTGGTGCATTTTTTATTCTACTGGCGATAGTCTTATTTAATTTCGTTTCAAATATTTTCGCATTCCAGGGAAGTGATGTTGTTGAGATGTACCACCCCGCCAAAATACTCGCTATAAGCTATAATCGAGTTTATTATAATGCGGATGTTACACTACTTTTGATTCAAATATATCCAATTCTTGTTGTATGTCCAGCGGGGTTTACTCTTATATCTGAAAAAAACAGAAAAATAGATTACCTTCTAATTTCGCGGATTAGCGGCGTAAAATATTATGTTTCTAAAGCAATTTCTAGCTTTTTTGCTACCATGATCATTTTTGTAACGCCATTTTTCATTGAGATGGTGTTGACGCTTTTTTCTTTCCCTATTGCTGCAACAGGCGATTTTACCAATTTGAATAAGTTCTCGCCAGAGTATGTCGAGATGGCTGAACATTACTTTTTCTCTGAATTGTTTCAACAACATCCTTACCTATATACCGCTCTGGGAATCCTAATATTTGGTATTTTTTCCGGAACAATAGGGATGTTTACTGTTGCATTGTCTGCCCTCATAACATTTCCTTACAAGATACTTCTTTTTCTGCCAGCATTCGTTTTATTAAACGCAACGCTTTATATTCCAGAGATAATCGGCAATCTACCGTTCTCCCTTCGGTGGTATGATTATATTTTATTGTTTGATGATAATTTGAAATCGGGGCGTTCTTTTTCCTTATTTATGATATCACTGCTTGTTGTCTCTGTGGTTTGTTCAATACTTAAAGGGGTCAGTGATCAGATATGATGTATAAGCGGACACCGGTTATCATATTGAGTGGAGCGTGCTTCGGCTGCTTAATAGCATTTGCCTATATCAACCCCTATGATGGGAAAATAGTTCTTTCGGAATTAGTCTTGCAGTTAAGCGGTTCAAGAGGAAACATTCCTTTGGGATTTTCGCTCCCAGAATTACTTTCTTTCTGTGCCAAGATTGCCCCATATTTTCTGTTAGAATTATATATCGGAACCAACCTGTACAGACATTTTTGTACAGCAAGCGTCTATATATTTTCGAGAACAAGTAACCGTAGCAAATGGTATACCAGAGAGTGCTACTCTCTGGCGATTTCTACACTTTTCTACCAGATTATTTTTCTTGGAACAGCAATTGGGATCACCTGTCTTCGTTACCAGGTGATTTGGACAAGCGCCGGATGTTGGTTACTACTGCTTCATATCATACTCTACAGTCTTTGGGCTTTTTCAATGGCACTGCTGGTTAATACGTTGGCCATCTTAATTGGAAGCGGAAGTTCTTTCAGCATAGTAGTCATCGTCCAAATTATTTTAATTACAATGATAACAATGTCTAACCCATTAAAGACTGATTGCAACACCTTTTCTGTTGTGCTTAATGTAAATCCAATTACTCACTTGATTCTGGGGTGGCAAATTTCCTCTGCCGAATGGTTAAATGAAATAATACATGCACCATGGGATACGTTGACGCTCAGAGGCTCACTGCTGTATATGGTTGCAGTCACAGCGCTGACTTTGCTATTTGGATGGGGGGTCATTTATAAGCGTGATTTGATTATTGCTGATCCAGAATTTGGAGGAATGTAATATGCTACTTACAGCTAATAATATATCGAAGGTCATCAAAGGGAAAACAATTCTTTCTGGTATAGATATCTCTCTTGAAAGTGGCTGTGTTTACGGGTTTGTTGGTCCCAATGCCTCCGGAAAGACGATGCTCTTTAGAGCCCTTTCCGGGTTGATGTCAGTAACTTCCGGGAAAATAACATTAGATAACAAGGTATTAAAGAAGGATTTTTCTGTATTGCCTAGTCTGGGTATTGTTCTAGAAAACGTGTCACTTTACCCAAACTTGACAGGATATGAAAATTTACGTTACCTTGCGAAATTTAATCAAGTAGCCAGTAGAGCAGATATTATAGCGGCACTAGAAAAAGTAGATTTGGATCCAGCCGATAATCGAAAATATGCGAAATATTCTCTTGGTATGAAACAGCGCTTGGCAATCGCTCAAGCCATTATGGAAAAGCCCAATGTTCTAATGTTGGATGAACCGACTAACGCCTTGGATAAAAATTCCGTCGCACGTATCCGAAGCCTGATTGATTCCGAAAAAAAGCGAGGTGCCTTAATTCTATTGGCAAGCCATAATGAAGAAGATATTCAGCTCCTGGCTGATCATGTTTTCGTTATGGAAAAGGGTTCTATTATTGATAGAAGGTAAATGCTATGAAAAAATACACTTTTGCCTTTGTAATTATTGTTCTAGTCTTAGCTTTTGGTGTACTAGGATGGACGAAATTAGCTACCTATACAGATATTACCTCTGATCCTGCCTTTATGGATGATTTTTATGTTGCAGAAATTCCTTCTACTTTGGCCATCGAGGACTGCCAAAGCTTAAAGACGGAGCTTTTATATGCCCCTATCATCTTGAAGGTGACACCTCTACATAAGCCTGAATTTTTTTTCAAAGGTTGGCAGCAGAAAGTTCGGATTGAACACATTTTCAGTGCTAGTACATTATGTGAAGGGGATGAAATATACATCACATCAAGCAGGTGGAAAGCATATATTAAAGACAAGGCAATAGATACCAGTTTTGTAAACTTCATGTCAGAGGGACAATCATATCTTATTTTTGTAGAAAAATCAGTTGGCTTTGAGCACGACAAAACTGAAGTTTTTAAATTATACACCAAACGTTATATCGCTCCAGTGTTTAGCTATGATATACATGCAAACTCTGTATATCCTGTATCAGGTGATTCCACATATGTGCCTTATGCAGAGGTGAATAACAATGAGTTTTTTGCAGATAGTGTGGAAGGATTAGATGCTTTTTTATCTCTTAAATCTCTTTTAATTGAGACATTTCCCGCTGAATCTTAGAAAATTTCGGCCATATATTAACAAAAAATTATAGGCTTGTAGGTAAATTAATTGCTGATTCTTTAATCTACGCAATGACTGCAGCGAGCAAAGTAAGCGCTCAATAACCACCCGCCTAGCATCTCCTGCGCATCCATGAGATAATATCCCAAACCTCGAAAAACTCACGGTGAGTTTTTCGAGAAACGAAACAGGGATGGTGTCAAATGGGAGAAGTATTAGCGGTGCGGGATGCGTATCGGGCACAGGAATGGGCAATGCTCATACAAGAATGCATTGCCAGCGGATTGACGAAGCGGGAATTCTGCCAACAGCGTGGGATTTCTGAGGAAAGTTTTTACTATTGGCTAAAGAAGCTGCGAATGCAGATGGTTGGGGCTGCCGCACCACAACTGGTGCAACTGGAACCACTGCCGACAAAAGACAGTATTCTTGAGATTCACTACCGGAGAGCAGAAATGAAGCTGCCAGCTGGCGTAGATATGGATGCCGTTGCGGCGCTTTTGCGCTCCGTTCAATCGCTATGATGGATCTGACCAAAGTCCGCAGCTACTACATTGCCTGCGGCTACACAGACCTCCGTCTTGGAATTGACGGACTGGCCGCAGTGGTGACGCAGCAGTACGGAAGCCATTTGGACGAGGAAAGCCTGTTTCTATTTTGCGGCCGACGGACTGACCGTATCAAGGCCCTGTATTGGTGCGGCGATGGATATGTCCTGCTCTATAAGCGATTATCCAACGGAAAATTTCAGTGGCCCCGGTCGGAAGCGGAGTTGAGTCTGCTGGACCCTCAAAGTTTTCGCTGGCTCATGGAAGGACTCCGCATTGAGCAGAAAACCGCTATCCGGAAAGGTAAACCTAAGGATTTATTTTAAGAAAAGTTCTAAAGAAGCGAATATATTTCTGTACTTTCTGACAGGTTGTGGTATAATAAACCTGTCAGAAATTGTATTTTCAGGAGAAAAAGCTATGGCTACACCGCAGCAGAAAACCACATATTCCGCTGCCGAAGTGGCTGCCTTGGAAGAAATCATCCTGAAATTGAAAACGGAAAATGACGAGCTGCGGCGGAAGCTGGAGCATATGAATGGGATCTTTGCCAATGCGCAAAGGGCCCGGTTTGGCCAGTCCAGTGAGAAAAACACCTACGTTCTGCACGACCAGACCAGTTTTTTCAACGAAGTGGAAAAAGAGCAAAATCCCAAAGCAGAGGAGCCAACGCCGGATACCATCCTTGTTGAGTCTCACGAGCGAAAAAAACGCAGTCAGGCCGAGATGATGAAAGCACTTCCGGTGGAAGAAGTACTGCTGGAGCTTCCGGAAGACCAGCTTATTTGCGGCAAATGCGGTGGAAAGATGAAGCCCATTGGGAAGAAATTCCTGCGCCACGAAATGCAGATCATCCCGAAGAAATCCAAATTGCTGGCCTTCTACGCGGTCACTTATGCCTGTGACCACTGCGAAAAGGATACTGGCTTTGCACATATTATTTCTGTAAAACCGCCGGTGCCACTCCTGAAACATTCCCTGGCATCCCCTTCCACCGTAGCGTATATCATGACGCAGAAGTATGTGGACGGTCTGCCGCTGGCCAGGCAGAAAAAGATCTGGGCCAGAGAAGGGATATCCCTCAGTCGTGCGACCATGGCCAATTGGGTGATCCAGTGCGCGCAAACCTGGCTGAAGCCGCTGTACAGGCACATGAAGCAGGAACTTTTGACCCATTCCGTGATCCATGCGGATGAGACCGTTGTACAGGTGCTAAAGGAAGACGGGAAGCCCGCGGCCTCAGAATCCAGGATGTGGCTGTACGCCAGCGCGGCGCTGCTGAAGCACTAGGTCCAGCTCTTTGAGTACCAGCCTGAGACCGCAGCGGGAAACGGCCGGAAGCCTTCCTGAAGGGCTTTACCGGCGCTTTGGTGACGGATGGCTACCAGGGATATAACCTGCTCACCAAGGTCACCCATTGCGGCTGCTGGGCCCACGCCAGAAGAAAATGGCGGGAAGCCATGCCGGACGGTGCTACCGTGAAAACCAGCAAGGCAGCTGTTGGATTCCAGTACTGCAACAAGCTGTTTGCGGAGGAGCGCAAGTGCGCCGTATATAAACCACAATATCGCAAAGAATACCGCCAGAACAAGGAATTGCCCCTTCTGGAGGAGTATTTTGCGTGGCTGAAAACCGTCCATCCTGAAAAAGGAAGCAAACTGGAGGAAGCGATACGCTATAGCCTGAACCAAAAGCAGCAGCTTTGCGCGTTCCTGGACAACGGTGAAGTGCCGATTTCCAACAATCTGGCAGAAAACGCGATCCGTCCGTTTACCCTTGGACGCAAGAACTGGCTGTTCTGCGATACGCCCAAAGGTGCCGAAGCCAGCGCGGTTGTGTACTCCATGGTGGAAAGCGCAAAGGCAAACGGAGTAGAACCATTTGCCTATCTGCAGCGTGTGCTGGTGGAACTTCCATACCTGGGAAAGTCGCCCTCCCATGAAGAATTGGAGGCCTTCATGCCTTGAGCACCCGGCATCCAAGAGGATTGTAAGATCCCAAACTCCGATGCCTATGTAAATACATATCTTGAGTAACAGCAGGCCATGGGTGTGGGGCCTGCTGTTCTTTTGACGGTGGCGGGGGATTATTGAGCGCTTACCATCGTTCTGTACGAGTACCAGCCAGGCCAGGGAGCAAAACATCCGAAAGAATTCCTAGATGGATTCCATGGCTATATCGGATACCATAGTCTCCCAGAAGGGATTACGGTGGTCGGCTGCTGGGCACATCTTCGTCGGAAGTCTGACGAGACAATGAAATCTCTGCCCAATGTTAAAGCGAAGGGCAGTTCGGCCGCGCAGGCACTGGCCTATTGCAATTTGCTGTTTGCTTTTGAGCGGGATCTCTCCGGAAAAAACGACGAAAAAAGAAAGAATCGAGTAGGAGGCTAGTTCCCTAGCCGACCTCTCGCACCACCGTGCATATCGTTCGGTACACGGCGGTTCAATCGCATAAGTGCATGGACTTGTACCGGTCAAGGATGCTAGCCTCTATATGATCGGCACTGTTCAGAATATTCTTGGCAATCAGCCCGGTCCCTGTGGCCAGCTCCAGCACTGTTTTGTGCCGCACGACTGGGTACAGCAGCTCATATAGCTGTGCGTAGGCCGCTGCGTCCTTACGCATGAAGCGGTCATACCGCCCTGCGTTTCTGTCCCAAAAGTTTTTTTGCCTTTTCATGACTATGCCTCTTTTTGGTTAGTGTAAGCTAACTATCGTGCGCAGGAAATAGTTAGAGTTGGCTAACTGTGCTACTTTTGAAAAGCCGCATTTCTGCGGCTTTTCCGCCTGGGATGACAGCTCCCAGCTTGCTTTTCATTTGCAGTTTACGACTGCTTTCATTCCTCTGATCATATAATAGCAAGCATTCATTTCGCTGTCAAGATTTCTGCAGGCATTCTTCACGTGTACAATTCGCTAGAATTATCGACTTTTCTCTCTTTCTTTATCAAACCGGTACTCCGTCCAAATCTCCAGCCCCATAGGCATCAGGCACAAAACCAGATAGCCAATAGCCGTCACCACGCCAATCCCGTCCAATGGCCGCCAGATGATTCTGGGATTGTACCACATTTTGCTGGCCCCCAGAATCACGCCCATGACCGTCAGAGTGATGCAGGCAAACAGCCCAATCACAAAGGCACGGTCCCGATTGTCAAAGCGGTAAATTGAGAAAGCCGTCCGGCCCCGCAGTAGGCTTCCCCGGGAACGCATGGAATCGGATTCCAGAGCCAAAGCTGAAATCATCCAGGTAATGAGCATGGAAAAGATGCGCAGACAATTGACAAACCGCTGAAAAACATTCCCCTGGTTGCTGCCTCTGCCAATGCCTTTTTGCGCCAGATTGATCCGCCTGGCTTCCTGTCCGATTCTGGGAATCAGGCGCAGCAAGATTGTCAAAAACAGGGACAGCAGCGGGCTGATTTTTCCGAACAGGTACACCACCTTGTCCGAGGACACCACCTGGAACATAGATTCCAGCCACATACACACCGTGGCAAACCGCAGACCAATCACCAGGCCGTACACCAGGCTTTCCAGAGTCATATTGTTGTCCACAAAGTTTTTTCTCAGGACGGTGACACCGAAATGGTGGTAGGAACTGTAGTACAGGGCAAAGGCTGCTACCAGCGGCAGCAGGCAGAGATTAAACAGAACGGCCCGCTTTCCCCGGCGCTTAACGCTGTAGGCAAAGGCGCAAAGATAGGCAATGGTCAGAAACACCGGATGCCGGAAACTGGCAGAGCCATAGAGTACGGCGGCAAAGAAGATAAAATTCGCCGCCGGATGGCAGGCTTCAAACCCCATCTTCGTCCTCCGTCATGCCGTATTGCAGCTTTACTCGATCCAGTTTTTCCAGCAGCGCCGGGCCAAACAGCACCATGGTCAAAACGGTGCAGATGCCCTGGCTGATATTGACCGGGAAACCGGAAAGGTACAGGGGCCAGGCCGTCTGGGCGTTGATGATGGGCAGGGTCAGAAATACGGTACAGGTATCCAGCAAAGGCCCTACAAACAGGACACAGGCCAGAAAGCCGAACACCGCCATGACCCAGCGCTTTTGCGGCAGCCGTCCCTTAGCGAACAGGAAGCCCGCCAGCATACCGCCCGCGCCGTAGGCGAACATCTGCCAGGGCGTATAGGCTCCCTGACCGTAAAAGAAGTTGCTGGCAAACGCGGAGACAGCCCCCACCAGAAAGCCCACCTCCGGGCCGAAGGCAATGCCGGACAGCATAATAATGGCGAAGATGGCCTTGAAATTGGGGATGGGGATCACCACACGGGCCGCCACCGCCAGGGCGGACAGCACCGCAATGACTACAAGCTCCCGGGCCTGGGGCTTGCGGCTTTCAAAGGCCAGGAGAAACGGAATGATGATTTCGATAATCACCAGCGTGCTGGTAAGATAGTAGGCTCTGCCAGTCAGCCGAAGCCCAAAAAACAGGGTTGCCGGAATCACCAGCAGGAAAATCAGGAGCGTGGCAATGTGAGATTTTTTCATTTTGCTGCCTCCTTGTTTTCTTTGTAGAGACGGATCACGTCTTCCGCCGTAACGGCCCCCTCAAACACATGTCGGCTCATCCGGTGGGCAGCGGTGGTATAGAAGCTGTTGGCTCCAAAGAACCGTCTGGGCGTGTCCGTAGTCAGAACCTGTCCGTCAAAGAACATACTGACCACATCCGCATACCGTGCGCAAAACTCCACATCGTGGGAGACCATGACAATGGTAATACCCTGCTTTTTGAGATCAGATAGGATACCCGCAAAGGTCTCCTTAAAGAAGCTGTCGATGCCTTTGGTAGGTTCGTCCAGCAAAAGAAGTCTGGGTTTGGTGAGCAGCACCTTTGCCAGGGCCGCCCGCTGCTGTTCGCCGCCGGACAAGTCGTATGGGTGGCTGTCCAGAAGCTCCGTCACCTGGCAAAGGGCAGCAATCTGGTCAATATCCTGCTTGTCCTTGGTCATTTCCGCCAGGTCTTCCCGGACGGTCTTTTTGACAAACAGGCTCTTGGGGTCCTGGGGCAGCATGGCAAGGCAGCCATGGAACAGCTCTGAAGACTTGTACTTTTCAACCGGCTTGCCAAAGAGCGTCACCTTGCCCCGGTAGGGTCTGCAAACGCCGGAGATAGCCTTTAAGGTCGTAGATTTTCCCGCTCCGTTGCCGCCGAGAATTGCATAGAGGCTTCCTGCGGGTATTTCCGCACTGACACCCCGCAGAATATCCGGAGAATCCTTTTCATATCGGAACCAGAGTTCTTTTAGGGTAAGGGCCGGATTTTCAATTTCTTCCGGCAAGGCGGGAGCGGGGATGGCCTTGATGCTCGGCTCCTTTGGAAATTCCTTACTCAGCCAACTGCGCCCTTGGCGAACGGTCAACGGGCTTTCCCCGGTGCCCCCTGCCCCATAATAAACCCGCACCGGGGTGGGCATGGCAGCGAACATGGGGTTATTCCCAGCAAACAGCAGCTGCCCCACCTTTCCAGGGGCATCATCCGCAATGACTTTGCCCTTGTCCATGACCACTGCCCTGTCTGCGTAAGGGAAAATATCCTCCAGCCGGTGCTCGGTGATGATCACCGTGGTACCCAGCTCCGTGTTGATCTTCCGCACTGTATTCAAAAAGTCCGAGGCGGCAATGGGGTCCAGCTGGCTGGTGGGCTCGTCCAGGATCAGCACCTCCGGCTGCATGGCCATAATGGATGCCAAGTTTAATAGCTGCTTTTGTCCGCCGGATAGGGTCGCTACATCCCGGTGGAACCAATCCTGAATGCCAAAGTAGCAGGCCATTTCCGCTACCCGGCCCCGCATGGTTTTCTGGTCACAGCCCAGGCTTTCCAGGCCGAAGGCCAGCTCATGCCAGACCTTATCCGTGACGATCTGGTCATCCGGATTCTGCATGACGAAGCCGATTTTGCCGGACTGGTCCCGGTCAGAAACCTGCTTCAAAGGAACACCATGGAAAAGAACTTCCCCGGTTCGTTTGCCGTTGGGGGTCAGGACGGTTTTCAGCTGCCGCAGAAGGGTACTCTTGCCGCTGCCGGATTTGCCGCAGAGAACCAGAAACCCCCCCTGCTCAATAGTCAGACTGACATTTTCCAGGGAGTGCTTTCCCTTGGCTGCCGCGTAGGAGAACGTCAGATTTTTGATCTCGAAATGTGCCACTGTATGGCCTCCTTTATGTGTAATGCGGTGGGCAATAACAGAAATACGCCATAGGCTGCCAGGCCCAAACTGTTCCATCCTTCGATTCGGGCGATAGACAGCTCCGGGGTGAAGGTTGCCGTTTTGTCACCAACGAATACAACCAAACCGAGCAGTACCGAAAAAGCTGCCAGAAGCCCCCAATCCAGGCTGGTCATGGTGTAGATCATAAAGCTGCTTCGCTTTCCTGTTCCGTAGCCCCGGCTGCGCATGGAGTCTGCCGTGACCACGCTGCCCTCTAACGCCCAGGAGGTCAGTGCCCCCAGAATGGACATTCCGTCCTCCAGCTTTTCTTTATTGGTGTCACCCTCCGCTGCTCCTTTGCCGATGGACTTTCTGGCTCCGGCGATTTGAGTCGCCTTGCGCATGAAATTGGGGATCAGCCGCAGCACCATCACCAGCAGCAGCGACAGGGCGGGAATCACATTTCCAAACAGTGACGTAAACTTGTCGCTGGTCAGGACTGCATTGTAGCAGCCAAACCACAGCAGCATTTCCAGAAAAATCCCGCTGATGGCCATGCCATAGAGCAGAGCCTCCCAGGTGTAGGGCCTGCCAAAATACCAGAACAGCACCCGCTCTCCATACCGGTTGAACAAAGGGTTGATAAGGGTCAGCACCAGGAAAAGGGGCAGCATAGAAAGAATGTTCCGAAGCCCTTTTCTTCCGTGGAGCAGCAGATAATAGCAGCTCCCACTGACGATCCCCACCGCAAGATAGGCTGGGTGCTGGATGATCACGGCGGAGCAAATGGCTCCCAGAAAAAAGGCAAAATTCACTGCCGGATGGCGCTTGGAAAAGGCGTCACTACGCATTGTCGTCGCCCATCCAGATTTCGCCTACATCCGCACCCAGGCCGTTGCAGGTGTAGCACCAAACAATATCCTGGCCGTTTTTCAGCGTGTAGGAGGAGCAGCCATAGTTGGGAAACCACTCGTCCACTTTGTACATCCAACCGGATTCCGGGCCGCAGTCAAACTCATACAGATGATTGATGCCCTCGATATAATAGCTTTCATACATAGGGGTATAGCTGTATTCGATTTGAATATCCGCCGCCTCGCAGACTCTGTTCAGCACCTCGAAAACCGTATCGCCTTCGGAGAAGCTGACCTGGGTCTTGGGCAGGATCGTCCCATCCTTTGGAACAAAGGGGGCTTTTTCTTCATTCAAATTCTTCGTGTTGTCCAAGATGGTATCACACACAATGGTAATGGTGCAGATGTTATCCTCCTGACCGGGTTCTATCAGGGCGTTGTCTTTTATCTTTTGAATTTTGTACTGGCTTCCGAGGCCGTCACCGGTGTCTGTTTTCAGTGTAAAAGCGACTGCTACACCGGCAATGACGATTGCGGCAATGATCAATACCATGATCAGGTTTGCGGTTTTCTTTTTCATACAGATCCTCTCTTTATGTCAAGCGTTCCGTTCATTAAGGATAGTATAGTTGATTTTACTTCATGTTCCAAGAGTTTTTTGCTTTATTTTTCAGGTTCCTCTAAAGTGATGAAGCCGGTCATCCTTCGCTGGGCAATCTCAGAGGGGGCCTGAGCAGCGTTGGATGATCCGGCTATCTTCAATCAGTTGGTTTCTGCTGCCAGGTATCCTCTTGGGTAACAGAAGATGTGGCCTCCGATGGAACCCCATTCGCTGTCCGTTGTACGGACTCTGCCATAGAATAGGACGTCCTTTGGCAGCACATAAGGACCATACAAGGCCCGGTCGATGGCCTCGTATTGTGCCTGGGTCGGTTTCGCAGCGTTGAGGAGCTTCCGTGGAACGAAAGCGTCCTCGTCCTGGATCATGGCCGACAGGCTCTTGCCGAACAGGCCAGAGGTGTAGCGGTTCAGGACGACTTCGGCAATGGCCTGTTGTCCATCCTCGCTTTCGCCTCGGGCCTCCACATAAATGAGCTTGGCCAGCAGATGTGTTTCCTCCTCCGTCATCACCAGTCCATTGTACCGGGGTTCTACATAGGCCCGGACGGGAGGCTCGTAGATGAAAGGATCATCCGGCATCTGGTCCGGGTCGTAGATCCAGGCACCGTCGTAGCCCCAGCACAGTTCGTCCTCGGTAAAGCCGTTTTCAAACTTGTCCATGAGATACCAGCCGCTCCGGTTTTTCTCCGAGGGGTCCAGCACATCCAGCAGGCCGTTTTCATTGTAGCCCTTAATGAGGATAAAGTGCTGGGAGTTGGTGAACAGGGATTTGCTGTTCATCAGCTGGATGACTACCTTTCCGTCCCGGAGGGCATCCAGGACATAGCGGTAGTTCTCCGCCTTGTAGTAGGGCAGTTCCAGCATATCGGACATATACTCCAGCCGCTGTACGTTATTGTCGCACTTGCCGCCAAAGTAGCTGGCCAGCTCGTCGGGGTAATACTGGTGGCCGGTCATGTAGGTCGCCAGAGAGGCCATGCAGACTACGCTACACCCGTTGTCCAGGATAGTGCCGCTCGCGTACATGACGCTGCCGTACTCCTCCAGCGTGTAGTCCGGGAAGAAGCGGTCATCCGCTTCTTCTTCAAAGAATTCTTCTTCCGTCCCCTCCGGGATTTCTTCCTCCGGCTCCGGTTCCTGGGCTTCTTCTGGTACAGGTTCTGTGGGCAGGTATTCCGTTTCCGCAGGATATTCCTGGGTTTCTTCTGTTGATTTCTCTGTGGCCTCGGTGAGTTCTTCCTCCGGGGCCGCTGTTTCTTCTTGCTGTGTCTCCTCCGTTGCCTCGTCGGCCCAGGTTCTCAGAGAAATGGGCTGAACAAGCAGAGCTGCTGCCAGCAGTAGGCACAGAATATTTCTTTTGAACAAATGCAGCGCTCCTTGCTTGCCGGGGACGGTTGCCCGCCCCCGGCGGTAAAATATCAGTCTTTCTTCTTGTTGAGCTTGGGAACGAGGACGATACCGATGACCACACCCCAGCCAACGCCGCCAAAGATGCAGACCGCAATGATCCACCAGGGGATATTGGTCTGGGCCGCCTGGGCAGGTTCGGTGGCAGCGGGAACGGTGGGTTCTACAGTTACCACATCGCCGCCCATGTCGATGATGTCAGTCATGTCGTACAGGTTCGTCTTGCCGGAGAGGAAGCGGTAGTAGGCGGTCAGTGCGTAGTACGCCTGCTCGGTGCCCATGCCGTCGATCTCGCCGTCCATGATGTGCTTGAAGCCGCCGCCCTTTACATAGTACCGCAGCAGTGCGTCAACCACGGAGCTTCCGTTCTTGATAAACCGGGAGTCGGTGTCTGCGTCAATGCCCAGAGCGGACAGAGCGGTGAGAACCTGTGCGGTGGATTCACTGGTGGCAATGTACTTGCCGTCGCCGTAAGTGGTGCTGAATCCGCCGTCATCGTCCTGCATCTCGGAAAGCCTTGCAATGGCCTTGTCGATGGCCTGCTTCACAGTCGGGTCCTTCTTGTAGTAGGGAGCCAGCGCTGTCAGGGCCATGCCGGTCATGTCAGAGTCGGCACGGTCCCCGGAGATGGCCCAGCCGCCGTCGGAGGTCTGCACACTCAAAATCTCGTCAATGAGGGCCTGCCGTGTGGTGGTGCCGCCGGAGGGCACGGGGTAGTTGCCGGAATCCAGTGCCAGCAGTGCCCAGATAGGACCGTTGTTGCCCTGGTACTTGACGAACTCCAGGTCACTGAGGCCAGCCAGCAGGTTGTAGCCGCCAACGTTGGTCACATCCTTGCCGATAGCCGTCAGGGCCAGGATCATTCGGGAATTGTCCGTGGACTTGGCCTTGTGGAGCCGTCCGGTGTCGGGGTCAATGCTTTGCTGCACATACTCCACAGCCTTCTGGTAGTAATCCTCCACGCCGGGGACTGTCCGTCCAGACCGGGCCAGGCCGATGACCATCCATTCGCCGCCAATAGCGCCGACACTGGGGGTACCAAGCTTCTCCATGTACTCGCCGGTGCTGATGTAAGGCTCGCTGACCTTTCCAAGGGTATCCAGCATTGCGAACTTGGTCTCCGCCGCAGTCAGTACATCATAGTTGTCAACCAGCAGCTTTTGCAGGTCCGTCAGGGCATCGTAAGCCTTCCGGGCATCGCGGATGTCCTGCTTGGAATCCTTGGTCACATTCCCGATTTTCTTGATCTTGTCCATGACCTCCTGGGCCTTCTTCTGATCCTCGGCAGTGGCCGTCAGCTTTGCGTAGGCCTTTTCAGCGTCGGTCAGCTCTTTGAGCCTGTTGACCAGCCGCTTCTGTGTCGGGGTCAGGTCATTATAGGCTTTCCGGGCCGCCTGGATGGCGGGGCCGCTGTCCTTGGTCACGGTGCCGATTTGTTCGATGAGCTTGTCCACAGCCGCCGCCTTATTCCGGTCCGCAGCGGTGATCATGGAGGTGCCGCCGGTGCCGGTTCCGGTAGTGCCGCCGGTAGTCGTTCCGCCGGTGGAGCCGCCACCGGTAGTGGTGCCCTTGGGGGGTGTCTTTCCGTAGTTGTCGCCGCCCTCTTCGTAGGTGTAGTCGTCGGTATAGTGGAGGATGATGGTGTCTCCGTTCTTCACATACCTGGCCGCTACGCCTTTTTCAGGATGGGTGCCGTTGACTGTGTACATCCAGCCGGAGTTTTTGCCGTTGTCGAATTCACCCAGGCCGTTGACGGCGGAGATATACACAGTGCCGTATTTGTTGTTGTCATCTGCTGTCAAGGTGATGTTGTGCTTCGCAGCCACCCGTTTCAGCACGTCCCACACAGTTTCGGCGGTGTCCGCCTCCACATTGGTCTCCGTAGCCCAGGCGGTCAGTCCACCCCGGGCCAGGCCGTGGGGTGCAGAGGTACTGCCGTGTTTCTTGTCACCCAGGATGGAGACGTTGACGGTAATCTTGCTGGACTTGGGCGTCACCCGCACAGTGATGTAGGCCTTCGCCGCACCGTAGGTCAATATCACGGTCTGTTCTCCGGTCTTGTTCTTGTCATAGCCGGAGATCTTCACATCATCCAGGGACACGGTGCTGGTGGTGCCGTCGTCCCAGCTGGCCGTCAGGATGATTCCCGTCAGATCCAGCTTCTCCCCGAAGTCGTACTCCGTCTTGTAGCTGCCAGAGACGGTCAACTCGATACAGGTGGGCTGGCTGCTGCCCCCGATTTTCCGTGCCAAGTTCTCTGCATCCACACCCAGAGGATCATCATCCCGGTTCAGACCTTCCTTCCAGGTGTTCCACTGGACGTCAGGCAAGCCCACGGTGGTCTCACCGGTGTTGAAGGCCACGGTACCATCCATCAGCTTGGGATTTTTGTAACTAGTGTCGATGTACTTCACATACCCGACGCCCTTGTCCGCACCGGAGTATTTGTTTCCGGCCACATTATCATAGACGTTCAGGCTATTGTAGTAGCCGATAATGCCGCCCACATACTGGCTGCCGCTGACAGTGCCCGTGAAGGTGTTACCCGTCACGGAATGGGCCACGTTGGCCCGGGTCTGTGCCACATACTGATCGCCGCCGGTGATGCCGCCCACGCAATTGCCGCCGGTGACAGTGCCATCTACAGTGTTGCCAATCAGGTTGGGTCTCCCGCCATTGGGGGCACTGTTGTCGTTGCTGTAGCCACCGCCGATGATACCTCCTACGTAGTTGCTACCACTGACCGTGCCATGGAAGGAGGAATTCCGGACGGTACACTTGCCCATGGCGTTGTCCATGGTGCCAATCAGGCCACCGACATAGTTCTTTCCTTTTACTGTCGCGTTGCTTGTACAGTTCTCAATCGTACCGTTGATTCTGTCCGCAAAGGTGCCAATTTTACTTTCCTTTCCAGTATAACCAATGGTTACGCCATCTTCTGCAACACAATTGCGAATAGTCACCGTAAATCCAGCACTGGCACTGGCGTAAATGTTTCCACCAAAGACAGACCGCACAAGGCCCGAGTTTAGTGTCTGCGTTCCACTCTTCAACCGGACATTTTCGATTGTAACCGCATTTCCGCTCAAATCCGGTCCAGTATAATTGTTTACCAAACCGGCACCCGCAATCTGAGTTCCATAGATATTCAGATTGCGAACTGTGGCACCATTCACATAGCCCAATAGGGGAAGGCTGCCGCTTGGGACGGTCAAAAGGTGATTCTTGCCATCAATTATGCCAGAAAATGCATTTAGGTTCAGGCCCTTTTGAATATCCATTGAGCCATCCTTTGTACAACCAATTGGTGTCCAATTGTCAGGAAGCGTTATGTCATTGGCAAGAGCAAAGTATGCTCCAGCATAGGAAATTCCTTCCTCATTAACACGCCTCTGCAGTAGTTGCAAATCTTCCTGAGTTTTCAGTAGGTACGGGCTATTTTCTGTACCATCTCCTTTGAAATCATTACTTGCATGCGGCTTGAAGGTGATTTTACAGGTTTCACTAACAGTTTCGGCATAGTTAGTCTCATCATTTTCATCAACATCTTTTACAATACAGTAAATGTAGTAAGTTCCTATGCCAAAGTCGTGATTGATTCTATACCCATAGCATCCGCTAGCTTGACGATAACGCGCAGCATCTAGTAAAGTACCATTTGAATTTGAATCCGTAGTATTATAGTACCACGTAATGACTCGCTTTGTGCCCAACTCAATTTCACTTATCTGGGTAAATATCGGATTAAGATATTCACCTTTGTAATACTCTGTTTTGTAGGTTCCATCCAAAACTACTGTGTTATTAAATCCTCCCAAAGTACATGTACCAGGTTGCTTAATCAACGTAGGCTTGTTGACATAGCTTAGATTAACCCAGACACGCACATAGTCACTAACTGTAGTATATGCTTTACCCTCAGGTGTGGTATACGTCACTTTACAATAATACCACATATTAACGTTGGCTATATTAGTAGACGGTGAAAAGGACGATGCCGTTGCACCATCTACTTTAGCATAATCATCCAGTACCACATTTAGAGGCTTTAATTGACTTCGCTGTTGATACCATTGGTATGTAACCACTCCATCTTCCGGAAGTGGTGCAATTTCAACGTAAATGCTTATTTGTGATCCTTTATCACATTCAACATCTTCAGACAAATTGGATATGGTAGGCATGTTTGGTTGCGTCCAAGTTAGCGTAAGGTTAATATCCCTCTTGTAGACAACACTTTCATTTTTATAATAAACGCTAACTGGTATAATTGCTACATTAGTTCCGCTTGTAGCGTAATTACGCAAATCGACCGTTATGTTTGACTGCGTATTGCTTCCATATACGATTTCCGAATTTGGAAGCGAAAGCTCTATGCCTTCTGAGTGAGAAATATCCAATCGAATTAATGTCGAAGTGACCTCTGTATTGTAGGCTGTGTCCTGCACGTGAAATTCCGGCAATAATTCATAGCTTTCAGATCCATCGGAAGAACTCACCGTTAGTTGCTGGATAGAGGGAACCTTTTTGACATTAAAGAAATATGCGACAGAATTGTTTGCATCAATGCTTTCTCTATTGCTTTCCAATTGACCCACAAGCAAAGTAAACGCCTTTTCTGTCCAATCCAGATCGTCCATGTTGAAGGCAGAATTGGTAATCTCAATCTCTTTAGTAGAATCAATCTTCTGCGGCCTATAGACATCGCCAATTCTATTCTGCCCATTCATCTGCACCTGATAGTAAAGCCCCTGCTCTACTGCTTCCTGAGTAGCAGTCAAATACACCGCATGAACCGCATCCATAGCTAGTTCGACATTGTATTCTTTAATTTCAGGCGCAAATTTTACCAATGATACAACATCACTGCTGCTTGCAGTATTCTTTGCCTCAATCTCAAAATTGGATACCCAATTGTGAGATTCTTCTGGCACAGCAATATTAAGCATAATTGTACGAGTGTAAGTTGTACCATTGCTTTCAAAGCTCAGCTGTACTGGCACCTTTGCAACTTTCGTACTCTGTTCAACATATTTGCTCAGATCCAGATTATATACGGTTTGTGTCAGTTTGTCTGTTGTCTTTGTGCCGTCTGGAATCGTTACCTTTGTTCCGCCTACATGTTGCATCACAATTTTTACTTCTGTAGTAGTCGATGCTGTAGTATATTCGCTTCTTTGTCTATGGAACTCAGGTGTGAGGTCAAATTTCTTACCACCACTGGCCGCATCTCGAATCATTAGGCTGGTCAGAGAAGGCTGCATATTTATGTTAAACTGATACACATTGCAAGTTTCGGCACTCAGATTTTCTGCGCCGCTGTTCAGTGTGCCAACCAGCAATGTCAGTTTTTGGCCTCCCCATGCAATATTGTGATATGCCAAAGCAGAAGATGTTACATTTATTCTTTCTTTTCCCTCTATTTTTTGGGGCTTGTAAGATTCTCCATCCCTCACCTGATCGTCTACCAAAAACTGGTAATAGACTTCTTTTCCAATCACATCCGATGTAGGGGTTAGATACATATCCATTGGTGTATAATTCGCATAATCAATGGTATACTCCGCTACATCAGGCGCAAATTTTACTAATGATACAACATCACTGCTGCTTGCAGTATTCTTTGCCTCAATCTCAAAATTGGATACCCAATTGTGAGATTCTTCTGGCACAGCAATACTGAGCATACCTTCGGCTACCTCTTGTGCCGTCAGAGAACTGTAATCATCAACAATTTTTGTAGTAAAATAATACTTATAACAATGTGCTTTACTGACGAAGCCTGTCTCGTCCAATTCTCCAATTGCAATCCAATAACTAATTGTTTGCAAATCAAATGGTATATTCAAAAGACTCAGCAGGTCAACTACATTCTGTTCCTCAGCATTTAGTAAAAATGGACCGTAAATCTCTTCTGTTCCATCAATAGAAATTTCGTAAAAAATTTCGTTATTGCATGTAGCACCACTGAATTCAATATATGTTTCCAAAGATTGTATGCCATTATGAATCGTATAATCATAAACTTGTTCATTTTTTTCCCAGTTGATAAGCGATTCAACGGCATATTCTTCCGTATTCTCATATGTTGCCAAAACACTAATTTGGAATTCTGTCTGCTCATCCATCAGATAATTGTTGCTCTCTGATGGGTACAATACATCTTCCGTTTCCCCGTCTTCGTTCAAAACAAGTTCATTGTTGGCATTCTCTACACCAGCAGCATTCAATTCCTCAGCATTTGATGTTTCTTTTATGGGTTCTTCTGATGTTTCTTTTATAAGTTCTTCTACTGTGCTATCACTATTGAATTCGACACAATTGTCGTTAACCTTCTCATCGTATACATTGCCAGTACTTTCCACTGCACCAGCTTCTAAAGCCAGCACAGGCGGTACTGGTAGAACTGAAATGATAATCGCAAGAGTCAGGAACCAGCTAATGAGCCTTTTTTGCATAGTCGTGCCCTCCAAAAGAAAGGGCACCAACTACCGCAGTAGCTGGTGCCCGACATAATCAAATTAGCAATAAGGATACTGGGGAATAATAGGATCGGAAGAAGACCATCTGGACTCAACCAAACCGAACTCTACTGTAACTACATCACCAGCACTCATAGCATACTGGTTCATATACAACGATTCAACATCGACAGTAGTGCCCGCAGCGTTTTTGACGCTATAGACCCAACTATTTCCAACATAAATGAAGTTGTACTCGGTAATTGTATCACCGCTTTTCACGGTAGACACAAGTCCATAGCCAGTGATTGTGCCCCATGCTTCAACTTGGATGTCGGTTGTAGAACCATCAATCGCACAATTAGTGTAGTCTGTTCCTTTAACCTTCATCGTGTTCAAAGCCATAGCTGTGTCGCCGTTGATGTCGTTAAATTCGCTCCAACCACCCGGATTGCCATAAGTGGCAACTAAGTAAGCATACACACTCTGACCTGCTGGTGCACTCCCGCGATCAATTTCCACACCATTCGCCTTAATGACAACTGTAGCGGTATTTGTAGATGCGGTGTCTGCGAATGCGGTCACGCCCAAGCAGGCAACCATTGCCAGCACGAGCACTAGGGAAAGAAGTCGCTTTGCGGTTTTCATAATTGGATCGCTCCTTTGTAAAATATTTATGCAAACGACCTATTACAGTCGAAAGCACCATAGTTCGGAATAGGCAATCATTCCCAACACCCCTGTTCCTATCGGGCCCACCATAATAACAGGGTTTTCCAACCCACGCCGTCACGCTCCGGCCAAAGCCATCGTCGCACAATCTCGTGGTATTGATGCTGAAAACAAATGCTATTCTCTATATGTCTCCGGGTCACTCCCCGGTTGACACCCAATTCACCTCGCACGTACCGCTGCCTTTTCCGCAGCCGTTGGGGCTTTCACGCCCTTTAATTCCGGCAATCCCGCACGGTAGATCGCCATACCCCAGCCGCCAAATCGCTGGGAAATATATCTTCCGCCCACCACCTCGTTGGAGTAGGGCACATGGCCCAGCTCTTCGGCGCATTTGCGCAGGTAGGTAAGCAATTCTTCATCTGTCATATAGCCGTTTGCTTCGCCCCACCGGGCATCCCGCTCCAGGCGGGCCTGCTTTTCCGCGTGGGCCAGCTCGGCCTTTTTCTGATTGGCAGTCTTTCGGGCGGCCCTATCCTTTTCCCGGTTCTCCTTGAACATCCGCTCCTGAATGCGGAGTTCGTCCGTATAAATCCGGCACTGCTCTCTGGAAAGCTGATGCACTGGGTTCGTCAGTCCCGCGGCGCTGACGGCGTTTGCCCAGCCGGAAAAGCGCTGGGTCAGCAGGTAACTGCCGTAAATCTCCCCGGGATGGGGCGTATGGCCCAGATGACGGGCGCAGGCGCGCAGGTAGTCCAGCAGCTGTTCGTCGGTGTCATTCCTGTGTTCTTCCAGAAACGCCGCGTTCTTTTCCTTCATAGCGGCATTGACCATGGCCTTGAGCTTTTGCTCTCTCCACCGATTGTGGTCAAAATAAGGAACCTTTTCCTTTTTGCTCAAACCGTATCCCTCCATATTCCGGGCACAGTGCCCCGGCCTGTTGGGATCTCACGGTTCTGCGTCGCGTCCTAAGATCGTTCCGGCTTTGTAGGTCTCCTGGCTTCGTGCAGCGCTGCCGCCTTCTCGCTTTTTCAGCAATGGCATATTGGCAGAACCTTTGGCACATCACAGTAGCGCGTCTGCGCCGGATTTCCACCGGCTTCCCTTGTTCAGCCCGGGACGAACCGGGCCACAAAACCTGTATTCTGTTTTTGGGCAAAAGAAAAAGCCACACAGGCAGACCTTCTGCCGGCGTGACCGATTGTTCTCACCTCCTGCCTTCCTTCAGCCCATTTCAGGGCCGCGCTTCGGCGCTCACACATGGTCGGTATTCTGGCTCGCGCATTTTGGTGGATTCCTCCGCCAGCACCCGCACCCAGCCTTCTCAGGTTTTCCCAATGACCGGATCGCTCCGTTAAGGGTACGGACATTTGCGCATACAGCTACGGGTATAGCACCGGGATTTCACCGGATTCCCTCATCTCCACATCTGCAAACCGCAGACGCGTGACACCATGCAGCAATTGAGTTGTTAAAGTACGTTCTTTTGTGCCATACTATGTATGACGGCCAGAAACCTGGGTCGCGGGGGACGGTTTCGTTAAGGAAAACCCTTAACGAAAGCCAGAAAGTCCACATACGTACCCATTTGTACGAGGTTATTATATCATAAGCTATATCTTTGTCAATTGAATTTGTCCCAGATTGTTAATTTTTGTATGGAATCGCAATTCAATGGACAACACAGGAACGGAAAAGCGCTAGATTTTATGCAATTCGGCAAATGGGAACCCTTTTGCTGGATGCAACTGCCGTCAAAATCATGGTCACAGGAGGAATGCCTATGCCCAGACGAGGGGAAAATATCTATAAGCGCAAGGATGGGCGCTGGGAGGGCCGCTATATTGTGGACCGAAAGCCGGACGGCGGGGCCCTCTACCGCTCGGTTTACGGAACAACCTATGCCGACGTTCGCCAAAAGCTGGCTGTCTGCCGGGAAGAAAACCGCAAACAGCAGCTGCGCGGCTGCACTCTGACGGTAAAAGAGCTTTTGACCCATTGGCAAGCGGAGAACAGCCACATCAAGCCCACCAGCCGGGAACGATACCGGGCGTTGATCCAGCAGCACATTGAACCTGAACTGGGTGCGCAACGGGTCTGTGACCTTACAGAAGAAAAGCTCAACTGCTTTGTGGACAGAAAGATCAAATCCGGGCGGCTGGACGGCAAGGGCGGCTTGGCCCCCAAGACGGTCAATGATATTTGCGTCATTGTCCGTTCCGCCTTGAAGCTGGCACGGCGGAAGTTCCGATACAACGGCGAAGAAGAAATCCGCACTCCGGCGGTTAAGCAGAGGCGGATTGAAACCTTTAGCGGGTGGGAATGCTGCCGTATTTCCGCGGAGATTTTGCGAAAGCCCAGCACCGAGAACCTGGCCTACCTGCTGTGCCTGGAAACGGGAATCCGGCTGGGAGAAGTGTGCGCCCTGCAATGGTCAGACATTGATTTTTCCGGCGGAACGGTGCACATACAGCGAACGGCCTACCGTATCAATTACGGAGGCCGCACGGAGTTGGTAATTCAAGCGCCGAAAAGCGAATGCTCAGAACGGGTGATTCCCTTGACGGCGAAAATGCTTTCTCTGCTTCGCCCGCTGAAAACCAGCGGCTACCTGCTCACGGGCAGCGACAGGCCAATGGAGCCGAGAACGCTGCAATACCGGTTCCGGCGCTTCCTGGAGCGGCTGGAAATCCCGGTGCGGAATTTCCACATCCTGCGGCACTCCTGCGCCACACGGTGTATCGAATACGGCATGGATATCAAATCCCTCTCCGAAATCCTGGGCCACGCCGACGTGCAAACCACCCTGCGGATGTATGTCCATCCCTCCATGGAATCCAAACGCAGCGCCCTGGAGCTGGCAAGCACCCTATCCGGTATCGCCTAAAAAGCCCATTCGCCGTCAGAAATCTGGTCATGGGAACTTGAAAAAGCAGGAATTGCCTATGGGATTTTTGCGGAAGTATCGTCAAGGGTTTTCCTTGGCGAAGGCCCTTTTGTTTTTTTATTATACCATGGATTCGTAAAAACCCGTGTCGAACGGTGTCGATTGCTGAAAAATTACGTTTCTAAGTCTATCGTGCTTACTATAAACATTATAGATTCTGTGCTTTCAATTCTATTATGGGTATACTGTCTAAAAGAATGATTACTAATTCCAAAAGGACGGAATACTATGGATTTGAAAGCAATCGGACGGCGCATCAAAATAGCCCGTGAGCAAAAGGGCCTGACGCAGGAAGCATTGGCGGAGTTGGTGGATTTAACGCCCATGCACATCAGCGTCATCGAACGAGGCTTCAAACCCACAAAGCTGGAAACCTTTTGCAGAATCGCAAATGTCCTTGGTGTGTCCGCCGACACTCTGCTGCAGGATGTCATTGACTGCTCCGCAAATTCTGTTCCCTCTGAGCTGGACATTCTGTTAAAAGACCTGCCAGCGAAAGAGCGCCGCAAAATCTACCATTGCGTCAAAGCTTATATCGATGCCTATCACGAAAATGGCTAAACCTGCCAGCAAGCAATCAAAAGATTGCCTGCTGGTTTTCTTTTCCCATAATTCGACTGACTTCGACAAGCCTTTTTCATTATTATAATTCTATTAGAACTACTTGTAAATATGCTAAACCGAGTTTTGCGGGAAGTTCTGAAAAAATAATGGAAAGAGGCACACACAATGGATTTTGAAACAACATCCCCCAACGGCTCCCAGCTTCTTCAACAGCTCAAAAGCACCCTGGCACAATACGCCGCCGATTACGCACAGGAGACGCAGCAATATGAGCAAGCCAAGGATTCCCTGCCGGACAGCACCTATTCCGACGCACTGGAAGCCCAATTCGCCGCCAAACTGCTGTACATCGCCTACCAGGGCTTCCGGTGGAACCTGGAGTGTTTTCAGCAGCCGGTCAATAAGCTGCGCATCAATACCGATTACGAAGATCTCCACCAGGAACAGCAGCTTTCTCACCTGCCGGAGGTCATTCGGCTGGAAAAGGTTCTTCACGCTGCCTATGAAGACTTTTCCCCAGCCCAACAGGAGGCCGCAGCGCAAATTGGGGATTACTATGCTTATCTTGAAACGGTGGGATTCAAAATCGTGCATTATTGGGGCTTTGCGCTGGGAAATCGAGTGCTGCCAATGCTGGTTCCGGGATTTTTTCCGGACATTTGTTTTGCCGCACAGTATGCGCACATGGTAAGCAGAGATACCGACTTGCCCATGAGAGTCTTTTCCTGACGGCTATGCAACGTCAAAAAATTTATGTCAATCTATATTTACCCTCTTGACAAAATGCAAATTCCGGTGCTATTATATCGCCAAGTTAGTTCAAACAAACGTTCTAGTATTCAAGCAAGCAGCCACAAGGGAGGTAATCGCATGGCAGCCCCATTTCTTTCCAGAGATGACATTGAACAGATTGCTCAGAAAATTCTTAGTATCTATTCCGATGCCTACGTCCCGAAGAATCATATGTTCTATACGGTTGAACCGGAACTGCTGGCAGAGGTATTAGGGATTGCAGTCGATTATCAGATGCTTTCTCTGGACGGCTCCATCCTGGGCGTGACCTCACCGGATGAACAGATGGTCTCTGTCTTCTACGATAACGAGGAATGCTATTACTATCTGGACGGCTATACGGTGCTTGTAGACTGCCGCTTACGTGATTCAGAGAAACTGGTTGGCCGTAAAAATTACACTCTGGCCCATGAAATCGCTCACCAGGTTCTTTACAAGGCATTTCCGAATGCCTACCACTCCGCGAACCGGCTTACATGTGACTACCGTCGCACACGTAATTCCCACAAGAAAATCAGCAATTGGGTAGAATGGCAGGCAGACGCTCTCGCCGCAGCCCTTCTGATGCCGAAGGACGCAATCCTGGATGTGATGTTTCTCACTGGACTGGGCGAGCATATTGGCACTCTGAGCAAAAAATACACCCCAAACAAGTATGAAAGCTTCTGCCGTCTGGCAGAGGCTTTAGGGGCCTCCAAGTCTGCCCTGTCTTTCCGTATGGAACAACTGGGGCTGCTGGACAGGAACCTTCTTTACAAATAATACAAGCAAAGGAGTAAAGACGTATGGAAACAAATGAAAAACAAGTCATGCGGGTCGCCGTGAAGTGCAGAAATTGTACACGAACAATCTTCTATAAGACAACCCCTCTTTCAGGCATCATTGAATTAAAATGTCCAAGATGCCAGAAGGTCGCAGCCATTAACCTTGCATACCGCCGCAGCAAAACCCCTATTTTTTACAGGCAGTGTACGTCAATACCCTTAAATCCCAGCGTTTTTTAATACCGTATCATAGCACCGAGCAACGGGGTATGCGGTCAAGCACCGCATAATGAAACACCACCAAATAGCCGGGCATGAAAGATGATGAGTAACAAAGTTACTCTATCGCTTCATGCCCGGCTTTTTTATTTTTCAAATCTAATATCTAAAGCCTGAGTGATCATCAGGGCGGAGGATACAGAAAAAGCATTCCAAATTCCGGAACGCAATTTCAGTACCCTTATTTTGCTGCGCCCAAGCGCAGCAAGAATGCTCTGATTTTTCTGTGTCCTCACTGCTCTGCACCGGCAGAAAGGAACAGAAAATGGAATTCGATCAGGAACTATTTGGCCGCAGAATCCAGGAGGCAAGAATGCGCCGGGGCATCACCCAGGAGGCTTTTGCCGAAGAAATCGACATCAGCATCAGCTATTATCAAAAGCTTGAACGTGGCGCAAGAAGCTGTTCTCTGGATATTTTGGTTCTCATTGCAAAGCACCTTCATGTGACTACGGATTATCTTCTGACCGGCAAAAAGGCACAGGCAGACGAAATCAAAGCAGCCCTCAGAGCCTCCTCTCAGTTGCTTGAGGAATTGGCTGCAAAAATATAAGACGCACTATTTGTGCCGGTAAAGTGGCACGGTCTGTCCGTGTTGGAAATCCGGAGTGTCCGATACAATATGCCCGTAAGGTAAATACACCATACAGGCATCTTGAAAAGTAAATACCATTCATCAGATACATTCCTGTTCAATGAGCTACCAGAGCAGTACGCCGTGACCTCCCGCAAGCGGAGCAGCGATTTCTACCGGCTCTCAAATATCGGTTTGCAACCGATACAGCGACGATATTGTGCAGGGACAATGATACTTCCGTAATTCGCGGCCCGGTCATAATGAAGGCGGGGAGGTTGGATTCCTATGGAGCAGCCCAGCAAGCTGCCGTCTGGTGACTTCCCATTTCTCAGGGCGTCGAGGACAAATATGAGAAATCGCTTTATGAATAAACATCTGCTTCAACACCTATTGGAGCAGATGCCTACATATTTTTCAAAATATGTCATCCCTTTAAGGATGAAATGAAATGAAGGAAGGCGACGCCTATGATTGTATTGATTTTTCTCACCCCCACAACACATATTCATAAAGAGAAGGAGCGTTTCTACTATGATTGCCAAACTTCGCAGGCCGGTGGCACTGCTGCTTGTGCTGCTCACGCTGTTCAGCCTCGTGCCATTTGGCTTTGCCGATGATTTCCCCACCATTCAATCTGAATCGGGGGTAGATCCTCCCACCGGAGAAACTGCTCCCATCGAAGAAGGCGCAGCCACAGAGCCACCCGCAGAAACAACGGAGCCGCTCACAGACGCACCCACCGAAGCCCCTACAGAGGCAGCTGCGGAAGAAACCACGCAACCACCGGCAGAAGATTCTCCGGAAGAAATCATCCCGGAGGATACGGTTTTGGAAGACCAGCTTCCGGATGACCTAGATGCAGATGACCGCATTCTGGATGCCGATACCTACGCCTCCACCCAGAACAGCATTATGCTGTTCGACTACGCAGACAACGGCGACTACACCACCCGGCTGAATTATCAGGTGTCCTGCACCTATCAGCCCAACGGAAGCGGCACGACCCGGACGGCTTATATTAAAAATATGGGCTGGCACTTTGCACGGTATGGCGGGGTTGCCCATGCGGATGAGCCGCTGTACTGCATTGAGCCCTGGCGGAACTACGGGGCCAGCACCTCCGGCAATTCTGTTGACCGGGATGTAACCCTGTATGGCAGCGGCAGTTCCACCGGCAGCAATGTCTGGTATGCGCTGCCCTCGGCACGGCGGGAGGCCATTGGCCTGATCCTGCTCTACAGCAACCAGCAATGGAACCATTCCGTCAGCGTCACCACCACCAAGCGGGACAGCAATCCTAACGTGCCTCTCCGGGTGGCAACCCAGATGCTGATTTATGAAATCGTCTGCGGCCTGCGGGACCCCTACAGCTTCAACCGCAACAGCACCAACGAATGCGGCACCGCCGGGGATGTGTTCTACAACGCCGGGGCGGCCTCGCTGTCCGGCTTCACCACCTGCTATAACAATCTAGTCTGGGCCATTCAGGCGGCGAAAACCATCCCCAGCTTCTGCGGCAGCTCCAGCGGCAATGCCCCCACCATTCAGCTCTCCGGGGATTCCGGCAGCGCTTACGATTCTAACGGGGTGTTGTCCAATTTCAGTTTTTCCAACGGAAACGGTGCCAGCTTCAGCAAAAGCGGTAACACCCTGTACATCACAAAAACCGACAATATTTCCGAGTCCACGGTATTCACCGCAACCCGGTACATCCCCTCTGCTTCCAATTCCAGTTACAACATCTGGTATATGTCCGGCTCCAGCTATCAGACGACCATTTCTCTGTACAATGCAGGAAGCGGCGGCCTGAATGGCTATTTCAAAATCAAGGCTCCCTCTCTGGGCAATATCAGCCTGACAAAAACCACGGAGGACGGGAAGAACCTTTCCGGTTGGAAATTTGGGATTTACTCCAATGCCGCCTGTACCAACCTGGTTTCCGGCCCCTACACCACCAATTCCAGCGGCAAGCTCTCTGTAACAGGGCTGAACGCCGGAACTTATTACATTAAGGAATTGGGCAATACGGATTCCAGCCTGGACACGCTCTACTCCTGCGCCAGCACCAATCCACAGCAGGTCACGGTTTTCTCTGGGCAGACAGCTTCCGTTAGCTTCTACAACCGGAAAAATACTGGAAATGTAAAGCTGGTTAAGCAAACCAACACCGGCGCAAATCTCTCCGGCTGGAAGATTGGACTGTATTATGACGCTGCCTGTACCAATCCTGTGTCTGGCTCTTCTTTCACAACGGGGGTGGATGGCACCGTGACCGTCAGCGGCTTGCAGCCCGGAACGCTGTACGCCAAGGAAATCCCTACCGGCGATTCCTATTGGAGCTTTGATACCGCTGTGAAAACCGTAACGATTCAGGCGAACCAGACTTCCAGCGTAACCTTCACCAACACCCACTATGGGCGCATCCAGTTCCAGAAAACCACCAATACCGGCAATCATCTGGGCGGCTGGACCTTCCGGGTCAAGGATTCCACCGGGAAAACCGTTGGAGATTACACCACGGATGACAGTGGCTATGCCATCACCGGCAACCTTCCCCTGGGCCGCTATACCGTTGTGGAGCTTCCCACGGAGGACACCTACTGGGCCGGAGAGCTGGGCTTCCACGATGTTACCGTCCGAGGCGGTCAGAACACGGTGGATACCTGGCTGAACCGGGAGCAGGGCCTCGTCTGGGTCTACAAGAAGACCAACACCGGGCAGTCCGTGGAGGGTTGGCACATCACCATCTATTCGGATACGGATTGCACCCAGGAGGTGGGCACCCTCGTGACCAACGCCGAGGGAAAAGCCGGGCACTATTTCAGCCCCGGCACCTACTACGCCAAGGAAACCGGCGATGACCAGGGCCGCTTCCAGGACGAGTATTGGATGGTGGACGAGACGGTTCAGAAAATTGAAATTTTGCCCCACCAGGATACGGAAATCACCTTCACCAATGTCCAGTATGGCAAGCTGAAAATCCAGAAAACCGTGGAGGGCGACGGAAGCCTTGCCGGTTGGCAGTTCCGGGTGACGGATGCCAATGGAGCGGAAATAGAGGGTTCGCCCTTTACCTCCGGGGATGACGGAACAATTCTCACCGCCAATCTGCTTCCCGGAGAATACACGGTGGAGGAACTCTTGACGGAGGGCAGTTTGTATCAGTGCAAAAGCGATAATCCCCAGATGGTTGCGGTCATTCAGGGGCAGACGGCAGAGGTTTCCTTTGTCAACGCCATCCGCACCGGCGCAATCGCAATCGAGAAAGTTGATTTGGAGGAAAACCACCTTGCCGGAGCAACGTTTCTTCTGGAATGGAGCGAGGACGGAGCTCTTTGGCAGCCGGTTACTTTCTCGGAAACCGCTGTGCGTGGTGGCTGTTCCAGTGCCGGGTTGGCAGATGGGCAATTGACTACCGACGAAAACGGCAGCCTCGTCTTTTCCAACCTCTATCCCGGACTGCACTATCGGCTCACCGAAGTCAAAGCCCCCGAAGGATTCAGCCTGTTGCAAAGCGCAGCTTTTGAAGGTATCCTGGGGATTGACAATTTGGAACTTACACTTCGTGTTGTCAATGTCAGAAGCTACATGCTTCCAAAAACCGGTTCTATGGGATTGCGGCTTTATCCCTTCTTTGCAGCGCTCCCCGCGGCTGTCTGCTCCATCGGCATTGTGCTGTCTCTGATTCGCAAGAGAAAAGCATAAATGCCGCCCCCTTCTTCATGCCAGAGGCCCGTCCTCTGGCATTTCTATATACCCGTACAGCTTTTTTACAAAAGAAAGGACTATGCTATGAAACCAATCAAAAAAATCTTTGCCGCTGGACTGGCCGTTATGATGGCCCTGTCCCTGCCTTTCTCCGTCTCTGCCGCAGCGTTGGATGACGGAACGACCATTGACGAATCCCGCACTGGCTCCCTGACCATCTATAAATACGATTTGACGGGTGCCGAAAAAGATGGCGTGTGGGACAGCTCCTATGTTTCCACCGGTGTTTACGATGAAACCGGCGTAAATAATGTCCTGGGCGGCAACGCCTCCACCCTGGGCAACGGCGAAACCGGCTACGGGTACGCCATTAAAGGCGTGGAGTTCAGCTTCGTGAAGGTTGCCGACATTGTACAGTTCAGCGAGTCTGAAGCCGACAACCGCACGGATGGTCATGTGGAAGTGCTGTATGCCGTGGACAAGGCCAAGGGTGCAGACTTTCTGAAATCCCTGGGCCTGACGGACGGAAAGAGCCGGTATGAAAATGCGGACGCCCTGGATGAATCCAAGTATTTCTACCAGTCCGATGTGCTGATCTCCGCTCTCTCCTCTGGCCTGACCGCCAATTCCACCACCGTCAAAAACGCCATGGAACGCTACGCCGCCGCCAACGGAACTGCCATGGCACTGACGGATTCCTACGGCAAGACCACGGCGGAAAATCTGCCCCTGGGCCTCTATCTGGTGGCAGAAACCAAGGTGCCTGAAATGGTTGTCTCTACCACGGACCCCTTTCTGGTGTCCGTCCCCATGACCTCTGTCAACGGCACCAACGCAACTGACGGCGGCACCCGCTGGATCTATGACATCACCCTGTATCCCAAAAACCTGACCGGCATTCCCTCCCTGGAAAAGACGCTGCGGGAGGCCAAGGCCGACACCGGCAAGACGGATGCCTACGCCCACACCGGCACCGCTTCCGCCGGGGACACCATCGACTACCAGATCATTTCCACCCTGCCCAGCATTACCTCCGAGGCAACCTTCCTGTCCTGCTACACCTTCATTGATACATTGTCCAAGGGATTGACCTATACCAAAGGCGACGTAACCCTGGAGCTGTTTACAGTTTCCGCCTGTACTAACGCCATTACCAAATGGAGCGAACAGGATGGCAAGTTCACTGTAGGTTATAGCACGACCGATGCCGGTGAATCTGTCATGACCATTGAAATGACGGAAGCCGGACTGGCAGAGCTGAATACCTCCAAAGCTGTTTATTCCGATGCAGGCATGGTAAATTCCGGCTTCTCCGACTGCACGCTGCGTATCCGCTATACGGCTAAGATGAACAGCAACGGCGACCTGGTCTATGGCGATAAGGGCAATGATAACAGGGTAGTCCTGACCTGGAAGCGCAGTTCCCAGAATTACTACGATACTCTGGTAGATGACTGTCATGTGTTCACCTACGGCATTGATTTGACTAAGGTATTTAACGATGGTCAGGGAAACTTCAAAAACGTAGCATTCCTCATCCAGAATAAAACCGACGGCTATTATGTAAAGGCAGCGCTGGATCAGGCTACCGGTATCTACTATGTCACAGAGCATGTGACCGACAAGAAAGATGCCACGAATTTTGTCCCTGTTACGGTAGCCGGAAAGGATGGCAAAATCGTTGTCATGGGTCTGGAGGACGATTCCTACGTCATCTCTGAGCTGAAAACCGACAACGGCTATACACTGCTGAAAAATGCCATTACTGTTGATATTTCCCGCGCGGATACTGCCAACTCCTGCACGATCTACGAAAGTGATGTCCTGGGTCTGATTCAGAACGACCCTCGTTACGCGGAAAAGGTCAACAGCGCCGATGGTATCACCAACCATGCCCAGAAACACCTGGAGCACAAGCTCGTGACCGCCTCTGCCACTGTAGACGGCAAGAAGGTCACTATGCTGGAAAGCAACGGCAGCAAAAATGCGGAGGCCCCTCTGACCGTTGTCAACACCCGTGGTTTTGACCTGCCCAAGACCGGTGATCACGGAACTTGGATGTACAGCGTCGGCGGTGTACTGCTCATGACCGCTGCTGCCGGAGCAATGTTCTTTGCTCTGCGCAAGCGCAGTACCGCAGCCTAATTTCTTTCGTCCCGGAGGGAAACCTCCGGGACACTCTTCGGAGATACATAGGAGGTATTCGAGAAGTGAAACGCAAAACAACCATTCTCACCGCATCTATACTGGTTTTCTTAACTGCACTGGGAATAACCCTGTACCCGATTATCAGTAACTATGTCAACCATAAGTATGCATCCAAAATTTATACCGAGTATGAGGAGATGATTCAAAATGTCGATGATACCAGCCTGAAGGACGCCCGCCGCCTTGCGGAGCAATACAACAACGCACTTGCTCCCGTTTCCGCCTACGAGCAGGAAAGCCTTTCAGAAGCTTCTCAAAACTACGACACACTTCTGAATATGGGCGGCAACGGGATTATGGGATATGTTGAAATTCCGTCCATACAGGTAAACCTTCCAATCTACCACGGAACCGACAGTGAAACGCTGGAACGAGGCATCGGGCATCTGCTCGGAAGCTCTCTCCCCATCGGTGGGGCCAGTACACATTCCGTCTTGTCCGGGCATTCCGGCCTTGCTGGGCAGAAAATGTTTACAGATTTACTCCAGGTAAAGAAGGGCGATGTTTTCTATCTCCACGTTCTTGGAGAAACCCTGGCGTACCAGGTCGTCTCGCTAAATACAGTACTCCCATATGATACGAGCTTGCTTGGCATTACACCAGATGCTGATTTATGTACGCTGATAACCTGCACTCCGCTTGCAGTGAATACCCACAGATTGCTTGTGACCGGGGAACGCATTCCATACGAGAGCGCCCAGGAGATTCGGGCTGAAATGCAGCAGGAAACCACAGAAGTGGAATCCGCATGGGAACAGGAGTACCTGCATGGGCTGTATATTGCGCTTACAATCGTGCTGCTGCTCATGATTATCTGCTGCGCTGTGGCCTTCTTTGGGAGAAACAAAGATGATTAGAAGAATATCCGTTTTTCTCCTGTTCCTGCTATTCCTGGCAGGATTTTTTATTACCTGCCTTCCGTATATCAACGAGCTTGTCTTTCAGATGCAAATGAAGGAAACGGTATCTGACTTCCAGCAAATCCGTGATTCTCAATCTCCGAAATCCGGTCTGGAGGATGCAAAATCTGTTTCCGAATTTGTCCCAAGCATCTACCCGGAATTGTGGAAAGCCATATCCGAATACAACCAGGGTCTTTACGAAAGCGGTCAAGAGGGCATCCGCGGTCTTCGTAATCTGGAGGAATCCTGCTTCACCTTGTCCAGTTACGGAGTAGAAAGCGACGCATTCGGTGTTCTTTCCATTCCTGCCCTGGAATTGGAAATGCCTATTTACCTGGGCGCTTCCAGTTACAATATGTCGCTTGGAGCCGCACAGCTTGGGCAGACCAGTATTCCCATCGGAGGTGTCAATACCAATAGCGTTATCGCCGGGCACAGAGGCTGGAATGGTGCGGATTATTTTCGCTATATTCCTAATTTGGTCATTGGTGACAAAATCCAGATTACAAACCTGTGGGAAACACTTGAGTACACCGTTACCGGCACGAAAATTATTTCTCCCAACGATGTGGAGGCAATCAAAATCCAGCCAGGAAAAGACATGATTACGCTCTTTACCTGCCATCCCTACGCTTCCGGTGGACGGCAGCGATACCTTGTATTCTGCGAAAGGACAACCACCGACTAAATCAAAGAAAGGACGATTCCATGATGACAAACAACTACTATTTCCCCAGAGGCGGCTTAGAAGACAGCGTCCGCAACACCGGTTTTCCCGTGCTGATTGTAAACATTGACAACCGCCATGCCTCTGAACCTCTCAGAGAAAAGGAGCCCATGAATGTGACAAATCAGCAGAAGAAAAATGCCTCTGTCTATTGCCTGTGTCCCCGGTGCAGATCCATGTTTTCTGACACCAACAGGTATTCCATCTCCCGTGTAGACCCCTATCAATTTGAGAAGGATAGCTGCACATTCTGCCAGACCGGCTACGGATATGATTATCATGTGATCCCGAAGCTTCCCTCCACCAGGAAAATTGGAGGCTATTATGGATGATAAAAGAATGGCCGGTGCATATGAGATTATTCTGGCTGTACCTGTTGGCACAACGGAAATCGTTCTTGGGCATTGCCCTGATAACGAACAGTTTCCATACATGGTTGGGCACTGTACCCAAAATCCGCTATTCGCTTCCTATCATTGCTGCACCTATGGAGACAGCTATTTGGAGATTTTGAAGACCTTTGCCGACGAAGCAGTAAAAGCTGTTCACTCCCTGGAGCAGGAGTTGGCCGCAGAAAAAATGGTCTCAGACAACCAACACCCCTTTAATACGAAACGGTGCCTGAAAACCGATGGCTGTCACCTTGCCATTCCATCCGACGAGTTTTTTCAAAAGGTTATCGTCATCAAGCCGGAAGTTTTGAAGCCTGAATTTCAGCTTCCAACCCGGCAGCTATATGTTTGTACCGGTGGGTTTGGTGCTTACCCTCAAAGCCGAGGCTCTGCCTGCTTCTGTACCAGCCTGTACAGCGGAAAGCACACTCGGTTTGAACGAGAAGATATTCTGGCCACAATGGATGTAAAAGCCGTCCCCCAATGGGCCCAGGAAAATCTACGCAAAGTACTCTCCGAGGAGAAGAAACTGAACCAGAAAAAGGAGGCCGCACGATAATGGACTTTGAAATTCGGAGCGCAACCCCTGCTGAACAGCAGTATTGCTGCTCCCAAAGCACACAAATCGAAGGGCAAGCGGGGTGCATCGGGTATCTGCGCGCAGACTTTGGTTCAGGTGGAGATGACTTTTTTGCTTCCTGGTTTGACAGCAACCGGGAGTGGAAGAATCCCACGTTTTCAAATGAACTTGACCAGCTGATCAACACATTGCGCGGCTTCCAGACCGAATGCCTTATTTCAGGAACCGCCCCCCAGGAGACGTTTCTGGTTGGCAGGACGGAGCTTTCCAATTATTGTCATGCGCATCCTGAAGGTACGATTCAAGGCTCTCCTTACCAAGAAATCGCCCTCAGAGCGGATTCTGACAAGCACGCATATATTCTCCGGCTGAATCCTAGCAAAGGCAATTACAATTTGTATTGCTACTGCTACCGCCGTGATTTCCTTGACAGCCATCTGAAAAGCGCCGAGCGGGGTATCCGCTTCATTGACCCCAAATACAAAGAGCTGTTCCGAATAGAGGACGGCGACCAGGTTCGCTATTTCACAAAAGGCGGCGAGGAGCGAAAGATAACCTGCCGCTATATCGATGATTACCACTTTGAGGCTGTCAGCCATCGGGGAAACAATCTTTACCACATCTGCGAATTTGCGGAACGGTACAGCAGAACCGGCTGCCATGACATCATCCCACTTCGCCAGTCTCTCCCGGAGAATTGCTTCAGCGCCTTAGAAACCACCGGTGAGATGATTCTCATTACCAAAGGAGAACGAGGCTATGCGCCCACAGGTGTTTTCCCGCAAGGTGCTTCCCCCAATGAGGGGGCAGCAGCCTTGAACGCTGTAAAAGGTATTACCAAGGCGCAGGAGGCCGCCATGGTAGCCGGTTCCATGTTTGGCTGGGGAACGCCTGCCGCCGACCCGAAAAATTACGATAATCTCGGTCAGCCCCTAAAAAGCAAATGCCGTTCTCACTCCGCAGAGCGCTAGAAAGGAAATCCCATGAACACCACGTCTTTGGAATATCACCGTGGTGATATTTTCTATGCAAACCTTGAACCGCATCTCGGCTGTGAACAGGGCGGTATTCGCCCCGTCCTTGTCCTGCAAAATAACGTTGGAAATAAGCACTCCAAGACGCTGATCGTGTCGGCGCTGACCAGCCGAACCGCAAGCAAAGCAAAGCTGCCAACCCATGTGCTTCTGGATTACATTCCCGGAATGCAAACAAAGATTCCCTCCCTAATCCTTCTGGAGCAGATTCTCACTCTGGATAAGTGCCGTCTGCTTGGCTACATTGGAACGCTTTCCGGTTCCCAGATGGAGCGGGTAAACAAGGCTCTAAGATGCAGCCTTGAATTATGACAACTAGGTTGGGCAGTTCACTGTCCAGCTTATACATATTATTTTCAACTAAGGAGGTAACTAAAATGGACTGTTCAGCAAATACATACACGCAGCTCTTTCAGGATTATCCCGATGTAGTATCCACTTTGCAGTTAAGTGAAATGCTTGGGGTCTGTGAAAGAACGGTATATCAGCTCTTAATGACCAACCAAATCAAGCACTTCCGAATTGGCCGGGCCTATCGGATACCGAAAGTGAACGTGATTGCTTTTATGGAAAGTGAAAGCACAGATTGACAAACTTGCCGGAATCCGGTTTCGATGCTACTATGTAGCCACGCAAAAGCCAATGACACCACATGACAGGAGGTTTTAACATGGTTTCGGGTCATTTACGCGAGCAAAACGGAATGTTCCAGATGGTTCTCACCTGGAAAGATTCTTCCGGAAAACGAAGAAGCAAATCCCTTAGCACAGGTCTGGCTGTAAAAGGGAATAAAAAAAGGGCAGAAAAGATGCTGCTCAAAGCCCGTTCTGAGTTTAATCCAGACAATTACATGCCCAGCACAGGGATGTTATTTACAGATTTCCTCGAAAAGTGGCTGGGGGATAAGGTGGCAGATATATCGCCTGACGAATATTCGGATTATATCTATTACGTCAGGACCAATATCGTCCCATATTTTTCCCGACACAATGCCGACATCAAGGAAATCACAGATGAAAAGCTCATTGCCTACTTTGACAATGAGCGAAACGCAAATGGTATTGGAAATAAGGCTCTTCTATCCATCAATCGGACAATTTCCATCGCATTAGACTACGCTATTTCTATTGGATGGCGAACAGACAATCCAGCCTGCAATATCAATCCTTGCCTGGTCAACACAACGCCGTTTTTTACATCCTTTTTGTGTGACTGGTTAAAAATGATGAAAACTCAGGTGGCAGTCACAACGTACAGCGCATATGCAAATGTGATGTTGAATCGGATAATTCCTTATTTTGATGAACATCACCCTAGCATTCGATTGAATGCCATTACCGCCAAGCATATTCAAGACTACTACACCTATGAGATGGAAGTAAACCATGTTTCAGCCAATACCGTAAAGCATCGACACGCGAATATTCACAAGGCTCTCTCATACGCCTATAAAACAGACATGATTCAAACAAATCCTGCTGATAAAGTAGAGCTTCCCAAAGTTGAAAAATATTCCGGGAATGTCTACAACAAAAAGCAGCTTGAAGAACTGTTCCAAGCAATCAAAGGCGACCCTGCTGAATTTGGTGTAGTAACGGCAGCATTTTATGGATTGCGGCGCAGCGAAGTAGTTGGATTAAAGTGGGATGCCGTTGATTTTGAAAAGAAGACCATTACAATCAAGCATACCATTCAGCAGACAAAAGTTGATGGTAAACTTCAAATTGTTCCCTGCGACAGAACAAAGACAAAATCCAGCTGCCGTACCCTTCCTCTTGTTGCACCTTATGAGGCAATCCTGCTTAAGATGAGAGAAAATCAGAAAGAAAACAGGAAACTCTGCGGTTCCTGTTATTGTACAGACTATCTCGACTATATCTATGTAAATGAAATTGGAGAAATCATTAAACCTGATTACCTCACAACGCATTTCAAAGCTTTTCTGGAAGAACACAATATGCCACATATTCGCTTCCACGATCTTCGCCATAGCTGTGCAACGCTTCTATTTGCTCAGGGTGTCCCCATGAAGGAAATTCAGGCGTGGCTTGGTCACAGCACTATCGGAACAACCGCCAATATTTACACGCATCTGGACGAGAATTCCAAAATCAATTCTGCCAATGCAATTATTGGCATTTTGGAGCAAAAAAAGGACACTCAGAGCATTTAATCTCCGAGTGTCCGTTGAAAAAATGGTGCCGCTAACCGGACTCGAACCGGTACTGAGTAACCTCAGGCAGATTTTAAGTCTGCTATGTCTACCATTCCATCATAGCGGCATATGCATCCCTCAAAAACGAGGGATGGAAGGTTGGAGGGATGTTTTGGAGGGATGCTCCAAATTTCCCAAATTTCAAATTCAAAAAGCTCGCATTTCTCTAATGCTTTTCAAATTGGGTGCTTGATTCGGCCCAGGGGATTTTAAGTCCCTTGTGTCTACCAGTTCCACCATGGCGGCCTGTTTCCACCCGATATCATAGCACAGAATCGAATTGCCGTCAAGGATTTTACAGCTGGTCCAGGTTTCTTGTAAAGGGCTCCAGACAGTTGTCCAGGAACCAGCGGACCTCTTCCCGGCCTGTGGCTTCCAGGGCGGACAGGGTTTGTGCAGAAGCTGTGGAAAACTCCAGGTTTCCGGCCTTCAGTTCCTCCAGGCACTTGATATGGGCGGAGAGCTTATCCGCAGCCTTGACGATGGGGTTCAGGTCCTCGTCGTTTTCCAGGACATAGCTTTCGTAGCACCCCCGCAGCTCCGGGGGGAGCATATCCAGCAGACGCTGCCCGGCCACCTGCTCCACGGCCTTATAGGCATTGCGGATTTCGGGATTGTAATACTTGATGGGTGTGGGCATATCGCCGGTCAGGATCTCCGAGGCATCGTGGTACAGCGCTGCCACGGCGCATTTGTCCGGGTCTGGGCCGGGCAGGTGGAGGATCTCCCGGCGGATCAGGGCCAGGGCGTGGGCCAGCACCGCCACCTGGTGGCTGTGCTCCTGGATGTTCTCCGAGAAGCTGTTGCGCATAAGACCCCACCGGGTGATATAGCGCATCCTGCCAAGGAGCGCATAGAATTCATTTGCCACAGGCCATTTCCTCCAGCATAGGAACCAGGCAATTCACAGTCTCGCAGTACACAGTCCCGCCGATCTGGTCTCTGTCCCGGAAGCCCCACAGGACGCTGAGGCAGGGCACCCCGGCATTTTTCGCCGTGCGCACATCCACCTCGCTGTCGCCTACGTAGATGCACTCCGTCACGCCAATGGCGTCCATGGCTTTCAGGACCATGGCCTTATCGGGCTTTCTGGGGCAATCCGCCGTCTCCCCCAGGGCAAAAATCCCGGGGAAATAATGCGCGCACAGGGGCTTCACCGCCGCATCCGGCTTGTTGGACACGATAGCAACAGGGTATTTCTCCTTCAAAACAGCCAGCGCCCGCTCGATTCCCGGATAGGGAGCCGTTTTGATCTGGCAGTGGGCGGGATAATAAGCCTGAAAGGCTTTCAGCACCGGCGCCGGGTCGCAGCCTTCCGGAACGGCCTGGGCAATGAGGTTTGCTGCCCCGTTGCCCACAAAACGCCGGACCTCCTCCAGCGTCCTGGCAGGGTAGCCGAAGGAAGCCAAGGCGGCGTTGGTGCTGTCCGCCAGGTCCTCTAAGGTATTCAGCAGTGTGCCGTCCAAATCAAAAAGAATGCCGATGCTCATACCAGGCCTCCGTTTTTCATAAGGCGGATATCCTCTCCGATGAAGGGAACCCGCTTGAAGTTGCCCCGGAGCCGGGAGGCGATCTGGGGCGTGTAGCGTTTGGCAATGTCGTCCGTGGTCAGGTTCGTGGAGATAATCGTGGGTTTGCCAAGCAGCAGCCGATCATTGATGATCCCGTAGAGGGCCACATTGGTGAACTGGCCGGGCATCTCCGTGCCCAGGTCATCCAGAATCAGCAGGTCGCAGTGGGTATAGCTCTCGGTCTCCTGGCGGGCCTGCTCGTCATTCATGAATTTTGCCCGCTCCATCTTGGTAAACAGATGGCCCGCAGTCTCATAGGCCACACTGTAGCCCCGGTCCGCCACGGTCCGGGCAATGCAGGCAGACAGGAAGGTCTTCCCCAGCCCCGGATTGCCAGAAAGCAGGAGATTGTCCGATTTATCCGAGAAAAAGACGGCATAATGCTTGCATTCCCGGAAATTCTTCTCCGCCAAGGTCCGGGGACTGACGCCGTAATTGGGATCTACCCGGTCGGAATAACAGTCCAGCCGGAAGCTGCCAAAGCTATCCCGGCTGCCGGAGAGGATGGAGACCTCCTTCTTCTGCTCCTGACGGCACAGCTCCCGCAGGCACTCGCACATCTCCGCGCCGATATAGCCGGTGCCGCCGCACTTATCACAGATGGGCGTCTCGTCCAGGAAGCCCTCCTCGAAGTTCTCCTCCACCAGCCGTGCACGCTCCTGCTGCAAGGCCAGATTCTTGTCCCGCACCGCTTCCAGCTCTTTCTTGCCGTCGGTGCCCGCCTGGAAGGCTGCCATAGCCGCCTGGGCCATGGTCATGCGCAGCTCCCGGTCGATCTCCCGAATCCTGGGAACCCGCTCATAGGCCTCCGCCAGGTGCTGCCGGTCCTCAGAGGCCCGGTCCTCCCTGGCCTGGGCCAGACGGTCCCGGGCGCGGCGCACCACTTCCGCACTATATCCCATGGCTTATCCCTCCTGAAACATCCTTTTGATGGCTGCGGCTTCGTCCGCGTCCAGAGGACGGCGGTCAGACTTGGCGTCCGTCTTTCTGTCCCCTGCCTGGACCGCCTGGGCCGTGTGGAGGCCCTGGCCGTGCCAGCGCTGCAAAATCTTATTCATGTACGCCCAATTGAGGCCGCCTGTATTCAGGCAGGTCCGCTCATAGGCCATGGAGACGGTTTCGTTGTCAAAGCCCATCTCCAGCCAGCTCTGGGCATAGCGCTCCTCTGCCGGGGTCAGATTTCTGCCCCGTATCTGCAGGGCCTGCATGAGCTGGGCCAGCCGGGAGGCCCGGACATTCTGGGCCTGGATAAAGGCCGAAGCCTCCTCGATGGAGTCAATTCCCCGCTCCGCCCAGGCATAGGCCTCCTTCTCGATGGTCCGCAGGCTGGGATTCCGGGAAGAGCCCCGCTTCCGCGCCCGCTCCTTGCAGTAGCAGATGAGCATCTGGATCACCTCGGCGGGCAGATTCAGATACCGCACGAAGCCCAGCAGGATTTTCAGCTCTTCCGTATTCAGGCTCCGGCCCAGCTGCCGCTGAACCTCCCCATAGAGCGCCCGGAAGGAATTGTCCGAATCCATGGCAGAGAGCACATCCCGCTCGGTATAGTCCGGCCGCTCCCCGGGGGCTACGCGGATGGGCCGCTCCTCCGGCCACAGGCCCAGCTGCCGCAGGGTGGCAGCGGCACAGGAAACCCGCCCGGCGCTTAAAGAAAGCGCCCCCTCGGCAAGGCTGGGGTCATTGCCCGCCTGCACATATAAATACAGCAGCGCCGCCTCCGGGCTTGCCGCCCCTAAGAGCTTGCGCATATCATTTTCCGAAACAGTGACAGCATCCGCAATCATGGTTTTTCCCTCGAATTTCTCATCATGTAGCACCATTATACAGAAAGCCAGGCAAATTGTCAAAAGCTATCTTTTTCCTCTCCTAACCTTCCCCTCCGGGGAAGGGGAACCGCCGCAGCGGCGGTGCGTCGCGCAGCGAATCTCATCCTCCTATAGCTGCCGGTGGCAGCTATACCATAATCTATGGAAGAGGGGCCTCTGACAAGAGAACGGTACGTATTTCCCTGCCGCTCTCATCCGGTACGCCCCTCCTCAGTCTCGGCTTCGCCGAGCCAGCTCCCCCGGCGGGGAAGCTTTTTCGTTTCAATGCTTCCGGCTCTCCAGAAACTCCTTATCAAAATGGACGTTTAGATGGGGGTAGGTCATGGGGATGCCCTGCTCGTCGAAAATGTCTTTGACGCGCTGGTTAACCTTGAAGTACACATCCCAGTAGTCCTCGGTCTTTGCCCAGAAGCGCAGGGTGTAGTTAATGGCATTGTCCCCATAGCTCACCACTGCCGCAAAGGGAGCGGGCTCTAGGAGGGCATTGTCCACAGTCGCCGCCAGAACCAGGGCGTCGATGACCTTCTGGGTGGGGGCGTCATAGCCCGCAGAAACCTGAATTTCCGCCCGGCGGGTATCGTTGGCGGAGTAGTTCACCACTTCCGAGGCCAGTACCGTGCTGTTGGGGATGCAGACCACCTTATTGTCCACGGTGACAAGCCGGGTATAGCTCATATCGATTTGGGTCACGGTACCGGACTGGCCGCCGATATCCACATAGTCCCCGGAGTGGAAGGGATGGGTTGTCAGCAGCGCAAAGCCGCCCAGCACATTGGTCAGCATATTTTGCAGGGCCAGAGACACAGCCAATGTCAGCACACTGGCCAGCGCCACCACGCCGGTGACATCAATGCCGAAGCTGGTGGCCAGGCTCAGGCCCAGCAGCAGGTATAGCCCCACCTTCACAAGGGACAAAATCAGGCTATAGGCCGCCTTTTCCAGCTTGGACTTTTCCAGGGCCCGGGTCAGCAGCCGCATGACGGCTTTGATGGCCAGGATACCCACCACCAGCGTAATGAGCGCCGTAAAGATTTTATCCACAAGCCCCTGGGAAACCCAGCTTTTGATCAGTGCATTCAGAGATTCCATTTATGCTTCCTCCTTTTTTACACGCATTATAGCCCGTTTTATTTCCTGAATCAAGCGCTTTCCCCCCATTTCCCGCATACAGTTGCTTTTTATGGTCAATATCTATAAAAGTTTACAATTAACCGTGCAAAAAATCCAAAATTCTTGTGAAATACAAGCTCTTGCATCCGAAAAATGCCATGCTATAATAGCATGGCAAAAGAAAGATTTATATGAAAAGAGGCATTTCTTTATGGAATACTTGCTTGCCATCGGTCTTGCCATGTTCGCAGGGCTGTTTCTGTCCCGTCTGGCCTCCAAATTCAACCTGCCTGACGTGACCAGCTACCTGGTTGCCGGCGTGCTGATTGGGCCGCTGTGTCTGGGCGCCCTGGGCATCCCCAACCTGGGCCTGCCGAGCTTTGACTTTGTGGAAAAGCTGGGGCTCATCAGTGATGTTTCCCTGGGCTTCATCGCCTTCTCCATCGGCAATGAATTCCGGCTGGAGGAACTGAAGCACATTGGCCGCCAGGCCACCATCGTCGCCATTTTTCAGGCACTGTCCGCCACCATCTTCGTGGACGTGGGACTTCTGATTCTGCACCTGTTCCTGGGCGACACCCTGCCCGTGTCCACCTGTATCGTGCTGGGCGCCATCGCCACCGCCACGGCTCCCGCCGCCACGGTGATGGTCATCAACCAGTACAAGGCCAAGGGCCCCCTGACCAACATTCTGCTGCCCATCGTGGCTCTGGACGATGCCGTGGGTCTGATCGTCTTTGCCGTGTCCACCGGTATTGCCAAGGCTCTGATCTCCGGCTCCATCAATCTGGTCTCCGTCATTGTGAACCCGCTTGTTGAGATCGTTGCTTCTCTGGTTCTGGGTGCCGCCCTGGGCTGGGTTTTCAGCATTGTGGAAAAATTCTTCAACTCCCGCTCCAAGCGTCTGAGCCTGGCCGTGGCCTTCGTGTTCCTGTGCACCGCCTTCTCCAAGATCGAGCTGACCTTTGGCAACGGCGTAGAGATTGGCTTCTCCTCCCTGCTGGTGTGCATGATGTGCGGCACCATCTTCTGCAACCTGTGTGACTTCTCCGACGAGATCATGTACCGGACCGACCGCTGGACCGCCCCCGTTTACGTTCTGTTCTTCGTGCTCTCCGGTGCAGAGCTGGACCTGCGGGTCTTCGGCAGCGCCGCTGTCGTGGGCATTGGTCTGGTGTATATCCTCATGCGTTCCGCCGGTAAGATCGTCGGAGCCAGTGTCAGCTCCCGGATGGTTGGCTGCCCCAAGACCGTGTGCAAATACCTGGGCATCACCCTGCTGCCCCAGGCCGGTGTGGCTCTGGGTATGTCCGCCACCGTCGCCGCAGACTTCGGTGCCGAGGGTGCCATCATGCGCAGCATCGTCCTCTTCTCCGTGCTGATCTACGAGCTGGTAGGCCCCATCCTGACCAAGATTGCCCTGACGGCTTCCGGAGAAATCACCCCCAAGACCATCTCCAACCGCGGCGTCCTGCCCGAGGAGATTCACAAGAACGGTTAATTTCCACAAAAAATAATGCGCTGCGAAGGCTCGCAGCGCATTATTTTTATGCCTTCGGCACATAGTCCAGAGTATCAAAGCAGGGGTCGTATCTCCCCGGCTCCATATGGTAGAGCCGTGCAATATAGTCGCTGGTGAAAATCTCCTTGGGGGTGCCTATGCGGTCGATCCTGTCTCCGCTGACGCAGACCACCGTATCGGAGACCCGGTCTGCAAGGTCCAGCTCGTGCAGGGACATGAGCACCGCCAGATTTTTCTCCCGCACCATGGTCTTCAGGATCGTCAGCAGCTCCAGCTTATAGCGGATGTCCAGGTAGCTGGTAGGCTCGTCCAGGACGATGATTTCCGGCTGCTGGCACAGGGCGCGGGCAAGCAGGATTCGCTGCCGTTGTCCGTCGCTGATGGCCTCAAAGGGCCGGTCCGCCAGGTCGGCGCTGTGCACCAAAGCCATGGCATCCATGACAATGCGCTTGTCCTCCTTGCTCAGCAGGCCCAGAGCCCCGGTATAGGGGTATCGGCCGGTGCTGACCACATCAAAGCAGGTCATGAGCTCCGGGTGCACCCGCTGGGTCATGAGAATGGCCATTTTCTTGGCAATCTCATTTTGCCGCAGCTGCTCCATGGGGCTTCCCTCCAGCAGTACCGTGCCGGAAACCTTGGACAGCTGCCCAACGACGGTTTTCAGGATGGTGGACTTGCCGGAGCCGTTGGGGCCGATGAGGGTCACGATCCTGCCCCGCTGAACGCTGAGGCACACCTCCCGGATCAGGGGCTGCCCGTCGTAGCCAACGGTCAGATTTTCTGTGGATAAAAAGTCGCTCATTCTCTGGCCGCCTTTCTTCGAACCATCATATAGATGACCACCGGTGCGCCAAATACGGCGGTTACGGAGCTGATGCTCACCTCTGTGGGCGCGAAGGCCGTCCGGGCGATCAGATCGCACATCAGGCAGAAGGCCCCGCCGCCCAAGAAGCAGGCCGGGATCATCACCATGGGCTCCGCCGTCTTAAAAAGGATTTTCATCAGGTGGGGCACTGCAATGCCCACGAAGGAAATGGGCCCGGCAAAGGCCGTCACGCAGGCGGAGAGCACACTGGACAGCAGAATCAGCGCCGCCCGGAAGGCTTTCAGGGGTACGCCCATATTCTGGGCATAGACCTCTCCCATCTGGTAGGCCCGGATGGGCTTGCTCAGCAAAAAGCTCAGGCCCACGCCCAGGGCACAGACAATTGCCAAGGCACGCACATCCGTCCAGGTCCTTCCGGAGAAGGAGCCCACGGACCAATTGTGCAGGTTCACAATGTTGGAATCATCCGCAAAGGTCACAAAGAAATCCGTCAGCGCAGAACAGATATAGCCGATCATAACGCCGCAGACCACCAGCAGGCTCATTTGCTTCACCCTCTGGGAGATGATCAGCACGAAGCCCATGGAAATCATGGCGCCAAAAAAGGCGGAGAAGATCAGCGTTGCCGAATTGGATACCATTCCGCGGCTCAGCAGGAAAATCATGGTGATGGAAACCGTCAGCTTCGCACCGGAGGAGATACCCAGCACAAAGGGACCGGCAATGGGGTTATGGAAAAAGGTTTGCAGCAGATAGCCGGAAACCGACAGTGCTCCGCCCAGAATCAGCGCCGACAGAAGCCTTGGAAGGCGAATGCTGCGGATAATATTCCATTTTGTGCTGTCCTGGCTGCGGCCCAGCAGAATCTGCCGGATTTCTGCCGCGGAAATGGACACGCTTCCGGCATGGAGATTCCACAGCAGGAAAACAGCCACCAGCAAAAAAAGCAGCACAAAGCCCCATATTCTGCGTCCTCTTTTTTTCACACGTGTGCCTCCTTATGTCAGCTGTTTCAGAAAATACAGCTCCCGGCCATTGTCCTCTGCCGCCGTATTCACATCCAGAATAAAATTCCCCAGAGCCAGGGATTCCTGATAGAAATTCTTGGTAACGCACCAGACCTGGCCGGTTTTCACCGCCTTGCAATCCGCCAGCAGCGGCGCTTTGGACAGCAGGGCATTCATATCCTTCAGTTCTCCATCCACCGTGCTGTTGTAGATGAGCATATCCGCATCCACTGCCGCATTGTAGAAGGCCTCCATCTGAATGGTCTGGGAGGAGGTGGCACCGGCATTCTCATCTTCTTCGAAGACAATGGGCGTGCAGCCTGCCAGGGAGATGGACTTGGAAATATAGTCCGAGCTCTTGCGGACACTCACCGCCCCGGCGGCCGTGACGTAGAAAAACGCCACGGTCTTTCCGGTAGACTCCTGATTCATAACCGGCGTCAGATTGTTCATCAGCGCGTCAAAATAGCTGACAGCCTCGCTGTCCTTCCCCAGAAGGGCTCCATAGAATTTGATCCACTCCATGCGGCCAAGGGGATGGCTTTCATAGCTGGAGCGGTCCACAATAACGGGAATGCCCAGGCCCTGGATCTGCTCCATGACAGACGGCGTATGGTAAATCATGGTATTCTCGATTGCCAGGTCACAGCGCTCCGCCAGAATCGTTTCATAGTCCGGCGCAGAGTATTTTCCGGCATACAGGAGCTTTTCCTCTGCCATGGCCTGCTTTGCCTCCGGCAGGTACCAGCCGTCTTCCTTCAGGCTGCTGAGCCGCACGGTATCCATGGCATCCAGCTTGCAGAAATAATCCATGGCTGCGCTGGAAACCACATAGATATGCTCCAGCGGCTGCTTCAGAACAATTACATCCGCCGGGACACCCTGGGGCACCTGGGCGCCTTCCGGGACCACCAGAATGGCCTGGTCCGTACCAACGGTGATCTTCCGGTATCCGCTGGCCTCGTCATAAATGGCGAAGGTTTCTGCATAGTGCATGGGCCGGGGGCCGGTAAATGTCAGGCTGTCCCAGCTGACTGTTTGGGGTGCAGCCGTGGTCTGCGCGGTTGTTTCCGCACCTTGCTGGGGTGCGGCGGCGCAGCCGCAGAGCAGCAGCGCCGCCAGAATCAGTGCAAAAAATCTTCTCATTTCAGTTCTTCCAGCGTGGAGGAATCCAGGAGAATGGTATATTCAATCTCGTGGGGGGTGCTCATGGCCACAGTATCCGCAACCACGGCGATCTTCACATCCAGTGCGGTTACGGGAATTTCGAAGGAGGAGCCGCCCTCGTTGCTGACAGGCTCGTACTTCACGCCGTCCACGATCATATAGTCATATTTGCTGCTGCTGAGAACCACGGTGGCAATGCCCTTGCCATCGGTGACGGTCAGCAGTGTGGGGTTGACCAGGGTGGTTTTGCCGGTGCCGCCCTCCAGGGTGCCATAAACGGTGTATTTGCCATCCGCCAGGTCGGAAACAAGGGTCTGCTTGGGCTCGAGGTTGGAAACGGAGACCTTGTGGTCATACCAAACGCCCTTCTTGCCGATGAGGGCCAGATCAAACTCGTCATCCAGGTAGGGCACGGGGATATCGAAGCCATAAACGGTCTCGGTCAGGCCGTCGGAATAGGTGACGGTGTCCTCCGTGGGCTGCAGCAGCTCTGCGCCCTCCTTCTGGGCATCCTCGGCCAGGCCGGGGAACAGGTTTACGATGGACTTGGAGGCCAGGCTGACATGAATGGTCATCTTGCCGTCCTGCACGGTCAGCGTGCCCTTGCCATCGCAAGACTCATTGGCGTGGAACATGGAGCTGTCGGTGTCGAATTCGGCAGTGTAAACGCCGTCCTCCAGGGGACAGACAGCAGCTTCGGTGGTTTCGGGGGCGGTGGCCTCAACAGTGGTCTCAACAGTGGTCTCGGGTGCTGCCTCGGTGGTCTCCGGAGCGGCAGTGGTCTCGGCGGGGGCGGTCTGGCCGCAGGCGGCGAGGCCCAGCAGCAGCATAGCGGTCAGCAGAAGTGCAGTCATTTTTTTCATTTTTCATTTCTCCTTATGTATGGAATTCACCCAGGGGCTTACTGCCCCCGGGTGATCCCGGGTTTATGAAGTAGATTTAGTTAGCGGAATCCATAGCAGCCTGGGTGTGGGCAACATACAGCTGCTCCACAGCCTCAATACGGCCCAGGCCGGAGATCTGGCAGGTCACGTCCAGGCCGGCAGCCTCGAACATGGTCTTCCAGGAATCGTCATCGGAACCGGCCATGTCGTTGTTGGCATGGTCACCGGCGACGACCATCAGAGGACGCAGGACAACCTTGGTGTAGCCGGCGGCCTTGACAGCCTCAATGACGTTCTCGCAGGCGGTCTCCTCGGGCTCGCCTTCAACGGTGCCGATGAAGACATTCTCGTAGCCCAGGTTCTGCATCTGGGTCTGCATCTGGCTGTAGGTCACCTTGGCGACGTGGGCAGTGCCGTGGCCCATGAAGACAAAAGCGGTGCTGTCCTCAGCGGCCTTCTCGGTGCTCTCGTAGCCGGCCTCTTCCAGAGCGGCAGCGACAACAGCCTTGGCAACGGCTTCCTTGTCGGCATTGATGACGGTGGCATCGGAGCCGACCTCACCCAGCATGGGCTCGGCAACCACGATGGTCTCGATCTTGTCCTTGTACTCCTCCAGAGCCTCGCACATCTCGTCGTACTCAGCGCCGTGCATCAGGTGGGTGGGCTGCACGACCAGAGTCTTCACGCCGTTGGCAACGGCACGGTCCAGAGCCTGCTCCATGTTGTCGATCTTCTCGCCGTCACGGGCCTGGATGTGGTTGATGATGATCTGTGCGGTGAAGGCGCGGCGGACGGACCAGTCGGGGAAAGCCTCAGCCAGAGCATCCTCAATGCCCTTGATGTCTTCCACACGGCTGTCGTTGAAGGAAGTACCGAAGGAGACGACCAGCAGCTCTTTCTCGCCGATCTCGTCCTGATTCCGGGGGTCATCCAGAGAAGCATCGCCGGTGTCGCGGCCGAAGTACTCGGGGCTGGCCTCTTCGCCCTCAACCAGCTCCTTCTGAGCATCGGTCAGGGCGTCCCAGGCAGCCTTGGCGGCCTCGCACTGGGCGTCGGTCTCGTCGTAGCGGGTCTGGACATAGATGGCGTCGATCAGAGCAGCAACCTCATCGGCAGCAGCCTGGTCAATTTCCTCCTGAGACTGGGTAGCCTCAGTGGCAGCCTCGGTGGTAGCCTCGGTAGTGGCCTCCGTGGTGGCAGCCGTAGTGGTAGCAGTGGTGCTGTTGCCGCCGCAGGCAGCCATGGACAGAACCATGCAAACGCCCAGCAGCAGAGCAATCAGTTTTTTCATGGTGGATTACCTTCTTTTTCAAAATTTCCTCTGAATAAAATATAAAAGCGGCTGCATCCCCGCAGCCGCTCTTCCTGACAACATATATCCGCCCCGAAAACCCGGAAACGGGGCAAACACCAGCGGGAAGGTCGATTTGTAGACAGCAAATCGGAGATTCCACGCAAAGGCAGGTCTCCTGACTCGGTTCCCCGCGTTTCTGCCTTCCCAGTTTCCCAGTGGCATCCCGAAACGCTCCCCTTCACAGTGACTGTATCGCCCCGGACTTGCACCGGGTTCCCTTTTCACCGCCTTTCGGCGGCACCTTTGCGCTGCTTTTATATTCAATTCAGACGGGAGTATTATAGCATACAGCCCTATATTTGTCAACGCCGCCAAGAAATCTCAGCGGCGTTGGATTTTATAGCTCTTCCGGGATGAGCCAGAGCTTCTTGGCTGCGGTTTTTGCCTCGCTGCGGCGGCTGACGCCCAGCTTTTCCAGCACCCGGCTCACATGGGTCTTCACCGTGGGCAGCTTAATGTCCATGATCTCGCCGATCTCCGCATTGCTCTTGTCCGCACAGATCAGGTGCAGCACCCGCATTTCCGTTGCGGTCAGGTTTTCCGCAGGGGACATCCGGGGCCGAAGATAGTCGGGATAGAAGCTTGCCTGGACGCGGGTATCTGTCAGAACAGCCTTGAACCATTTTGCGTCCCCTGTCCATTTCGTCTGCTCCAGCAGCGGCAGGATGGCCCCGCCGAACACGCTGGCCGGCCGGACGAAGCGGTAATTCTCCGCCTCTGTCAGGGCGGTTTTCAGATATTCATGCCACCTTTCGTCCTGCTCCCGGTATAGGGCCATAGCCCGCAGCAGGTCGGTACTGATCTTGTCCAGATGGCGGCCGCAGGCCTTGCAATAGCCGTCCATAGGGGCCAGTGTGAGAAATACGTTCTTCGTCTGTCCCGCCACCAGCTCCACCACCGCCTGCGTCAGATACTGATACCGCTTCAGCGCATCAAAATGCAGGGGATCTTTGGGGGCTTTTTTCAGATACCAGGTATCTGCCGCATCCAGGTTGCCCAAGCGCAGATCCAGGCGGCAGAGAAGCGCATCCAGATTGTCCAAATACCGGTTCTGGCCCGTCTCTTCAAATCGCTGGCGCAATGCCAGCAGGGTCCGCTTGGCATCCCCCGCCCTGCCGGAAGTCGTCTGGCTCCTGGCCAGCAGAGCAGTTATCGCGAACTCCATCTCCGGCGTACCGTTGTTCCGAATTTCGCCCATGCGCTGCACCAAATCCAGCAAATGCACGGAGATATCCTCGCCCTTTTCGTACTTGCTCTCCGCAGCAGCGCTTTCCGCCAGCCCTACGCCGTATTTGCCCAGGACCGACTGCAGCGGGCCGCTCATGGTTTTGAACATCTGGTCGTCCTTGGTGCACCAGTCGGAGAAGTCCTTGCCGCCGTTGACAATGCTGGGCAGGCCGCTGGTCGCAGAGAAGGACTGCAAAACCAGCTCCTTCCGGCGAACCATTCGAGATATCTTCGGAAAAGCCTCCGCAAGCGTCTCCACTCCCCGCTGGGGCAAACTGATATCCAGCCAGACCAGGCAGCTGCGCGCCTGGGTCAGCACCGCGTCCTGGGGCCCGCAGTTCTGGGCAAAGCGTTCCAGTGTCTTGTACCACCGCTCAGAGCCTTCATAGTCACCGGACATGGCGCAGAGCATGCTCATGCCCTGTATCAGCGCCGGGGACGCCAGGATATCGCTCTCCGGCAGCTTCCGATAGTACTTTTCCATTTCCCGGTAGTGGGCCATTCCCGGGAAAGTCTCCGCGTTGCGGATCAGCAGCTCGGATACCTTGGCGTGCTCCTGTCCCTGGATATAGCAGTCCAGGGCGTTAGGGTAGTCCTCTTTCAGTTCATAGTACATCCCGCCCCGGACCATCAGCGCCCGTTTCCGCTCCGGCGGGTACTCCCGGCCCATTTCCCACAGCAGAAACGGGCGGAACTGCTCCCAGAAACGGAAATGCAGAACGCCGTCATATTGCAGCATGGAGGTATTGCGCTGGAGCCAGTCCAGCATTTCCCCGGCGTTATGGCTGCCAGTCACAATACGGGCCAAGTCCAGATCGAAGGACTTAAAGGGAGCAAGCTCCAGCAAAAAACGCTGAATGGGCAGATCAAACCGCCGGTATACGGCCGTTTCAAAATACCGGAAGACCTCCTGGAAGCATTCTCCCACCAGCTCCAAGGAGAACGGGGCCCCCTGGGCCATTCGCCGGGCCGTAACCACCACGCCCAAGGGATGGCCGATGGATTCCTTATAAATCCCGCTGATATCCGCATCGGAGGCAGAAATCTCCCAGCTTTCCAGCAGCCTGCGCACATCCTCCCGCTCGAAGAGGAAGGCTTTTGATTCCAGCACCGTCATCAGGCCGGAATACTGGAACGCCATCAGCGTCCCGTTGGGCGCGCCCCGGGACAGGAGCAGGAACCGACGCTCCGGACAGTCCCGAATTAAATCCCGCAAGGGAAGCCACTCCTCGTCCTCCTGCAAATTCTGCAAATCATCGATGAGCAGAATGCGCCAGCTGCCCGCCTTGGAGGGAACGGCAAAATCCGGGTCTGCCGCAGACAGACGCAGCACGCTTTTGCCCTCTGTCAGGGCATCGGCCACGCAGGTTTTTCCGAAGCCGCAGGGTGCACTGAAAAACAGCACGCGCCCCTGCTTCATGAATTTCTCAAAGCAGTCTGCAATGGACCGCTTGATAATCGTCCGTTCTGCCATAGAAAAGCCTCCACATCATACTTTTTCGACTTTATTCTTATTGTATCAGCTATTTCCGAGAAAGTAAATCATCCCAAAGTATGATATCATGCAGTTTTTCCGACGTGTGATCCTTTTAATACCCCTTACCGAATGTCATAGACGGTTTTGACCGTCAGCTGCGGCAGCAGCTCGGCGGCGCTTGCCTGGGTCTGGGCTGTGACCGTATAAGGCTCCGGCGAAGTCAAATCAAAATAATTATCCGAAAGGACCAGGTCCCGGTCCCGGAAATCCAGGTACACATTCTTGGCAAACACATCCGCGCTTACCCGGAATGCCACACCCCCGGGAATATCCTCCGCCGTCACCGTCAGCCGGGGCTTCCGCCAGGAGAAATGCTTGGGCGGCACCAGCAGCTGCGTCCGGCGGGTCAGGAAGCTTCCGGAAGCGTCATAGAGGTCGGCATAGAGATAGGTATCGTAGACATCCGCAGCATCCACCTTCCGGCGCAGAACATCCAGAGAGGACAGTGCTTCCACAGTAACCTCACAGCGCTGCTCATCCAGCACCGTCCGGTCCCCCCGGCACAGATACAGCCGCACCGCTCCCCGGAAAGCCTGCCGGGTCTCGTTGGCGATGTTCACCGTCAGGGTGCCGTTTTCCAGGAACAGCCCCATGGCCACCGGGGCATAGAACCGCTTTGCCGCATAGTGCAGCGCCTTCCAGCGGCCGAAATAATCGATGCTCGCCCAGGAGGCCACGGGCCAGCAGTCGTTGAACTGCCAGTAGGTAGAGCCCATGCAGTAGCCCCGCTGGCGGCGGAAATGCTCCACGGCGCTTTCAATAGCCTCAGCCTGCATCAGCTGGGAGGCATAGACCAGGTCCTCAAAGCGGCTGGGATAGAGATAATAGTCCGCCAGATACCGCAGCAGCTTTTCGTTTCCGGTGCGGCACTTCTGGTGATCATCCATGACCCGGGACAGGAGATTCCGGTCCTCCGGGGCGCTGAAGGTCTCAACGGTTTTCATGCTGGGCAGGCTTTCAAAGCCGTATTCCGAGCAGAACCGGAAGCTGTTCTCCCGGTAGGCCGTAAAGGGCAGGCCGCCGTGCCAGACCATCCAGTAGTGGGTGTCTCCCCGGGAAGGGCAGCCGGGGTCATCAAAGCTGCCGCCGGAGGAGGGGCTGGAGGGCCAGTAGAAGGTATCCGGTGCATACGCTCCGCAGAGCTCCGGCAGAAGGTGCTCATACAGCCGCAAATAGTCCATGTGCACCAGCTCCGTATTCTGGCAGCCGCCGAGGATCATGCCCTCCATCTCGTTGTTGCCGCAGAGCAGGCCCAGGGCGGCATGGTGCTGGAGTCTCGACAGGTTATCCACAGCCTCGCAGGTAAATTCCTGCTCCATGTCCTTTGTGAGCCAGATGTTTGCGCAGGCCACCATAAAATCCTGCCAGACCAGAATGCCCTTTTCGTCGCAGAGATCATAGAACGTATCCTCCGGATAATAACCGCCGCCCCAGATCCGCAGGGTGTTGAAATTGGCGGCAGCGGCCTGATTTACCAGATTTTCCAGCCGGTCCGGGGTGATCCTGGTGAGCAGGCTGTCCATGGGAACGAAGTTTGCGCCCATGGAGAAGATTTTGATGCCGTTGATGACGAAGCAGAATTCGCTGCCCTTTCCGTCGGCGTCCTTCTCCGTGCTCACCGTCAGTGTCCGCAGGCCGATGCGCATCGTTTTCCGGTCCACGCAGGTGCCCCCGACCCAGAGCTCCGTTTCCAGCGGATAGAGGGGCTGCTCGCCGTAGCCCCGCACCCACCAGAGCCGGGGATGCTCGATATGGACCACCGCCTCACCGGCCGTTGCCCGTACCCGCTGCCCGTCAAGGTTTACATAAACTTCATATTCCGGCCCGCAAAGCACATCCGCACGGACGCTCACGTCCACCTCTCCGCCCCGGTGCTTCTGGCTGACCAGCACCCGCTCCAGCCGTCCGCCGTCAAAGCTGCGCAGCTCCACAGGGCGGGTAATGCCCATATCCGGCAGGGTAGGCGCCCAGTCCCAGCCGGACTCGAACATGGCCTTGCGCAGGTGGGCCGTTCCGGGGACCGTATCCCCGTCATTCATATAGAGATAGTGCCGCCGCTGGGCCTCCCGGAAATAGGCCATGGGGGAGGAAAATTCCAGCCGCAGCGTGTTTTTTCCGGGGACCAGCCGGTCCTTTACCGGGAAAACGTAAGTCCTGTGCATATTCTTTGTCCTGCCCAACGGCGACCCGTTCAGCAGGATGCGGCAGACGGTGTCCAGACCGGAAAATTCCAGCTCCTGGTATTCCTTCTCCAGATCCCGGGCATCCACCGTGAATTCCGTCTCGAAGGCACAGTCCCGTTCCCCCAAGTGCCGCAGGGTCTGCTCGTTGACCCCATAGAAGGGATCCGGGATCTTTCCGTTTTCCAAAAGTACGCTATACATGGTGCAGGGCGCCCGGCAGGGCAGCGGCTCAAAGCCGTCCATGAAAAAGGTCCAGTCTGAAAGGTTCATAAAATGCCTCCTGTTTCTTTTTTCTTAATCATACCGGCATCCGCCTTTCCTGTCAATGAACCGACTTGGCAAAAATTCCCCCCGGCGTTTCCGCCGGAGGGAATTGGGGGATTATGCGTTTGCAACCATCTGCTCGGGCTGCTCGGGTTCCTGGGTCTTCTTCTTGCTGAAGTAGGCAACCAGCAGCTGGACCAGAGCGATGATCACCATCAGCAGAGTCCACTTGTCCACCAGGACCATGGGCAGGCGCATATTCTCGGTGAGAATGAATGCGATGACTGCAGCCACGGCGGGGATGATGCTGGCCAGTCTCCAGCCGCCCTTCTTCTTGATGTCGTCCGTCTCGGCTTCACCCTCGGCGTTGAGGATGACGTTGCCGTTCTCGTCCTCCCGCTCCTTCTGCTTCTTGCCGATGTAGCCGATGAGCAGCAGGATGCTGCCAAGCACCGTCAGGATCGTCAGGATCAGGTTCACCAGGGCCCATGCGCCGCCCATATCCAAAGGCGTGGCCTCATCCACGATCTCCTCTACCACGGTTCCCTCAGGTTCAGGCTGAGGTTTGGGTTCAGGCTGAGGCTCGGGTTTGGGTTCAGGTTTGGGTTCAGGTTTGGGCTCAGGCTGGGGCTGCGGAGGATTGGGGTTGGGCTGCGGAGGATTGGGGTTGGGCTGAGGAGGATTGGGATTCGGGTTATTGGCCGCAGTGATCACGAAGGTACCGTTGATCACCCGAACGTCATAGTTGGCGTTCTCGGTGTACAGGGCGGTCAGGACACCGGTGTAGGTGCCGACGGCTTCCGCATTGTTGGTACGCACATAGCTCACAACGCCCAGGTCGTTTTCACCAATCAGGCCCGTCACGGTGCCGGTGAAGGCGGGGTCGTTCCGGCCCGCAGTCTTGGTGCCGTTGTTCACGGTGATGACGGCCTCTCTGGGGGTGATCTTGTAGCTTCTGATCACGGTGCCGGTGTAGTTGCCAATACCCCGGATGGTCACGGTGATGTCGCCGGTGACGTTGGTGAAATCGGTCTTGCCGTAGGCAACGGTGTAGTCCTCATTCTCCGTCAGGGCATTGCCGTCCTTGTCCGTCACAGTGGGGGCCCACTTGTGCTCCGCGCCGTCATACACATGATCGGTGGGGCTGTCCACCTGAACGCCCAGGTAACCGTTGGGGTCATCGGGATTCTCAGGAGGCGTGATGTTCTGGGCGGTAACGTTCAGGGTGCCCAGCGTTTCCGCAACCGTGTAGTTGGAAGACTTGGTATTGCCCCAATCGATGCTGTAGGTATTCTTGCTGCTGCCAACGTCCGTCTGGCTGCCGGTGACGGTGAAGTCCACACTCTCGCGGCCTACCAGGCCGGTGATGCTGCCGGGCGCCGTCAGGGCGGTGCCGTCATAGACCTTGCTGTCGGACTCGGTGGTCACGGTCAGGGTTGCGGGGGTGATGGTCAGCTTGCCGTCCACAGTACCGGTCAGCAGGTATCTGCCATTCTTGGAGATCTTCTGCTCCCGCTCGGAGACACCGCTAAAGGTCACGGCGTACTCGCCCACGTCCTTGCCGCTGCCGCTGGCAGTGATACCGCGGAAAATGGCGTTCTCGTCGGAGCTGGTGTAGCCGCTCAGGGTCTGGGTGGTGCCGTTGTAAACAACGGAACCAGAAGCGGCGGTCAGGGTGACATTCTTGTAGTACAGGAAGACAATCGTCAGGGATTCCTTGTCCATCCGGCGCTCCACCTTGCCTGTTTCCACAGGAGTGTAGCCAGAGATCTCAATGGGCTCTTCCAAGATTTCCTGTTCAAAGGTGACATTCTCCACGACCTTGTCCTGAACGCCTTCAATGGCGGTGCCGGAACCCATACCGTCGGTCCAGAGGTACTTGACGGTGTAGGTGAGGTCGGTGCGCTTGACGTAGGTCAGGGTGATGACGGTGCCGGTCTTGACAGCATCGCCTTCCTGCACGGAGGGGCTGATCGTGCTGAACTTATAGCCGGTGTAGCTCTTCTCTGCCAGAGTGCCCGCCTTCACAATGATGGTGGGGTCGGTCTCATTGACCCATGCGGTATCTTCATAGGTGTCGGTGTTTCTCGGCTCAGTCTCGCCTTCCACCATGTGCTGCACGGTGTAGGTGGTCTTCTGGGTCTGACCGTTATCTCTGACGTAGGTCAGGGTGATAACAGTGCCGCTGGCAATTGCATCGCCCTCCTTGGCCTCGGTGTCGATGCTCTCGAACTTGTAGCCGGTGTAGGTCTTCTGGGCCAGGCTGCCTTCCTCGATCACAATGGTAGGATTGGTCTCGTTAATCCATGCGGTGCCGGTGTAGGTGTGGCTGTACTCTTCCTCTCCACCTACGATGTGCTTCACAGTGTAGGTGGTGGGCTTGGTCTGCGTCTCATCCTTGACGTAGGTCAGGACGATAGTAGTGCCGCTCTTGACTGCCTTGCCTTCCTCTGCGTCGCTGGGAGTCATGCTCTCGAACCGGTAGCCGGTGTAGGTCTTCTGCTCCAGGCTGCCTGCCTCGACCACAATGGTAGGATTGGTCTCGTTAATCCACGCGGTGCCGGTGTAGGTGTGGCTGTGCTCTTCCTCTCCACCTACAATGTGCTTCACAGTGTAGTTGGTGGGCTTGGTCTGTGTCTCATCCTTGACGTAGGTCAGGACGATAGTAGTGCCGCTCTTGACTGCCTTGCCTTCCTCTGCGTCGCTGGGAGTCATGCTCTCGAACCGGTAGCCGGTGTAGGTCTTCTGCTCCAGGCTGCCTTCCTCGATCACAATGGTAGGATTGGTCTCGTTAATCCATGCGGTGCCGGTGTAGGTGTGGCTGTACTCTTCCTCTCCACCTACGATGTGCTTCACAGTGTAGGTGGTGGGCTTGGTCTGGCTTGTATCCTTTACATAGTACAGCACCATCACATTTCCCTCAGCGCCGATTTCCAGCGTCTCAGGCTCTGCGGAATCAAATTTATAACCGGTGATTTCAATTTTATGGTCAGCTGCGTTCACAGAAGCGCCCAGTGTCTGATTGGAAACCAGCACCTCACCGCTCAGCTGATTGTCCGTGCCCTTCTCCAGATACCGCACGGTATAGTTCAGATCCGTCCGTTCCGTCCAGACCGCGTACAGGTGTGCGCCGTTTTCAGGGACGTAGACGGCATTCTTGGGGAAGTAGGTGGCTGCGCCGTTCTCGGTTGTGGACCAGCCGACGAAAACGTAGCCGGCGGGGGCGGTGAAGCCCAGCTCTGCCGCAGACTTTACTGTTGCAAAGGTGTTGGCGCGGATGTTAGTCTCAGTGCGGGAGTCCGTTCCGTTGTGGTAAGTCAGCCCGACCGTGGCCGGCGCCTCGGTGTACACGGCGGTGAGGGTCACGTTGCCGCTCATCTTCATGGACTCACCGGGCTTATAGATCTTGTCGGTTGCCGTGTCCTTCCAGAACAGGAACCGCAGGTTGCCATTCTTCGGTCCCAGGACCGTGGCGTAGCTGCCGCTCTGATAGGAGTTGTTGTCCTCCGGGCCCGCCTGGTCGCCTTCTACGTAGGTAACCTGGAAGGTTTCCAGCGTTCCGGAGAAGTGGGGCACCAGAGTCACGGGGGCATAGAGCTTGGTATCCGGGTTGAACAGCGTCTTTGCGCCGTCGCCGTCCACGGAGAACCAGGCGCTGGGCTCTTGCCCGTCATTGCTGGCTCTGACCTTTTCCATCAGTTCCGCGTAGCCGGGAGCATCCTTCAAGGAAGAGCCATAGGGAACGCTCAACGTTTCAGCCATACCGTTGATGTCGACTGTCAGATAAACGGTTGCGTCGACCTCGGGGCCGCCCACTTGGCATAGAGGGTGATGTTCTGGGCGGGCATGGTCTTGCCATCGAACTCGAAGGCCTTGCCCTCACCGGTCTCGTTATCATACCAACCAGCAAACTCGTAACCCGCAGGCACACCGTCAGGCCGGGTGGGTTCATAGCTTACATCGCTCAAGGACTGCTCATACTTCAGAGGCAGCGTCCTTTCCGTGGTGCCATTGTTGATGAAGACAATGTTGTAGCTGTTGCGGGTGTAGTAGAATTTGGCGTTGTTATAATTGCTGCCAAGGCCGGTTCCTTCTTTATAGGTAAAACCGGTGATAGGATATCTATCTTCCTCTGTGACAATATATCCCCTGCCCGGAGAGGTATCGCTATGGTGCAGCTTGTAGGAAATTCCGCCCTTGTTGATCGTACCAGTCTCTCCAGGGAGAACCTCTGCATAGTAGTATGCCGTTTCGCTTCCGCTGTCCTTATTCGGCCCATAGTAGCTGCCGCCACCTACGGGCATAACATCGATGTTACTTTGATATGTAGTACCGTTCCGAGTAGTACGCCACGAACTGCTGCCATCAACCGTCGGCCACTGGTCAGAGATGTTTGCACCGTGCTTTGCGGTAATGGTTATCTGGCTGACATATCCGCAGGCACTGCTGTGGGTATGCTCTTCCTCCGTACAGCCAAACCTTTTGCACCATTTGCTATGCGAATGCTCTTGCTTCCCGCAGGAGTAATACGGATTATCCAGATAGAACGTAATGGTATACGCATTGCGCTCATAGTACACATTCACAATGGTGCTGCCGTCACCGGCGATGGTCTGCTGCTCAACGGTTTGAGCCTTGAAGCCCTCATAGCGCTTGGCCGCAGCTTTCGTTTCCTCGCCGGTGGTGCCGGTCTTGGGTTCGGACTCCTTAAAGGAATAATTCTCATCATTGGCATTTTCCTGCCAGTGGATCACAGTGTACTTGGTGTTCTTCGCTGCGGTCCAGTGGGCCTCCAGGTTCGCCGCTGCGTTGACCTGGGTCACAGGCTGTCCGTTCTGATACCAGCCGTCGAAGGTATAGCCCGACCGGGTCGCAGTCGGCAGCGTCACGGTCTGGCCGTCCTGGGCGAAGATGGGGGCCACATAGTTGCCGCCCTTGGAATCGAAAATGACCCAGTAGCCGGTCTTGATCACAGGATAAACATTGACGGTACCGGCGGCGAAGGCGACCGCACCGGCCTCACCGCCCAGTGTGCTGCTCCAGCCCACAACGGCTTCCGTGGGGCCCAGAGACAGGTTCACCATCTCGGCAGCGGTATTCAGATCGGCATTGGAAACGGCATTGCCGCTGCTGCCCTGGGCGGTATGTACAACGGCGCTGCCGTCCTTGCTCATGAACAGGACATAGCTGAATTCCGCAAACACTGCATCGACCCGAACGGTTTTGCCGGAAACGTCGCTGACCGCGCCGGACACCACCGGGATCTTATTCTCGCCGTCGAGTCTGTACCAGCCCTGGAACACGGCCCCGTCCCTGCTGGGGTTGCCGGGCACATTCAGGGTCTGGCCTTCCTCAAGGCTCTGTGTCCAGGCATCCTGCCGGACGCCTTCCACATAAAACTCATAGGTATCGACCAAGGCCTGATTGTCTTCCACAATGCGGCACTTGGAAGGATCGGCCTTGCAGGCCTCGCAACTATCGTTGACATGGCCATCCGTGCACTTGGTGGTGCAGGTGGTGCAAACCAGTTCTTCCTCTTCTGCAGCGGGCTGAGGGTCAACCGCATCCAGCTTCGCCACGCTGCCCTTGCAGCAGGTGCCCACATCGTTGCTGTTTGCACAGACCTCGCAGTCGGCATAGGGATGCTGCATATCGCAGAGGTCCTTGCAGCTGCAGGTCTTGGTCTCCGCTTTCGGCTCCTCGTTGGTTGCGCCGGTTGCGTTTTCCTTGTTCTCCTCATTCCCGGCGCCATTGTTCGCGGCTGCATTGCCATTTTCGGCATTGCTTGCTTCCGCATTTTCCTTGGGTGTGCCCTCCGCCGGTGCAGCCGTTCCCTTGGGTGTGTCCTCCGTCGGTGCAGCCGTTCCCTTGGTTGCGCCGGTTGCGTCTGCGGTGTCCTGCTCTGTCTGCACCGTCTGGGCGGGTTCTGTGCCGCCGGTGGCAGGCTCTGCAAAGGCGCCCACAGGGCACAGGCTGAACAGCATGCAAACCGTCAGCAGCATTGCGATCCATCTTTTCATGTTTTACTCCCCCTTGTTTAACCTTCAAAAAATGTTTCTATGATGAGCAGCAGTTCCAGCACACTGCGGAACACCGCTTCCTTGCCGATCTTCGGCAGCCGGAGCCTGCCCTGCCAGCTGTAATTCTGGCGGAAGAGGATCTCCAGCTCCAAGGCCTCTTTGGGAAATCCCTCCGGCGGGGCCCAGGGCTCCCAGGCGTCTCCCCTGGTATCCATCAGCTCCTCCAGCTGCAGGACCATCCTGGAGAGGCTCGTAAAGGGAAGCCCCGTTTTCGCTCCCGGGCCATATAGCTTTCCGGTCATTTGGTCATCCCGGGCTGTCAGCAGCAGATAAAATTGGCTGCTCCCCGCCGGGACCATTCGGAATCCCTGCACAGGGCCTCCCCCCCTTTCTGCTACGAGTATAGCAAAGAGGTCTATGATTTCACTATGATTTTAGAATTTTTTCCCTTCTATTCGTCAAAAATTTTGTTTGGAAAGCAGTTTTTAAGTAGAATTCATTCGCATATATACGCACCCCGCCCTTGCCATTGCCCTCACCCCCGGGGGAGAGACGATGCTTTTGACAAGAAGTGCGCAAAAATACTCTTTCCGTATATGCATTTTAGCAGGATAGGGCATGTTTGTAAATCGTTCCAAAGTATGACAAGAAATACCAAAAGCGCCATTCTGTACTTTCCGAAAGGGAAAATAGGAAGAATGGCGCTTTTATCGCTTTTTCTCGTCTTAAATTAAATCATTTTCTGCCCCAGCCGCTTCAGGTCCATGCTGCGGAACACAAAGGCAGAGGCCGGCACGGAATAGGTCTGCCGATAATTCCGGCAAACACGTTTTTCCACCACTGCTGCGCCGTTGTCATCCGCACCGGCCAGCATGATCAGGATGCAGTCCGCCCCCATGCGAGTGAAGGGATCCCCCATGCGCAGGCTTTCCAGAATGGTCAGCTCCATTCTGCGCATGAGCTGGGCACGCTTTTCCCCGGGCAGCTCCCGGTTTTGCAGCTCTACCATGAGCAGCCGGGCTTTCTCTCCGGTCCGCTCCATGGTCCGCAGCTGCCGCCGGGCCATCTCCCGAAACACGCTGTTGTCGCAGCGGAAGGCTCCGGCTTGCTGGGGGCCGGCCAGGAAGGCGGCCAGCTGGTTTTCGTCCACCGCGCCGCCATAGCGCTGCTGCACCGCAATGGCCTTTTCCGCCTCCAGCTCCTGGGAGGGCGGCACGGCATAGGTCTCCAGGTAAAGCTTGCTGATGTAATCGTAGTATTCCAGCGCCTTGTCCGGCATTCCGCTGCGGGTCAGGGCCTGCATCAGCCGAACCGCAAACTCCTCTGCGGCAGGGTCAAGCCCCAGCACCCGGCGGCAGATCTGCCCCACCTCGGCATAGGCCTGCCGATCCAGCAGATGGGCCGTCATTTTCCGGCAGAGCTGCAAATAGGACGCGTGATAATAGGCATTTGTATTGACGCACCAGCTGTCTGTGGCACATTCCGGGAGAAAATCGTCGGAATACATTCCGATGGCCCGGGCCGCCAAAGCCTCATCTTTGATATTGCCCATCTCGTCCAGGCAGGCCCGCAGCGCCGCGCGGAACTGCTCGCAGTCCAGCGTCGTCTCCATATCCGGGGCCCAATAGTAGGTGCCGGAGCGGTTGCAGATCAGCTTCTTCCCGTCCCGCAGCCCCAGCTCCTCCAGGGCATTTCTGGCGCGGCTGACGTTGTTTTGCAGGGTGGCCATGGGGTCGCTGCTCTCGGAATCCGGCCACAGCAGATCAATGAGCTCCCGGGCACTGACGCCCCGGTCCCGATTCAGGATCAGATACGCCGTTAAAATCCACAGCCGCCGGGCTCTTCCCGTCAGGCTGACGGCTTTGGGTGCGGCCATCCCGGGGCCAAAAATGGTGAATTTCCCCAACATGGTGATCTCTACGGATTCCCGCACGTCTACACCCCTCCCCGAATTGATTCTACTCTAACAAGATACCACAACTTGGGAAGAATTACAAGAGTTATTTATCTAAAAGTCAATTTTATCCCAGCTTTTTTCGCATTGTCTCCAAATTCGTGCAATAGGTCAGAGCCGTTTCCCTGGAAATCTGCCCCCGATTCCACAGATCCAGCAGCGCCATGTCCATGGTCCGCATTCCCTGAGAAGCATTGGAAGCGATGGCGCTGTCGATCTGGTGGGTCTTGCTCTCCCGAATCAGATTGCGGATTGCCAGATTCATATGCATGATTTCAAACACGGGAATGGGGGTCCCATTCACATCCGGCACCATCTGCTGGCTGATGACCGTCTGCAAAACCATGGACAGCTGTAAGCGGATCTGGCTCTGCTGCTCCGGCGGGAAGGCATCGATAATGCGGTCGATGGTGTTGGCCGCGCCGATGGTATGCAGGGTGGACAGCAGCAGCTGCCCGGTCTCGGCGGCGCTCATGGCCACCTCCATGGTCTCCCGGTCCCGCATCTCCCCCAGGAAGATCACATCCGGGCTCTCCCGCAGGGCGCTGCGCAGAGCCGCCACATAGCTGGGGCAGTCGCACCGGATCTCCCGCTGGTTGACAATGCACTTATCGTGCCGGTGGATATACTCCACCGGGTCTTCCAGGGTGAGAATATGGCCGGAGCGGCTGTGATTGATGGCGTCCACAATGCAGGCCAGGGTGGTGGTCTTGCCGGAGCCCGCCTGGCCCGTCACCAGCACCAGGCCCTTTTTGCAGTCCTTCACCGCCATGATCTCCGGCGGAATGTGGAATTCCTCCGGCTTCGGCAGGCCGAAGCGGATGACCCGGACCACTGCGGCCAGAGTGCCCCGCTGCCGGAACAGATTCACCCGGAACCGGCCAATGCCGCTGAGGGAGCAGGAAAAATCGTCGTCCATACGGCTTCCGTCCACGCAGTAGCTTTCCCGGCCCGCCAGGCGGTACAGCGCCGCAGCAAAGGCCCCGCTGTCCGCCGGAGTATAGGGCTGCCCGGTGCGCTGCTGCTCCCCTTTGATCTTAAAGGTCAGCGGCAGACCTGCCGCCACAAAGATATCCGATGCACCGCAGTCAACTGCGCGGCGCAGAATCGCTTCAATTTCCATCTTCCGCTCCTTCCCCGGGCCAGAGGTGCAGGGTCTCCTCCGGCTGCCAAACGGCTGTATGGTCCCATTGCAGCAGCGTGCCGTCGGAAAGGGACAGCCAAATTTCCAGTTTTCCCGTCTGATCCTGGATTTTTACACCGGCAACCCCGTCTTCCAGGACCGTATCCGGGGGCAACTGGCAGTTGCCCCCCTGCCACCGGCGGATCTGGCTGCACCAGAGCTGCCCCTGATTCTCCAAATCATACCAGGACCTTGTGTATTCCCCGGTCCTGCGCGCCATGCGAAGGTCCCCCGCTGCCGTAACCAGAGTCAGGGCCCCGAACACCACAACGCAGAGCACGGTCACGCAGAGCAGCACCGCCAAAGCGCCCATATGCATCTCTCTCGTTCTCACCTGCGCGCCTCCTCCATAAAAATTTCCAGGCTGTACAGTGCCTCTCCCTCCGGCGTGGAAACCGTCAGCGTCCAGCAAACGCAGCCCTGCCGGGGCTCCGCTGCGGTTGACAGCAAATATTCCGCGTCCTCCGGGCCGCACTGGGCAAGGCTGCCGTCAAAGCAGCTGTGCTCGGGCAGCGCTTCCCCCGCCCGCAGCCGCTCTGCCTGGCTGCGGCAGAGCATCACCGCCTCATTATACTGCGCCGCTTCCCGGCTGAGCTGTGCGCCCCGAAAAAAAACGCAGGTGAGAATTCCGCAGCACACCACGAAAATGCCCACAAACAGCACCATGGGGCCCGCCATGGCCAGGCGGCCGGTGGTGCTCTCCCTATGTCTCATTCCGAATTCCTCCCCGGCACCAGGCAAAGCCTGTCTTTCCGTCCGCCCGGATTTCCAGCAGCGCTCCCCGGGCCGTCAGGGAAAAGGCGGACAGTTCGCACAGAGCCTGACTGTCCGATAAGTCCACCGCCGCGTCCTTTGCTGCAAACTGGCTGTAGAGCTGCCCTTCCCAGGCAAAAATGCGGGTTTCATAATCCGAAGCCCCTTCGGGGATGCAGAGCATGACTCCCTCCGGCCCCTGCCGCAGCGCCACCCGGGAATATCCCGCCGCGCCTACCTGGCTCTGGATATAGCCAACGGCACTGCGCAGCCGGGTGTTCTCCCGGCGAATGTCCAGGGTCCGGCCATAGAGCCGGGCCCCTGCCAGAGCCAGCACCAGCAGTGCCAACGCCAGGAGCAGATTCATGAGCGCCAACGCGCCGGAAGATTTTCTCACGGTTCTGCCTCCCCCCGCACCAGCACCCGGACATCCGGGGCCACATTGCTGGCAAACACCTCATAGGTCACAATAAAATCCCGATGGTTCACATTCAGGCCGTAGTTCTCCTCCAGATAGCCAAGGCTCTCCGGGTACGCCCCCTCCACGCAGTAGCACTCCACGGCGCTGCGCAGCACCGCCTGCCGGACGGATTCCCGGCTCTGCAAGCGGATATTCTGCCGGGCTGCCCGCGTCCAAAGAAAGCCTGCCGGAACACAGACGCACAGCAGCAGCGCAACGAACAGCTTTTTCACATCACACCGCCCCCAGAATGCCCAGCAGCGGCAGCATGACGCTGACCAGGGTCAGCCCCACACAAACCGTCAGGAAGCCCACCAGCACCGGCTCCACCCGGTCAACCAGCGCTTCCAGCGTCTCCCAGGCGTCGCCGGACAGCTTTTCCGCCAGAGTGACCATGGTCTCCGCCAGAGTGCCGCTCTCCTCCCCGCTCAGGAGCATCCTTCCGCTGAGGCCGGGGAAGATGCGGGCACGGAACAGCGCCTTGGCCAGGCTCTCGCCCTCTCCCATATATTCCCGGCACCGCTCCAGAGCGGCTTTCAGGTCTTTGTGCTCCGTATGGAGCAGCACACTGTCCAGGGCCTCCGTCCCATCCATGCCGCTGCACAGCTGGGTGGCGAGCATATCCGTCATATTGGCCTTGGACATGGTGAGAAAAGCGTCCTTTGTCAGCGGAAACCGTGCAAACCGGGGCCGCAGTTTTTCCGGGTCCCGGCGCTGGACTGCCGCAAGCACTAGTAGACCCACGCTTGCCAGAATGGCCACGCACAGCCCCACCCGGCTAAGGACCTCCGCCCACAGCACATAGGCATAGCTGGATGCGGCCAGTCCGCCGGTCACATTGTCGTATACGTTCTGAAACATGGGCATGACGCCGAAAACCAGCACCGCCAGCACACCGCCCAGCAGCAGCAGCAGCGCCGCCGGATAGGTGACCGCGCTGCGAACCTTCTTTTCCAGGGCATCCTGCCGGTCGTAGTATTCCGCCAGACGGCCCAAGCCCTCCTCCAGCCGGCCTGAAGCCTCGGCGGTCTGCATCACCGCCAGGGCATAGTTCGGAAACAGCCCCGTTTGGGCGGCGGCTTCTCCGAAGCCCAGGCTCATATTGGGCACCATTGCCTTGCAGGCAGCCTCCAGCGCACCGGTGGAATCCTCGGCGTACAGGCCCACAGCCTCTTCCATCCCGCTGCCGGAGCCCAGCAGCACCGACACACCGGCGCAGAAGGCGGAGAGCTCCTGTCTTGTCAGTCCTTTTGTTTTCATGGTGTTTCCCCCCATTCAATAGGTAAACCGCGGGGTATACCGCGAATCATCCTGCAATGCATTGGTTGGCGTTCCGCTGGCGGCAAAGGTGATGTCCACCCGCTGCCAGGTGTCCGGCGACGCGGCAATCTGCACCGTCACCCAGCCCTGGCTCTCCAGATAGAAGCAGTTCCAGGCGTGGTAAACATCGTTTTCCACATAGCCCGTGATCAGCTTGCAGGGAATGCCGGCACTGCGCAGCATGGCCGCCGCCAGAGCCGCATAGTCAAAGCAGATGCCCTTTCCGGTTGCCAAAGTCTCGTCCGGGTCCGGCAGATAGCCGCTCTGGACCGTGGCAGCCTTCTGCTTGTCATAGCGGATGCTATCCACCAGGTATTCATAAATTGCGGATGCAAGCTCCGTATCCGTCTCGCAGCTTTCGGCAAGCTGCTTCGTCAGCGCGACACACCGGGAAGAAGCCGAATAGGCAACCATCTGGCTGGGCCGGAGAAAGGGCTCAAATTCATCCTCCAATGTCACCTGTCGGCTGCCGGACCAGGTGCAGGCATACTTGGTGCCCTCGATCTGCTCCATGAGCTTGAAGGTATAGCTGCCGCTGCCCATGTTCAGGGGGAACACCTGGGCTTCCCGGTCGGGCAGGTCGTAATTGTAGGTCTCCTCTCCCGAAAGGATCTGGAATTTCATCCGCTTTTCCGACTGGGCCAGCACCGCCACATAGCCCTGGTCCAGGCAGGAGTCATCCAGCCTCAGCGCCCCGCAGTCCGTGGCCGCCTCCCCGTGAAACCGGGCATCCCGAAATTCCGGCATGATATAGGGGGTTCCCGGGGCTTCGCCCTTGGTTTCCGCCGCTGCCGCACTGCCGCAGGCAGATAGCAGCAGACAGACTGCCGCCGCAAAGCAGAGTATTCTAAGTCGCCGCAAGCCAAAGTCCCCCCCTTTCTAAGCTCTATTCTATCCTTTGAAACGAAAATGTGCAAGAGGTTTCTTTTCCCCTTGACAAACGGTCTCCCCCGTGGTATCATTCATTTAACAATTAAGTTAATTATTAAATATTTCGCAGGAGGTGTGCCCATGGGATTGCAGCAAACCCTGAAAGCCCTGGCTGACCCGACCCGGCGGGAAATCCTGAATCTGCTGAAATCCGGCAAAAAAAGCGCCGGGGAAATTGCGGATCATTTCGATATTTCCGGAGCGGCCATCTCCCGGCACCTGTCCGTGCTGAAGGATGCGGACCTGGTTTATGACAGCCGGGAGGGAAAATTCATCTATTACACGCTGAATACATCGGTGCTGGAAGAAACACTTCTGTGGATCGCGGACCTGAAAGGGGAGTAAATCATGGAACACTACGCTACCAAAATCATTGCCTGCTGCATCACGCTGGGCATCTGTCTGATTCTGCCCATCGGAGGCCTGATCTTCTACGCGCAAAAGCACAGGGGGGAGGGTATCGTCTCTGCCTGGATTGTGGGCGCATTGGGCTTTTTCGTGCCCCAGATGCTCATCCGGTTGCCCATTCTCACAGCCCTGTCCGCAAATGCCGGATTCCTGAGTTGGACGCAGAAGCATCTGCTTCTCTATACCCTGGGGCTTGCCCTGACCGCGGGGCTTTTCGAGCTGGCAGGCCGCTGCGCCGGTGCGGGGCTGCTGCGAAAAAATCTGACCTTTCCCCGCGCCCTGGCCGCAGGCCTGGGCCACGGTGGAATAGAGGCGATTCTGCTCATCGGGCTGACCTACATCAATAACCTGGTATATCTGTTTCTGCTGCAAAGCGGCGGCTTCGATGCTTTGGCTGCGCAGGCAGCCGCCGCCGGGGCAGATACCGCCCAGCTGACCGCTGCTGCCGCAGCCCTGAAGAGCACCTCTGCCGGGCTCTTCCTGTTGGCAGGGCTGGAGCGGGTCCTGACCATGGTCTGCCAGACCTGCATGACCGCCATGGTCTTCTACGGTTTCCGGAAAAAGGATTCCCGGTGGATCCTGGGCTGCCTGGGCATTCATTTTCTGCTGGACAGCCTCACTGGTATCCCTCAGTTTCTTTCATCCCAGGCCCTGACCTATTCCCTTGTCTACCTGGTTCTTGCCGTCATGGCAGCTCTTTGCCTGTGGATTCTGAAAAAAATCTCGCTTGCCTGGAGAGAGGAGCCCAACCATGTACAGTAAGAAAACCCGCGTACACTGCTACGCCTTTACCCTGCTTCCCGCACTCATCGGGCTTGTGCTATGGAGCACAAATCCCCAGACTGTCTTTCCGTTGGTTGTGCTGTTCACCCCCGTGCTTCTGGCACTGACACTGGCTCTGTGCCTGCATCTGACCGAAAAGCTGGAAAAGGACCGGGAGAAAAACAAAAAAATCAACAGCGTTGTCATCTGGATCATTCCCGTATTGTCCAATGTCACCTTCTGGATTTCCTATGCCGTTGCGGTGCAGCGCATGGAAGTGCCCGTTCTGCGCATCCTGAGTTGGCTCTTCGCCGCCATGTATCTGGTACTGGGCAACTATATGCCCAAGTGCCGCCCCAACAGCACCGTCGGCATCCGGGTCAGATGGACCGCCTCCAGCGACGAAAACTGGAACGCTACCCACCGTCTGGCAGGGCCATGCTATATGGCCTGCGGCTTTTTGATGATTCCCACCAGCTTTCTGCCGGAAAAAGCGGCTTCGGCCTGCCTGATCGTGCTTCTGGTTCTGGGAAATGCCATTCCCATGGTCTATTCCTATGTCTTTTATAAAAAGCAGCAGCGTCAGGGCGTGACTTTCCGGCCCCAGCCCGCCTGGGAGGGGAAGGTCAATAAGTCGGTGGCAGCCATCGGGGCAGCGATCTTGGTGTTTGTGGCCGTGATGCTCTTCACCGGTTCCGTGAAATATCAGTTTCTGGACACCGCCATGCAGGTGAACGTGACCTATTACGGCTCCACAACCATCCCCTATTCCGAAATTGCCGATGCCGAGCTGCGCGGCGAAAATGTTCCCGGCGCCCGCACCTGGGGCCTTGGCTCCTTCCGACTGCTGGCAGGCCTGTTTGAAAACGAGGAATTTGGCACTTACACCCGCATGACCTATTATAACCCCCAAAGCGCCATTGTCCTGAAAACGGATACGGACAAGACCTATGTGCTCAGCGGAAAGGACCCGGCGGAGACCGCCGCCATTTACCGTCAGCTTTTGACCCATATCGGGGAATAATCCGCCGCGAACAGGGGATTATTTTCCGAAAACCCCCGGGAATCTTCTTGACTCCCCGGGGGTTTTCCTCTATAATATGAAAAGCTATGGAAATTTTCAGCTAAGAAAGGATTTTGAAAATGGCTAAGGAATATAAAATCACAAGCCTGCGTCTGGCAGACCTGGAAAAGGAACTGAACTATCTGAAGACCACCCGTGAGCGCGAGGTCGCCGCCATGATCGCCGAGGCCCGGTCCTATGGCGACTTGTCCGAAAACTCCGAATACGATGCCGCCAAGAACGAGCAGGCCAAGCTGTACGGCCGAATCGCCGAGATTGAAGACGTGCTGTCCCACGCCGTCATCATTGAGGACGAGAACGAGGCCACCGGCCGCGTGGGTCTGGGCTGCACCGTGGTGGTGGAAGACGAGAACGGCAAGCGCTTCGAGTACAAGATCACCGGCTCTCAGGAAGCCAACCCCATGGAAAACAAGCTGTCTGATGACTCCCCCTTCGGCCGCGGCATCGTCGGCAAGGCTGCCGGTGAAAAGTTCACCGTGAATGCCCCCGCCGGTTCCTTCACCATGAAGGTCATCAGCGTCTCTCGTGAGGGCTAAGCCATGGCAAAGTTTGTACCCCAGGCAGAAATGCCCCTGTCCGACCAGGTGAAGGTCCGGCGGGACAAGCTGGAGGCCCTCCGGGCCGAGGGGCTGGACCCCTTCCAGCAGACCAAGTTTGACGTCACCTCCTCCGCCAAGGAGATCAAAGAGCATTTTGATGCCATGGAAGGGCGCACTGTCACCCTGGCAGGCCGCCTCATGAGCAAGCGGGGCATGGGCAAGGTGTCCTTCTGCGATTTGCAGGACAACACCGGCAGAATCCAGCTCTATGTGCGCTTTGACGCCATGGACGAGGCGGATTTTGCCCGGTTTAAGAAAAACGACATTGGCGACATTGTTGGCGTAGAGGGCGATGTGTTTAAGACCGAGCGGGGCGAAATCTCCCTGCGGGTCCACAAGGCCACTCTGCTGAGCAAATCCCTGCTGCCCCTGCCCGAGAAGTTCCACGGCCTGACGGACCGGGAGACCCGGTACCGCCAGCGCTATGTGGACCTGATCGTCAACCCCGAGGTGAAGGATACCTTCGTCAAGCGCAGCATGATCCTCCGGGAGCTGCGGCACTTCCTGGACAGCAAGGGTTTCCTGGAAGTGGATACCCCCATCCTGACCCCCTTTGAGATCGGTGCTTCTGCCCGTCCCTTCTATACCCACCACAACACCCTGGACATCGACATGGTGCTGCGCATCGAGACCGAGTTGTACCTGAAGCGGCTCATCGTGGGCGGCATGGATCGGGTCTACGAGGTTGGCCGCATCTTCCGGAACGAGGGCATGGACCCCACCCACAATCCCGAGTTTACCTCCATTGAGCTCTACCAGGCCTATACCGATTTTCACGGTATGATGGATCTGGTGGAAGAAATGATGAAAACCGTGGCCATGAAGGTCTGCGGCACCTTGCAGATCTCCTACCAGGGCAAGGACATCGACCTGTCCCACTGGGAGCGCATGACCATGATCGAGGCTGTCAAGAAGTATTCCGGCGTGGACTTTGCCGCCATTTCTTCTGACGAGGAGGCCATTGCTGAGGCCAAGGCCCACAATGTGGAGCTGCCGGAGATCCCCACCAAGGGCGCCATCCTGGCCGAGTTCTTCGATGCCTTTGTAGAGGAGAACCTGATCCAGCCCACCTTTATTTACGACTATCCCGTAGAGAACAGCCCCCTGGCCAAGCGGAAGCCCAACGACCCCGCCTTTACCGAGCGGTTTGAATACTTCATCAACGCCACAGAGTTCGGCAACGCCTTCTCCGAGCTGAACGACCCCATCGACCAGAAGGCAAGATTCGAAAAGCAGGTGGCTGACCGTCTGGCCGTGGACCCCGCGTCCCGTGCCCAGGTGGACTACGACTACGTCACCGCCCTGGAATACGGCCTGCCTCCCACGGGCGGTCTGGGCTTCGGCGTTGACCGTCTGGTCATGCTGCTGACCGACTCCGCCTCCATCCGGGACGTTTTGCTGTTCCCGACCATGAAGCCCACGGACCTGGAAAAGAAGAAGGCCGAGGAGCAGAAGGCTAACGCCGAGACTGCCCCCGTTGTAGCTTCTGCCGCCCCTGTGGTTGAAGAGAAAATCGACTTCTCCAAGGTGGAAATTGAGCCTCTGTTCGCGGACTACGTAGACTTTGAAACCTTTAGCAAGTCCGACTTCCGTGCTGTGAAGGTCAAGGAGTGCGAGGCTGTCAAGAAGTCCAAGAAGCTGCTAAAGTTCGTTCTGGACGACGGAACGGGCACAGACCGGGTGATTCTCTCCGGTATTCATGCCTATTATGAGCCCGAGGAGCTGGTCGGCAAGACCCTTCTCGCTATCACCAACCTGCCCCCCAGACCCATGATGGGCATCGATTCCTGTGGAATGCTGATTAGCGCTGTCCACCACGAGGAGGGCGAAGAAAAGCTGCACCTGATCATGCTGGATAACCACATCCCGGCTGGTGCAAAAATGTATTAAGCTGATGTAACGATGTACCGTTTAACCAAATAGACGGGACGTACTTCATTTGATAAAAAACCAAAAAAGCAGCGATTTGCATCAAACTTACATCATTTGATGCAAATTTAAGTGCAAGCAAGAAAAAATCGCATAATTCGTGCAATGAGTGGGCAATTCCAATCGGAGTTGCCCATTTTTAAAACAAACAGAAATACAAATCGGGATTTGTCGTTTTATTAATTTACATATATGCCTTTTACATAAAAAATTGTTGTTTTAGTTCCGCAACCGTTCGCAACCAAAGAAATATCGTGATAGTTGGTGGTAGCAACCATGAAATTTCGCTATCATGAAGTCACGAAAAGAGGTGATTATAAGTGAAATACGATTTTTTAGGAGTTGTTGTTTTTGGTATTGTACTGCTAATCGGGGTGGCGGTGATAGCGGCATTTATCACTGTGGGAATTTTCCTCATAAGAGCATTGAGTAGATATATCAAATCAGGCAATGTCAGAAAAGAAAAGTCCAGCATCAAGAAATCTCTCGGTGAGGTTTTGAAGCAGCATCGTGAAGAGTGTAAGATGACGCAGGAGTTTGTTGCAGAATCTATCGGCGTAAGCAGGCAGGCTGTCTCTAAATGGGAGACCGGAGCATCTGATCCAAGCACTTCCAATCTGCTTACACTTGCAAAATTGTTCAACACTACGGCAGAAGAACTATTACGTGAAGTACAATAAGCGTGGAAAACGGATGTAAGACAACTGATTCATTATAAAGGAAAAGGCTATCAGATATGAAGAATAAAAAGACAAGAAGATTTAAGATAAGATATATCGTTTTTGGATTATTAGGTGTTATGGCTTTAGCGGCACTTGTATTTATGCGTTTTGGAGGTTTTGGCACAGGAGAAAATGTGAATCCGGAAGAGTTTTTAGCTTATGCTGAACCCGTGGAAAATATAACCGTGCCTGAAAGTGCAAAAATAATTGCATTGGGAGAAGCTACTCACGGAAATGCAGAATTTCAGCAGTTGAAGCTGGAAGTGTTCAAGCAGATGGTAAAAAATAATGGTGTTAGGGCGTTTGCCCTTGAAGGTGACTACGGCGGTTGCGAGCAAGTAAACCGATATATACACGGCGGTGAGGGGACAGCACAGGAAGCAGCCGCAGCGATTGGATTTTCCATTTATAGAACGGAAGAGATGGCAGAACTTATCTCCTATATGCGCCAGTACAATGAAAGTGCATTGGAAGGCGAAGACCTTCGCTTTTACGGTTTTGATATGCAGAGGCTTTCTTACAGCATGAGGTTTTTGAAAGAATCCTGCAAAGAACTGGAAGTGGACACAACAAACTTGCAGAAACTTGTGGAAGGTGAAAACTGGAGCAGTGAATGCGATTTATCTACTCGAATTGAAACCCTTACACAAGTGAAGAAAGAATTGGAAAGCAAGAACGGTTCGGAAAATGCAATTCACTTTGTAGATATTTTAATGCAGCATTCCAAGCTTCAAACTCTGACAAATGCTGATGGTGCTACATTAAGAGATCAATTTATGGCAGAAAATGTACAGTGGATTTTACAGCAGGAGCAGCGAAATGGGCATGAAAAAATCTTTGTGACAGGTCACAACAGCCATGTCGCAAAATGGGGCAGTTTTGATTCGATGGGTAAACTTCTTTCCAAGGACGCAGCAAACGGTTACTATGCCATTGGTACCGATTTTTATAAAACCCATTGCAATATGCCGACCCGTTCGCCTGAAAAGCGTACAATTCAGGTGTTTTATTCCCATGACCCTTTAGCAAAGGCGGCAAAACTGGCGGGATTTGATATTTGTTGGTTGGATTTTACTAAAGTCCCGGAAAATTCTGAACTGGGTAGGCAGGCTTCTGAATACACCTATATGGGAACACTTGGAGAAAGCTACTCAATCATTATGCGACTTCTTCCTCCAAGTTATCGAATGTTTCAACCTCCTGCGGTGCTTTATGATAGTATGATATTTGTAACGGATGCGAACCCTACAAAAATATTAGAAGAATAACGTATGCGAAACTTCCTGTTTGCCAACCTGCCCTTTGAGAGAGGAGAAATTCTTTTCTCAAAGGGCTTTTTCTATTTATACGGATATTCGCAAACTACAAGATAAAGCCAAAACTTCATATACTCTAAGCACAAGGAGGTTGAGGTTTGGCTATGAATAACAGTTTAGCAGAAGTACATCAATTACTTGCAAAAAAACAGTTTGATTAAATAGTATTTTAGAAAGGTCGGGCTATGGAAACAATGCTGACTTCCGGTCCGGCTTTTTTCTTCTTTTTCTCATACCGTTCGACCTTTACAAGGATTTGGTCGCTTGCTATAATACTTTCGTATCATTTAAGCTGTCATCGGAGGACTTGTCGTGATTGAATTAGAATCCATACGGCTTGAGAAGCAGCTGAAATCCGCAGGACACAGCTGCATTTATCTGGCCAGGGACCGCGAAAGCGGTCAGCGCCGTATCTACCGGGAATTTGAAGGAAAGGGAGACGTGTACCAAAAGCTGGCACAGCTCCATTGCCCGCACCTTCCCCAGATCTACCAGGTGCAGGAGGTTGGAGACCGGACCGCCGTCGTAGAGGAGTTTATAACCGGCGATACACTGGCCTTCCTTCTGGAAAAGGGCTTCCTGCCGGAGGCGGAGGCGGCAGATATTATCTGCCAGCTCTGCGACGCGCTCACCGTTTTGCACCAGGCCGGAATCGTCCACCGGGATATCAAACCGGAAAACCTGATTCTGCGGGGCAGTGAGCTGGTGCTGATCGACTTTGATGTCTCCCGGATATCCAACCCGACTCACAACAGCGACACGCGGATCATGGGCACCACCGGCTATGCCGCGCCGGAGCAATACGGCTTTTCCCAGACGGATGCCCGCGCCGACCTTTACGCCGCCGGTGTGACCTTCAACGAAATGCTCATCGGGCAGCACCCCTCCCGGGCCCTGGCGGCGGGGCCGTTCCGTCCCGTCATTGAACGGTGCATTGAAGTAAATGTGGACAAGCGCTATCAGACAGCGGCAGAGCTGCGCGCAGCCGTCCTCCGGCGGCTCCATTATCGGAAACGCCGCAGGCTGTGGCTTACCGTTGCCGGGGTCTCCGCAGCTGCGATCCTGACGCTGGGGATTTTCGGTGCCTCCCGGCCGAGACCGGTGCAGGGCGAGACTGCGCCCTCTGTTGAAGCGGCTGCCCTTCCGGAGGTTCCGGAAGCCGGTACACAAGCCGCCGCAGTCACCCCGGAGGGCACCGAGCCGCCGGCCTCCGAGCCGATTCGGACACAGCTTCCGCTGTCTGAGGACACCGCACCTGCCGTCAATCAGGGCTTTACCACAGCCTTTACCTATGACCTGGACGGCGACGGCACGGAAGAAGAATACTTCTTCGGTACACTTCATCAAAACATCCCCGCCGGATATCAGCACACGCTTTCGGACAGCTTTGGCATCGCCGCCGGAGATATGAGCGAACGGACCGTTTTCCCCTGCGTCTGGAAAACGGATGCCGACGGATCCATCGTTCCGGTTCCGGAATTTGCCGAAAAACTGATCCAGCCCCAGGTCAAACTTCAGCGTACCGAAGGAAACGAAAGCCCCGCTCCTGCGATCTGCGAGGCGGATAATTCCGTCTGGCATGGTGGCGTGCAGGTGCTGTTCTCCATTGAAAATCTGGGCTCCTGGTACTATTCCGCCAGCGCCACTCTGGACGGACAGACGCTCACTGCCGCAACCATGTCCCATGTTTTCGACATCAGCAAGCAATTCCAGTAACGTTTTCCGGGCGGGTCAATGACCCGCCCGGAAAACGTTCAAGGACAGCCCCATCGGAGATCATCCGGGGCATAAAAAAGGACTGCCGCGTTTGCAGCAGTCCCTGTTTTCCTCAGAAAATCAAATTACACCATTGCAGCGGTGATGATGGCCATCTTGTAGACCTCGTCGGCATTGCAGCCGCGGGACAGGTCGTTGATGGGCGCTGCCAGGCCCTGCAGGATGGGGCCGTAGGCCTCGAAGCCGCCCAGACGCTGGGCGATCTTGTAGCCGATGTTGCCGGCCTCAATGTTGGGGAAGATGAAGGTGTTTGCGTGACCGGCCACGGGAGAGCCGGGGAACTTCAGCTGACCAACCTCGGGAGCCACGGCGGCGTCGAACTGCATCTCGCCGTCGATGGCCAGCTCAGGAGCCATTTCCTTGGCGACGATGGTGGCATCGTGGCTCAGCTTGACGGTGCCGCCCTTGCCGGAGCCGTTGGTGGAGAAGCTCAGCATGGCAACCTTGGGGTCAATGCCGAAGACCTTGGCGGTACGGGCAGACTCAATGGCCACCTCGGCCAGCTTCTGGGCAGCGGTCAGAGTGACGTTGCCCTCTTTGTCTACGCTGTCCTCATAGCTCAGGTTGATGGCGCAGTCGCCCATGGCCAGCTTCTCCTCGCCGCGGACCAGGATGAAGCAGGAGGACACCAGATGAGCGCCCTTCTTGGTCTTCACCAGCTGCAGAGCGGGACGGACGGTATCGGCAGTGGAGTAGGTAGCGCCGCCCAGCAGGGAGTCAGCATAGCCCATCTTCACCAGCATGGTGCCGAAGTAGTTACCCTTGGACAGAGCCTTGCGGCAGTCCTCGGGGGTCATCTTGCCCTTGCGGAGCTCCACCATCTTGTCCACCATCTTGTCCATCTCGGGATAGGTAGCGGGGTCGATGATCTCCACGCCCTCGATGTTGAAGCCGCCCTTGGCAGCATTGGCCTTGACCTCGTCCACATTGCCAATGAGGATGGGGGTCAGGAAGCCGCCCTCAACCAGGCGAGCGGTGGCCTCCAGGATACGGGCATCGTGGCCCTCAGTAAAGACGATCTTCCGGGGATTGGCCTTCAGAGTTTCGATCATTGCATCAAACATGAAATATTCCTCCAATTCATGAGCCGAAGCCCATTTTTTCGTCTCTATTATAGCGCACATCCCCCTTAGGTGCAACCATTTTTTTGCAAATAGTCCCATTGTGTCTATAAGAGAATTTTATGCAATGTGATGAAATGGTTTTCTGAAATGGCATTTTTCCTATTGATTTTTGTACGTTTTGGCTTTATAATGGTTTAAACTATGTTGGAGGGAAAATCGCATGGGAGAGCTCTATGCCATTGTCTCCGGCAAGGGCGGCACGGGCAAAACCTCCGTCTGCGCCGGGCTTGCCGCCGCTCTGGCCGAAAAGGGCCGGAAGGTACTGTGCATCGACTGCGATGTAGGGCTGCGGAATCTGGATATCTCTCTGGGCATGTCCGACTGCGCTTCCCTTTCCTTCCTGGATGTGTGCCAGGGGAGCTATGCGCTCTCAGATGCCTGCCGCCATCCCAAATATGACAGTCTCTTCTTCCTGACGGCCCCGATGAACACCCCTGTGGAGAAAATTGACCCGGAGCCCTTCGGGAAGATGCTTCTGGAGGCCCGGCAGCAGTTTGAGTTTGTGTTCCTGGATGCGCCTGCAGGGGTCGACGCCGGGTTCCGGCTCACCAGCGGGTGGGTCGACCGGTTCCTGCTGGTCACGGGCTCCGGCCCTGCCGCCGTAAGGGATGCCGCCCGGGTCAGCGACCTGCTGGAGCTGGAGGGAAAGAAAAACGTCCGCCTCATTGTCAACCGTGTGGACGAGGAGATGCTCTCCACCGTCCGGCTGACCATTGACGATATTATGGACACCACCGGGACCCCTCTGGCAGGGGTTGTCCCGGAAGACCCCAATATCACCCTTGCCGCAGCCTTCGGGGTACCGGTGCTGGCCTATGCCAGGCGCTGCCCCGCCGCCCGGGCCTTCCGGCGCATTGCAGACCGGCTGGAGGGAATCACCGCCCCCATAAAACTATGACAAAAGATAAGGAGTGACCTGTATGAATATTGCATTTCTGGCCCATGACAAAAAGAAGGAACTGATGGTTCAGTTCTGCACGGCCTACAAGAGCGTCCTTCAGAAGCACAGCCTCTACGCCACCGCTACCACCGGGCGGTTGATTGCGGACAATACAGGTCTGCCCATCACCCTGCTGCTTTCCCACAAGCAGGGCGGCCACCAGCAGATCAATGCCCGCATCGCCTACAACGAGATCGACCTGGTGCTGCTCTTTACCGACCCCAACACCACCGATCCCTGGGACGACGCCCAGATGATCGAGACCATCCGCCACTGCGACAAGCAGAATGTCCCCATTGCCACAAATCTGGCTTCCGCTGAGATGTTCATCCTGGGCCTGCAGCGGGGCGACCTGGACTGGCGTGAAATGGTCCACAGCAAGACAAAATTCTGAGGAGAAATTTACTTTATGGATATGATTAAACCCCGCACCCTTTCCGGCTTCATGGAGCTGCTGCCGGATAAGCAGATCAAGCTGGAGAAAATGATGGAAATTCTCCGCAAGACCTACGCCTCCTACGGCTTTGCCCCCCTGGATACCCCCGCCATTGAGGATGCCCAGATCCTTTTGGCCAAGGGCGGCGGTGAAACCGAGAAGCAGATCTACCGCTTCACCAAGGGCGACAGCGATCTGGCCCTGCGGTTCGATCTGACCGTGCCTCTGGCCAAATACGTTGCCCTGCACTACAATGAGCTGGCCTTTCCCTTCCGCCGCTTCCAGATCAGCAAGGTCTACCGGGGTGAGCGAGCCCAGAGAGGCCGCTTCCGGGAATTCTACCAAGCGGATATCGACATCATCGGCGACGGTAAGCTGGATATTCTCAACGAAGCGGAAATCCCCGCCATTATCTACAAGGTCTTCCGGGGCTTCGGCCTGACCCGATTCCAGATTCGGGTCAACAACCGGAAAATCCTCACCGGCTTCTATGATATGCTGGGTCTGGCCGAGAAGAGCGGCGACATCATGCGCACCGTGGACAAGCTGGACAAGATCGGCCCCGACAAGGTGAAGACCATTCTCCTGGAGGACTGCGGTCTGGAAGAAGCCCAGGCGGACGACATCCTGCGCTTCATCGCCATTCGCGGCACCAACGCCCAGGTCATTGCCGCTCTGGAGGGCTACACCGGTAAGAGCGAGATTTTCGACACCGGCCTTGCGGAACTGAAGGCCGTCACCGCCAACCTCTCCGCCTTCGGCGTTCCCGAGGAGAATTTCGCCGTGGACCTGACCATTGCCCGCGGTCTGGACTACTATACCGGCACGGTCTACGAGACCACATTGCTTGACCACCCGGAGATCGGCTCCGTCTGCTCCGGCGGCCGGTATGACAATCTGGCGGGCTACTACATCGACAAGCCCCTGCCCGGCGTGGGCATTTCCATCGGTCTGACCCGGCTTTTCTATGTGCTGGACGAGCAGGGTCTGCTGAATCCCGCCCTGCCCAGCGCCCCGGCGGATGCCCTGGTGCTGCCCATGACCGCCGACATGGCCCCGGCCATTGCCCTGGCCGAAACCCTGCGCTCCGCCGGATTGCGGGTGCAGCTGTATGGCGAGCAGAAGAAATTCAAGCAGAAAATGGCCTACGCCAACAAGCTGGGGGTCCCCTATGCCGTTCTTCTTGGAGAGGACGAGATTGAAAAAGGCCTGTGCTCCGTGAAGAATATGCGAAGCGGCGAGCAGCTGCTCCTCTCCCCCGAGGATGCCGCCAAGCTCATCCAAACCGCCGTCACCGCCCAGTGTCCTGTGATCCTGGAAAAATAAGGGCCTGAAAAGCACCTGCTCATTGGATCGAGCAGGTGCCTTTCTATTGCAAGGGCCGTGGGGTATGATAGGAACTGGGAGAAAAATATTTTCTGTTTTTGCTGCTGGTGCTGGGATAAACGCCCGCGTCCGGCTTTCCGCCGCAGCTTCCGTACCAAACACCAAGGCAGGGATTTTTCGTCCCTGCCTTTTGCTTTTCCCTCGATCGTACTTGACGCGCAGCAGATTCGGTCGTAAAATGGCCACAACCAGGCCTGGTCTCTCCGGAAACAGGCTGAACGAGCGCACCGCGCGGGCCTTCCCTGTCACCGAATCGCATACAATGTCGGGAGAAGCCGCCGCATCTATGCTAGAATGGAACTCGACAGGAGGGAATCCTATGGACTGGATCACCGGTATTCAAAACGCCATCGACTATATGGAAGCACACATCACTGAAGAACTGGATTACGAAGAAATTGCAAAACAGAGCTTTTCTTCTTCCTTCCACTTTTAAAGAGTGTTCAGCATTCTTTGCGGCTATACCCTGGGCGAATATATCCGCTGCCGCAGACTGAGCCTCGCCGGTACTGAATGGATACGACTTTTTCTTTGCAAAGCAACTGCCCCAGATTGTCCTCAGGGACTTTGACGAAGACCTGGGAGAAATGGCAAAGGAATTTGAGCACCTGCAAATTCCGACAGGACAGTATCTGGTGTGCGAAACAGAGCGCTGCAAATTCCCCTGCGATCTGGAAGACGAACTGCACCGCAGAGCGGTATCGGAATGGCTTCCCACATCCGGATACGAGCTGCGGGAAGCCCCCGAAATTGGCGTGATCCACTGGTACTGGGAAGAAGGCAACGAACCGCTGAACAACTCCCGCTACTGCGAATTGTGGCTTCCCATTGTGAAAAAGGCAGACGGGGGGCGAGAGCTGCATAACCGAGCATAAGCTCGATTTTCACGGCAGCCTCCCACATCGCCAGGCGCACCGTTCGGTACGCGGCAGTTCAATTGCATAGATGCATAGGCTTGCCTGGGGCTTTGCCCCAGCCGCTTCCACATGACAACGCAAAACGACGGGCACAAACGTTTTTCTTCCGTTTGTGCCCGTAGCTATTTAATGTCTACTGAACAACCCTCAGTTTTTCGCACGGTTGCAAAAAGCCGTGCAGCCAATCCAGAAATTGTAAAAAAGCGTACTGAATCTTTCGCAGATTCAGCAGCAGAATGGACAGAGCAACCACATGCGCAGCTGTTTCTTCCAGCTTCGCCATCACCAGACCCATTCCACATTTCCGCTTTCCCAGGCTGAATTGGATCACAAGAAAAATAATGCTTGACAAACGAGAAATCTATGCTATTATAAACAAGTTCCGACAAGAACTGAATATCTGGGGGAATTCCCGAGTGGCCAAAGGGGACAGACTGTAAATCTGCTGCTTATAGCTTCGGTGGTTCGAATCCACCTTCCCCCACCAAACATGAGAAATCCGAACTTCTTCCCTGTGGGGATTGGGTTCGGATTTTTTGTTTATATCAAGGATATTGCATTTTAATCCTCTACCCCCCGGCTCTGTGTGACTACAGAACCGAGGGCTTTTTCTGTTTGAAAGTATTACTGGAGGTGTGCTGTCGAATACAGTATAACTATGGCAAGAATGATTTTATATCGGAGGTGAAACGTATGGGTAAGTACTTGATGAGCCAGAAGTCCAGGTAAATTGGGGCAGCGGATTGTGCAATATTTACCACGAGGAAGTTTTATATCTTCTTAGGGTCTATCTGATACTAAAATCTAGTAAAACACTTTAACTGTCTTACCCGATATGCTATACTGTATCTGGGTGATGAATAATGGCATCGAACTATAAATTCAGCAATGAGGAAATGGCCGCAATAAAGGCAGCACGCAGAGAGACAAAGGACAAACGTGCGGATGCAAGATTGAAAGCACTTGAACTGCGAGCAGAGGGTATGGAACTCAGTGAGGTTTCGCAGGCAACGGGCTTCCATGCAGCCTATGTGAGCCAACTGGTGGCGAAATATCGGGATCATGGACTGGAAGCAATCTCCGGGAATCATTATGGCGGTAATCACCGTAATATGAGCTTTGAAGAAGAAGCTGCGATGCTTGCTCTATAAAAGACAAACCTCCTATCAATAGCTCTTCTTATGACCGGGCCGAAGAAACAGCCATGCCTCCCGTCGGGTCTGCATACATTCATCGTAACGGGACTGGTACAGTTTTTCTTTCAGCCATCGTTTTTCCTCCGGGGAAATAGGGGTAGTCCTGGGCTTGCCGCAGCTACAGGACGATGTGGATTTTGTGTTCAAATGGGCATCACCTCCGCTCCTCCGTAGGATTCATCGCTCCCGATTTTGAGGCTTATAAGGCACAGATTCAATGCCGTCTCTTGAACGGAAGAACCGTTCCGGGAGACGGTATTTTTCCAGATACCGCTTCTGCTGCTCCGAGGAAAGGCTGCCGAAGGATTCTCCGCTGCAATCGCAGATGAAGAAAGTACCGGCGATAATATCCGCAATATCTCCGGTATTCGCATCCCGGATGGCCCGGTTCAGGGGCAGGCCGTTAATCTTTCCTTCCTCATTGCAGACATTATGTGGTACACCACATAACATTCTTAATGTGTAGTAATCGAGCAAAGGGGCTGTCTCACTAAAAGGCGGCCCCCCCAAAAAAAGCAAAGGCCCGGCTCTTGTGTAGAGCCGGGTTTTGGCGTATTATTTAGGTGTGAAAGAAAACAAAACGCAAGTAGAGTATACAGCAAACGGGACTGAATATCAAGTCTGCTTGCCCATGAATTTAGAAATCATTATCCCGTCAGACGAATCAGTGAGATTGCTCAACGCTGTCACGGAGGAGTTGGATTATAGAAGATTGACAGCGACCTACTCCCGGCTAGGGAGAAACGAGTATTCACCGCGTCTGCTTTTCAAGATCGTTCTTTACGGCTGCCTCCGCGGAATGTTCGCGACACGAGAAATGGAACGTGGCTGCCGTGAGAATGTGAATTTCATGTATCTGCTGGAAGGGCATCGTCCGCCGGATCATAATACCATCGCGCGGTTTCGCAAGGAGCATCTTCCTTACGCGGTGGAGGATCTGCTGAATCAAATGGTCAAGCTACTGGTCCAGTGGGGAGAGATCTCTTTTGAGGAATCTGCCGTATTCATTGACGGCACCAAAATAGAAGCCAACGCAAATCGGTATTCTTTTGTGTGGAAAACTGCTGTCACAAAACGTCAGGCGAAGCTTGGCGAAAATATCGCGGAAGAACTGCCGAAGCTGCTGGAGGCCTCCGTGACCGGAATCGTTGCGCCATATATCATTACCGTTCAGAGACTAAAGAAGCTCAGAAAGTGCCTGTATGCAAGGAAAACAGCGACAAACACCACATTTGTCAAAGGAAAAGGGCACCATAAGTCCGGGCTGCAAAAGGCCATTGAAACCATAAATGAGTGGCTTGAAAAGCTGAAATGTTACAACCTGGATATCCACATCTGCGGTGAACGGAACAGCTACAGCAAAACCGACCCGGACGCAACCTTTATGCGGATGAAAGAAGACCACATGAAAAATGGACAGCTAAAACCCGGATACAACGTAAATGTGGCAACTGTCAGTGAATATATCATCGGCAATTACATCTCTGCGGACAGAACGGATACCAAAACGTTTATTCCGTTCCTAAAAAAGTTGTGCAATGTGCACCCGGTACAGCGGGTAGTTGTAGATTCCGGGTATGAAAGTGAGGAAAACTACAACTATGTGGATGGAAGTGAGCAGCTTTCTCTGTTTGTAAAACCATCTGACCATGAGCAGAAAAAGAAACGAAAGTATAAAAATGACATTAGCCGCAGAGAAAATATGGCCTATGACGCGGAAAAAGATGAATACACCTGCGCCCAGGGTAAAAAATTGCAGGCAGTAGGGGTAAAAAAGCGGAAATCCGATACGGGATATGTCCAGGAAGTCACCGTCTACGAATGTGCAGACTGCAAAAATTGCCCGGTCAAAGAAAAGTGTATCCGTCAAAAGAAGACGGACAAAACGCCACTGGAAGACCGCACGAAGCGGCTGAATGTTTCCAAATACTTCATCCAACAGCGCGAGGCGATGGAGAAAAAGATTTCCACAGATGAAGGAATTCTACTCCGGATCAACCGCTCCATCCAGGCGGAGGGCGTATTCGCCATGGTCAAGGAAGACATGAACTTCCGCCGCTTCCTGACCAGAGGCAGCGCCAACGTTATGGTGGAATGGTGTCTTGTAAGTATGGCTTTTAACATACTGAAACTGCACCATAAAATACAAACAGGCCGGTTGGGAAACCACCTGTTTGTTCCGGGGGCGGCATAGCGCATAAAAAGAAAAACAGTACACTTTTTGAGAGGCAAACTTTGCCCCTCTGGTCTTGTGTACTGTTTTTTGGGTATAATTGGTCGCTTTTTCCTTGGCCTGTGCCAAACGAGGGGCTGCCTCGAACGATTTTGACAAATCGTTTTGAGACAGCCCCTTGTATTGTAAGTCAACACCTATTTGCTTATACAGATGTAGTAATAGTGCCGCAATAGACTTTGGAAAACCGTCTGTTGATTTAATTATTTGAGAGAGGTCTATTGCGGTTCAATAGGTAACCGGACCATCAACGTCCTGAGCAGCGGCCATTTTGAACTTGTCCATCGCTTCGCGGGCCTGGGGAACGTTGATCTGATTGCTGTTCTTCATAATGTTTCTCCTTCTTTCCGTATCTTTTCGCGGTTTTCGTCCGCAGTCATAGTATCACCGGAAATGTGGGAGAAATGACAGTTATTTTGAGGGAAAGGTGGGGGAGAATGGAAATCACTTTGCTTTTCTGCACGGCTGGCTGCAGCTGCGCTTACGTTTACTGCGGCGCTTGCACATTGCTGCGTTGAAATGTCACCCGAAAAATCGGAACGAATTATTTATTATATAAATAATATATTCACAATGCGAATAAAGGGTTGATATTTTCAGAAATGTGTGGTTTAATAAGCAGGGGGATATTGACTTCAAGGAGGTATTTCAAATGATTGTTGACACATTGGAAAACTGCGGGCAGTATTACGGTCTGCATCCGCGTATGGAGGCGGCGTTTCGGTTTCTGAACGAATGCCTTTCGGAGCCGAAGGCTCCCGGGCGGTATGAGATCGACGGGGAGAATCTGTATGTTCTGCTCTCCGAGTATGCGCCGAAGGCCAAGGACCACCCGCGCTACGAGGCCCACGACCGGTATCTGGACATCCAGTGCATGCTGAGCGGAAGCGAAAATCAGTGGTACGCGCCCAGAAAAACGCTGAAAACGGAAACGGAATACAATCCCGTCAAAGATATTGAATTTTTTGCGTTCCATGGGAACGGAAGTGAGCTGCATCTGGCGGAAAAGTCCTTTGCCGTCTATTTCCCCCAGGACGGCCACCTGCCCTCCATGCCGGACGGCGTTGCCGAAAAGTGCGTAAGAGCAGTGGTGAAGCTCAAAATTGAACTGTAAAGGAGAAGAACGGTGGCAAAGGAAGGCAGCGGATTGACACTCAGCTTGGCAAAGGCTTTTGATATTCTAAACTGTTTTACGCCGGAAACGCCTGCGCTTCGGGTGATCGATATTACCAGACGCGTAGAGATGACGCAGAGCAATGTTTCAAGATTGATCAATACCATGGTTGCCTACGGATACCTGGAAAAGGATGGGGATTCCGGATATTACCAGCTTGGAAAGAAGATCATCACCCTGTCCAGCGTGGCCCTGAACCACAGCGAGCTCAGAAAGCAGGCGCTCCCGGAGCTGTTCCGTCTGGAGCAGAGGTATGCGGTGGGGGCGAACCTTGCGGTGCTTGAAAACGGCGAAATGTACTATCTTGCCCATGTGGACAGCCGGATGTCCCCCAGAATGTACACCATGGTCGGATACACCAATCCGCTGCATTGTACCGCGATCGGGAAGATCCTGCTGGCATCCATGGGCGACGGGGAGATCGCGGCGGTCATGCAGGAGAAGGGGATGCGCTCGTACACCTATGATACGATCACCTCCCTGGACGTGCTGATGGAGCAGATCAATAAAATAAGGCGTACGGGCTACAGCACGGAGTATAGTGAGCATGCGCTGGGCAGCGCCTGTATCGCGGCAGCGATCCGGAACAGGTCTGGGGCGGTGGTAGCCGGTCTCAGTGTTTCCGGAAAATTCAACAACGAGAGCTTTGAGGAGCATGAAGAAGAGGTAGCGGCGGTCGTCATCGAATCGGCCGCACTGATTTCCAACAAGCTCGGCTATCTGTGATGCAAATCAAATCATGCGAAAATCGCCTGCGGCTCGCAAAAGCCGCAGGCGATTTTTGCACGTCTGTCCCAATACGCAGGCACTATGCAATCCGTACAAAAAAAGCCACTTGTTTTTGACGTTTAATCCAAAAATATAAGCCGCATCGTAAAAATGATAAATTACTATTGCACATTATGAATGAAGATGTTATAATACGAATGTAAAAACCAATAAACGCAACTAACAAGGAGGATACAAATGAAAAAGTTAATCGCTTCCATTCTCGCACTCTGCATGGCCGCGACAGCCTTTGCCGGCTGCGGCAGCAGCACTACGCCCAGCGCTTCCGCACCGACAGAGGCGGCTGCCACGACCGAAAGCGCGGCAGAAACTGCGGAAGCTTTGGAAAACGCGCTGCCTGAGAATTACGATCTTGTGATGACCTTCGGCGCGGAGACCGGCTCTGTCTACGCCATGGGCATTCAGATCGGCGAGTACATCAACAGCCTCGCGCCGGACATCACCTGCACGGTCAAGGTCGGCGCGGCAACCTCCAATCTGGCGCTGCTCAGCGCCGGGGAAACCGTCATTGCCCATTCCCAGTCCGACACGATCCATGAAGCCCTGACCGGTACCGGCATGTTTACGGAGCCGATCACAAACTTCTATGGTGTCGCCTCCGTGATGGAGTCTGTTCTGCACGTGGCCGTCCCCGCGGACTGCCCGGTGAACACCTTCAAGGAAGTGGTCGAGCAGAAATATCCCCTGCAGATCTCCGTGGGCAAGCAGGGCAGCGGCATTGAATCGCTGGTCCGCAAGATCTTCGAATTCTACGGCGTTACCTATGATGACATTGCTTCCTGGGGCGGAAAGGTCGAGTACCTGAACATCGGCGACGCTTCCACCCTGTTTACGGACGGCCAGCTGAACGCCGTATCCGTTCTGGCGGGCGTTCCCTATGCAACGATCTCCGAGGTGGCGGCCTCCAAGTCGATCAAGCTGCTGAACCTGGATGCGGACGCGGTGGACGCGCTGTCCCAGGAGGGCTATCTCGTGAAGACCATTCCCGCGGATTCCTATTCGGGCGTCACTGAGGACGTGAGCACCGTCGGTGTGGTGATCACCGTTTGCGCCAGCGCGGACGCGGACGAAAACGTGATTTATGAGATCACCAAGTTCCTGAACAGCGAAGAGGGCATCGAGATCCTCAGCAATGTCAATTCCGGCTTCGCGAACTATATGACCGGACCGGAAAGCGGTATTGCCGGCATTGAGCCGGAGCTACATCCTGGCGCGGCACGCTTCTATCGGGAAGCGGGCGTCATCGACTGATCACCCAACCACATCCGGAACGCTCCCGGCGGCCGCGCCGGGAGCGTCAGAAAAATGGAGGATTCTATGGCAGATACGGTAGAGAAACAAAAAGGGCTGGCAGACCTGGCGGGGAAGATCCTGTTCTTCCTGGGTCTGGCGGCGACCTGCTTCCATTTGTGCGTTTCGGCGACGGGAATACTTGAGGCGTATAAAATGCGGACGACGCACATGATGTTCCTGCTTCCCATGGCGTTCCTGATTTACCCCACGTCCAAGAAGGGCCGCCTTTCAAAGATCTCCGTCATTGATTTTGCCTGGTTCGCACTGACGCTGGCGGCGATGATCTATGTCAGCCAGATCGCGTATGACCGCCTCATTATGCGCATCCCCTTTGTAAGCCCCATTACAACGCTGGATTATATTGTAGCCGTGTTTCTGATCATTGCGGTGCTGGAGGCCACGAGGCGGGTCGCCGGGTGGGGCATGGTCATTGTCTGCCTGGTCGCGCTGGCCTATGCCTTCTTCGGAAAGTACCTGCACGGAAAGCTGCGCCACACCGGAACCACCGTGCGCAGAATGGCGGAACAGATGAGCCTGACCACGAACGGTATTTTCGGCTCCACGGTGGCGGCCTCCGCAACGTTCATCTTTATGTTTACGCTGTTCGGAGAATTCCTGGATTACTCCGGGGCGGGACAGTTCTTTATTGATCTGTCCTTCGCCCTTACGGGCAAGGCAAAGGGTGGCCCGGCAAAGATGGCGGTCGTGGCCAGCGGCCTTATGGGCATGATCTCGGGCAGCTCTACTGCCAACGTCACCTCCACCGGCGCGTATACCATTCCGCTTATGAAGAAGACGGGCTATCGGCCGGAGTTCGCTGGTGCGGTGGAGGCCTCCGCATCCACCGGCGGCCAGATCCTTCCGCCGGTTATGGGCGCGGCGTCCTTCCTGCTGGCGGAGTATGTGGGCATTTCCTATATCAGTCTGTGCGCCGCAGCGGCAATTCCTGCCATTCTCTATTTTGTTGCCGTTTTCATTGGCGTTCATTTTGAAGCGGTCCGGATCGGACTGAAGGGCGTGAAGCCAGATGCAAACGCTGTATCCTGGAAAACGCTGCTGCTGCGCCAGGGCTACATGGCGGCGCCTCTGATCGTCATTCTGGTGACAATGATCGCGGGATTCTCCGCCTACAAGGCAGCCCTGTACGGCATTGTTTCCATCGTCATCATCCTCTTTATTGAGAAGCGGGGCCGTGTGGATGTCAAGAGCCTGGTGAAGACCCTGGCCAAGGGCGGCCGCTCCGCGGTGATGATCGCCGTTACCTGTGCGGCGGCCGGTATTGTGATCGGCGTTTCCAACGAGACCGGCATCGGTGTGAAGTTTGCGAGCATCATCATCAATCTGGGCAAGGGCAATCTCTACCTGATCCTGCCCATGGTCATGTTGGCTTCCATTGTGCTGGGCATGGGACTTCCCACCAGCGCGTGCTATATCATGGTGGCGGCCATTGCGGTCCCGGCCCTGATCAAAATGAACTGCAACGCGATGGCAAGCCATCTATTTGCTCTTTACTTCGGCGTGTTTTCCGGCATTACGCCGCCTGTGGCAATCTCCGCTTACGCCGCCGCGGGCCTGGCCAAATCGCCCCCAATGAAGACGGGCTGGCTGGCTGTGGGCCTGTCCCTTCCGGCGTTTATCATTCCCTACGCGTTCCTGTTCAACCCCGGGCTGATCCTGGAAGGGAGCGCCCTGGCGTGCGTCTGGGCAATCGCCCAGGCCCTGTTTGGCATTGTCGGCATTGCGGCCGGTGTGATCGGCTGTATGTTTATGCCTATCAAGAACTGGCAGCGCGTGGTCATGGTCGTGCTGTCTACCATCCTGACGGTGGCCCCCAGCGTGGTACTTACCGTCTGCTGCATGGCCGTCGTCGCCGGAATGGTGGCCGTAAATTGGAAGCAGTCTTCCGGCTGGGTACCCCCCGAGAATGGAGCGTATGGAAATGCAGATTGAAAAAATTGAGGTTTTTCCGCTGCGGGTGCGGAAGGAGCATGTTTATCTTGGGGACAACGCGGGCCTGAATACGCCCTATGATTATTACCTGCGCAAGGAATACCGCTGCCCCTACTCCAAGAACATGGAAACCCTGGTGGTTAAAATTACGGTCCAGGGCGGGATCTTCGGCTGGGGCGAGGCCCTGGCCCCGGTGCTGCCGGACGTTTCCGGCAAGATCATCTCCGAGCTGTTTACTCCGATCCTGCTGGGGCGGGACGCGCTGGACAGAAATGTGATCTGGAATCTGCTGTACGATCTGATGCGGGACAGAGGCTATTATTCCGGATTTATGGTGGACGCCATTTCGGCGGTGGACTGCGCCCTGTGGGATATTGCGGGCAAAGCCCTGAACCAGCCGGTTTACCGGCTCCTGGGCGGTGCGTACCGGGAGAAGATCCCGGCCTATGTATCCGGCCTGCCGGTCCCAGGCCTGGAGGAAAAGGTCCGGCTGGCCCTGGAGTGGAAGGAGAAAGGCTTCTCTGCCATCAAGCTCCAGATCGGCTACGGAATGGAAGAAGATATTCGAATCATGACGGCGCTGCGGAAGGCCCTTGGCCCGGATGTGAAGCTGATGATCGATGCCCATTGGAACTACACGGTGCCCCAGGCCATCAAGCTTGCAAGGCGGCTGGAACCGCTGGGCGTGGAGTTCCTGGAGTGCCCGCTGAATCCGGAGGATACCGACGGCTACGCGGAGCTGGCCGCAGCGGTGGACCTGCCCATCGCCCTGGGCGAGGCGGACAGGACCCATTGGCAGTATAAGGAGATCCTGACGAAGCGCAGCTGTGATATTTTGCAGCCGGATGTGGGGCGCTGCGGCATCACGGAGCTGATGCGCATTGCACAGATGGCCGAGGTGTTCGGAAGACCCGTTGCCCCGCACCTGAGCGTGGGGCAGGGGGCCTGCATTGCGGCAACCCTGCACTGTGACGCGGCACTTTACAATTTCTATGGAATGCAGGAGTATCAGCCCAGCATCCTGCCTGTGGCCAATGAATTCCTCGCGGAGCCGATCATCTGTGAAAACGGCTTCCTGCGCGTTCCTGACAAGCCGGGCCTGGGCCTCGTGTTCGACGAGGACAAGCTGCGGAAATATTCTGACAATACAAGGTGATTATTATGGGGAAAGAAGAAAAACGACTGACCGGCGTATGCCCGATCCTGCCCACGCCCTTTCAGGAAAACGGGGAGATCGACGTAGCCAGCCTCAAGCGGGAGGTTGAATTTCTGATAGAGTCGGGCGTTTCCGGCATTGCGCTGTTCGGAAATGCCAGCGAGGCCTTTGCGCTGAAAAAAAGCGAAAAGGAGCTCATTGCCAAAACAGTAGTGGAAGTCTGCCGGGGCCGGGTGCGCCTGGTGTTCGGCTCCGGAAGCACCGGAACGGAGCTTGCCATTGAAAACAGCCTCTGGGCGGCGGAAAACGGCGCGGATATTCTGATGATCATGCCGCCGTATATGATCAAGCCGGATGCCCAGCGTACCTATGAGTACTTTGCGGCCATTGCCTCCGCCGTGGACAAGCCAATTATGATCCAGGATGCCCCCGGCGCCTGCGGCGTTACCATGAGCGTGGATACCATTGTCCGGCTGGTGGAGAATTTCGAAAATATCTGCTATGTGAAGGCAGAGGCCCCTCCCACCTTCCAGAAGGCGAAGAAGATCATCGATGCCCTGGGCGACAAGGTCAGCGTATTCGGCGGCCTGAACGCGACCTTCTTCTATGAGGAGCTGTGCTGCGGCGTATGCGGCACCATGCCGGCGGGAGAGTTCCCGGAGGTGCTGGTCCGGGTATATGACCGCTTTGTTTCCGGCGACCGAAAAGGGGCCAGAGAGGAATTCTACAAATACCTTCCCTTCATCCGGCTGGGCTCCATCCCGGGCGGAATGGCCATGGCGGTCCATAAGGAGATCCTGAAAAAGGGCGGCATCTTCACCTGCGCATCCGTGCGCAATCCCTACGTTCCGGCGGACGGGCAGCTGATCGGGCTGGTATACGACGCCCTGGACGGCCTGACGCTGGACGCGCTTACCTGGGGAGAACGGCACGCCCATTAAGTGCAGCGTATCGTCCCGCCGCATTTCGGCCGGACCCCTTATTATATACTTCAGGGGCTGTTGCATTTCCGCAACAGCCCCTCAGCGTGTTGAAACAGCCTCGCAGAGTTTGCCGACGGAAGTCGGCAAAAAAGATTCAATCATTTTCTGTCGGGGCGTGTACCTGGCAGAAGATTTGTCAAGGGTATTTTCAGCAAAAAGTATACAAAGTAAAGAACAAGCAGGAAGTCTTACGCCGTTCCTGCTTGTTTTTATAATTCGCCAATGATATACGGCGAGGGCATCTGAAGCAGATTGCTTAAAAGGATTGAATGGATGTGCGCTTTACAGGTGTGCCTCATATTGCTTCCGATATGCAAAAGGGGTCATATGGCAGTGTTTTTTAAATACATTTTGAAAATGAGATTGACTGGAAAAGCAGAGATAGGTGCTGATTTCCGCCAGAGATTTATCGGTATATTTCAGCAACGACCTAGCCTCCCGGATGCGGCAGTCCATTATGTAGGTGCCAATGCTCATGCCAAGCTCCTGCTGGAACTTCTTGGATAAATAGGCTCGGCTCATTCCGGAATAGGCAATGACGTCAGCAGTGCTGATGGGTTCGTTGATATGGGTGGAGACAAACTGCATACATGCGTAAACTTCCTGCAAGACACCGACGGGAAGCTTTTGCTGTGCCACACGCCTTGCAAAGTCCATTGGCATATTGTACTGCAAATTCTTGACGGCTTCTTCCGTTTGCAGTTTTTCGCATTCCTGAATGTAGGTGTCGATGAGCTGATAGGTCTGTTCAATATCCATCCCGCCGGGAATTGCGGCAAATTTTCCAACCATGGTGGTCAAGCCGATAAACAGATTTTTTGCCTGGCGCAAGGGCGTTTCTGCCAGCTTTCCCTCTTTGATGATCGGCGTATTCGCCGCCGTAAGGAGAAACCGCTCCAGCTTCGTCACTTCGCCATTTCGGATTAGAGAGAGCATCTGCTGCTCGAAGTGATAGGTGCCGTGGTTCCGTTGCTCCTCTCTGGCCTGATAAGACTGTTCGGAGTGCTGTTTGCCGATTTGCTGCTGAAAGGCTGTATTTGTAAGACCAAAAGCCTGGGTGATATCCAGCTTCTCACCAGTCAGGCTGTAGTGAAGGAACAATAGAAGATTCAAAAACTGATTGTAGCTATACTGCGGAATTCCACTGAGAAAGGACGCAATCTCTCCATAATGGCTGGGGGAGATTGCGTTTTTACTGATATAAGCTCTGATGCAGTCTTCTGTCACGGGGGTACTGTAAGAAGGCCCGAGAATGAAGCAATGGTCTTTGCCTTTTACAAGTCCGTAATACCCCGTATCGGAGGACGCATAGACCGCAGGGCTGCCCATGGCAAGAAGCTTCGGACGGACAAAGGGATAGGGGTCACCCTCCTCATGAAAGCCGGATGCACAGACAAATCCGGTTTCATCATACATGGCTATGGGTAAATAATGTGCGGCATAGAACATTTCGCAGAAGATAGTAAAATCTTTCAAAAAAATCCCCTCCTGTGGATGAATTTATATTAATATAGACGATAATGCAATACTTTGCAATAGTTTGACTGTACAATAAAAATGAAAAATAAAGAGAGGTGACAGAAATGCTGAAATTGTATGCGCTTACCTGCTGTAACAGAGAGAACGCAATTGGCCTGTCCAACGAGAAGCCTGTATTCAGTTGGAAACTGAGCAGTGATCTACAAAACACAGAGCAAGTGAACTATTCTATTACAGTTTGCTTTGGTGCAGAGGTGGTTTGGAGCAGTGGGACAGTATTAAGCCAGGAGAACTTGCAGATCAGCTACAAAGGTCCCGACTTGCAGCCTCACAGAACTTATCGCTGGAGCGTTACGGTTATCGACAACCACGGGCAAACTGCTTCGGCAGAAAGCAGCTTCTTCACCGGAAAGCTGTGCGAGCCTTGGCAAGGTAAATGGATCGGCTCCGGGCGAAAGAACGATAAAAGGAATACCCTCCCACCGGAGCTGTTCTCAAAAAGCTTTACGCTGGATCGAATCCCTGAAAGTGCTATGCTGTACATTTCAGCCAAAGGCATCTACGAAGCGTCCTGTAACGGACAAAAAGTGGGCAGTGATTATTTTGCTCCCGGATATACCCACTACCAGACCCAGATCCAGTTTCAGACCTATGATGTGTCCCGGCTTGTGCAATGCGGTGAGAACGGTCTGCGTGTGACCGTAGCAAATGGCTGGTATATGGGACGCATCGGAAATAAAAACAATCTTTACGGCGACCGGCGGGGCGTGATTGCAGAACTACATCTGTTCTTTGCCGATGGGACGAAACAGGTCATTCTGTCTGACGAGACATGGCTCCACACGATAGATACACCCCTCCGGTTTGCGGACTTCTATGATGGCCAAGTCATCGATTACACGAAATCCGATGAACGAGAATGGCGCTGGAATCATGCAGTCATTCTCAATGAGCCTCATCCTGTATTGATTCCTCACCTGGGGGCATTTGTCCGGGAGGATTGCCGGCTGGAACCGGTTCTGATTGGAAAGCCCAATCCGAATACTAGCATTTACGATTTTGAGCAGAACTTCGCTGGTGTGATACGACTGCGAGTAAAGGCGTCGAAAGGAACGGTGATCACCGTCCGTCACAGTGAGATTTTAGCAGAGGACGGCAGCGTATACACCAAAAATCTGCGAACAGCCAAGGCGGAACTGAAGTTCATCTGCGGAACCGATGGATTGCAGGAATTTGATCCTCGCTTTACCTTCATGGGTTTCCGTTATGCGGAAGTTCGTGCAGACCGGCCAATCGAAATTCATTCTATCCGGGGCATCGTACTTACATCGAACTGCGCCACCATAGGTCAATTTGAATGCTCCAATGAACTGCTGAACCGATTGCAGCAAAACATTCAGTGGGGCCAAACATCCAATTTCATTGATATTCCCACTGACTGCCCCCAACGGGATGAACGTATGGGATGGACCGGGGATATTGCAGTATTCACATCTACGGCGGCATTCAATCGGGATATCGGAGCCTTCACAGCCAAGTGGCTGCGGGACTTGCGAACGGAACAGGCTTCTTCAGGCGCGATCCCCGTGGTGATTCCCTTCACCGGGATGTATGCCCCAACCAAAAAGACAATTCCCTTTGCCGGCTGGGGTGATGCCGCGACGATGGTTCCTTGGGCGGTGTACCTTGCCTACGGCGATAAAACCCAGCTTGCAGAGCAGTACGATAGCATGAAGTGGTATGTAGAAGCGGAGCGCCGCGCCGCCGCAGCGTTCAGTTTTGGAAAGAGCAAATATCTATGGAACCATAATCCGTTTCAATTCGGCGACTGGTGTGCTCCCGGAGAAGGGTTCTACCAGTGGACACGGAAAGGCAACTATCTGGCCACAAGCTATTTCGCGAATAGTGTGGATATTCTCCGCAAGGCCGCTATCGCGCTTGGGAAGCAGGATGATGCGAACGAATACGCAGCCCTCCACCAAAACATTTGCGATGCATTCACCGCAGTTTATTGGAAAGGCAACCGACTGACCAAAGATTTCCAGAGCAACTATGCCTGTGCCTTGTACTTTGGCCTGCTGCCGGAATCGGAGCGTCCTGCCGCCGCAGAGCGGCTTGCCGAGCTTGTTGCAGAGAATGGCTACTGCGTGATGACCGGTTTTTTGGGTACACCCTATACCGCATTTGCTCTGGCGGACAATGGGCAAATCGACACCGCCTACCAGCTCCTGCAGAATACCAAATGTCCCGGCTGGCTATATACGGTCAAAGCCGGAGCCACCACCATTTGGGAGCGGTGGGATGCACTGGACGAAAACGGAAACATGAATACGGTCAAGGGAATCTCGGATATGGTCAGCTTCAATCACTATGCCTATGGTGCTGTGGGAGATTTCTTCTACCGGCGAATCCTCGGAGTTGAACCTATCGAGCCGGGATACCGCCGCTTCAGAATTCAGCCTGTTCCCGGCGGTGGTCTGACCCGTGCCAACGGCAGTCTGGAAACCCGCTATGGCAAAATTAAATGCGGATGGCACATCGAGGACAATACGTTTATTCTGGAGGTTACCGTCCCCTGTAATACAACTTGTGTTGTGATTCTGCCGGATGGTTCCAAACACGAAACCGGAAGTGGGCAATATTGTTGGACGCTGAAGAATGATGAGGTGATCAAATGACAATTGACTTCTGTAATGATTGGCGTTTCTGCAAGGAAGGCGGAACCCCCATCTCCGTAAATCTCCCCCATGATGCTATGATTGTAGAGTCCCGGGACGGCGGCTGTCGGAATGGTGTCAATTCCGGATATTTTCCCGGCGGCAAATATATCTATGAGAAGAAATTTGGCTTGGATACGGCCATGATCGGCAAGTCAATAGAGCTGCATTTTGAGGGTGTCTACCAGAACTGTACTGTTTCGGTGAACGACGAGATTGTTGGTAGCCACAAGTACGGATACACGGCCTTTGATGTGGACATTTCTGATGCGGTTCAAGCTGGCAGCAATACAGTTACCGTCCATGTGGACAATTCCCTGGAACCCAACTGCCGTTGGTATTCAGGCAGTGGAATCTACCGCCCGGTGCAGCTACTGGTTCGGGATCGGGTACATATCGAAACGGTACGTATTGAGACTGTATCCATCGGCCCTGCACAGATCAAAGTGGATGTGGCAACTACCGCAAAAACCCCTGTGACAGTAGAAATCTACGATGGCGATGTGCTGATCGCAACAGGAAACCCCGGTGCGATTTCTGTTCCCGATGCAAAACTGTGGAGTGCGGAGGAGCCGAATCTCTACACCTGCGCAGTGAAGACCAAAAAGGATGAACGACGGCTGAACTTCGGCATCCGCAAACTGGAATGGAGTGCAAAGACCGGCCTGCTGGTCAACGGACAGCGTGTCCTGCTCCGGGGCGGCTGTATCCACCATGACCACGGCGTATTGGGCGCTTGTGAATACTACGATGCAGAAGAACGCCGCATCCGCATTTTGAAAGAAAACGGTTTCAATGCTGTCCGCATTGCCCATAACCCTGCATCTCAGATTACATTGGATATCTGCGACAAGCTGGGTATGTATGTGATGAACGAGACCTTCGACGGCTGGTATATCCCTAAGACCTACCACGACTACGCTCGTTGGTTTGACGCGGAATGGAAGAAGGATCTGACCGCCATGGTGGAATCTTCCCGGAACCACCCCAGCGTCATCCTGTACTCCACAGGCAATGAGGTGTCCGAAACCGCAACGCAAAAGGGTGCTGAGGTCTGTAAGATGCTGACAGACTTTGTGCATAGTCTGGACAATACCCGGCCTGTTACCGCAGGTGTCAACGTTCTGCTGAATGTCTATGCCAACATGGGCATGGGCGTCTACAAGGACAAGGGCGATTATAAGCACGAACCCCTGCCGAGAAAGGGTGGCTACAAGGAGAAGAAAACAGGCTCTGCATTCTTCAATGCCATGGCCCAGAAGCTGGGCGGCCTGATGTTCTTCATGAGCCAGGGAAGAAAAGGCGACAAGGCTTGTCTGGGTGCAGCAAATGGGTTGGACATTTTGGGACTCAATTACGCTTCCTCCCGGTATGACGTGGATGCCGCAAAATACCCCGACAGAATGATGGTGGGCTCGGAAACCATGGTCGCTGATCTTCCCTACAACTGGGAACGGGTGAAAAAGTATCCACAGCTGATCGGCGATTTCGTGTGGTCTGCCTGGGATTACCTGGGCGAAGCTTGTATTGGTGACTGGACATACCATTCTTACAAGGGTCTGCCTCTGCTGGCAGGTCAGGGCATGATCGATGTTACCGGCAAGCCCCTGGCATCTATGTACTTCATGCAGATCGTTTGGGGACTGCGAAAGAAACCCTTCATCGGTGTGCGACCTGTGAACCATGCCAAGGAAGCCCCCAGCACCGGCGCATGGCAGTTTACCAACGCCATCGACAGCTGGAGTTGGCAGGGCTTTGAAGGAACGAAAGCTACTGTTGAAGTATTTGCGGATGCTTCGGCCGTGCGTCTTTCCCTGAATGGCAATGAGATCGCCACAAAGCCTGTCAAGAAGTACAAGGCACTTTTTAAGGTGGCTTACAAGTCAGGAACGCTGGTGGCTGAAGCACTGGACAAGCAGGGCAAGGTGATTTCCAGTCACAGCCTGACCACCGCAGGTACAGAAACTGTGCTGACAGTAAAGCCTGACAAGAATGTGCTGCGTGCCAACAATCAGGATCTTTGCTATCTGCCCATTGAATTCACGGACAAGGCGGGCAATCTGAAGCCTTATGTGGAACAGCGTGTTGAGATTGATGTCAGCGGAGCAGCTGCATTGGCTGGCTTCGGAAGCGCTCTGTGCAAGACCGACGAGGTGTTTGATAAGAACGATCACAATTCCTACCGTGGCAGAGCGCTGGCTGTGCTTCGGGCAGGAAATACCCCAGGCAAAGCGATTATTACCGTAAATTCCACAGGCATGGAGCCTGTTACAGTAGAAGTGGAGGTAAAATAAAATGAAAAAGCTGCTGAGCCGTGGACTCTTTGAAAAGGATTTCATGAACAGTAAGGCGACCACGAACTCTGTGTCCACCAGGGAATGGGTGCTGGGCCATCTGATTGGGCCTCTGGGCCTGGTCTTCGTGGTCAATACCATCGCCGCACTGGTGGAAAAGTTCTTCACCCAGCAGACCGGCGCCATGTACGGCGCACAGAACGTGGCCATGATCCAGCAGATGGGCGGTGTCTATGAGATCGTCATGACCGCCGCTAAGGTGCTGGCGGTGGGCATGGGCCTGCTGAACGGCTGGCTGATCCAGCATACCGAATCCAGGCAGGGCCGGATGCGTCCCTGGCATCTGATTTTCGGCTTTGTTTCCATCATCATCGGATGCCTGATCTTCCTGTTCCCCGGAAATACCCTGGGGGAAGCCTATTGGTACTATTTCTTTTTCCTGCTGATCTGTTATCACACGGTGGGTTCCTGCTATTTCTATCTTTTCCGGGATACCATCTGCTCCCTGACCACCCGGGATCCCAAGGAAAAGACCCACATCCAGTTCATCCGCAAAATGTCCTGGACGCTCCTTTCCGGCATTGTCATCGGCATGGTGTTCAACATGGTGGTGCTTCCTCTGTGGTTGGAAAAAGACATTATGGGTTATGCCATTCTGATGGTTACCATGTCGCTCATTGCCATTCCTCTGCTTCTTCTGGAGTACTTCTACACCCGGGAACGAATTACCGAGGATGTGACCCTGGAACACGAGCGGGATGAGACCAGGATCCCTCTGAAGGACCAGATGCGCGCCCTGCTTGGCAATAAATATTTTGTGATCCTGATCGTGATTGCCACGGTCAGCGGCATCGTGGATAACTTCAAGGGTGGCAATGTGCAGTATTTCTACATCAAATTCATGCTGGGCGGTGCGGAGAATCCCCTGATGTATACCATCTATCAGGTGGTTACCGGTGTTCCTCTTGGTATCGGCGCGTTCGCAATCTATCCTCTGGCGAAAAAGGTGGGCATTAAGAATCTGACAGTTGGCGGTTATGCTCTGGTGTTGATCGGCAGTATCATGGGTTGGATGTTCCCGGATCAGATGATCCCTGCCATGGTGGGCGGTTTCCTGAGAAACGTTGGCTGGCTGCCCAATGCCTATATCTTCGCAACCCTGCTGTGCTTTGCCTATGACAGCGTGGAATACAAGTCCCATATGCGTCTGGAGGGTATGATGGGTGTCGCCGTCATCACGGCGCTGCAGGCGCTGATCTACGCGCCCTTTGCGGGTGGCTTTGAATCCACAATTCTGCGACTGGGCTTTGTGGATGTGGAAGGTGTCATTCCCAGCGTGGAAGTGACCAACTTTATGACCCTGTCTTTCTATCTGTTCGATGCCATTCTTGCCGCAGTTGTGGTTATTCTGCTGCCCTTCGTGGATGTGGAGAAGAAGCTGCCTGAGATCAACGCGGAGCTGCTTCGCCGTAAGAAGGAGGCGGTTCTTGCCCGGGGTGAAGAATGGATCGATCCTGAGGAGCAGGAGCGGCTGGATATACAGCGTGCCGAGGCAGAGAGGGAGGCCAACCGTATTGCTGATCTGAAAGCACACTGTGAGAAAAAGGGCCTCGACTTTGACGCGGAGAACGCAAAGTATCTTGCGAAGCAGGAGGCCAAACGCATAAAAGCAGAGCGGAAAACGAGAAAGTGACACAATCGGAGGCAAAATTATGAAAAAATACCAGACCTTTGGCGCATACACACCGCAAGAATCCCAGCGGGAGCGGGATCATAAAGCCCTTGCCCGCCGGGTTGCGGCGGAAGGTATCGTTCTGCTGAAAAATGACGGCGTACTGCCATTGACCACAAAGAGCATTGCACTCTACGGTCCCGGCAGCCGCATGACGGTCAAGGGCGGCTCCGGCAGCGGCGATGTGCAGGAACGGCACAGCGTTACCATCGAAGAAGGTCTGAAAAATGCCGGAATTGCATTTCCTACCACCCTCTGGATGGACCGCTTCAAAGAGAAGTATGATGCCGATGTGGCTGCATGGCGGCAGGACGTGGAGGCGAAGATCAAGGGCTTTACCCCCATTCAGACCATGCAGATGTTCAATGTGATCCATGAAAGTCCTATGCCATATCCTGCATGTACCCCCATCCTGGAGGACGAGCTGACGAATGAGACGGACACTGCCATCTATGTTCTCTCCCGGCAGGCAGGTGAGGGAAAAGACCGCAGGGTAGAAAAGGGCGACTATCTGCTGTCTGACATCGAAGTGGACAGTCTGAAGCTGTTGTCCGCCCACTATTCCAAACTGATTCTCGTGCTTAACTGCGGCAGCGTTATTGATCTGTCCATATTGGACGCAACTCGTATTGATGCGGTTCTGTTTTATGGACAGGGCGGTATGGAAGGCGGTAACGCTCTGGCAGAGCTTCTGACTGGTAAGGCGACGCCCTGTGGGAAGCTGACGGATACCTGGGCGATGCGGTATGAGGATTATCCCTGCGCCGACACCTTCAGCCATCGCAACGGTGATCTGGAAAATGAGGAATACAGCGAGGGCATCTATGTAGGCTACCGCTGGTTTGATGAAAAGGAAATCACGCCCCGGTATCCCTTTGGCTTTGGCCTGAGCTACACGACCTTTGACTGCGAAGTCCAGACTGTGACAGATACCGCTGTAACGGTCACGGTAAAGAATGCCGGCAGCTACAGCGGCAAAGAGGTTTTGCAGCTTTACATCACCAAGCCGGACAGCTCGATCGATCATGAGAAGAAGAGCCTTGCAGCATTTGCGAAAACAAAGCTGCTCCAGCCTGGAGAAAGCCAGACCATAACACTCTGCTTTGATCTGAAGGATATTGCGGCCTTTGATGAAGCACGGTCTGCTTTCATTTTGGAACAGGGCGGGTACGGACTGATCCTGAACGGCACTTCCTGCGGAACGGTCAATGTGGATGAAGAGATCCTTATCGAGCAGGTCAAACCCATCGGCAGCAGAGCGCATACACAGTACAAAGAAAACTTTTCTCCCAAGGTTGCCGCATTGCTGCAGCGACTGAGTGACAAGGACAAAATCAGCCTGGTCACAGGCGGTGGCTACTCCATCCGCTGCTACAACAATGTGATGGGCGCGGCGGGAAGAACCTGCACAAAGCTTCTGAAAAAGGGTGTGCCCAACATCGTCCTGTCGGATGGCCCTGCCGGTCTGAATGTAAACCAGTCTGTGGTGATCATGAAGGATGGAACCCCTCGGTATCCCGATGGCCTGCCCGCTGACTGGAAATGGGGCTGGCTGAGGCACTTTGAGCGGTTTGTCAAAGCAAAACCCGGCAAGGGCCGACCGGTATACCGCTACATGACCGCATGGCCCAGCGAGACAGTGCAGGCTCAGACCTGGGATACAGCCTTACTTGAAGAAGTAGGGCATGCCGTTGGCAGGGAAATGCTGGAGATCGGTGTTTCTGTTTGGCTGGCGCCGGGTCTGAATATCCACAGAAATCCCTTGTGCGGCAGAAACTTTGAGTATTATTCGGAAGATCCGCTGATTTCCGGTAAAATGGCAGCTGCCATCACCCGCGGCGTACAAAGCAGCGGCGGTGTGGGCGTGACCGTCAAGCACTTCTGCTGCAACAATCAGGAGGACAACCGAAACCGGGTTTCCGAGAATGTTTCCCAGCGTGCCCTGCGGGAAATCTACCTCCGGGCATTCCGAATTGCGGTGGTAGAGGGAAAGCCCTGGTGCGTTATGAGCAGCTATAATAGAGTCAATGGTGTATATGTCTGCAACTCCCGTGACTTCTGCACCGGCGTGCTCCGGGAGGAGTGGGGCTTTGACGGCGTTGTCATGAGCGACTGGAACGCAACAGATCAATGCTCCCACGCGGAAGCCATCAACGCAGGCAACGATCTGATCATGCCCGGCAACAAGGCAGTGGAGAAGTCTCTGCAAAAGGCATTGGCAGAAGGAGTATTAGGCCGGGATGCGCTGAATACTTCTGCTGGCCGTATTTTGAAAATGATTTTCGCCAGCGATACCTGTAAAGGAGGTTGAACATGAAAAAGCAAGGATATAATCCGTTTTTACCTTTAACAGAATATATCCCAGATGGCGAACCACATGTCTTTGGCGACCGGGTATACCTGTTCGGTTCCCACGACAAAGAGGGCGGCGATACCTATTGCATGCTGGACTATGTGTTTTGGTCTGCCCCCGTGGATGACTTAAGTAGTTGGAGCTGTAAGGGCGTTTCCTACTCCGCCAAGCAAGATCCGCAGTACGGCGAGAAGCTCAAGCATATGTACGCACCGGATGTGGTACAGGGCAACGACGGAAGGTTTTACCTCTATTACTGCATGTCCGGGGATAAGGGAGCAGGCTGCTATGGTCAGAGAATCAGCATGGCAGTATGCGATACTCCGGATGGGAAGTATGAATACTGTGGCTTCGTCCGCAATCCGGACGGCAGTCCCATGGTAAAGTATGTGACTTTCGACCCGTCAGTTATCAACGATGATGGCGTGATCCGGCTCTACTATGGCACATGGTTCCCGTTCCATGAATATGGTAAACTTCTCGATGGCAATTTTTATAAGACCGAAAGCAATATGTTCGGCAAGTCTGTATCGGAAATCAAGGCATACAAAGATGGCATCATGGGCGCAAACCATGTGGTTCTGGCAGACGATATGCTCACTGTAAAGACAGAACCGTGCCACATTCTGCCCAACCGAGTGAAGGGGACCCCTTTTGAAAAGCACCCATTTTTTGAAGGAAGCTCCATCCGCAAGATTGGGGAGACCTATTATTTCGTTTATTCGTCCAGCTTGGGCCATGAGCTTTGCTATGCCACCAGCCAATACCCTGACCGTGATTTTGTCTATGGCGGAACTATCGTATCAAATGGTGACGTGGGCTATCTGGGCCGCAAAGGAAAGGATAGACTGAACGCCACCGGAACCAATCACGGCAGTATCGAGTGTGTGGGTGGTCAGTGGTATGTGTTCTATCATCGCAATACCCACAAGAGCGGATACTCCCGCCAGGGTTGTGCAGAGCCTATCGAGATTTCGGCTGATGGCAGCATTTCTCAGGTGGAGATCACGACCCAAGGTCTGAACGGAAAGCCGCTGAAAGCGGCTGGTACATTCCCGGCAGCCATCTGCTGTAACCTGACCAACGGAAAGATGCCCCATCAGGGGAACGGCTTTATTAAGAAGGACATCCCATATATCACCTGTATCAATCATGAGCGGATTGTGATTGCTACGAATCATACGACCATCGGATATAAATATTTTGATTTCCGAAATGTCCAAGCAATCACAGTAACCATTCGGGGAACCGGAAAGGGTGTTCTGGAAGTGGCAACGGAACCAGAAGGAAGTGTCTGCGGTAAGATTTCAGTCCAGCCCTCTGAAGACTGGAGAAGTTCGGATATAACAGCTTCCATTCCGGATGGGGTCCATGCTCTGTATTTCCGATTCCGCGGAAGCGGAAAAGTAGAATTTCTGCAATTCTCTTTCTCAAATTAGGAGGAATGTCCAATGCGTGAAACTGTATTCCCCAATGACTTTCTGTGGGGAGCTGCCACAGCCTCTGCTCAAATCGAGGGCGGTTGGGACGAGGACGGCAGAACCCCCAGCATCTGGGATGTTGCCCCCAAGAACAAAATCAAAGACGGGGCAGACTGCCATACCGCCTGTGATCATTATCACCGTTGGCGGGAAGATGTGGCGATCATGAAGGAATTGGGCTTAAAATCCTATCGCTTCTCCATTTCCTGGTCCCGCATTATCCCGGAGGAAGGGAAGGTTAACGAGAAGGGCGTGGCCTTTTACAGCGCACTGATCGATGCGCTTCTGGCGGCGGGTATTGAGCCATTGATTACCCTGTACCACTGGGATTTGCCCGTCTGGATGGATCAAAAAGGCGGGTGGAAAAATCCCGAGATCCGGGATCGGTTTCTGGAGTTTGCCGAAGTCGCTGTGGAAGCGTTTTCCGACCGGGTCAAATACTGGATTACCTTCAATGAGCCCCAGTGCTTTTTGATGAACGGCTATATGCAGGGTATACACGCGCCGTTCCAGAGGGACTACCTTTGTCTCCCGAAAATTACACGGAACTTCATGCTGACCAATGCTGCAGTAGTCAAGCTGATTCGGGAGAAGGCAAAGATGCCTTCCAAAATTGGCCTGGCCTTTGCCGCGGGGGCGTTTATTCCGGCGAATGAACAAGATCCTGCGTCGGTGGAGCTGGCCCGGAAGAAGTCCTTCTACAAGGGCATGGGAACGATGAACAACCGCTGGTGGATGGATCCAATTTTGCTTGGAAAGCCGGTTCGTGCCTATGGAATCTATCACTCTCGCAAGAAAGATATGAAAGACATTCAGGTAAGACCTGATTTTATCGGCATCAACAACTACTTTGCATTCAATTATTCCGATTGGGGCGGGGATAAAAATGTGGATACCTCCATGCTTCCAAAGAGTTCTCTGGGCTGGGTCATTGACGGCAGAAGCATATACTGGACGGTTCGCTTCCTGTACGAGCGCTACAAGCTGCCCATTCTGATTACGGAAAACGGTATGTCCAATTTGGATACTGTGAATGCCCGAGGTGAAGTCGTGGACGATATTCGCATTGACTACATGGATGAATATTTGCACAATCTGAAGCGGGCCATCGCTGAGGGAATCCCGGTGCTGGGATACCTGCATTGGTCATTGATGGACAATTTCGAGTGGGCGGAAGGATATGCCCCACGGTTTGGCCTGATCCATGTGGATTACACGACCGAAAAGCGAACCATCAAGAAGTCCGGTTTCCACTACCGCAGAATCATCGAAACCAACGGAGCGGAGATTTAGGAGATTATTTATAAGGCACTTGCGTTCTTCCTTGAACCCATCACCGTTCTCTTCCATTACCCTTTTCCTTATTTCCTCGCTGCATTCGCTCCTGCTCGGCAATTATGCGCCGAACGATTTGCTTCTCCTCCCGCTCATGCAGCAGCCGTTCGGTATTATATTGGGCATCCAGGACGTCATTCATGGTCGGCTCCTTACCACGGATTTCTGTATACCGCCGCTGCACCTCCCGCTCGTGTTCCGGGCGAATCGACTGCCGCACATTATAAAGCTCTATAGGGTCAACATCTGCTGACTGTGCTTTGAGATTTCTGTATTCCACGATTGCCTTGTCCAATTCGTCTGAATACTTTTTCTCCTGCACAGTCAGCTTTTTTAGGCTGCTTTCCATGGCAGATATTTCCTTGTGAAAGACTGCCGGGGCAGAGGTGTCCTCACAGGAGAACCGTTCCAGGAGTCGGGCCTTTTCAGAACGCAGCTCCTCCAAGTCTTCTGTCAGCTCTGCAATTTGTGCGGCCAGCTCCCGGCTGCGGAGCACTCGGATTACAGGGAGTTCTTTTTTCTCCTTTACAAGAGCAGTACGCTTCCTGCTCTTTTCCTTGATTTGCTGCACCAGATTCATATAGCGCTCCATTTCCGGCTTCCATATGCCCAGGGATTTACGGATGTCGTATTGATTGCCCCGGATATCGCGGAGCTGGAGGCAGCAGAGCATGACCTGACTGCGCAGCTTTTCCAGAGCCTCGGCAATGG
>ERZ772889.109-NODE-109-length-94786-cov-20.355005_pt1 | contig 94786 bp, 93 predicted proteins | sample MGYA00512127_ERZ772889 | MGnify/ENA primary metagenome ERZ772889 (study PRJEB29015, sample SAMEA2737689) | human gut metagenome | biome: human gut; feature: human-associated habitat; material: faeces | place: China | collected 2012 ...
AACGCCCCTCCTCAGTCAGGGCTGCGCCCTGCCAGCTCCCCCGAAGGGGAAGCTTTTTTACTTCCCATACCGCCCTGCCAGCACCGCCAGCGCGACCTGGGCCGCCAGGATCGCCGGGATGCCCAGGGTAAATTTTTTGTGGCGGGTCTTGTGGCGGACGGTGTACATTCCAAGCAGGGCTCCGATGCTGCCGCCCAGGGCGGCAGCGCCCATAAGGGTGGCCTCCGGAATGCGCCAGAGGTTTTTTCTGGCTTTGTATTTGTCCAGAAGCATAAGCAGGAAGGCAAGGGCATTGATTATCAATAGGTACAGGACAAGGATTTCTTTCATGGGCAGACCTTTCTGGAGGGGATTTTGGTGAAAAAGCGGATTTTGATTGCAATGCTGGCGGCGCTTTTCCTGGCGGGCTGCGGGAAGACGGAGACCATGGAGACAGTGGCGGACGAAATGGATGTGCCGGTTCTGGCCCAGCCCAGGAAGATCTCCGTGGAGCTGCCCGGCCAGGCAGAGGCGGCCCTGGAAACGGACGCGGGGCAGCTGTATGTGACGGACGACTACGAAATCGCCCTGGAGACCCTGGACGGGGGAGACCTGAATGGGACCTTACAGGCCCTTAGCGGCAGGACCGCCGAAGAGCTGACGGTGCTGGAGACCCGGACGGAGGACGGCATGAAGCGCTATGAGTTCGTCTGGGCCTGCGCCGGAGAGGAGGGGGACCGCCTGGGCCGGGCCGTGATCCTGGACGACGGGAATTATCACTATTGCCTGTCCGTTCTGCGGCCCGCCGACCCGGAAAGGACCTCTCAGGTGGTATGGAGCCAGGTATTTCAGTCCTTTTCTTTGGGGTAACGTCTGAGCGTCAGCTCTTGCCGATTTATTCAGAGCTACTCCCAATTGTGGAGGGTATACATTCCTTATATTGTTCCAGAACCTCCCGGCACACTTCCAGGCAGGCCTTCCGGATGCGGGCCGGGTGGAGGATCTGGGCCTTGCTGCCGAAGCCGATGACCCAGCTGTAAAACTGGGGGGATTCCGCCACATCCACGGTGAAGACAAAGTGGTCCTCCCCGTCGGGGAACAGCATGGTGCCGCTGCCGAACCGGTCCATGACCACATTGACCAGGCTCTTGTGGAACCGCATTTTCACGGAGACGGTCTCCCCGTCGAACATATGGAAGCGCTTCTGGGCGTAGTCGTTCAGGGCCTGGCCGGTGAGCTCCGGGCAGGGGGTGCGCTCCCGGGGCAGCAGGGCGATGCTGTTCATCCGGTCCACCCGGTAGGCGGTGACGCCGTGGCGGGGGGAGAGGGCCAGAAGGTAGCAGTTCTCATTGTCCTGGTAGAGGCCGTAGGGGCTGGCGGTATAGTCCCTGTCCCGGTACTTTGGTTTTCCGTCCAGCCCCCAGTCGAAGTAGCGGAAGGAGATCTGCCGGTTCTGGAAAATGGCCTCCTGGATGGTGTCCACGTCATAATAGATGGACTGGTTCATGTTCTTGATCCGCCCGGCCACCACCACATTCCGGCGGACCTGCTCGGCCTCCTCCTGGCTGCACAGACGGCAGAGCTTATCGATGAGCTCCAGGGACTTCTCCTCGGTGAGGAACCGGCTGGACTGCACCGCGCCGATGAGCAGCTTCAATTCCGGCAGCTGGAACTGGCGCTGGCCGATATAGTAGCCGCCGTTTTTGCCCCGGTAGATGAGAATGTCAATGCCGAAGTCCTGCAATGCGGCAATGTCCGAATAGATGGTTTTCCGGTCACAGAGGATTCCGTGGCCCTCCAGCATTTTCGCAAGCTCCGATGCTCTCACCGGGTGATCCTGGTGGGAGTTTTTTTGCAGGTAGTCCAGGATATACAGAATTTTCAGCTTTTGGTTATCCGATTTTGGCAACTGCACCCCATCCTCTCTTGGTTTTGCATACCATTATAGCACAGCTTTCGGAAAAGAAAAACGTTAATTTGATTTTTTGGCGCAAATATGATACCATAGGCAAAAATCAGTGCGCTGCCCCTGCCCACCCGGTCAGGCGGCAGGCAGAAGGGATATACGATGCTTACACTGGGATGCCACCTTTCCGCCTCCAAGGGCTATGCCGCCATGGTGCGGCAGGCTATGGAGCTAAATGCCAATACCTTTGCCTTCTTTACCAGGAACCCCAGAGGCAGCAGCGCCAAGGCGGAAAACCCCGAGGATGCGGCCAGAGCCCTGGAACTGCTGAAAGCCAACGCCTTCGGCCCCCTGGTTGCCCATGGGGCCTACACCATGAACCTGTGCTCTGCCAAGGAGGAGGCCCGGGCCTTTGCGGCGGAGGTCCTGGCGGACGATCTGCGCCGGATGGCGGCGCTGCCGGGGAACTTCTATAATTTCCATCCCGGCAGCCATGTGGGCCAGGGGGCAGAGACCGGAATTGCCCAGATCGCGGCAGCGCTGCGGAAGGCTCTGGAGCCGGACTACCCCGTGGAGGTCCTGTTGGAGACCATGGCCGGAAAGGGCAGCGAGGTAGGCGGCCGGTTCGAAGAGCTCCGGGCCATCCTGGACGCAGTGGACAGCCCCCGGCTGGGCGTCTGCCTGGACACCTGCCATGTGTACGACGGGGGCTATGATATCGTGAACGACCTGGACGGCGTGCTTGCGGAATTTGACCAAATCATCGGCCTGGACAGGCTAAAGGCCCTGCACCTGAACGATTCCAAGAACCCCTTCGCCAGCCACAAGGACCGGCACGAATGCATCGGCAAGGGCTCCCTGGGGGAGGAGACCTTCCGCAGAATTATTAACCATCCAAAGCTCAAGGGAAAGCCCATGATTCTGGAAACACCCAACGAGCTTCCCGGCTACCGGCAGGAGATTGCCCTGCTGCGGAGTCTGGAAAGCCTATGAAAAGAAAGGAGGGGGAAGGATGCAGGATCTTCAAACGCTCCTGAACCTGGTGCAGCAGTCCCGGGAGACCTATGCAGCGGTCTTTTTGGCCGTTTCCCGCTATCTTGTGCCCGCCCTGGGGGCCTGGCTGCTGCTGCACTGCGCAAGACCCCTGATCTCCTTCCGCAGAGAGCCGGAGATCTGGGCCTGGCTGAAATTTACGGACGGCACCCAGGTGGCGGTGACCCACTGGGAGAACGTCATCGGCAGAGCCAAAAGCAGCGATATTACGGTTGCACTGTCCACGGTATCCAGAAACCACGCCGTCCTCACCCGCTATGACGACGGCAGCTGGACCATTACGGACGCCAGCTCCAAAACCGGCACCTGGGTCAATGGGGAGCGTGTGGACATCCGGGCCATCGGCGAGGGGGACGTGATCTCCATCGGCGGCGTGGATATGGAGCTCCAGCCCATTACCAAGCGGCAGGAGCAGCTCCAGTCCCAGCTGCGCACCGGGGGCTCCAGCGGCTGGAGCGGCCTGTTAGGCCTGCTGATATTGACGCTTTTGCAGGCGGTGATGCTCACGGGCTTCCTGCTGAACGGGCCGGAGGAGGAATTTGGAGCCTATTTTCTGGGCTTCGGCGCCGTGGCGGTGTGCCAGTGGGGGCTGTTCTTTTTCTATCTGGCCATTCGCCGCCGCTCCTTTGAAGTAGAGACCCTGGCCTTCTTCCTGTGCACCCTGGGCGCGGCGGCCATTGCCACGGTGAAGCCCGGGGAGCTGGGCAAGCAGTCCGCTGCCATGGTTCTGGGCGTTTTGATGTTTCTGCTCATCGGCTGGTCCCTCCGGGACCTGGAGCGGGCCAAGCGCTTCCGGTATCTGGCGGTGCTGGCCGGTGTGGGCTTTCTGGTGGTGACGCTGCTCTTCGGCAAGGAATACTACGGCGCGAAGAACTGGCTGGTCATCGGCAATCTGTCCCTGCAGCCCTCGGAGCTCAGCAAGGTCTGCTTTGTGTACGCCGGCGCTTCCACCATGGACCGGATCATGAACAAGCGGAATCTGATCCTCTTCATTGCCTATTCCGTGGTCATCTGCGGCCTGCTGGCCCTGATGAACGACTTCGGCACGGCGCTGATCTTCTTCTGCGCCTTTCTCATCATCGCCTATCTGCGTTCCGGCAGCATGGGCACCATCGCTCTGGCCTGCACGGCCCTGGGCTTTGCGGGAGTGCTGGCCCTGCGCATTGCACCCCACGCCCTGAGCCGGTTCGCCACCTGGCGGCATATCTGGGACGACCCCTTTAATTCCGGCTACCAGCAGACCCAGGCCATTATGTGCATCGCCTCCGGGGGCCTCTTCGGCCTGGGACCGGGCAACGGATACCTGCAAAAGGTCTTTGCGGCGGATTCGGACATCGTCTTTGCAACCGTTTCCGAGGAATGGGGATTGCTGGTGGCGGTGCAGATGGTTCTGGCCATCTCTGCCCTGGGGCTGTTCGCCATCCGGACCTCCCGGGTGTCCCGCAGCAGCTTTTACTGCATCGGCGGCTGCACTGCGGCGGGGATCTTGCTGATCCAGGCGTCTCTGAACTGCCTGGGCACGGTGGATTTTCTGCCCTTCACGGGGGTTACCTTCCCGTTCCTCTCCAACGGCGGCACCAGCATGATCGGGGCCTGGGGCCTGCTGGCCTTCGTCAAGGCGGCGGATACCCGGCAGAATGCCAGCTTTGCCGTGCGCTTTCACAAATAGGAGTTTACTATGAACAGAGTTACCAAGAGAACCTGGATGATGGCCGTCTTTGTGGTGCTGCTTCTGGGCGGAATGTTGTTTTTCGTGGGGGAATATGCCTTCCAGGCAGACAAATGGGCGGTCTCCACCGGTTCGCCCCATGTCTATAACAACAGCAACCTGGGCAACGGCACCGTGGTGGACCGGGACGGGAACGTCCTGCTGGATATCTCCGACGGGCGGCACTATTCCGACAACGCCGAGACCCGGGCCTCCACCATGCACTGGCTGGGGGACCGGAAGGGCAGCATCCAGGCCAAGGCCGTCGCCAACTACGCGGCATTGCTGGCAGGCTACGACAAGGTCAACGGCCTTTACGATTATGCCGGGAGTACGGGCGTTGAGAAGCTGACCCTTTCCGCCTCCGTGCAGAATACGGCCCTTCGGGCGCTGAACGGGCGGAAGGGGACCGTGGGCGTCTACAATTACAAAACCGGGGAGCTGCTCTGCGCAGTGACCTCGCCCACCTACGACCCGGACAATGTGCCGGACATCGCCGGGGATACCACCGGGGCCTACGAGGGCGTGTACCTCAACCGCTTTCTGCAATCGGGCTATGTTCCCGGCTCCATCTTCAAGATCGTCACCACCGCCGCGGCTCTGGAATGTGTGCCGGATATCGAGAGCAGGACCTTCTACTGCGACGGCGCTTATGAGTACGGCACCGAGGCCGTCACCTGCGAGACGGCCCACGGCACCCTGGACCTGAAGGGCGCTCTGGCCCACTCCTGCAACTGCTCCTTTGCCCAGATCGCCAAGCTGGTGGGCAGGAAGAATATGGAGAAGTACGTTGCCAAGTACGGCATTACGGATGCCCTGTCCTTTGATGGCGTGACCAGCGCCAAGGGCAATTATGACATTGCCGATACCGGCGGCGCGTCCTTCGCCTGGAGCTGCATCGGCCAGCACTCCGACCTCATCAACCCCGCCCGGTTCATGACCTTCCTGGGCGCCGTCGCCGCAGGCGGGAAGGGCGTGGAGCCCTATCTGGTGGCCTCCGTGGAGCGGGGGGGCGAGGCAGTGTATACCGCCTCGGCCCAGAGCACCGGACGGATCATGGGGGAGGAGACGGCGAAGAAGCTGCAGCAGTACCTCCGCAACAATGTGCAGACCATCTATGGCGACGGCAATTTCCCGGGCCTTTCCGTCTGCGCCAAGTCCGGCACCAGCCAGCTGGGCGGCGGGCAGAAGTCCAACGCCATGTTTGCAGGCTTTGTGATGGACGAAAGCTACCCCCTGGCCTTTATCGTGGTGGTGGAAAACGGCGGCTACGGCAGCGCCACCTGCGTGCCGGTCCTGTCCCAGGTCCTCCAGGCCTGCAAGACAGAGCTGGACAGCCGCCCTTGACCTTCCCCTCCGGGGAAGGGGGACCGCCGCCACGGGCGGTGGCGGTGCGTCGCGCAGCGAATCTAATTTCCTATAGCTGCCGGTGGCAGCTATACCATAATTTCATGGAAGAGGGGCGTTGCGCAAGTGAGCGGCTGGTAAGTCTCGCGTCCTTTTCTTGCCGCTCTCGCCCAGAACGCCCCTCCTCAGTCAGGGCTTCGCCCTGCCAGCTCCCCTTGCAGGGGAGCTTTTTTTGCCCCGAAAGGGGAGCTTTTTCTTTTCCCGGCAGACAGCTGTCCGAATGAGAGAGACAAATGGGCCTTGGTATTTTTGCACAAAAAATTAAGGAATTGTGAAGTGTTATATGTAGTGTTTACCTTGTTGACAAATGTCCTTGAGCGAGATACAATATGGGCACATCAAACGAGGAGGTCACCGAAATGGAAATGGCAAATGCACAGTTTCACAGCGCCTGTCCGGCGGCCTGCGCGTTGGAGGTTCCTCAGCTTCTTCTGGCCGGTTTGCGGGTAGACATTCTGCGCCTGCTGCCCATTATGATCCAGAACTGAAAGCGGCCGGGGATTCATCTTTCGTATGAAGAAGCGGCTGCGCAGCGCAGCCGCTTTTTTGTAGTTTTGTAAGTAAAGGAGAAAAGAAACATGAAAAAGGTACTTGCTTTGACCATGGCTCTGGCCCTGGTCGCCGCTTCCTTCGCAGGCTGCGGCAACAGCTCTTCCGGCACCTCCACCACCGCCGCCGCTGCCGAAGGCACCGGCACCGTAAAGATCGGCATGTCCGGCCCCCTGACCGGCGGTGCCTCCGCCTATGGCCTGGCCGTGAAGGCCGGCATGGAGGTCGCCGTTGAGGAGATCAACGCCAAGGGCGGCCTGCAGATCGAGTTCAACGCACAGGATGACGAGGCCGACGGCGAGAAGGCCGTTTCCGCCTACAATGTCCTGAAGGACTGGGGCATGCAGGTCATGGCCGGTCAGGTCACCACCGGCTCCGCTCTGGCGGTGGCTCCCGAATCCGCGGCTGACAATATGTTCAACCTGACTCCCTCCGCCTCTGCCGAGGCTCTGGCAAACAGCGGCGACAACATCTTCCAGATGTGCTTCACCGACCCCAACCAGGGCGCTTCCGCAGCCGAGCTGGTCTCCACCAAGTATACCGGCTCCAAGGTCGGCATCATCTACGATTCCTCCGATGACTACTCCACCGGCCTGTACAACGGCTTCAAGGCCAAGGCTGCCGAGCTGGGCGTTGAGATCGTCGCTACCACTTCCTACACCGCCGACAACAAGGCTGACCTGTCCACCCAGGTCACCCAGTGCCAGGATGCAGGCGCCGATCTGGTCTTCCTGCCCATCTACTACACCGAGGCTTCTCAGATCCTGACCTACGCCAACCGCATCAGCTATGCACCCAAGTTCTTCGGCTGCGACGGCATGGACGGCATCCTGACCGTGGAAGGCTTCGACACCTCTCTGGCCGAGGGCCTGGCTCTGATGACCCCCTTCGATGCCAACGCCACCGACGAGGCTACCCAGTCCTTCGTTGCCAAGTTCAAGGACAAGATGGACGGCCTGGTGCCCAACCAGTTCGCCGCTGACGGCTACGACGTCATCTACGCGATCTACAATGCCATGACCGCTGCCGGCATCACCGGCAATGAGTCCGCTTCCCAGATCTGCGATGCGCTGAAGGCACAGTTCGCCACCATGACCGTTGACGGCCTGACCGGCACCGGCATGCACTGGGACGAGAACGGCATGATCTCCAAGTCTCCTGCCGCTGTGGTTGTTGAGAACGGCGTGTACGTTCCCATGGACTGATTATACCTGGGCTGTTAAAAAACAGTGTCATTGCGAACCGGTGACCGATGTCACTACTCCGCGCTAAGAGCCGGCTTCGCCGGTTGCGCTATGTACGTGACTGCGGTCACAGTGGTGTGGCAATCCCCCGGTTAGGGGTGAAAGCCCATATCTTCTACATAAGCAGTTTGAAGATCTGGGGGATTCCCACGCCAGTGTGCGCACTGGCTCGGAATGACATGACTTTTTTAACAGCCCCTTATCGGCAGTCTATGAGAACGGCAAGGCCTTGACGCTGTCATGGGCTGTTGAAACAAAGAGAGGGGATTTCATGAAAATCATTCAGTATCTGATTAACGGCATCAGCATTGGCTCCGTGTATGCCATCATCGCCCTGGGCTACACCATGGTTTATGGCATTGCCAAAATGCTGAACTTCGCCCACGGCGACATCATCATGGTGGGCGCTTACATTTCCTTCTGCGTCACCAATTACTTAGGGCTGCCTGTTGTGGTCTCCATCCTGGCGGCTATGGCGGTATGTACCGTGCTGGGCATGCTCATCGAGGCTCTGGCCTATAAGCCTCTGCGGGGAACTCCCAGCCTGGCGGTGCTGATCACGGCCATCGGCGTCAGCTATTTCCTGCAAAACGCCGCCCAGCTCATCTGGTCCTCCAGCCCCAAGAACTATACCAGCATCGTCACCTTCCAACCCCTGCGGCTGTTTGACGGCCAGCTGGTCATCACCGGCGAGGTCATTGTGACCATCATTGCCTCCGTCATCATCATGGTTGGTCTGACCTGGTTCACCGGCAGCACCCGTACCGGCAAGGCCATGCGGGCCGTTTCCGAGGACCGGGAGGCCGCCGAGCTCATGGGCATCAGCGTGAACAAGACCATCTCCACCACCTTTGCCATCGGCTCCGCCCTGGCGGCCATTGCAGGCGTGCTGCTGTGCTCCACCGTGCCCACCCTGCAGCCCACCACCGGCTCCATGCCCGGCATCCGGGCCTTTACGGCGGCGGTCTTCGGCGGCATCGGCTCCATCCCCGGCGCTATGCTGGGCGGCATTCTGCTGGGTATCATCGAGACCTTCAGCAAGGCCTACCTGAGCCCCCAGTTCAGCGACGCCATTGTGTTCGCCGTGCTGATCGTCATTTTGCTGGTGAAGCCTGCGGGTCTGCTGGGCAAGCAGGTCCAGGAGAAGGTTTGAGGTGTGCCCTATGAAGAAAAAGCTGAATCAAATCAAAAATGCATCCACCTATATCCTGGTGACGGCTGCATTCCTCATTTTGCAGCTTCTGTCCGCCCAGGGCAAGCTGAACAGCACCACCAGGGGCTTCCTGGTTCCGGCCTGTGCCTATATCGTTCTGGCGGTTTCTTTGAACCTGCTGGTGGGTATCTGCGGGGAACTGAGCCTGGGCCATGCGGGCTTCATGGGCATCGGCGCGTTCACAGGCATTATTGTCACGTCTCTGCTGGCCGGGGCGGTGCCCAATGGGGTGCTGCGGCTGGTGATCGGCATGATCGTCGGCGGTGTGCTGGCGGGCCTGGTCGGCTTTGTCATCGGCATTCCCGTGCTGCGGCTCCGGGGCGACTATCTGGCCATTGTGACCCTGGCCTTTGGCGAGATCATGAAGAATCTTTTCGGCAACCTCTACCTGGGCGTGGACGAAACCGGTCTGCACGCCACCCTCAGGACCGAGGGCCTGACCCTGGCCGAGGGCGGAAAGATGATCATCTCCGGTCCCCGGGGCGCTACGGGCATTGCCAAGCTCTCTACCTTTGCAATCGGCTTCGTGCTGATCCTCTTCACCCTGTTCGTGGTGCAGAACCTGATCAACTCCAAGGAAGGCCGGGCCATCAAGGCCGTCCGGGATAACCGGATCGCTGCGGAGTCCGTGGGCATCAATGTCACCGCCTTCCGCATGAAGGCCTTTGTGGTCTCTGCGTTCCTGGCCGGTATGGCCGGTGCCCTGTACGCCATGAACTACGGCTCCATCACCGCCTCCAAGTTCAACTTCAATACCTCTATCAATATCCTGGTGTTTGTGGTCCTGGGCGGCATGGGCAATATCCTGGGCTCCATCATCTCCGCCACCGTGCTCTATATCCTGCCGGAGGCCATGCGCGGCCTGCAGGATTACCGGATGATCATCTATGCCATCGTTTTGATTCTTGTCATGCTCTTCACCTGGTCCCCCAAGGTCAAGGATGGGGTGTCCGTTGCAGTGGACAAGGTTTCCGGCCTGTTCCGGAAAGAGAAGAAGGAGGCAGCTTCCAATGAATGAGTATTCCAAGAAAATTCTGAAGGTGCCCACCGTTACCTTTGTCCGTGAACAGGACCAGGGCAAGCAGCCCGTGCTGGACGTCCGGAACCTGGGCATTGACTTCGGCGGCCTGACCGCCGTGGATAACTTCAATATCACCATCGGCCCAACCGAGATCTCCGGCCTCATCGGCCCCAACGGCGCAGGCAAGACCACCATCTTCAATCTGCTCACCGGCGTCTATCAGCCCACCCGGGGCAGCGTCCTGGTCAATGGCATTGACATCAAGGGCATGCCGGTCCACAAGGTCAATAAGCTGGGCATTGCCCGTACCTTCCAGAATATCCGCCTGTTTACGGATATGTCCGTGCTGGACAATGTGAAGGTGGGAATGCACAACGACATCAAGTGCTCCTTCCCGGAAAGTGTGCTCCATCTGCCCGGCTACTACAAGGCGGAAAAGAAGGCCAACGAGAAGGCCATGGAGCTGCTGGACTTTATGGGCCTGAGGGAGTTTGCCTCTGCCAAGGCGGGCAGCCTGCCCTATGGCGTCCAGCGTCGGCTGGAGATCGTCCGTGCTCTGGCAACCAACCCCTCCGTGATTCTTCTGGACGAGCCCGCCGCCGGTATGAACCCCAGCGAGACCACCGAACTGATGCACCAGATCCGCCGCATTCGGGATACCTTCCATGTGGCCATCTTCCTCATTGAGCACGATATGAACCTGGTCATGAACGTCTGCGAGGCCATTGCAGTGGTGAACTACGGCCGCATCATCGCCAAGGGCACCCCGGAGGAGATCCGGACCAACCCCGCTGTTATCGAGGCCTACTTAGGCAAGGAGGAGGGCGCTGCAAATGCTGAAGGTTGAAAACATCGATGTCTATTACGGGGCCATCCATGCCGTGAAGAACGTGTCCTTTGAGGTAGGGGACGGCGAGATCGTGGCTCTGATCGGCGCCAACGGCGCAGGCAAGAGCACCATTCTGAAAACCGTATCCGGTCTGATGCACCCCCGCACGGGCACCATTACCTTCTGTGACCAGAACATCACCCATACAGAGGCCTATAAACTCCTGCGCACAGGCCTGGCCCATGTGCCGGAAGGCCGTCGGATCTTTTTGCAAATGTCCGTTCAGGAGAACCTGGAAATGGGCGCTTACATCAATAAGACCGTTGACCCCAAGGACCTGGAAATGGTTTTCAACTATTTCCCCCGGCTGAAGGAGCGGCGCAAGCAGGTGGCAGGCACCCTGTCCGGCGGCGAGCAGCAGATGCTGGCCATGTCCCGGGCGCTGATGTCCCATCCCAAGCTGATGATGCTGGATGAGCCCTCCATGGGCCTGGCTCCCATCATCGTGGACCAGGTTTTCGGCATTATCAAGGAGCTCCACAAGTCCGGCACCACCATTCTGCTGGTGGAGCAGAACGCCAGAAAGGCCCTGCAGATCGCCGACCGCGCCTATGTTCTGGAAACCGGCTCCATCACCCTGGAGGGCACCGGCCCAGAGCTGGCCAAGTCCGACGAGGTCCGCAAGGCCTACCTGGGCGGCTGACCGATTCCTTTTATCATCCATAAAGCATACACCCCCTGCATAGACTGTGCGGGGGGTGTTTTTTGCGTGTGTCGAAAAAGACAGCTGCATGGGTGCTGCATGATGGCGCTGGGGGTGGGTATCTTGCTGGGGACCTGGATCAGCTCGGCCTTTCTGTGCATCCTCGCCGGGCTGATGCTGCTCACCGTCGGCTGCTGCGTCCTCCGGGGAAGATAGAGGCATAAGGCCCTTTTCGAGGGCATATATTGGCAGCAGAAATGGGAATCCGCTGTTGGTTGAAGGAGTGAATGCTATGGAGATGCAACTGAAAAAGGAGCCGCTTTCCTATTTGGAGCCGGTGGTCTGTTCCGGCAGGGAGCTGGAGCAGACCCAGCAGATCCGGCTGCCGGAGGGAATGCCGGATGTCGGAAAGGTCCTGGGGGTTTGGGGCCAGAGCGTGCTGCGGAGCAAGGAGTGGCGTTCCGATGGCGTCAGCGTCAGCGGCGGGGTGCTGGTCTGGGTGCTCTATGCGCCGGAGGACGGCTCCCGGCCCAGAGCCCTGGACGGCTGGATCGGCTTCCAGGGCAAATGGGACCTGCCGGAGGGAAGCCCGGACGGGACCGTGCTGGTGCAGCCTGTGATCCGGTCCCTGGATGTCCGGTCCGTATCCCCCAGAAAGCTCTTGGTCCGGGTGGGGCTGGGCGTGGGCTGCATGGCGCTGTGCCCCAGGGAGGCGGAATACAGCCTGCCCCGGGAGCTGCCGGAGGATGTGCGGCTGCGGAAGGAAAACCGTTCCCTGCGGCTGTATGCCGAGGCAGGGGAGAAGAGCTTCGCCCTGGAGGACAGCCTGTCCGGGGAGGAAGGAAAAATCGTCTCCTGCACCGCCCAGTGCCTTTTGACGGACCGGAAGGTGGTGGGGGATAAGCTTGCCTTCCGGGGCAGCGCCGAGGTCCAGGGCCTGTTCCTGACGGAGGAGGGCGCGCCTGTCAGCCGCCATTTTACGCTGCCCTTTTCCCAGCTCATCCAGCTGGAAAAGGCCTACGGTTCCGCCGGAGAGGCGGATCTCTCCCTGTGCGTCACCGATCTGGAAACGGAGAGCGACGGGGAAGGGGACATCCGCCTGAAGCTGGGCATTGCCGCCCAGTATGCCCTCAGCGATGTGACCGATATCGAGCTGCTGACGGATGCCTACAGCCCCCGCAGAGAGGTGAAGCTCAGCTGGGATACGGTGGAGGTCTGTGCAATTCTGGACCGCCGCTGGGAGACGGTCACTGCCGACACGGCATTGCCCGAGGATGCGGACAATGCCCTGGACCTGTTCGGCATGTGGGAAGAGCCGGTCTGGGACCGGACGGAGGAGGGCATCCGCCTGGAGGCCTCCGGCTCCGCCCAGCTGCTCTACCGGCAGGGGGAGGGCCTGAATAGCGCGCTGCTGCACTGGAAGGGGGACCGGGAAATTCCGGCCCGGGAGGATGCGAAATTCGCCGTTACGGCCTTCCAGGGCCTCCAGCCCCAGCCAAACCCTGCCGCCGGGCAGCTGACAGGCGGCTGTACGTTCCTGCTGACGGCCTTTTCCGGCAGCGGAATTCCGGAGGTGTGCGCGCTGGAGCTGGGGGAGCTCCAGCCGAAGCAGGCGGACAGACCGTCGCTGGTCCTGTGCAGAGCAGGGGAGCAGGACCTGTGGACGCTGGCGAAAGCCCACGGCTCCACGGTAGAGGCCATCCGGGCGGCCAACCAATTGGAGGGAGCGCCGGAAAAGGGCAGAATGCTTCTGATCCCGGTGGAATAAAGAGAAGATACGGGCAGCACCGCGCGGTCCGGCAGGCGCAGCCGGATTTTTCCCAGGGGCAAGGCCCAAAAAGCGCCGTCCCGGGGGAGAGCCGGGGCGGCGCTTTGGCAGACTGTCGCTTTTGCCGGGGGGGAATGTCCGCCATCGTCAAGAATAGCGATTTTCGGCGGTGTTTTTCCAGGGAAATCTGTCGAAGGGAAAAGTTTTCCTTACTGGGCGGTGTAGCGGACCTCGGTGGAGGCGTTGGGCGTGCCCGCGAAGAATTGCTTCAGATTGTCTACGGTGGTGGAGGCGATGCTGTCCAGGGCCTCCTGGGTCAGGAAGGCCTGGTGAGAGGTGACGATGACGTTGGGCATGGCAATGAGCCGCACCAGCTTGTCATCCTGGACAATGTGGCCGGAGAAGTCCTCATAGAAGAAGTCGCCCTCCTCCTCGTAGACGTCCAGGCAGGCCGCGCCCACCTTCTTGTCCTTGATGCCGGTGATCAGATCCTCGGTGTTTACCAGCGCGCCCCGGGAGGTATTGATGATGGTGACGCCCTTCTTCATCTGGGCGATGGAGGCGGCATCGATGATGTGCCGGGTCTCCTCCGTCAGGGGGCAGTGCAGGGAGATAATGTCGGACTTGGCAAAGAGCTCGGGCAGGTCCACATAGTGCAGGCCGCTGTTCGCTGCGGGGAACTTGTCGTAGGCCAGAATGTTCATGCCGAAGCCCTTGCAGATATCGGCGAAGACCCGGCCGATCTTGCCGGTGCCGATGATGCCCACGGTCTTGCCGTGGAGGTCAAAGCCCGCCAGACCCTGGAGACTGAAATTGAAGTCCCGGGTGCGGATATAGGCCTTGTGGGTGCGGCGGTTGATGGTCAGCAGCAGGGCCATGGCGTGCTCGGCCACGGCATAGGGGGAGTAGGCAGGCACCCGGTAGACGGGAAGCTTGCCGCTCGCTGCCCGGATATCCACATTGTTGAAGCCGGCGCACCGCAGGGCGATAACCTTCACGCCCATTTCATAGAGTTTCTCCACAACGGCAGAATCCACGGTGTCGTTGACGAAGACGCACACGGCGTCAAAGCCGGATGCCAGAGAGACGGTGTCCGCATTGAGCCGGGTCTCAAAATATTTGATTTCCAGCCCGGCACCGGCGGCGTAGTGGTCAAAGCCGGGAACGTCATAGGGTTTTGTATCAAAAAAAGCAACTTTCATAAGAAGTACCTCCATAAAGTATTTATTTATCGATATAATAATAGTGAAACAAGCGGGAAATGTCAATAGGAAAACAGGTCCGGGGATGATTTTTGAGAAAAGCTCTGAAATAGTCTGCTTCCTGTCGGATAGTTTCATACATTTTGGCGAAAGCCCATTCTTTTCGGTTGCGTTTTTCGGGAAGGCTGCAATCGATGGGAATGACAAAAGGCGGATACGCTTTCGCATATCCGCCTACCCCACTATAAACACTACAGGAACACGCACTCCCGGTAAGTCATATGGACAAAGTTACCGAGAAGGTGTCAGCCTACGGGCCGTCCTACTGCGTCGATCTGCACAATCTGGTTCAGCCAGCCATCCGTCAATTTGCTATATTAACGCTGTGGCTGACTGATTGGGTGTATACTTCCAGGGTATGTTGGCGGAGAGAGTGGGATTCGAACCCACGGCGCGTTGCCGCGTCACTGGTTTTCAAGACCAGCTCCTTAAACCACTCGGACATCTCTCCATAAACATATTGCCTGTTCTACCGAAGAAAGTAAAACAGGCAAATGGCGGAGTGAGAGGGATTTGAACCCTCGCGCGCTTTTTAGACGCCTACTCCCTTAGCAGGGGAGCCCCTTCGGCCTCTTGGGTATCACTCCGAACGAAAAGCTATTCAGCTGACTGCCCGGATATATTAGCATACATGGGAAGAAATGTCAAGAAGAATTTTGCCGAAGCGATGGAAACACCGCCCCGGCAGGAATATCACTTTTTCCGGAACACCAGCAGCTTGCTGCCTACGTAATTGATGATGATGACCAGAACCTGGGTGATGAGCTTCCAGATATTGCCATTTCCATGGAGCAGGTCCACAGAGACAAACAGGATGGCAGTTTCAATCAGGCCGGAGGACAACCGGGTGGCCACGAATTTGCTCAGCTCCGGCAGGACCACCTCTTTGGACCAGTCGTGGCTCTGGAACACAAAGGGTTTGTTGGTCACAAAGGCGAAGGCCACCGCCACCACCCAGGCAATGCAATTGCTTACCGAGGCTGGCAAATGCAGCCAGTTCAGGCAGGGCAGATAGACAAGATAATTGACCACCGTGGTCAGCACGCCGAAGACCAGATAGGTAACAACGTCAAAATGGGCCTTCACGAAGGCCATCAGTTTTTCTTTCATTGCGATTTCTCCCGTAGTTTTTTCTCCTAGTATAGTAGCATGGACCTTTTTTAATTGCAACTGTTATTTTGGCACCGTCAGCCAATTGAATATCAAAAAAACAGATGCTTTCTCAAAATTTCTGAAAACAGTACAAAAATCCACTCCAGACAAATCGCAAGGTCTGGAGGGGGTTGTTATGTTAGGAAGGAATACCGAGATGAATCTATTGCAGATGAACAGGCAAAAAAATGAAAGTGCCTGCGGAATTCCGTTTATTTTCCTGGTTTACTTGACAGGGGGCGGTTCAGAAACCGTGGCGTTTTCTGTAATTTTTTTGTAAAACCATTGACAAAAGCAGACTGCTTGCCCGGTCATTTTCCCGGGGAAGGGCGCTTTTGCACCAAATTTTGCTAAAAAGAAAAAAGGTGTTGACAAATTCCTCCTGCTGTGGTAATATAATCGGGCGTTGAGCGTGAGCTCAATGCTTGAGTGAAGAAATGGGCGAGTGGTGGAATTGGTAGACTCGCTAGATTCAGGTTCTAGTGTTCATTGCGGACGTGCGGGTTCAAGTCCCGCCTCGCCCACCAGCTTTTTCTTTTTCAATTCAATATGGGCGAGTGGTGGAATTGGTAGACTCGCTAGATTCAGGTTCTAGTGTTCACTGCGGACGTGCGGGTTCAAGTCCCGCCTCGCCCACCAAAAGAGGAGTGCTTCGGCATTCCTCTTTTTCTATGGCAGCGCCCCTGCGAGCTGCGGGCGCTGCTGCGGCTATACATTGCCGGAAACGCTCCAGCAGCGGTTTCGCTGGCTGTAAAACAGCTCCATCGGGTATTCCCGCCAGCCTGCCTTGGCAATGCACAGGAAGCGGATGCCCTCCCAGCCGTAGCGGTTTTCCTGCTTTTCCTGGACCACCTGCAGAATGTCCACCCGTTGGGGGCCTGTTTCGGAGCAGAGGCGCAGACGCAGAGGGCGGAGCTTCCCGTCCGCCCCCCACAGGGCGATCACATCCACCGGCCGCAGCAATTGTTCCATGGCACATTCCTCCTTGCGTTTGTTTGATTATAACACAAACGTTCGAATATTGCAACGGAAATTTTTGGATTGCAAGCCCTGCGGTCCTTTGCTATAATAGGGCGAAAGAGATACGGAGGTGCCGCCATGCGTTTTCCCTGCCTGGTGCTGGACCATGATGATACGGTGGTCCAGAGCGAAATGACCGTGAATTTTCCCTATTTTCTGCAAGTCCTGAACGCATTCCGGCCCGGACAGACGACCACCGCAGAGGAGTACGCCCGGGAGTGCAACCAGGTCGGTTTTGCGGATTTCTGCCGCCAGCGCTTTCATTTTACGGAGCAGGAGATCCTGGACGAGTACATGGGCTGGAAGGAATACGTCAAGACCCATATTCCCGATCCGTTCCCGGGCATTGCCAATGTGATCCGGCGGCAGCGGGCGGCAGGGGGGAAGATCTGCGTGGTGTCCCACTCCTGCAATGAGAACATCACCCGGGACTATGCCCTGCATTTTGGCATCCAGCCGGATGATATCTTCGGCTGGGACCTGCCGGAGGACAAGCGCAAGCCCAGCGACTATGCCCTGAAAACCATTCTGGAAAAATACGGCTTCCGCCCGGAGGAGCTGCTGGTGGTGGACGACATGAAGCTGGCCTATACCATGGCGAAAAAGCAGAACGTGCCCATCGCCTTCGCCGCCTGGGGCCGCCGGAACTGCCCGGAGATCTGCAGGGAAATGCGCGCGCTCTGCAACTTCTGCTTCGATACCCCCCGGCAGCTGGAAGAATTTCAGTTTGGAGACTAGGCGCCCCTGAAAGGGGAGCTGTCTCGGCGATAGCCGAGACTGAGGGGTTCTAACAAAAAATAAATGTTTACACCCCTTGACAGAGCTGGTATAATAGTAGCACAGTGAAGCGGGGAGGTGAGCAGTCTGGAAAAGGAAAGCGTGAAGGTCATGGCCCGGAACCGGGAGGCCTACCACGAGTATTTCGTGGAGGAGGAGTTCGAGGCGGGCATTGAGCTGTGCGGTACGGAGGTCAAGTCCATCCGCGCGGGCAACCTGAACCTGAAGGACGCCTGGTGCGGCATCAAAAACGGCGAGATGATCCTCAACCAGATGCACATCTCACCCTATGACCACGGCAACATCTTCAATCGGGACGAGAAGCGCCCCAGAAGACTGCTGATGCACAAGCGGGAGATCATGCGTCTCTACGGCAAGGTCAAGCAGGACGGCTATTCCCTGATCCCCCTGTCCGTCTATTTCAAGGGCAGCCGGGTCAAGGTGAAGGTTGGCCTGTGCAAGGGCAAAAAACTGTACGATAAGCGCGCATCCGCCGCAGAGCGGGATGCCAAGCGGCAGATCGAGCGCGCGATGAAGGAGAGATAACCAATGAATCCTACGTTTAAGATCACCATGGAAAACGGCGGCGTCATCGAGGGTGAGCTGTACCCTGATAAGGCCCCCCAGAGCGTCTATAATTTCATCGATCTGTGCAATCATAACTTCTATGACGGCCTGATCTTCCACCGGGTCATTCCCGGCTTCATGATCCAGGGCGGCTGCCCCGACGGCACCGGCATGGGCGGCCCCGGCTACTGCATCAAGGGAGAGTTCTTCTTCAACGGTGTGAAGAATGAACTGAAGCACAAAAGAGGCGTGCTGAGCATGGCCCGCTCCTCTTCTCCCAATTCCGCAGGCAGCCAGTTCTTCATCATGCATCAGGATGCCAAGCATCTGGACGGCCAGTATGCCGCCTTTGGCAAGGTCACTTCCGGCATGGATGTGGTGGATGCCATCGCCTCCACCAAGACCGGCCCCAACGACCGGCCTGTGGCAGAGCAGAAGATCGCTTCCATCACCGTAGACACCCACGGGGAAACCTATCCGGAGCCCAAGAAGCTGCCTGATCCCTACGGGCGGTTCTGATTTTGCTGTTGCAGCGAAGCGGTTGGCACACCCATGTGGCGATTCCTCGGCAGAGTCTCCGGGGGATTGCCACGACAGTGTGCGCACTGTCTCGCAATGACATACTATTTCCGGGGCCGTACTGGTTTCGACGGGGGTAGTGAGGCTGGAGTAGCGGGCCGTGGCGCCTGGCCACGATAAAACGGGCAATTTTTTAAATTTAACTGACAACAATTCTGTTGCAATGGCTGCCTGATTAGGCGCCCATCCGCCCCGGAAGGTCCACGAGCCGGGCTCGGGTGTGATTTGAGTGGAGACCGTGTGTGCGCTAAGCTTTGCGCGTACCATGAACAATGAAGCTACCAATTCCCGTAGGGTGTTTGTTCCCGCCGGGATGAGGGAATGTAAATAACAAACTGCGCCCGGAGAAACTCTTTCCAAGTTGCTTTCGGACAGGGGTTCAAATCCCCTCGGCTCCACCAAATGAAAAACCCCGCCCAAAAGGCGGGATTTTTCATTTGCTGGAGCCTAAAAGAGGGGATTTGAACCTATTCAATCAAGCTGCCAGTGGCAGCTTGGATGCCCCCGGCTGGACGGGGGCATCACCACAGTGTCCTCGATTCCCCTCGGCTCCACCGCCCCGGACAACAGCGAGCCGATAGGGTGGAGCCTAAAAGAGGGGATTTGAACCTATTCAATCAAGCTGCCGGTGGCAGCTTGGATGCCCCCGTCCAGCCGGGGGCATCACCACAGTGTCCTCGATTCCCCTCGGCTCCACCGCCCCGGATAACGGGAAGCCGATAGGGTAGAGCCAAGGAAATCTGTAAACCGGAATGAATGAGGTGGTAGAGAAATGCTTACATTGTATAAGCCCAGTATTGAAGACTTATGGTTTAGGGCGCAAATGATGGGCAACGAGCAGACAATGGCTTATAATCATGCCTACGGCGGCACCATTCCGTTCCCAAAAGAGCATTGGGCGGATTGGTATGACAGATGGCTGGCAGATCATGATGATAAACGTTTTTACAGGTATGTCAAGGTAGATGATATGTTTGTTGGCGAGGTGGCATATCACTTTGAGGAAGAAAGACAGATAACGCTTGCGAGTGTAATAATGGATGCCCCATATCGCAGAAAAGGCTATGGCAGCAAAGCGCTGATGCTTTTGTGTCAGGCTGCAAAAGAGGCCAACATACATGAGCTATATGATGATATCGCCATAGATAATCCTTCTGCTGCATTGTTTCTCAAATGCGGTTTTTCCGTAATTCTGCAAACCAAGGAATATATATTGTTAAAAAAAGAACTGTAGGCTCTGTAGATTTCGATTTGCCGAGCCTGTTCGCTGCGGAACAGGACAAACGGTTTTCACATCCACCGCTTTATCCACCGACCCTGGCAACAAAAGGCTGATAGGGGGCACCCTAGGAAAGCTTCCGGAAGGGGAACTTATGGAGCTCCCACCACTGATTTAGGCCCAGTTGGAAAAATTCTTCTAAAGCGGCATTGATGAGTTCCAGCTGCCGTTCTGTCACGGTTATCTGGTAAACGGCTTGTTCTTTCTTGGCATGGTATGTTCTCCAATTATTACACATTTTTACACAAACTCTTCTTGACATTTTACACAATAGTGTGTATAATAGTGAATGAAAGGGGGAGAGAGATTGAATCCCAGGGCAAAGACAATCAAAGAACTGGAATCCCTTGGATATGTTTTCCGCCGCCATGGCGCAAACCATGACATCTACCGGAATCCAGAGACGAGAGTTTCTATTTCTGTCAAGCGGCACGATTTCGATGAAAACGATGCCCGCTACATCCTCAAGGAGGCCAAGCAGAACTGGAAGTAATCCGGTTCTGCGGGCACTCCCGCCTCTCTCCCTCTTTCAACCCTCTAAATGGAATTGACTAAAAGGAGTGAAAAATATGGTTTATATCTACACCGCCACCATCCACGAAGAAGATGGAACTTTCTACGCCGCTGTGCCGGATATTCCTGGTTGTATCACCACCGGCCATAGCCTGTCCGATGCCATTGACCAGATCACCGATGCTCTCGCAGCGTGTCTTTGCACCATGGAGGATGAAGATGATCCTATCGCTCCGGCCTCTGACCAGTGCGACATCCCTCATGAGCCTACAGATGTATGCACTCTGGTAAGAGTTGATACAATTGCGTATCGCTCCCTGACAGATACTAGAGCCGTTAGAAAAAATGTCTCTATCCCTGCGTGGATGGCAACCAGAGCAGATAAGCTTGGAATCAACTGCTCCAAGGTGTTGCAGGATGCCCTTCGTCAGCAGCTTGCCTAACAGTCCTTATTTTACCCCCGGGGTTCCCGGGGGCTTTTTCGTTCCTCACCCTCGTCAAATTCGGAAGCGTACTCCTGCGGGGTGATGATTTCCAAACTATCCCTGGGTACCTTCAGCGCATCCGCCATATAGAAATTGAATACTATTATACTGGAAAAAAGAGTGTTCTGGCATATTCCTTGGAGGATTCTGACGAAACCGCAGAGGATTTTGAAGCCAAGGGGAGTTCGTATAAGCTCCCCTCGGCTCCACCGGCCCAGACAACAGCGAGCCGATAGGGTGGGCCAAAAAGCGGGGAATCGAACCCATCAAATCAGCGCACCTGTGGCAAAACGAAAAACATATCCCAATGTCATGCGTTTTTTTACTTTGTTTTCGCAGAATCCTATTTACTTTTCGTTTTTTAAAGTGTAAACTCTAAATGAGCAAATTCACAAAATTGGCTATTTTTCAGATTTGCTCATTTAGAGAACTATAAAAAAGCTTAAGTGTAGAAGCGAATTTGTAAAATAAAAAGCAATACAATGCAGCTTCTTTATGCAACAGACTATGTCATGCGTCCAATAGTGTATGCAACTTATGCAAAAAAAGAAAGAAGGATAGAGTATGGGCCTGGGCGATATTTTTAAAGCAACAAAAAACAAAGCGCTTGAAAACCGTGTGGCCGAGTTGGAAAGCATGTTGTCTCCGGAGCAGACTGAATTGGATTCTTTACGGCAGTCGATTTCCATGGCTAAGGAACAACTTTCTACTTTAAAAAATGATATTGGCGTTCTCGAAAAAGAGAAGGCAACAGTTGACTCTGAAATCAAGACTGCAAAGGAAAAACTGATTGAGACAAACGATGAAGTACTCATGCAGTCCTTTGCACTGTACACGCCACAGTTTCAATTTACTACTTCTGAGAAATACAAGGAAGAACTAGATATAATCCGTAAAAAAGAAAAGGAGATGATTCGAGATGGCTCTGCTGCTACTGGAAATATGAACTGGACTGTGAATGGAAGTTCAACGCAGGGCAAAAAAATGGTTAAAGATATGCAAAAGCTTCTAGTCCGAGCCTTTAATAGTGAATGTGATGACTGTGTTGATCACGTTAGGTTCAATAATATTGATACAATGACAAAACGAATTCGGACATCCTGTGATGCTATCTCGAAGCTTGGTACGGTTATGTCTATTTCAATAAGCTCGACATACCTTAACCTAAAGATAAAAGAGCTTCGTCTTGCATTTGAATACCAGCAAAAGAAGCAGGAAGAAAAAGAGCGCCTTCGTCAGCTTCGGGCTGAGGAACGTGAACGTGTAAAATTAGAAAAAGAAATAGAGGAAACCAGGAAAAAATTGGAGAAGGAAAAGAAACACTACTCCAATGCTCTTGAAAAACTGTCTGCGCAACTGGCTGTAGCCACAGAGCAAGAACTGCCTGCCCTCAAAGAGAAAAAGGCAGAACTGGAGTCTCAGCTTGGCGAGATTGCTCACTCCATTGAGCAAGTTGATTATCGTGCGGCAAATCAAAAGGCGGGATATGTTTATGTAATTTCCAACATCGGAGCTTTTGGCGAAGGAATTTACAAAATCGGCATGACCCGCCGATTGGAGCCTATGGATCGCATTGATGAACTGGGAGATGCGTCCGTTCCATTTGACTTTGATGTCCATGCTCTGATTTTTTCGGAAGATGCTCCTGCTCTAGAGGCTGCATTACATCGCGCATTTGATGCCAGAAAAGTCAATATGGTCAATACGAGACGCGAATTCTTCCGTGTATCTTTGGATGAAATCAAGAAAGTTGTATACGAAAACTTTGATAAGACAGTTGAATTTGTAGATATTCCTCCAGCAGAACAATATCGCGAGTCTCTGATATTAAGTAAAACAGCGAATATTAAGAGATGAAGAGAGGCTATGCAGATGTGAAAGCAGGTCGCAATAATTTCTTTGGCCTGGATTTTTTTAGCAAGTCGAAATTAACATTGGAGGAATAGTCCAGCTCAGGAGGTGTGCTGCCATGAAATGTCCTTGTTGCAATGCCGAAATGGAAAGAGGAGAGCTGCGGAGCCGAGGAGGCGTGTTCTTTTTGCCGGAGGGGGAGACCCTGCCAAAGCTGTATACGCGCAGGCTGATGGAAAAGCATCGCGCAGTGTACTTGCCGCCATATATGCTTGAGGTGGTAGCAGAGTATCCAACGGCTTATCTTTGCCGAGCCTGCTCGAAAATTGTGATAGACTATTCGTAAATCTGCCTTAGTGTTAAAAAGGGAGCTGCCTCAAACCCATATGGGTCAAATTGAGGCAGCTTTTTGTGTTGCAAGCAGAAAAATAACGCCGGATTTTATTTTTCTATTGCACCTTGGCTCAGAATTTGGTATACTTTTTTTCAAATGATAAGAAGGGGTGAATGACCTATGAAACGCTCTGGGGGGCGGCTTTGGGGTCGTGTGATCGTGGTGCTGGCGGTGCTTGCGCTGCTGGTTCCGGCGGGGTTTACGGCGGTTCAGATGGGGGTGTTCTCGGATGAGCCGCCTATGGAGATCACGCCCATGTATCCGGATGCGCCCACGCTGCGGGTGGCTGCAGACTATGATTTCTGCCCCAATGCCTATTTCAATAAGGATGGGGAGCTGGCCGGGCTGTACATCGAGATCATTACAGAGGCGGCCAACCGGCTGGAACGGAACGTGGTCTTTGAGACCGGCACCTGGATGGAAAGCCGGGGACGGCTGGAAAACCATGAGGCGGATGTGCTGCTGGGCCTGGAGATCTTCTCCAACATGGAGGGCACACTGCGGACCATCCCCATGTGCTCGGATGAGCTGCGGATCTACGGCCGGGATGCCGTGGACAGCGCAGGCGCTCTGGCGGGAAAGCGGGTGGCCCTGATGGTCCGCTCCGTCATTGCCGCTACCTATGATTTGCAGTGCGAGTATGTGGAATATTACACCAATACGGACATTTTGCAGGCGGTGGAAAACGGTGAGGCGGACTATGCCATCTGCCATGGGGCCGTGGCCTCGAAGATCATCGAGAAAAACGGCTTTGACCTGCAGCCCAGCCTGGCCATTGCCAAGAGCTTTCCGGCCTTGGCAGTGGACGAGGCCCAGCCGGAGCTCTGGGCGGAGCTCAATGGGGTTTTGCAGGAGATGTCCCGGGACGGCACCATCGGCCGCCTGCAAAACAAATGGATCACCGAATTCACAAAGAATCGTTCTTTTTCCTATGTGTTCCGGAACAACCAGGGCTTCTACGTCACGTTCCTGTTGGCCGTGATCATCGTGTCCTGCGTCTGCGCCGTGTTTATGGTCCTGGACCGGGAGCGGTCGGAATACATCGGCTCTCTGCTGGACTACCAGCGGCAGCTGAAGCGCTCCAACGAGGAGGCCATGCAGGCCAACAAGGCCAAGAGCGTCTTCCTGTCCCACATGAGCCATGATATCCGGACACCGATGAATGGCATCATGGGCATGGTGGACAAGATCCGCAAAAACAAGGAGAACCCCGAGGTGGTGGCGGATTGCCTGGACAAAATCGATGTGGCGTCCGGCCACCTGCTGTCCCTGCTGAATGACATTCTGGATATGAGCGCCCTGGAGCAGGGAAAGGTGGAGCTGGAGCGCAAGCCCTTCGACCTGTGCAGGGAGCTGGAGGACCTGCGGCTCATCGTAGAGGAGCAGGGCCGGGAGAAAAATGTGCGCTTTACGGTCAATGCCGAAAAGATCGAGCACACCATGCTTCTGGGCAGCCCTCTGCACCTGCGCCGCATCCTGCTGAACCTCATCAGCAACGCCATGAAATACAACCGGGAGGATGGCACCGTGGAGCTGCTGGTGGAGGAAACGGGCAGCGCCGGGAAAACTGCCGATTTCCTCTTTGAGGTCCGGGATACGGGCATCGGCATGAGCCAGGAATTTCTGGAGCAGCACCTGTTCCAGCCCTTTGCCCAGGAGAATGACAATGTGCGCACGGTCTACCAGGGGGCCGGACTGGGTATGTCCATTGTGGCGTCCCTGGTGCAGGCTATGGGCGGAACCATCCGGACCAGGAGCAAGCCCGGCGAGGGAACGATCTTCACCCTGGAGCTGTCCTTCGCCATTGCACCGGAGCCTGTCCGGAAGCCGGAGGAGCTGCCTGCGGGAGACATCCGGGGAATGCGTGTGCTGGTGGTTGAGGACAATGCCCTGAATCTGGAGATCATGCAGTGCCTGCTGGAGGATGCAGGGGCCATTGTGACCGTTGCCCGGGACGGCGCCGCTGCGGTGGAGGCCGTCCGCAGCAGCCCGGAGGGAGGCTTTGATGCCATCCTGATGGATATCATGATGCCGGTCATGGACGGCCTGGAGGCATCCCGGCAGATCCGTGCCCTTTCCAGGCCGGATGTAGCCAATGTGCCTATCATTGCCATGACGGCCAATGCCTTTGAGGAGGACCGCAAAAGATCCGCCGAGGCCGGCATGAACGATCACCTGACAAAGCCCCTGCAGCCAAGGCTCCTGATGGATACCCTGGCGAAATACCGGAAGCGGCCATGAAGAAAGGAACAGACCCATGTCTATTGTGACCTTTTACTGCGGCGATCCGAAAAATGCGCCCAAAACCACCCAGGGGGCGCACCTGGGCGGCAACGCGATCCTGCTGTGGCAGGGGAAGCTTCTGCTGGAGCGCCGGGTGGATGCCGATGTATGGGGCCTTCCCGGCGGCGGGGCCAAGAAGCAGGAGACTGCCCGGCAGGCCGTTTCCCGGGAAATCTATGAGGAGCTGGGGCTGCGCATTCCGGGAAAGGACTTCCGGAAGCTGGCAGTCTACGGTGACCCCGGGCGCATTGCCGCCTATCGGGACGGCAGCGTCTGGCGGATGGTCATCGTGCTCTATGGCTATGTGTTTTCGGAAAAGCCGGAGCTGCGCATCAGCCGGGAGTCCCGGGAGCTGCGTTTTTTCACCCGGGAAGAGGCGGCGGGGCTTCCTCTGGCCGTGACCCACAGGGACATTATCGGAGACTGGTTTTTGAATATGACCGAAGATCGGTGGCCGGAAGCGGGTTATTAACCGTATATTCTGGTGAAAATATACAGAAATTCAAAATACCCTTGTATATTCCGGAAAACTGTGATAGAATGTATGCTGACGGCGCAGTATCCTAGTCAGAGAGACCGTTTTCCAGGAAGGGCCTAAAAATCCTTTGAAGGGCACATCGGTGAAGTCCCTGGTGTCTGCTTTTTACGCCCAGTTTAGGGTGGATGCTGGGGGTTAAGGATTCCGGGCGCGCTCCAATGGCATGGGGCATACGACCCGTTTTCCGTGGAGACCCGGTCTTGTGCGACGACGAAGAGAACCTCTCGGAGGCCCGCTCGCGTACGAACCGGGATTAGAACCTGCAAGGCAGTGCACAGAATCGTGTTGCTGCGTGCAGCGTAGCCTGCCTTGAGTGAACATGTGGGGAAAGAAGACCAGGCGGCCGTCCGTTGTGGCCACAACGGATGCCGACATCGCTTCTGGAAACCATGTTTGCAAAAGAGGCTAAGACTACGGTTTTCTCTGCTGTGGAAATCACCTAGGCTGTCGTAACTGGGCAGGCAGGGGATTGCGGTACGGACTAAGTGGCAATCGGGTATATATGCTTGGCAACACATATGCGGCGGGATGAAACGGAAACGACCCGGGCGGCAACGCCGGGTTCCCGCCGGGGAAAACAAACCCGACCTAAGCCGTAAGATTTATCCTGCCTGCTGCCGTCATTTTTCACTTGTTTCAAATTGTTAGGAGAATTTTTGTGTCAAAGAACGATCCGGACAGTAATAAACGTCAGCAGCGGGCCGCTGCCCGCTGGGCACTGACGATTTTTTTGGTAACCATTGCGGTTTCCGCCTCCATTAGTTTTACTTCCAATGAGGTGATGGCCCGCAGCTCCATGGCAGTGGCATTTTTGATTCTGCTGGTCATTGTGGCTGTGGGCATTCTTTTCGATATCATCGGTGTGGCGGTGACCTCTGCCGATGAGAAGCCTTTTCACTCTATGGCCTCCCGCCGGGTTCCCGGCGCGAAGGAGGCCATCCGTCTGCTGCGCAGCGCGGGGAAGGTGAGCTCCATTTGCAATGATGTGGTGGGCGATATCTGCGGCGTTGTCTCCGGCGCGGCCTCGGCCACCATTGCGGCCCGGGCGCTGACCTATGTGGACTTTTCTTGGCCCCAGGCGGTGAGCCTGGGAATGTCTGCCCTGGTCGCCGGACTGACGGTGGGCGGCAAGGCCGTAGGCAAGACCGTGGCCATCCGTTCCTGCACGGAGATCGTGTTTACAGTCGGCAAGTTTCTTGCCGCGCTGGACGGCTGCAAGGCTTGGGTGAGAAGAAAGATAAAAAAGAAAAAAGGATGATCAAATCGTGGGAATTTTGCAGGATGTGCATTGCCGGGAAGATCTGCTGAAGCTCTCAGAGCCTCAAAAAGCCTGCCTTTGCCGGGAGATCCGGGAATTTCTGATAGAGAGTGTCTCCAAAACCGGCGGCCACCTGGCGGGGAATCTGGGCGTTGTCGAGCTTTCCGTAGCCATCGAGACCGTTTATGATACCCGGGTGGACCGGCTGGTCTTTGACGTGGGCCACCAGTCCTATGTCCACAAGCTTTTGACGGGGCGGCAGGAGGCGTTTGCCTCGCTGCGCCAGTTCGGCGGAATATCCGGCTTTCCCAAGCCGGAGGAGAGCGAGGCCGATGCCTTCGTGGCGGGCCATGCCTCCAGCTCCGTGTCCATTGCCCTGGGCATGGCCCGGGCCAGAACCCTTCTGGGGCAGAATTACGATGTGGTAGCCCTGGTCGGCGACGGCGCGGCCACCGGCGGCATGATCTATGAGGCGCTGAACGATCTGGCCGTCAGCAAGGAGCCCATGGTGGTGATCCTCAATGACAACGAGATGTCCATCAGCCGCAGCAGCGGCGGCCTGTCCCGGCACCTGTCCCGGGTGCGCAGCAGCCAGAACTATCTCCACGCCAAGCGCTACTACCGTACCATTCTAAAGAAAATCCCCGGCGGCGATGCGGTCTACAAGGCCTCCAGCCGCCTGAAAAACCGGCTGAAGCAGATCATCATGCCGGGCAATATGTTTGAGAACATGGGCATTACCTACCTTGGCCCTGCGGATGGCCACGACCTGCCGGGCATTACGGCCCTGCTGGCTGCCGCCAAGGAAATGCGCGAGCCGGTGCTGGTCCATGTGATCACCAGGAAGGGCTGCGGCTATCCCCCTGCCCAGGAAGACCCGACCAGGTTCCACGGCATTGGAAAGTTCGATCCTGCCACCGGCAAGAGCCTGGGGGAGAAGACCGCCAGCTTTTCCGATTCCTTCGGCCAGACCATGGTGGATCTGGCGGCCCAGGACAGGCGGGTCTGCGCCATTACGGCGGCCATGTCCGCCGGTACGGGCCTGACCGCCTTTGCCCACCGGTTCCCGGAGCGGACCTTTGATGTGGGCATTGCGGAGGAGCACGCCATTTCCATGGCAGGCGGCCTTGCCAAGCAGGGCATGATCCCTGTTGCGGCCATTTATTCCACCTTCTTGCAGCGGTCCTACGACCAGATCATGCAGGATATCTGCCTGATGCACCTGCATGTGGTGCTGGCCATAGACCGGGCGGGCCTGGTAGGGGACGACGGCCCTACCCACCACGGCGTATTTGACGTGGGCTTTCTGCGGCAGATGCCGGGGATGCTTATTCTCGCCCCGGCAAGCCTGGCAGAGCAGCAAAAAATGCTGCGCTGGGCCATTGAAGAATATGACGGCCCCGTGGCTGTCCGCTATCCCAGAGGCGGGCAGGGGAGCTATACCGGCTCCGACTGGGAGCCGGGAAAGGGGCTGTGCTGCCATCGGGCGGGCACGGATGTGGCCCTGGTGACCTATGGCACCCTGGTGAACAATGTGCTGGATGCGGCAGAGCTTCTGGAGCACTCCGGTATCCACGCCTGTGTGCTGCGGCTGCCGGAGCTGCGGGAGCTGCCTGCCGGAGAAATCCTGGCCCGGTGTTCCGGCCCTGTTGTGATCGTGGAGGAGGCCTGCACCGGCAGCGGCATCCGGGAGGCTTTGGCCTGGAATATCGCCGCCCTGGAGCCGGACCGTCGGGTCTATGGCATTGACCTGGGGCCGGATTTTGTGCCCCACGGCGCTGCGGACAGGCTCTATGCCCTGCGGGGGCTGGACAGCGCCGCCATTGCGGAATATGTAAGAAGGGTGATCCCAGATGAAGATTAAAAAACGGCTGGATGTGCTTCTGACGGAGCGCAAGCTTGCGGAAAACCGCACCAAGGCCCAGGCAATCATTATGAGCGGCATTGTCTATGTGGACGGCCAGAAGGCGGACAAGCCCGGCGTTTCCTATGAGGAGACGGTGGATATCGAGGTCCGGGGGGCGGCCTGCCCCTATGTGAGCCGGGGCGGCCTGAAGCTGGAAAAGGCCCTGCGGGACTTTGGCGTGAAGCCGGAAGGCTATGTGTGCAGCGACTCGGGAGCCTCCACCGGCGGCTTTACGGACTGCCTGCTCCAGCAGGGGGCGAAGAAGGTCTTTGCCATTGACGTGGGCTATGGCCAGCTGGACTGGAAGATCCGCTCCGACCCCCGCGTGGTGGTCATGGAGAAGACCAATATCCGCTATGTGACCCCGGAGCAGCTGGGAGAGCCTCTGGATCTGTCCGTGGTGGATGTGAGCTTTATTTCTCTGAAGATCGTCCTGCCCGCTATCCAGAAGCTCCTGAAGCCTACGGGCCAGGTGCTCTGCCTCATCAAGCCCCAGTTCGAGGCAGGACGGGATAAGGTGGGCAAGAAGGGCGTTGTCAGAGAGAAGAGCACCCACAAGGAGGTGCTGGATGATTTCGTGGCCCTGGCGGACAGCCTTGGCTTCAAGATCCTGGGCCTGACCTTCTCCCCGGTGAAGGGGCCGGAGGGCAATATCGAATTTCTGGGGCACCTGAGCCTGGACGAGGTCGTGGGCATTCGCCCGGACACCGCCCTGGTGGTAGAGCAGGCCCATACCGCTCTGGACAAAGGAGCGGACCTATGAAAAATGTGATCCTGACCCCCAATCCCTATCGGGACCGGAATTTTGCTACGGTCAGAAGCGCCATGCAGATCTTAAAGGATGCGGGCCTGCGGGTCAGCCTTTGCCTGCCCTTTGAGGTGGACCGGGGCTATGAGCTGCCCAAGGATCTGCGGTTTTCCCGGCTGGACCGGGAGCTTCCCAATGCGGATGCCATCGTGTGCTTCGGCGGCGACGGGACCATTCTGCATACGGCCAAGGCGGCTACCCGCCGGGGAATTCCCATTCTGGGCGTCAATATCGGCACCATGGGCTTCCTTGCAGAGCTGGAGAGCAGCGAGATCGGCGAGCTGAGCAAGCTCGCCACGGGAAACTATAAGCTAGACCCCAGAATGATGCTGGACGTGACAGTCCAGCGGGATCGGGATATCATTTTTCACGACATTTGCTTAAATGACGTGTGCATTACCAAGGGGGCCGTGGCCCGGATCGTCTATCTCAGCGTGGAGTGCGACGGTATCCAGGCGCTCAGCTGCGGGGGAGACGGCGTCATTGTGTCCACCCCCAGCGGCTCTACGGCCTACAGTCTTTCGGCAGGCGGCCCCATCGTGGAGCCGGATGCCCGGAATATGCTCATCACCCCCATCTGCGCACATGATATGGCCAGCCGGTGCATCGTTACGTCCGACCGGCGGGTGATCACCGTCCGCATGACCCAGAACGCCCGCCGGAACGCCTTTGTCTCGGTAGACGGGGGAAAATCGGTGCGCCTGAACATGGGCGATACCGTGACCATTCGCCGCTCCAGGCTGGACACCAAGCTGCTCAAGCTGAACGACCGGAGCTTTTACGATGTGGTCAATGCAAAATTTCAAGGGAAATAGGAGGCATGCATATGAAAGCACAGAGACAGGCAAAGATCGTTGAGATCATTTCCAATGCCAATGTAGAGACCCAGGAGCAGCTGCTGCAGGCGCTGACGGATCAGGGCTTCAGCAGCACCCAGGCGACCATTTCCCGGGATATCAAGGAGCTGCGCATTGTCAAGGAGCTGACGAGCCTGGGGACCTATCGCTACTGTGTGCCGGAAAAGGACGCGCCCCCTGCGCTTTCCGACCGGCTGAACAACATTTTCCGGGAGTGCGTCATCAGTGTTGACTATGCGGAGAATCTGGTGGTAATCCATACTCTGCCAGGTATGGCCAATGCCGCCGCCTCTGCACTGGATGCCATGCGCAGCGGCGCGGTTCTGGGCACCCTGGCAGGGGATGACACCGTGGTGATCGTCATGCGGGAGGGCCATGCAGCCGCCGCTTTTTCCGGAGAGATTAAGGCTGTTATTCGAAAATAAGGAGCGTGTAAGCTTTGCTGAGCCTTTTGCACATTGAGAACATCGCGGTCATTGAGCAGGCGGATATTTCCTTCGACAAGGGCTTTAATGTCCTCACCGGTGAGACCGGCGCGGGCAAATCCATTGTCATCGACGCCATTTCCGCCATCCTGGGCCAGCGGGCTTACCGGGATATGATCCGGACCGGGACCAGCAAGGCCTCCGTCCGGGCGGTCTTCACAAAAGTGCCGAATTTTCCGTGGTTCGAGGAAAACGGCGTGGAATATGACGGGGAGACCGTGATCCAGCGGGATATCTTCCTGGACGGTAAAAACGTCTGCCGGGTGAACGGCACTCTTGTGACCGTGGCGATCCTGCACAAGCTGGGCATTCAGCTCATCAATATCCACGGGCAGCACGATTCCGCGTCTCTTTTTGATGAGGAGAACCATCTGCGCTTTTTGGATGCCTTTGCGGATAACGGAGGGCTCCTGGCCGACTACCGGGAGAAATTCGCAGCCGTTTCCGAGCTGCGCCGCCAGATCGACCGGATGACCATGGACGAGGGCGAAAAGCTGCGCCGCATGGAAACTCTGAAATACCAAATCGCCGAGATTGAAAAGGCGGACCTGAAAAGCGGGGAGGACGAGGTTTTGGAGCAGCGCCGGAAGCTGCTGCAAAATTCCGAGAAGCTCTCCCAGGGCCTGGAGGAGGCCTCCGAGGCCCTGCTGGGCGGAGACGACAGCGACGGCGCTGCGGCGCTGCTTGCCCAGGCGGCCTATGCCCTGTCCCGCATCGCCCGGTATTCCGATGACTATACCGGCTTCCAGGAGCGGCTGACGGACCTGAAATACCAGGTCCAGGACATTGCCGATGAGGTCCGGGATTCCCTGGACGAGCTGAGCTATTCTGCCGATGAGCTGGAGACCATCGAGGCCCGGCTGGACATCATCCACCGCCTTCGCCGGAAATACGGCGCGGACTGCGATGAGATCCTTGCCTATCTGGACAAGGCCCAGAAGGAACTGGACGAGATCGAGTTTGCGGACGACCGGGTGGAGCAGCTGAAAAAGAAGCTTGCAAAGCAGGAAAAACAGGCCTGGGATGCAGCCCTGGCCCTGCGGAAAAACCGGCAGGAGCAGGGGGCCGTCATGGCGGAGAAGATCCTTTCCGAGCTGAGCCAGCTGGATATGCCCCGGGTGCAGTTCCAGTGCCGCTTCCGGGAGACGGAGTTGACGTCCGAGGGCGCCGATGCGGTGGCCTTTTACCTGTCCGCCAATGCGGGCGAGGATCTAAAGCCTCTGAGCAAGGTGGCCTCCGGCGGCGAGCTGGCGAGAATTATGCTCTCTATGAAAAATGTCCTGGCGGAAAAGGACGCAGTGGACACCCTGATCTTTGACGAGGTGGATACCGGCGTTTCCGGCCGGGCGGCCCAGCGCATTGCGGAGAAGCTCAAGTCCCTGGCAAAGCACAAGCAGGTGCTCTGCGTGACCCATCTGCCCCAGCTGGCGGCACTGGCGGACACCCATATGCTCATCGCCAAGTCGGAGCATGACGGCAGGACCTATACCACCGTCACCCCCCTGGACCGGAAGGGCAGGGCCATGGAGCTGGCGAGGATCATCGGCGGCGCCCACATTACGGAAACGACCCTGAAAAGTGCCGAAGAAATGCTGTCCGCCGGAGAATAAATGGGCTATTTTGCTGCTTGACATTTGAAAAATGTTCTGCTAGAATACGTTACAACGCAGTGATGGGAACAAGTACGCAGAGCTCCCTTCTTTCAGAGAGCCGCCGGAGGGTGCAAGGCGGCAGAAGTCTTTGCGGAAAATACCTCCCGGAGCGGCCTTCCCGAACGCATAGTAGGGGAGGACGGGTGCGCCCGATACAGCGTCGCCGCCTGCGGGGCGGCTTGAGGGAGATGGCCGTAAGGCATCTCCAAACTGAGGTGGTACCGCGCTTACAAGGCGCCCTCTGTCTGGTTTTCAGGCAGAGGGCGCTTTTTTACTTCTCTGCCCCAGGGAAGAAACAAAACAGGAAAGGAATATGATTCGATGAAAGTTTATGACGAGCTGGTTGCCCGGGGGCTCATCGCCCAGGTGACCAATGAGGAAGAGATCCGGGAGATGGTAGACAACGGCAAGGCCACCTTCTACATTGGCTTTGACCCCACGGCAGACTCTCTGCACGTTGGTCACTTCATGGCCCTGTGCCTGATGAAGCGGCTGCAGATGGCGGGCAACAAGCCCATTGCCCTGATCGGCGGCGGCACGGCCATGATCGGCGACCCCTCCGGCCGGACCGATATGCGCTCCATGATGACCAAGGAGACCATCGACCACAACTGCGCCTGCTTCAAGAAGCAGATGGAGCGGTTCATCGAGTTCGGTGAGGGCAAGGCCCAGATGGTCAACAATGCGGACTGGCTGCTGAACCTGAACTACATCGACTTTATCCGGGACATCGGCGCCTGCTTCTCCGTGAACAATATGCTGCGGGCCGAGTGCTTCAAGCAGCGCATGGAAAAGGGCCTGAGCTTCCTGGAGTTCAACTACATGCCCATGCAGTCCTACGACTTCTATTATCTGTTCCAGCACTACGGCTGCAACATGCAGTTTGGCGGAAACGACCAGTGGAGCAATATGCTGGGCGGCACCGAGCTGATCCGCCGGAAGCTGGGCAAGGATGCCCACGCCATGACCATCACCCTGCTGCTCAATTCCGAGGGCAAGAAGATGGGCAAGACCGCCAAGGGCGCGGTGTGGCTCGACCCCAACAAGACCAGCCCCTACGAGTTCTACCAGTACTGGCGGAATGTGGACGATGCGGATGTGATGAAGTGCATCCGGATGCTGACCTTCCTGCCTCTGGAGCAGATCAACGAGATGGATTCCTGGAAGGATGCCAAGCTCAACGAGGCCAAGGAAATTTTGGCCTTCGAGCTGACCAAGCTTGTCCATGGCGAGGAGGAGGCCCAGAAGGCCCAGAATGCGGCCAAGGCCCTGTTCGTCGGCGGCGGAGACGATGCTAACATCCCCACCACCGAGATCACCGAGGACCAGCTGACGGAGGGCAAAATCGGCCTCCTGAGCCTGATGGTAGCCTGCAAGCTGGCTGCCTCCAACGGCGATGCCCGGAAGAACGTGGCAGGCGGCGGTGTTTCCGTCAACGATGAGAAGATCACCGATGTGAAGTTCGAGGTCACCCGGGAGATGCTCAAGGAGGGCGTGAAGCTCCGCAAGGGCAAGAAGGTCTTCCACAAGGCAATTTTGAAGTGAGGTTTCAGGGGCTGTTAGAAAACGCTCTGTCATTGCGAACCAGCGCGCACGCTGGTGTGGCAATCCCCCGGATTTTCAAACATCTTGGCCGTAAAACCAAGCTGTTTCCATCCAACCGGGGGGCTGCCACACCAGTGACGTCGGTCACTGGTTCGCAGCGACATACTTTTCTAACAGCCCCAGCTTTTTACAGCAGTTCCCGGAGTCTTGCCAGGGTTTCCGGGCGGATGCTGCCCACCGGCAGGCGGCATTGGCCGCAGTCATAGCCAAGCAGGGCCATGGCTGCCTTCACCGGGGCAGGGTTTACCTCCCGGAACAGGGCCTCGATCAGCGGCAGGAGCCCCAGCTGGATGTCAGAGGCGGTGTCGAAATCCCCGTCCAGTGCTGCCCAGACCATGGCCCGGGTTCGCTCCGGCTCCACATTGGAAACCACGGAGATGACCCCCAGAGCCCCCAGCGCCATGGCGGGCACGGCCAGATCGTCATTGCCGCACCAGACGAAGAAGTCCCGGGGGCACTCCCGGCGGATTCCGGCAATTTTCCGAATGTCCGGAGAGGCCTCCTTGACGCCAATTACATTGGGCAGGGCGGAGAGCGCCTTGTAGACGGATACCGGAATGTCCAGCCCTGTGCGTCCGGGCACGTTGTAGAGCACCACCGGGATATGTACCGCCTGGGCAATGGCTTCATAGTGCCGGTAGAGCCCATCCTCCGTTGCCTTGTTGTAGTAGGGGCTGACCACCAGCAGCCCATCCGCCCCGCAGCCCTCCGCCGCCTGGCTGAGCGCTACGGCATGGGCGGTGTCATTGGAGCCGGTCCCGGCGAGAAAGGCCATGTTCTCCGGAATGGCCTCCCGGGAAACCCTGAAAAGCTCTGTTTTTTCACCATCGGACAGAGTTGCAGATTCGCCGGTGGTTCCGCAGATCACGAGCCCATCGATTCCCGCCTGTTCCTGGCGGCGAATCAGCTGCCGCAGCATGGGGGTATTGAGTGTTTCGCCCAAATACGGTGTGACCAGGGCGGTGCACACCCCTGTGAAGATCGGTTTTTTCATAGAATCCCTCCCGTGCAGTCTATGCCCGGGAGCTGCCTTTTGCCTGTTGCAAAACGGCGGGAAATGGGTTATACTATATAAAGAGATTTTTTGCAATATTTCGGAGGAAATACCATTGAAGACCCATGATTTTTATTATGATCTGCCGGAAGAGCTGATTGCCCAGACCCCTCTGGAGCAGCGCGACGCCTCCCGGCTGATGACTCTGGACCGGGTGACCGGGGAAGTGGCCCATAAGCATTTTTACGACATTATCGATTCCTTAAATCCCGGCGACTGCCTGGTGATGAACGATTCCCGGGTGCTGCCTGCCCGGCTCCTGGGTCACCGGCCCACCGGCGGTGCGGTGGAGGTTCTGCTGCTGCGGGACCTGGGGAATAAGTGCTGGGAGTGCCTGTGCAAGCCCGGCAAGAAGATGCAGCCGGGGAACGAGGTTTCCTTCGGCAACGGTGAGCTCACCGCCACGGTGAAGGAGGTCCGGGAGGACGGCAACCGGGTAGTGGAATTCCACTATGAGGGCATTTTCCTGGAGGTGCTGGAGCGGCTGGGCAAGATGCCCCTGCCGCCCTATATCAAGGAGGAGCTGCAGGACCAGGAGCGCTATCAGACCGTCTATTCCCGGGAGCTGGGCTCTGCCGCCGCCCCCACGGCGGGGCTGCACTTCACCCAGGAGCTGCTGGAGAAGATCCGCGCCAAGGGTGTGAAGACCGCCTTCGTCACCCTCCATGTGGGCCTGGGCACCTTCCGCCCCGTGAAGGCCGAGGAGGTGCTGGAGCACCACATGCACAGCGAGCTGTGCATGATGAATGAGCAGACCGCCCGCATTCTCAATGAGACCAAGGCCGGCGGAGGCCGCATTGTCTGCGTGGGCACCACCTCCTGCCGGACGCTGGAATCCCTGGTAAATGACGACGGCACCTTCGAAGCCAAGTCCCGGTGGACGGATATCTTCATCTACCCGGGCTACCAATTCAAGGCTATGGATGCCCTCATCACCAATTTCCACCTGCCGGAAAGCACTCTGGTGATGCTGGTCTCCGCCTTCGCCGGAAGAGAGCACGTGCTGAACGCCTACCGCATCGCCGTGGAAAACCGGTATCGGTTCTTCAGCTTTGGGGATGCCATGTATATTGGAGACACAAAGGAAAGAGGTAATCTATGTTTGAACTGCTGAAAACCGAGGGGAAGGCCCGGCGGGGTGTGTTTACCTGCGCCCACGGCACGGTGCAGACCCCGGTGTTTATGAACGTTGGCACCCAGGGTGCCATTAAGGGCGCCCTCAGTGCGGAGGACCTGAAAAATATCGGCTGCCAGGTGGAGCTGAGCAATACCTACCATCTGCATCTGCGGCCCACGGATACGGTGGTGCGGCAGATGGGCGGCCTGCACAAATTCATGACCTGGGACGGCCCCATCCTGACGGACTCCGGCGGATTCCAGGTGTTCAGTCTGGCCTCCCTGCGGAAGATCAAGGAGGAGGGCGTGTATTTCGCCTCCCATATCGACGGCCACAAGATCTTCATGGGGCCGGAGGAGAGCATGCAGATCCAGTCCAATCTGGGCAGCGACATCTGCATGGCCTTTGACGAGTGCATCGAAAATCCCTCTCCCCGGGACTACGTCCAGAAGAGCGTGGACCGGACTTACCGCTGGCTTGTCCGCTGTAAGGCGGAAAACGCCCGGCTCAACAGCCTGCCGGATACGGTAAATCCCCACCAGATGCTCTGGGGCATCAACCAGGGCGGCACCTATCCCGATATCCGCATTGACCACATGAAGCGCATTGCAGACCTGGACCTGCCGGGCTACGCCATCGGCGGCCTGGCCGTGGGAGAGACGGCTCAGGAGATGTACGACATCATCGATGCCATTGAGCCCTATATGCCCAGGGAGAAGACCCGCTACCTCATGGGCGTGGGCACTCCTACCAATATCATCGAGGGCGTGGCCCGGGGCGTGGACTTCTTCGACTGCGTCATGCCTGCCCGGAACGCCCGCCATGCCCGGCTGTTCACCTGGGAGGGGGCCATCAATCTGAAAAACGCCAAATACCAACTGGACGACAGCCCCATTGACCCGCAATGCGACTGCCCTGTGTGCCGCCGGTATTCCAGAGCGTACATCCGTCATCTGTTCGTGGCGGAGGAGATGCTGGCTATGCGCCTGTGCGTTATGCACAATCTGTATTTTTATAATCAGCTTATGCAGCGCATCCGGGATGCCCTGGATGCGGGAACTTTCGGCGATTTCCGCCGGGAATACTCCGAAAAGCTGGCAAGAAGAATTTGACGGTGTTTTTTTGCCGGGGCAGTTGGAAGCACAATTTCCGGCTGCCCCGGTAAATTATACGGCGCAGCCTAAAAAAATCTTAAACTTTGCACTTCTTAATTTTTTGTTACGTTGGTTGAAATGGCTGGACGCCCATGGTATAATGCTCTTGTTTTACGAAAGATTTTCCCCTTTCCGTTCTGGGCGGAAGGCAGCGATTTGGAGGCACTATGGGCATCTTTTTTCAAATGAATACACGCAGCCGGATGCCCCGGATTTTTGCGGCAATGTTGGCGCTGCTGCTGCTTTTGCAGACGCTGCCGTTTTTCGTTATGGCAGATGGGACAGACGACACAGAGCAGGTCACGGAAGAGACCACCGGCATTACCGAAGAGCCTGCCGAAGAGGCCGCCGAGACGGAGACCACGGACATTCCCGAGACCGCTGAAATCCAGCGCTTCTTCCCGGACTACACCCTGGATGACTATGCCGATGTTATGTATGGCACCGGAACCATTAAAAACAACGGGTGCAGCGTGTGCTGCATGGCCGTGGTGGCCACTTACCTGACGGGGCACCAGTATTACCCCGACGAGCTGGCAAAATGGTTTGGCGGCAAGGCCGAAAACAATACGGACCGTATCCGCTATATGGCGCAGGCCTTGCAGCTGCCCATGACCGAGGCGGAGAATTACGACTATGTGAAGCAGGCCCTGCGGGAGGGAAAGATCGTCATCCAGCTGATGAACAGCCGGTCCCTCTTTACCAACAGCCAGCACTTCATTCTGCTGAAAGGCTTCAATGAGAACGGCAAGATCGAGGTCTACGACCCCTCCACCTACAACCGCCAGAGTTGGCGGCTGAATGACCGGTTTGAGAACGGCTTCGGCACCGATGAGATCTGCTGGGGCTACGATGGCGCGTTCATCTTCGATCCCAGCCAGATGAGCGACGATCCCTTTGTCTATGAAGAGCCGGTGCGGCCCTATGTGGAGCCCCGTTACGACGGCCTGAAGCTGACCGACGACGAGACCAAGCTCCTTGCCAAGCTCATCTATGTGGAGGCCAGAGGCGAAAGCGAAGAAGGCCAGCAGGCCATTGCAGAGGTGGTCCTGAACCGTCTGGTATCCGGCGACTTCGGCTCCTCCATTACAAATATGATCAATGACGAGAGCCAGTTTGTTCCGCACAAGCTGATCCTCACCGCCGCCCCCAGCCAGGCCCAGTATGAGGCCATCGACCGGGCACTGTACGGTCCTTATGTGCTCCCCAAAGAGGTCACGTTCTATGGCCGTGTCCGCACCACCGACAGCGTCTGGGGCACCATTGGCGGGCATATCTTCTGCTATCCCTGGCACTATAAGGACACCCACCAAGAAATTACACAAGCCAGCTGAGCACCGCAAGCATCGCCTTGCGGTGCTTGCTTTTATGCGCAGCCTCTTAATGCACAGCGGGAGGTGGCCCGTAGGGCTTCTGCGGTATACCCCCTCAGCCTCGGCTGCCGCCGGGCCAGCTCCCCTTGCAGGGGAGCCATGGACATTTCCCTCTTGCGAAACTGCGCAGAAATGTGTACAATAAAAGAAAAACAGATAGGAGCTGTACTATGGAATCTTGGTTGGAAAGTGTTTATTCCGACGGTTCATCCGAATTTGTCTCGAATCCTTGCCCAAAAATTGGGGAGAGCGTGACGGTGTCACTGCGGATGTACGCAGACGCGCCGGTAAAGTACGTCTACCTGCGGTCTATCCCCAATGGGGGAGAGCTAAAAATTCCCATGCACCGGGCGCGGGAAGCGCGGGGGCTTGTGTATTGGACCTGCGAGTTGCCCATCATCGAGCGGCGGACGCAGTACCATTTCTACATTGCCACGGAGAATTGCATCTATTTCTATACGCAGAAGGAGATCACAACCTATCTTCCGGAGCACAGCTATGACTTTGTGCTCCTGACGGACTATGTGCAGCCCGCCTGGGTGAAGGATGCGGTGTTTTACCAGATTTTTCCCGAGCGCTTCTGCAACGGAGACCCGGGCAACGATGTGCAAGCAGGGGAGTACAGCCAGGATGGCTTCCCGACCATCCACATGGAGCACTGGGACGATACGCCCCTGACCTATGAGCAGGGCCACTGCATGGATTTCTACGGCGGCGATTTGCAGGGCATCCGGCAGAAGATCCCCTATCTGAAGGAGCTGGGTGTCACGGCTGTGTACTTAAACCCCATTTTCTATGCCCCCTCCTGCCACAAATATGACTGCCTGGACTACTTCCATGTTGACCCCCATTTCGGCGGGGACGAGGCTCTGGCCGAGCTGAGCAAGGCCCTCCACGAAAACGGCATGAAGCTGATTCTGGATATCTCCATCAACCACACGGGCACGGCCCACCGGTGGTTCAACAAGGACGGCGCCTACTTTCCCAAAACCGAAGGGGCCTACAACAACCCCGATTCCGTGGAGCGGGGCTATTACTTCTTCGACAAGGACAATCATTACCACGGCTGGTGGGACCTGCCCTCCATGCCCACGCTGAACTACACCTCGGATTCTCTCCGGGAAATCGTCTACCGTGGGGAGAATTCCGTCCTGAAAAAGTGGCTCAAGCCCCCTTACAGCATCGATGGCTGGCGCTTCGATGTGGCCGACGTCTTTGCCCGGAACGGGGAGGTGCAGCTATCCCACGAGCTGTGGCCGGAAATCCGGAAGAGCATCCGTCAGGAGAACCCCCAGGCTTATATTCTGGCAGAAGACTGGGGGGACTGCGCCCAGTATTTGCAGGGCACGGAGTGGGATTCTCCTATGAATTACTATGGCTGCGGCCGGGCCATCCGCTCCTTCTTTGGGGAGCCGGACCTGTTCCTGTCCCGCACCCCGGAATTGAAGGCCATCCCTTGCCGCATGACCGCCCAGGATTTGGAGCACCGTGTTATGCAGCACCTGGCCAAGCTCCCCTTCGCCCTGTGGGAGACTCAGTTTAACCTCTTCGACAGCCACGATACCCCGCGGCTGCACAATAACCCCCAAATCTCCCAGGCGGACTTCAAGGGCGCGGCCTGCTTCCAGTTCCTGCTCACCGGTGCAGCCTCTATCTACTATGGGGACGAGGCGGAAATTGACGGCACCACGGATTCCAACGAGGGTTGCCGCTACCCCATGCCCTGGCAGAAGAATTTCCAAGGGTGCGCCCACTATCGGCTGTACCGCACCCTTTGCAGCCTGAAAAAGGCCCATCCGGCCCTGCGCCGGGGCGGCATGAAATTTCTCTATGCCCAGGGGGATACCTTCGCCATTGCAAGATTTACCGGGGAGGACGTCCTTGTGGGCGTCATCTCTAAGTCTGATACCCCGGAGACTGTCCGCCTGCCTCTGGGCACCCTGGGGGCCAGGGCACCGAAGGGGAAGCGGGACCTCTTCGGAAGCGAACTGCACTGGCAGGATGCGGACAAGGCCGTCCTGCTGCAAATCGAGCCCCACGGCAGCTATCTGTTCGAGTGCCAGTGACGGCATTGCAAAAAATATTCCTTGATGGAGCCAGGTCTTTCGGTATTTTCGCTGAAAGACCTGGCTCTTTTTTGCGCAGATTTCACAATCGTCTGCTCTTTCACGTTAGCACACGCTAATTCTTTGAGAGAAAAATTTAGGATAAAATCCAGCACTTTGCACGAAAAATAGCAGTTTTGCACAACTTAGCTCCACTTTGCTTGCTATCGGCTGTGGAACTTGTTATAATGAAACCGCCTACATCAAAGGAGGAATAAACTATGCTGGATGAATCCTACTACCGGAAAACAGACGAGATCATCGCCCGCTACGGCAAGGAGCCCAAGGCGCTGATCCCTGTCATGCAGGATGTTCAGGCGGAATACCGCTACCTGCCCGGTGAGCTGCTGTCCTATATTGCGGAACAAATCGGCATTACCGAAACAAAAGCCTACAGCGTGGCCACCTTCTATGAAAACTTTTCCTTTGAAGCCAAGGGAAAATACGTGATCAAGGTGTGCGACGGCACCGCCTGCCATGTGCGCCACTCCACCCCCGTGCTGGAGGCCCTCTGGAAGGAGCTGGGTCTGAGCAAGAAGAAGCACACCACCGACGACATGATGTTCACCGTGGAGACGGTCTCCTGCCTGGGTGCCTGCGGTCTGGCACCCACCATGATGGTCAATGAGCAGGTCCACCCGGCCATGACCCCTGAAAAGGCCCTGGCACTGATTGCGGAATTGAGAGGTAAAGGCTGATGATCCAGAATATTGAAGATCTGACCCAGGCGCGGGAAACCGCCGCCGCGGAAATGAAAAGCTATGACTGCCGGGTGCTGGTCTGCTCCGGCACGGGCTGTATCGCTACCGGCTCCAATAAGATCCACCAGCTGTTTCAGGAGCTGATTGCAGACGACCCCGCCATCGATCTGCAATTCGCCCCCCACGATGCCGCAGAGCATGACGGCCCCAAGGTTGGCGTCCACAAGACGGGCTGCCAGGGTTTCTGCGAGCTTGGCCCTCTGGTCCGCATCCAGAAGGGGGACCGGACCGTCCAGTATGTCAAGGTCCAGCCGGAGGATGTAAAGGAAATCTACGAGCACACCATCCTGGGCAGCGATGTCATTGAGCGCCTGCTCTACCAGAAGGGCGAGAAGAAGTATGTCCAGCCGGAGGATATCCCCTTTATCGCCAAGCAGACCCGGATTGTTCTGGAAAACTGTGGCAAGCTGGATGCGGAATCCCTGGACGAATACCTGGCTGCCGGGGGCTTCAAGGCCCTGGAAAAGGCCATGTTCCAGATGGACCGGGACCAGGTCATTGAAGAGATCGATAAGTCCGGCCTCCGGGGCCGTGGCGGCGGCGGCTTCCCGACGGGCAAAAAGTGGAAGCAGGTTGCCCGGCAGAAAGACCCCATCCGCTATGTGGTCTGCAACGGCGACGAGGGCGACCCAGGTGCCTTTATGGACGGCTCCGTCATGGAGGGAGACCCCTTTAAGCTGATTGAGGGCATGATGATCGCGGCCTACGCCGTCCGCTCTTCCGACGGATATATCTACGTCCGCGCGGAGTACCCCATGTCTGTGGCCCGTCTTCGCCACGCCATCGCCCTGCTGGAGGAGCGGGGACTGCTGGGGGACAACATCCTGGGCTCCGATTTCTCCTTCCATATGCACATCAACCGGGGCGCAGGCGCCTTCGTCTGCGGCGAGGGCTCTGCACTGACGGCCTCCATCGAGGGCAACCGGGGCATGCCCCGGGTCAAGCCCCCCAGAACCGTGGAAAAGGGCCTGTGGGAGCGTCCCACGGTGCTGAATAACGTAGAGACCTATGCAAACGTGCCCAAGATCATCCTGCAGGGCGCGGACTGGTACCGCACCATCGGCACCGCCGGAAGCCCCGGCACCAAGACCTTCTCCCTGACCGGTGCCATTGAGAACACGGGCCTGATCGAAGTGCCCATGGGCTCCACCCTGCGGGAGATCATCTTCGACATCGGCGGCGGCCTGAAAAACGGCTCCACCTTCAAGGCTGTCCAGATCGGCGGCCCCTCCGGCGGCTGCCTGACGGAGAAGCACCTGGATGAACCCCTGGACTTCGACTCCGTGAAGAAGTTCAATGCCATCGTGGGTTCCGGCGGCATGGTGGTCATGGATGAGCACACCTGTATGGTAGAGGTTGCCCGGTTCTTCATGTCCTTCACCCAGCGGGAGAGCTGCGGCAAGTGCGTTCCCTGCCGGGAGGGCACCAAGCGGATGCTGGAGATTCTGGAGCGCATTGTGGCCGGTCAGGGGGAACTGGAAGATCTGGACCGGCTGGAGGAGCTGGCAACCATGGTCAAGACCATGGCCCTGTGCGGCCTTGGCAAATCCGCCCCGCTGCCCGTTATCTCCACCCTGAGTACCTTCCGGGATGAGTACGTCGAGCACATTGTCGACAAGAAGTGCCGCGCCAAGGTCTGTACCGCCCTGCGGAAATTCGTCATCAACCCGGATTTCTGCAAGGGCTGCGGCAAGTGCGCCCGGAACTGTCCTGTGAATGCCATCTCCGGCAAGGTCAAGAATCCCTATCATATCGATCCCACCGTCTGCATCAAGTGCGGCTCCTGTAGGGAGAATTGCGCCTTTGATGCCATCTATGTAGAAGCGTAAGGAGGGGCAGCCATGGGAACCATTACCATCAACGGCAAAAAAGTTGAATTCACCGATGAGAAGAACGTTTTGACCATTATCCGCAAGGCGGGCATTGATATGCCTACCCTGTGCTACCATTCCGAGCTCTCCACCTTCGGCGCGTGCCGCCTGTGTACCGTGGAGAACGACCGGGGCCAGTGCTTTGCCTCCTGCTCGGAAGAGCCCAGGGACGGCATGGTCATCTATACCCATACCGAGCGGCTGCGCCGCCACAGAAAGCTCATTGTGGAGCTGCTGCTGGCCGCCCACTGCCGGGACTGCACCACCTGCATGAAGTCCGGCGAGTGCGTATTGCAGGACCTGGCCCACAAGATGGGCGTGAGGGAGGTCCGCTTCCAGGACTACAAGGAGCACAAACCCGTGGACTACAGCTCGCCCTCCATCGTCCGTGACCCCAACAAGTGCATTCTCTGCGGCAACTGTGTGCGGGTGTGCTCGGAGATCCAGGGCGTAGGCGTTCTGGGCTTTGCCCACCGGGGCACGGATGCGGAGGTGACCCCCGCGTTCAATAAGAAGCTGTCCCAGACCGCCTGCGTCAGCTGCGGCCAGTGCCGGGTGTACTGCCCCACAGGCGCTCTGACCATCCGCACCCATTTGGACGAGGTCTATGCCGCCCTGGGTGACCCCAACACCCGGGTGATCGCCCAGATCGCCCCGGCAGTCCGGGTAGCGGTGGGGGATGCCTTCGGCCTGCCCAACGGCGAGAACGCCATGGGCAAGACCGTGGCGGCCCTCCACGCCATGGGCTTTGACGAGGTCTTCGACACCAGCTATTCCGCCGACCTGACGGTCATGGAGGAATCCGCCGAATTCCTGGACCGGGTGCGCAACGGCGGCAAGCTGCCGCTGCTGACCTCCTGCTGCCCCGCCTGGGTGAAATTCGTGGACAACGAGTTCCCGGAGATGAAGGAAAATGTCTCCACCTGCCGGTCTCCCCAGGGCATGTTCTCCGCCGTTATCAAGGACTACTACCGTGACCCTGCCCACTCCGAGGGCAAGAAGACCTTCGTGGTGTCCATCATGCCCTGCACCGCCAAGAAGATGGAGGCTGTGCGCCCCAATTCCTTTACCCATGGCGAGCAGGATACAGACATCGTCCTCACCACCACGGAGCTGACCCGGATGATCAAGAACTTCGGCATTGCCTTCGATAAGATCGAGCCCGAGGCCTGCGATATGCCCTTTGGCCTGTCCTCTGGCGGCGGCGTGATCTTCGGCGTCACCGGCGGCGTTACCGAGGCGGTGCTGCGTCGCTTGGCAACGGATCACAATTCCGCTACCCTCAACGCCATTGCTGCCTGCGGCATTCGCGGCGAGGAGGGCATCAAGGAAGCCACCATTCCCTACAACGGCATGGATGTGAACATCTGCGTGGTCTCCGGCCTGGCCAATGCCCGGAAGGTCATGGAGCAGGTCCGCTCCGGCGAGAAGCAGTACCATCTGATCGAGGTCATGGCCTGCCGCCGTGGCTGCATCATGGGCGGCGGCCAGCCCATTCCCGCCGGCCCACGTCACAAGGCCGCCCGTGCCCAGGGCCTGTATAAGGCCGACAAGGACCGGATTCTGCGCAAGTCCGATGAGAACCCCCTGATGGATGTCTTTTACAACGGCTACTTCAAGGGCAAGGCCCACGAGCTGCTGCATAATCACGAATAAGTTTCCCAAACTGGGCGGCAAAAATGCTGCCCAGTTTTTTGCTCTTTGAGACAGGCTTTGCCCATTTGCCTCCCTGCAGGCACTTCCTTTCGGGGCGGCTATTGCGTAGGTCTCATTTTGGCGAGATTTTTTGGAATGACCGCAGGGAGATGCCTGCTTTGAGGCTTATAAACCATGCAAGCTTTCTTCGCGGAATTTTTCTGCCGGATACGCGCCATTTTACCTGAAAAAAGACTTGACAATTGCGACTACATAGTGTAGTCTTTATGTAGAGACTACTGCTTGTAGTCGCAATAAAGGAGGTATGGTAAATATGGCAGAAATTCAGTTGGGAGCGGTGGAAGCCCGGTTTGCGGATATCATCTGGGAGAACGAACCGGTCACCTCTTCCGCACTTGTAAAGCTGGCAGGGGAGCAGCTCCAGTGGAAGCGGACCACGGTTCATACGGTGCTGCGGCGGCTCTGCGACAAGGGGCTGTTTCAAAATGAAAACGGAACGGTCACAGCCCTGATCTCCCGGGACCGGTTTTATTCCATGCAGAGCGAGCAGTTTGTACAGATCGCCTTTCAGGGCTCCTTTCCAGCGTTCCTGGCGGCATTTTCCAGAAGCCGCCCGCTGACGGATGCGGAGCGGGAATTGGTCCGGCAGATGATCGACGGTGTGGAGGAAGAGTCATGACGGTGTTTTTTGCAGGGCTTGTCAAAACGGCCATTGGGGCCAATTGGCTGATTCTGGCCGCGATTTTTCTCCGTTTTCTTCTGAAAAAGGCCCCGAGACGGGTCATCTGCCTTCTTTGGGCGGTTGTAGCAGTCCGGCTTGTACTCCCGTTTTCCATTGAAAGTCCGGTGAGCCTGATTCCGCAAACAACGGTTGCCCTCCAGGAGGCGGTGGACACAAGTCTCATCCATGTGGAAGCTGTTCCGTCCGGGAACGGTGCAGCCGCCCATCTGCCGACAGCAATCGGTACAGCGCAGGTCCCGGAAATGCACACTTTGCCCTTGCCCACCATATGGGCAGCCGGCATGGCGGTCATGCTGGGGTACCTGCTCATCAGCTATTTCAGAATGCGGTATCTCGTTCGGGAGGCCGTGCAGGAAGAGGGAAATATTTGGGTGTGCGATGGGGTAACATCACCCTTTATCCTGGGCGTTTTCCGCCCCAGAATCTATTTGCCTTCCTGGCTTTCCGGAAGCAGCCGGGCGTATGTGATAGCCCATGAAAAGAGCCACCTTCGCTGCAAGGATCACCTTTGGAAGCCCCTTGCCTTTTGCCTGCTGGCCCCGTATTGGTTTGACCCTCTGGTGTGGGCGGCTTACTTCCTGTGCTGCCGGGACATAGAATTTGCCTGCGATGAGCGGGTCATCCGTGCTCTGAAGATGCCGGAGCGGAAGGCCTATGCGTCGGCCCTGCTGGCGTGCAGCGACGGCAGGAAGCGTGTTCTGGTATGCCCGGTGGCCTTTGGCGAGACGGCGGTGGTGCAGCGAATCCGCAGCGTTCTGAACTATATGCTCTATCGGGATACGCAGGGGCAGTACGGGGAAACAGGAACCGTTCACATGTTCAATCCGAAATCTGCCGAGCTCAATATCTTCACCGGTCTGGCACTGCGCCGGTTGCCCACCTTCTGGATGGTCAAACCGTAAGATCCCGGAACATACCGTTTTCAAAGGGGCACTGAGATCTGCAAGAAACAGATCTCAGTGCCCCGGCCCTCTCTGGGGGGAGAGGCTTTGAAGCCGATGACGCTGCTGCTGATTTTCTCACAATCCGGAGTGGATAGGTGTTCCACTAGTCCGGAAGAGAGTAAATATTTTCTTCGTAGAATCCATAAATATTAAGAAAGCAACCAATAGTTGCTAAAATTATATATCAATAGATGGATTCATATAGTATACATTCCGCTGATCCAGCTTCTCCCGCAGCCGCTGCAGGCCCTCGCCGAAGCGCTGGAAATGAACGATTTCCCGTTCCCGCAGGAAGCGGATCACATCGTTGACATCCGGGTCGTCGCTGAGCCTTAGAATATTGTCATAGGTAACCCGCGCTTTCTGCTCGGCGGCCAGGTCCTCTGTCAGATCGGCAATGGGGTCACCCTTGACGGCCATAGACCCGGCGCTCCAGGGGAAGCCTGCCGCCGCCGTGGGGTAGACGCCTACGGTATGGTCCACAAAGTAGGGAGCAAAGGCCGGATCTCGGAATTGATTGTCTTTCAAATTTCGGGTCAGCTGGTGAACAATGGCACCAATCATTTCCAGGTGGCCCAGCTCTTCCGTTCCAATATCCGTCAATAGGCCCTTGAGCTCCTCAAAGGGCATGGAATAGCGCTGGGAGAGGTAGCGCAGACTGGCGCCCAGCTCGCCATCGGGGCCGCCGTACTGGGTTATGATGATTTTTGCCAGCTGGGGATTGGGACGGCGAATTCTTACCGGATATTGGAGCTTCTTTTCATACTGAAACATGGCTTATTCCCCCTTATTTGCGGCATATTCCCAAGGCCAGGGATCGTCCAGCCAGGCATAAGTATCCCCTCGTCCGGGCGCGGCGTGGTTTAGCGGACGTTTCTCCCGCTCATAGGCCTGAGAGACCTTCTGATAGAGCTGCTGGTACTGCCGATAGAGTTCCAGCGCCTCCGTATCCTCCGGATGGGTGTCCAGATACAGCGCCAGCTCCTGGACGGCAAAGGCGAGGACCTGCACCTCAGACAGGGGCGTTACCGGCAGATTATTCTGGTTGACCATGCCCATAAAGGGCAGATCCAACCCGGGATACAGAGTCCCCCGGACCATGGCTTTTCTCGGCTCATAGCGGACAGGACCTTCGATCTGGAAGGGCACATAGGGATTGGCCAGGGGTGCCATGGCGGGCAGGCGACCCTCCCCATAGTTTCCTGCGGGTTTCTTGGCATTCAATGGGATTCCTCCTCGAATTCTATTTGGAAAACTGATTCCGGGTCATACTATGCAGGATTCGCCCGACTGTGCATAGGCAGCGCGGGAATGCCGTAAGGTATTCAGAGGTGGTGCGGATGTTCCGAAGGCTTCGGCTATGGGCCATATGTTTCGTTCTGATCGCAGGGCTTGCCGCTGTGGGAATCTACGGTGGTGCCCGGGCGGTTTCCGCCATTTCTGACCGGTTGCCTGTAAAACGCCCCCATACGGTTATAATCGATGCGGGCCATGGCGGCGAGGATGGGGGCGCAACCTCCTGCACGGGGCGGCTGGAAAGCGGGTACAATCTGGAAATTGCCCTGCGCCTGGAGGATATGCTGCATTTTCTTGGCTTTCGGACGGAGATGATCCGCCGAACGGATACGGCCATTTACCGAAAAGGGGAGACCATTGCCCAGAAAAAGGTGGACGATCTGAAAAACCGGGTGCGCATCGTCAATGAGACCTCCGGCGGCGTTCTTCTGAGCATCCACCAGAATTACTTCTCTCAGGCCCAATACAGCGGCGCGCAGGTGTTCTATGGCACGGCAGAGGGCAGCCGGGAGCTGGCGGAGACGGTCCAGTCCGCCCTGGTTTCCACGCTGAATCCCGGAAGCCGCCGAAAGGCAAAGGCCGCAAAGGGAATCTATCTCATGGAAAAGAGTCAGAAATGCGCCATTTTGGTGGAATGCGGCTTTCTTTCCAATGCAGAGGAGGAGGCGAAGCTTGCTTCCCCCGATTATCAGAAGGCCATGGCAGCGGTGATTGCGGCAGCCGTCGGGACAAAACTGGGTTGACCGGCCTTCAGGGGTTTGGTATAATGGAGAAAATCAAGGCAGCACCGCAGCGCTTTTTTACCTGCTGTGCGGTGCTGCTCCAAAGAATCGGAGATAAAAACGATGGCAAAGGCAAAAACCGTATTTTTCTGCACCAACTGCGGCAATGAAAGCCCAAAATGGCAGGGCAGATGCCCCGCCTGCGGAGCCTGGAATACCTATGAAGAGCACATTGAGAAGCCCACACTGCCGGGTAAGGCGAAATCCAGCCCCGTGGGCCAGAGCCGAAAGCCCCAGCGGATTCAGGACGTGACCACGGACGGGGAGATCCGCTTCTCCACGGGCATGGGAGAGCTGAACCGTGTCCTGGGCGGCGGTGCGGTGGCAGGTTCCCTGGTACTGGTGGGCGGCGCTCCCGGTATTGGCAAGTCTACGCTGCTGCTGCAAATCTGCAACAGCCTGTGCGCCGGGCGCAGCGTGCTCTATGTTTCCGGCGAGGAAAGTGAGCGGCAGCTGAAGCTTCGGGCTCAGCGGCTGGGGGTAGCCCCGGAATCGTTGTATATCCTCTCTGAAACCCGCCTTTCGGACATTCTGGAGGCCGTGGAGGAGCTGAAACCCGATATCCTGATGATCGACTCCATCCAGACCCTCTACCGTGAGGAAAACGACTCCTCTCCCGGCAGCGTCTCCCAGGTAAAGGACTGCACCATGACCATGATGCACCTGAGCAAATCCCAGGGGATCACGGTGTTTGTGGTTGGCCACATCAATAAGGACGGAAACATTGCAGGCCCCAAGGTGTTGGAGCATATGGTGGACTGCGTGCTGTATTTTGAGGGCGACCCCAATTCTTCCTACCGGCTTCTCCGGGCGGCCAAAAACCGATTTGGCTCCACCAACGAGATCGGGGTCTTCGAAATGATGGAAAGCGGCCTGGAGGAGGTGCCAAACCCCAGCCAGATGCTGCTGGACGGGCGGCCCGAGGGGGCCAGCGGCACCTGCGTTGCCTGTGTCATGGAAGGCACCCGGCCGGTGCTGGCGGAGGTGCAGGCATTGGTTGCCAAGACCATGGCCAATGTGCCGCGGCGGGCTTCCGACGGTTTTGACTTCAACCGTATGATGCTGCTGCTTGCCGTGGCGGAAAAGCGGGCAGGGCTGCGGATGGGAGCCTTTGATGCCTATATCAATGTCATCGGCGGCCTGCGGCTGGATGAGCCGGGGGCGGATTTGCCGGTAGCTCTTGCGGTGGCCTCCTCCTACCGGGATGCCCCCATTGCGGACGACCTGACGGCCATCGGCGAGGTGGGCCTGACGGGGGAGATCCGCACGGTTTCCCATCTGAACCAGCGCCTGGGAGAGGTTGCCCGGCTGGGCTTCAAAAAGTGCATCATCCCCAAAGGCGGCTCCGAAAAGCTGGATATTCCGGAAGGATTGACGGTCTACCGCGTCCGCAATCTGCGGGAGGCCATTGAGGTGGCGCTGTAACCTTCGGGCAGCAGATTTATTATGCATCGGGAGGACACAAACGCAATGGATACAATGTTTTACCATGGCACCGCTATTCCCGGACTGGATACGATCAAAGCAAACGCAAAATCTCACGCTACCGGTATGCCGGTGGCATACTTCACTGAGGATCGGTGCTACGCTTTGGTATGCTGCCGAAGCAGAAATGAGAACTTTGTGACTATGGGCATTCGCGCAGATGGAAAGCAGCATTATTTTGAGCGCTTTCCAAACCAGCTGGAAGCTCTCTACAAGGGAAAGCGGGGTTATCTTTACTGCCTTGAATCCACAGATGGGTTGACGCACACGAAGGGGCACACCTGGGAAAGTGCACAGGACGTTCCCGTTGCAAAATGTGAGATCATCGCGGACGTATACGAGGAAATTCTGCGGGAAGAGGCCAAAGGCGATCTGGTGATCCATAGATATTCCGAAATTGACCCATCCGAGCAGAAAATGCATGCAAATCACATTCGGGATCATATCCTGGAGGAAGGAACCGAAATGGCGCAGTTTTATTATGCTCATTTTTCGTCCCTATGGGATTCGAAAGATTCCTGAATTATACATCTGCAAAATGCGGGGCTGTGTGGGAAATGTCTGAACGGACATTTCCGGGCAGCCCTGTTTTTTTATGCCCGGAAGCAATTCCGACAGGAAGTGCGCAGCTGTGCCGCTATACTGAAAGCAGCAAATACAAAGGAGGAGTTTACCATGCATTTCACCAGTTTCCAGGAAGGGGACAAGCTGACCATCGCCCTGACTGGGGAAATAGACCACCACTGCGCCAAAGCCTACATCCAGGTCATTGCCGCGAAAATCGAGACCTATATGCCGGAAATCTGCGTGCTGGATTTCCGGGATGTGACCTTTGTGGATTCCTCGGGAATCGCCGTGGTCATCAACGCCCTGCGCAGCATGACCCAAATTGAGGGAAAGCTGCTGCTCACGGGCATTTCTCCCCAGCCTATGCGGGTATTCCGGGCATCAGGCCTTGACAAGCTTGTTGAAATACGGGAGGCGGTTTCATGAAATTCGGCAACTATATGATTTTGGAATTTCCAAGCAAATCCAGCAACGAGGCCTTTGCCCGCAGCGCCGTGGCCTGCTTTGCCGCCCAGATGGACCCTACATTGGAGGAGCTGGGGGACATCCGCACGGCGGTGTCCGAGGCCGTGACCAATTGCATTGTCCACGCCTATCCTGACAAGCTGGGCACCATCACCCTGCGCTGCCGCATTCTCAAGGACAATGTGCTGGACATCGTCATCAAAGACAAAGGCGTTGGCATCCCGGATGTGGAGCAGGCCCGGCGGCCCAGCTTCACCACCGGCGGGGCCGAGCGCAGCGGCATGGGCTTTACCATTATGGAGAGCTTCATGACCAGTCTGGAGATCACCTCCATAGAGGGGCGGGGGACCTCCGTACATATGCGCCGGAAGCTGCAGCGCCGCCAATGAGCGTTCCCGAGGAGCTGATCGCCCGGGCACAGGCCGGGGATATCCAAGCCAAGGAGCAGCTGATCACGGAGAATGCAGGGCTCATCTGGGCCGTTGCCCGGCGGTTCCAGGGCAGGGGCACCGAACTGGAGGACCTCTACCAGCTGGGCTGCCTGGGCTTTTTGAAGGCCGCAGAGGGCTTCGACCCCGGCTTCGGCACCCAGTTTTCCACCTATGCCGTGCCCAAAATCGCCGGAGAGATCCGGCGATTTCTCCGGGATGACGGGGCGGTGAAGGTATCCCGGGGGCTCAAGGAGCAGTCCGCCTCCATCAAAGCCGCCCGCAGCCGTCTGACGGCAACGCTGGACCGGGAACCAACCCTTTCCGAGCTGTCTGCCGAGACCGGCCTTTCCCCGGAAGAAATCGCCCTGGCCGAAACCGCCACCGCCGCCACGGAGTCCATCTACCGTCAGACAGGGGAGGAGGGCTTCTCCCTGGAAAATGTGCTGACGGATACGGAATCCGAGGAGCGCATGGTGGAGAAAATCGCCCTGCGGCAGGCGGTTCGGGCGCTGCCGGAACGGGAACGGCAAATCATCGCCCTGCGGTATTTCCACGGCCTGACCCAGCAGCGCACTGCGGGAATTCTGGGTATCAGCCAGGTCCAGGTCTCCCGGGTGGAGCGCAAGGCGCTGGGCCTTCTCAAGGAGAAGCTGGAATAAGCGGCTTGCTTTTTGCGGCTCTTTGCGGTAAAATAGGAGCCGATAAAAAGAAAGACAGAAATGACAGGTGCTTCTATGAATAATGAATTGGATTCCAGATTTCTGGCCGCTCGGCGGAACTACATTGCTTCCCGTTTTTCCATGCTCAACGATGTGCAGCGGGAGGCCGTGTTGACCACCGAGGGGCCTCTTTTGCTGCTGGCAGGTGCCGGCAGCGGCAAGACCACGGTGCTCATCAACCGAATCGCCAACATTCTGCGCTATGGCCGGGGCTCAGAAGGGACGGAAATTCCGGACTTCGTCAGAGACGAGGATGTGACGTTCCTGGAAAACCTGCCGGAAGACCCAACCCAGGAGCAAACAGACCGGGCGGACTGGCTCTGCGCCCTGGAGCCTGCAAACCCCTGGAATGTCATCGCCATTACCTTTACCAATAAGGCCGCCGGAGAGATGAAGGAGCGGCTTTCCAATATGCTGGGGGCCAGTGCCGAGGATATCTGGGCCATGACCTTCCATGCCGCCTGCTGCCGCATTCTGCGCCGGTATATTGACCGCTGCGGCTATACCTCCAGCTTTACCATCTACGATACCTCGGACTCCGAGCGGCTCATGAAGGAAATTCTCCGGGACATGAACCTGGATGACAAGACCTATCCGCCCCGGTATGTACTGAGCATCATCGGCCGGCAGAAGGACCGGCTGATTTCCCCGGAGCAGATGGAGGAGGACAGCCGCAGCGCCTCGGACTACCGCATTGTCCAGATCGCCAAGGCTTACGCCGTCTATCAGAAGCGCCTGAAGGACAACAACGCCCTGGATTTTGACGACATTCTCTATGTCACCGTGAAGCTCTTGCAGCAGGACCGGGAGGTAAGGGAGTACTACCAGCGGAAATTCCATTATGTTCTGGTGGACGAGTACCAGGACACCAACCACGTCCAGTATCTTTTGACGGAGCTGCTGGCAGGAGACAGACGGAACATCTGCGTAGTCGGTGATGACGACCAGAGCATTTACCGCTTCCGGGGCGCTACCATTGAGAATATTCTCTCCTTTGAAGAGCAGTACCCCGGCGCTCGGGTCATTCGGCTGGAGCAGAACTACCGCTCCACCCAGTCCATTCTGGATGCGGCCAACGCCGTCATCTCCCATAACGAAGGCCGGAAGGGCAAGCACCTGTGGACGGACAACGGCACAGGGGAGCCCATTCTCGTATATGAGGCGGAGAACGAAGGGGCCGAGGGCAACTTCGTTGCCAGCCAGATCCTTTCCCGCTCCAAGGGCCACGACTTCAAGGATTACGCCATTTTGTACCGGACCAACGCCCAGTCCAACTCTATGGAATATGCTCTGAAACGCAACGGCATTCCCTACCGGGTCATCGGCGGTATGCGCTTCTTTGAGCGGGCCGAGATCAAGGATATGCTGTCCTATCTGTGCGTCATCAACAACCGGGCAGACGACCTGCGCCTGAACCGCATCATCAACAATCCCCCCAGAGGCCTGGGGGCCAAGACCGTTGAGACCGTCCAGAAGCTGGCCCAGGCCGAGGGAAAGAGCGTCTATGAGGTGGTCTGTGACCCCTATAATTACGGTCCCCTGGAAAAATCGGCCCAGAAGCTGCTGCAATTCTCCGCACTGATCGAGGGCCTGGCAGGGCTTTTGGCCAACGGCATGAGCCTGCCGGAATTCTATGATGAGCTGCTTATCCGCACGGGCTATGCCGATATGCTCCTGTCCAAGCCTACGGAGGAAAACAAGACCAAGCTGGAAAACGTGAAGGAATTGAAGTCCAGCATTCAGTCCTACCTCGCCAATACCACAGAGCCCAGCCTCTCTGGCTTTTTGGAAGAAATTTCCCTGTACACCGATCTGGAGCAGTACAACGAGGGGGACGATGCGGTGGTCATGATGACCATTCACTCCGCCAAGGGCCTGGAATTTCCCCATGTGTTCTTGGTGGGCTTCGAGGACGGGCTTTTCCCCGGTATGCGGGCCATCGGCGACCGGGATGAGATGGAAGAAGAGCGGCGGCTGTGCTACGTGGCCATTACCCGGGCCAAGAAATCCCTGACCATCAGCCATGCCAGAATGCGGATGATCTATGGCCGCACGGCCTCGGCGCTGCCCTCCCGCTTCTTGCAGGAGATCCCGGAGAGCTGCATCGTCAAGCGGGGCGGCTATCGGCCCCAGGTCCAGGAGAGCCGCCGGGAGAGCTACGAAAAACACATTTCCAAGAGCCATGCTTATCTTTCCTCGGCCATCCGTGCTCAGGCCGCCTCCGGCGCTCCTGCGCCGGAATTCAACAAGGGGGATATGGTCATGCACGCAGCCTTTGGCAAGGGCATGGTCCTGTCCGTCGTCAAAATGGGCGGCGACGCCCTGCTGGAGGTGGCCTTTGATGACATCGGCACCAAAAAGCTCATGGCAAAGGCTGCCGGGGCGCATATGAAGAAGCTGTAACGCATACGCTTACCCCAGGGGGGTGCGGGGCTTGCGTCGGTTTTTGATCCGTTTCTTGTTGCGGCTGCTGCTTGTTTTTGCGGTGGTTCTGGGAGGGCTTCTGCTGTTTCGCAGCCATTACCGGCCCCTTTTGCGGGAACTGGCGGAGACCCAGATCAAAAACGCCACCTCCGATCTGACCAACGATGCGCTGACCGAGCTTCTGGCCCGGGACAGCATCGCCTATGACCGGATCGTCTACTTTGAAAAGGACCTAAACGGCCGTATTACGGCCATGAAAACCAATATTCTGGAAGTCAACCGGATGAAAACGGAGATTCTGGAGATCATCAATCAGGAAATTCTGGACTGGGATACGGCGAAGCTGGGAATACCCATTGGCAGTCTCATTTTCCCGGAGCTTTTCGCCGGGAAGGGCTTCTGCATCCCGGTACACGTGCTCTCCATCCGCAATTCTGACGCCAGCTTTGAAAGCCGCTTTCAGCAGGCAGGCATCAACCAGACTCTGCATCGGCTTATGATGGAGGTCAATGTGGATGCCAGCATTCTGGTGCTGGGGCAGACGGAGAGCTTTTCCCTCACCAGCGAAGTGGTGGCGGCGGAGACCGTGATCGTCGGGGAGGTCCCCGGTACGTTTCTGAACACAGGAGGCATTTATGGAACCCAAACAGAGAATTGAGGAGCTGACGAAGCTCCTAAACGATGCGGGCTACCGGTACTACGTGCTGGATGACCCTACCATGCCGGACTTTGAATATGACCGTCTTCTGCGGGAGCTGGAGGACCTGGAGAAGGCAAACCCGGAGCTGGCCCTGCCGGATTCGCCCACCAAGCGGGTGGGCGGTCAGGCTGTGAACACCTTCGGCGAGGTGACCCATGCGGTGCCGCTGATGAGCCTGCAGGATGTGTTCAGTCTGGAAGAGCTGGATGACTTTCTGGTGCGGACCAAAGAGGCCGTTCCGGGAGCTCAGTTCTCCGTGGAGCCGAAGATCGACGGCCTGTCTGTGGCCTTGGAATACGTGGACGGCCAGTTCGTCCGGGGTGCCACCCGGGGCGACGGCAATGTGGGCGAGGATGTGACGGAGAATCTGCGCACCATCCGCTCCATTCCCATGGCGTTGGAAGGGGCTCCCGCCCGGCTCATCGTCCGGGGCGAGGTATTCATGCCCAAGAAGACCTTCCATGCACTGAATGAAGCATTGGAGGAAAATGGGGAGAAGACCTTTGCCAACCCCAGGAACGCCGCCGCCGGCTCTCTGCGGCAGAAAGACCCCAAGGTCACCGCCAAGCGGAAGCTGGATATTCTGGTATTTAACGTCCAGCTGGCAGAGGGCAAGACCTTTGCCAGCCACGCAGAAACCCTGGAATACCTGAAATCCCTCCATTTCAAGGTCATTCCCTACAAGCTCCTTTCGGATGTAGAAAAAATCTCCAAGGAGGTCATCCGCATCAACGAGGAGCGGGAGAAGCTCAGCTGCGACATTGACGGTGCCGTCATCAAGCTGGATGACCTGGCCGCCCGGGAACGGCTTGGCAACACCGCCAAATTTCCCCGGTGGGCCGTGGCCTATAAGTACCCCCCAGAGGAAAAGGAAACCCTGGTGGAGGACATTGTGATTCAGGTGGGCCGCACCGGTGTGCTGACGCCCAAGGCTGTGGTGGCTCCCGTCCGGCTGGCAGGCACCACTGTGACCAATGCCACGCTGCACAATCAGGACTTCATCTCCCGGCTGGATATCCGGATAGGGGATACCGTGCGCATCCGCAAGGCGGGGGAGATCATTCCGGAAATCTTGGAAGTGAACCTTTCCAAGCGCCCGGAGGGAACGCAGCCCTATTTGCTGCCGAAAAAATGCCCCGTTTGCGGCGCTGCCGTAGAGCGGGACGAGGATGGAGCTTTCCTGCGCTGCACCGGTGCGGAGTGCCCTGCCCAGCTGAGCCGGAACATTGCCCATTTTGTCAGCCGGGATGCCATGGATATCGAGGGCCTGGGCAGCGCCATTGTGGACAGCCTTATTGAAAAGGGGGCCATCCGCTCTCCGGCGGATATCTATTACCTGACCATGGACGAGCTGTCCGGCCTGTGGAAATCCGGCACCAAGGCGGCTCAGAAGCTGCTGGATGCCATTGCTTCCAGCAAGAGCCAGGATGTCTCCCGGCTGATCTTCGCCCTGGGCATCCGTCAGGTGGGTGCGAAGACCGGCAAGAGTCTGGCGGCGGCCTTCGGCAGCCTGGATAAGCTCATGGAGGCGACTTTGGAGGAGCTGACCCAGGTGCCGGATATTGGAGAGGTAACGGCTGAGAGCATCTGCGAGTGGTTCGCTCAGCCCCAGTCCCGCCACATGATCCGGCGGCTCAAGGAGGCCGGGGTGAACTTTGAGAGCAAGCGGGTCGTTACGGACACCCGCTTCGCGGGCAAGACCATTGTCCTCACCGGCGCTTTAAGCCGGTTCACCCGGGAAGAGGCCACGGAAAAAATCGAGCTTTTCGGCGGCAAGGCCTCCGGCTCCGTCTCCAAAAAGACCAGCTTTGTGGTGGCAGGAGAGAATGCAGGCTCCAAGGAGCGCAAAGCCAGAGAACTGGGCATCCCGGTGCTGACAGAGGACGAATTTCTGGAGATGCTTTCGTAACAAAGGGCTGCTTTGCCTGATAAAAATGCAGGGGACGATGCCCTCATCGTCCCCTGCGAGTCTTGTTTGAACGCAGAATTACAGCTCCAGCCGCATTTCAACAAGCGTCTGGTAACCGGAGAACCGGGAAAGGAAGCCTTTGGGGTTCCTGCCGAACTCCACAAAGCCGATTTTTTGATACATGGACACGGCCCGTTCGTTGTCCGCTACGACGCTGAGCTCCAGCTGGGTGTAGTGGAACAGCTTTGCGCATGCAATGACTGCTTCCATCAAAGCCTTTCCAATGCCCAGGCCCCAGAAGGCTTCGTCGATGCTGATGCCAAATTCCGCCCGATGGCGGACCTTGTATCTGCCGCCTATGGCGTTGAGGCCCAGACAGCCGCAGAGCGTACCGTCAATTTCCGCCAGAAGCATGATCTCACGGTCGCTTTCCAGCATCCCCTTCAGGTATTCCGCTTCCTGCTCCGGGGTGAACCGGCGCTCATCCGGGTAGGCCAGCAGATAATCCGTCTGGCTGTGGGTCAGAATGATCAGTTCAAGAAGGGCCTGGGCGTCTGCAGGCTCCGCATTCCGGATACGCAGAGTGCGGCCGTCCCGCAAAGGAAGCGTTTTCTCAAATCGCATGGTTTCACTCTCCTTTACAGGGAAAAATCGTCCTCGTTGTACCGGCTGAAATCCATGGCCTTGGGTTTGGCCGGAATGCGCTTGAAGGGGTCGTACTGGAAGCGGCGGCAGCTGCTGTCCGGGGTACGAACCCCTTTTTTGACGCACAAAATCTGGTCATCGCACAGTGCCACGCCATGTTTGCAATAGGCGCAGGCCCGTTCTATTTTCTTTCGGAAAAGCATAATTTCCTCCCGGATGGTTGTTTGAGGCCATTATACACCCTGTGCCGCCAAAAAGCTACCTTTCCGGGAAGAAAAATAAGTGCCGCGATCAAAATCGCCATCAAAACGACCTGCTTTCGCAGCAGCAGCCAGCCAAAGAGCAGTACAAATACGGCCTGGAGTGCCTTTCCCAGCCAATAATCCCGTAAACCAAGCCCCGGGCAGACCTGGGCGGTCTGGAGCCCCACGCAGACCCCGCCAAAGGCAGTGAGCCCGCCCGCCAGAAGAAAGCGGGCCGGTTCTGACGGAACACTCTGCAAATGGCAGCAGCCGTTTGTCAGCTCCAACAAGCCCTCTGCCGCCACCAATGCAACGCCGTCCAACGGAAGATAGGTGCGCAAAAAGTTCAGTCCCACTCGAAAAAGGATCACCGTTATGCAGATTTTTCCCATGGCCGCCCCGGCCTGGGTGATTGGGTCGGCAGACGCCGCCGGTTCCACCGCCGCCCGTTCGCTCCTGGCCGGAAGGATTCGGGAGACTGCCCAGGCGCTCAGAAGCACCAGCGCCCACAGGGCCGCCCCGGCCAAGACATTTGAGAACTGCCGGGCTACCAGCCCAAACAAAAAGGCAGGCCCCGGCAGACTGCAAAAGCCGAGAAGTATCTCTGCGTCCCGCTTTTGCAGCGCGCCCCGGTTTGCTGCTTGGGCAATGCAGGCAGCCCCGGCAGGGTAGCCCCCCAGCAAAGCGGGGAGCAGAAGGATCTCCGCCCCCTTCGGGATGCCGAAGAGCCGCCCAATCACCCCAAAAAGGGGAAGCCTTTTGGAAAACAGCCTCTGGGTCAGGGCCATAGACAGGCACAGAAACGGCAGCAGACTGGGAATCACCGCCGTCAGGCACAGCTCCACGCCCTGGCTGGCCCCCTGCAGGGCGGTCCGGCTGTCCAGGATCATGGCAAGCATTCCGATCATCAATAGCAGCCCCATGGAAATCACCTCGGGAGAATCTATGCAATTTCCGTCCCCGGCATACATACCCTTGACCAAAAGGAGGTGGATGCCGTGAAGCAGGGGAGTATTTGGTCCTGGCTGTCCGGGGACCTGCCGGGAGAGCCCTTGCCAGGGCAAAGCCTGCTGGAGCTCACCGGGGACCGCCAGGTCCTGATTGAAAACCACCGGGGCGTGACCCAGTACAGCCGGGAGCAGGTGGGTGTCAAGGTTGCCTTTGGAGAGATTCTCCTCTGTGGCCGGGAGCTGGTGCTGGCGCGGATGGGGCAGGGGCAGCTGGTGGTCACAGGCTGCGTGGAGTCCATCCGGCTTCTTAGGAGGCGCTGCCCATGAAGCTCTGGACCTCCCTCACCGGCCTTATCCAAGCGGAACTGCTCACCGCCGACCCGGCAGGCGCGCTTCGCGCCATCGCAGACGCCGGGATTGCCCTTCGGGACGTAACCCCGGAAGGGGAGCTCTGTCTGCGCTTTTCCGTTGCCCGCCCCAGCTATGGCAGGCTTTTGCGCCTGACCCGGAGGCGTGGAGAAACGCTGACGATCCTTGGCAGGACCGGCCTATACTGGCGCTTCCGGGCTCTGGCAGGAAGGCCTGTGCTGCTTGCCGGACTGGCGCTGCTGCTATGCGCCCAGATCCTGATCCCTACCCGGATCTTTTTTGTCCGGGTCAGCGGCAACCAGCGGGTGCCTGCCCGGCAGATCCTTGCGGCTGCGGAAAGCTGCGGGCTGCGCTTTGGGGCCAACCGCCGGGCTCTTCGCAGCGAGGCCATCAAGAACAGCCTGCTCAGCGCCATCCCGGAGCTCAAGTGGGCCGGGGTCAATACAAGAGGCTGCGTTGCAGTGATTTCCGTTGCAGAAAAGCAGCCTGCCGTCCCTGCGGAGCCTGCTCAGACCGGCGTAGCCAGTATGATCGCCGCCCGGGACGGGGTGATCAAGAGCCTGCTTTGCACCAGAGGAACGCCTTTGGCCAAGCCCGGGCAGGCGGTTACCAAAGGGCAGGTACTGATTTCCGGCTATACGGACTGCGGAAAAACCGTCCTGGCCCAGCGGGCGCAGGGGGAGATCATGGCCTATACCCACCGGGATTTTCAGGTGTACGCCCCCAAATACTGCCTTCAAAAGGCGGGGAAGACAAAGATCATCCGGCGGTGGAGCCTGATTCTCGGAAAAAAACGGATAAAATTGTGGTTTGGTAGTGGAATTTTGGGTATGGAATGTGGTAGAATGTATCGGGAGTATCCATTGACCCTGCCGGGCGGCTTTGTGCTGCCGGTGCGCATGGCAGTGGACTGCTACAAAGTCTGCGAACTTTCGGAACAAGGCCTTCCGGAAGAGACGGCTTATACCCAGATGCAGCACTTTGCCAGGACCTATCTTCCCGGTGCTATGACCGCGGGGACCGTCCTGGATGCATCGGAGACCTTTGCCCCGGAGGAGGGAGCCTATGTGCTCTCCGGCAGCTATTCCTGCCTGGAGTCCATTGGCCGCAGCCGCCGGGAGGAGACAGGAGAGACCAATGAGCAAGGAAGTTGAAAGAATCGTAAATGCCGATCGGGTAGAGGACCTGATTGCCGTGTTCGGCTCCTTCGATGAAAACGTGCGCCGGATCGAAGAGGCTCTGGGCGTGCGCATTGTCAGCCGGGGAGATGACCTGAAGGTCACCGGCGACGAGGAGATGGCGGACAAGGCCGTCCGTACCCTGGAAGCTCTGCTGCAGCTGGCCGCCAAGGGCGAGACCATCGATGAGCAGCGGGTGCGCTACCTCATTACCCTGGTCAGTGAGGGCAACGAGGATCAAATCGCAAAAATCGCCAAGGATGTGGTGTGCATCACCGCCAAGGGAAAGCCCATCAAGGCAAAAACCGTTGGCCAGCAGAACTACATGAAGGCCATTCAGAAAAATACCGTCACCATCGGTGTCGGCCCTGCCGGTACGGGCAAGACATATCTCGCCGTGGCAGCAGCCGTATCCGCTTTCCGGGAGCGGAGCGTAAACCGGATCATCCTCACCCGGCCTGCCGTAGAGGCAGGGGAGCGGCTGGGCTTCCTGCCAGGCGATTTGCAGAACAAGGTAGACCCCTATCTGCGGCCGCTGTATGACGCGCTGTATGATATGCTGGGGGCAGAGACCTTCCAGAAGTACCAGGAGCGGGGCTCCATCGAAGTGGCCCCGCTGGCCTATATGCGCGGCCGAACCCTGGACGACAGCTTCATCATCCTGGACGAGGCCCAGAACACCACCCGGGAGCAGATGAAAATGTTTTTGACCCGTCTGGGCTTTGGCTCCAAGATCGTCATCACCGGAGACGTGACCCAGATTGACCTGCCGGATGACAAGGTCTCCGGATTGAAGGATGCGGTGCGGGTGCTGGACGGGGTGGAGGATATTGCCATCTGCCGTCTGACCTCTGCGGATGTTGTCCGCCACGCCCTGGTACAGAAAATCATCAATGCCTACGAAAAGGCTGCAAAGCCTGAAAATAACCCGCCCCGGACCATGCCGGGACGGTATCAAAGGAAGAGAACCAATGAGAAATAAGATCAATCTGGTATTCCAGCAGGGCGGCTTGCAGCGCCTGGTTATTTCCGCCAACATCCGCACGTGCATCAATGCCGTGCTGAAGGCCGAGGGCGTGACGGCCAAGTGCGAGATCAACGTCCTGGTCACGGATGATGCGGGCATCCGGGAAATCAACCGCACCTCCCGAAACATTGACAGCGCCACGGATGTGCTGAGCTTCCCCATGTTTGAGCTGGCGCCCGGAGAGCTGCCCGCGGACTGGACGGAATACGAAGATCCGGACACCGGCCTGGTGCCCCTGGGGGATATGTGCATCTCCCTGGAACGGGCAATCGCCCAGGCCAAGGAATTCGGCCACACCACCCGCCGGGAGGTGGGCTACCTGACCATCCACTCCATGCTGCATCTTCTGGGCTATGACCACCTGGACGAAGGCCCTCAGAAGCGGCAGATGCGCGCCAGAGAAGAGGCCATTGCATCGGGAATTCCGGGCATGAGCCGGGACTGATAAAGGAGAGACTATGAAGACAAAAACCGCTATGATCACCATCTGCGGACGGCCCAATGTGGGTAAGTCCACACTGACGAACTACCTGGTAGGTGAAAAAATCGCCATCGTTTCCAATAAGCCCCAGACCACCCGAAACCGCATCTGCGGCATCGTCACCAAGGGCGACACCCAGTACGTCTTCGTCGACACCCCGGGCTTCCACCGGGCCAGAACCAAGCTGGGCGACTATATGGTGAACGTAGCTCAGGAATCTATTGCGGATGTGGACCTGACGCTGCTGGTGGTAGAGCCCATTGCCTCCATTGGCCCTCAGGAGGAGAGCCTGATTGAAAAAATTCAGGCAAGCCGCTGCCCTGCCATTCTGGTCATCAACAAGATCGATACCGTGGAGAAGGACACCCTGCTGGAGGTCATCGCCAAATACTCCCAGGCGGCGAATTTTGAGGCCATTATGCCCATCTCCGCCAAAACCGGAGACGGGGTAGAGGAACTGCTTTCCATGTGCGGCAAGTACGCCCAGGAAGGCCCCTTCCTGTTCCCGGAGGATGTGACAACCGATCAGCCTGAGCGGCAGGTCATGGCAGAGATCATCCGGGAAAAGCTGCTGTGGTGCCTGGACAAGGAGATTCCCCACGGCACCGCTGTGGAGATCACCAAGTTCTCCGAGCGAGACAATGGCGTCATCGACCTGGATGCCACCATTTACTGCGAGAAGGCCAGCCACAAGGGCATTATTATCGGCAAGCAGGGCCAGATGCTGAAAAAGATCTCTACGCTGGCCCGGCAGGACTGCGAAAAGTTTATGGGTACAAAAGTCTACCTCACCACCTGGGTCAAGGTTAAGGAAAACTGGCGGGACAGCGATTTTCTCGTGAAGAACTTCGGCTACCGGGAGTAAGCGCCTTCCCTCGGGGGAAGGTGGCAGGGCGAAGCCCTGACGGATGAGGGGCGGTACACGGTAAAGTATGGTAACGCCTAAGCAGAAAAGTTCTGTTTTCATGAACTTCATTGTATAGATTTTTTGTTATCGGTTCTGCCTGCCGCCCCTCATCAGTCACAGCTCTTAGAGCTGTGACAGCTTCCCCCGGGGGAAGCCAGAATTTTCCAGACTACGGCGCCCGCATCCCGCAAAAGCTACGTGCAGGAGGGATGACCATGCTGTCTTCGGAATATTGGAAGCTCTTTTTGGAAACCGGCGCACCGGAAGCCTATCTCATGTATACGCAAGCCCTGCAACAGGAGGAACACCATGTATCTGACGATCCGAGCCATCGTCCTGCGGGTGACGGACTACAATGACCACGACGCCCTTCTGACGGTGCTGACCCAGAACTATGGTAAGCTGACCATCAAGGCCCGGGGACTGCGCCGGAAGAACAGCCCGCTCATTGCCCCATGCCAGCTGCTGGCCTTTGGGGAATTCACCCTGTTTGAATACAAAGGAAAATACACCATCAACGAGGCCCACGCATTGGAGCTCTTTCAGGGCCTGCGGCGGGAACTGACCCAGCTGTCCCTGGGGAGCTATTTTGCTCAGGTGGCGGAGCTCATCTCCCAGGAGGATATGCCGAATCCGGAACTGCAGGCGCTGCTTCTGAACTGCCTGTATGCCCTGTCCGCGCTTCATCTGCCGGAAACGATGGTCAAGGCCGTTTTTGAACTCCGGGCCGCCTGCCTGGCGGGCTACACGCCGGAGCTCTTCGGCTGCCACGTCTGCGGCAACCAGAGCCCGGACCGGTTCGACCTGTCCCAGGGGCAGCTGGAATGCAGCGCCTGCCGCGACCCGGAATCCGGGGGCATTCGCATCCCGGTAACGCCGCAGATGCTGGAGGCCATGCGCTATATCTGCCTCTGTGCGCCCAAAAAGCTCTTTTCCTTCCGCCTGGACGAACAGACCATGGCCGCCTTGGGAGCACTGACGGAAGGGTACTTACAAACCCAGCTGGAGCACGGGTTTGCCACGTTGGATTTTTACAAGTCCCTGTTTGCGGGACCTTATGATCTAGGAGAAAAACATGACGGAACTATATGAAAAATCCCTGTCCAAGCTGGAGCTGGGGCAGGTTCTGGAGATGCTTTCCCAATGCGCGGGAAGCGAGGGCGGCAAGGCGGCCTGCCTGGCGCTGATGCCGGATTCGGACCTGGATACCGTCCGGGAACTGCTGGACCAGACCACGGCGGCCTCTGACCTCTGCGCCAGGAAGGGTAACCCCACCTTTGTTGATGTGGCAGATGTATCCGCCAGCCTGGAGCGGGCAGACCGGGGCGGCAGCCTACAGCCTGTGGAGCTGCTGCGGATCGCAGGGGTGCTGCGCTGCGCCCGGACCATCAAGGGCTATGTGGCGGAAGACGACCCCAAGACGGTGCTAGACCCTTTGTTTGACGCTCTGACGCCCAATAAGTACTTGGAGGACAAGATTTTCGGTGCCATTCTCTCGGAAGAGGAGATTGCCGACACCGCCTCCTCCACGCTGGCGGATATCCGCCGCCATATGCGCATCCAGTCCGGAAAAATCCGGGACAGCCTGCAAAAGGTGATCTCGTCCCCGGCCTATGCCAAATTCCTGCGGGAGCCCATCATCACCATCCGGCAGGGCCGGTATGTGGTCCCCGTCAAGTCCGAGTGCAAAAACGATGTGCCCGGCATGGTCCACGACGTGTCCGCCACGGGGTCTACCTACTTTGTAGAGCCCTTGTCTGCCGTCAACGCCAACAATGCCCTGCGGGAGCTGGAGCTGAAAGAGAAGAAGGAGATCGAGCGAATCCTGGCCGAACTGTCCGCCGAGGCGGCGGGCTACGCCGAAAACATCCGTCTGGATGTTCAGATGCTGATTCAGCTGGACGTGATCTTCGCCAAGGCAAAGCTTGCCTATCGGATGCGCGCTTGGGCTCCTATTATGAACGACCAGGGCAGGGTAGAGCTGCGCAATGCCCGGCACCCCCTGATCGATCCCAAGAAAGCGGTACCCATCTCTCTGCGCCTGGGCTCCGACTTTGACACCATGATCATCACCGGCCCCAACACCGGCGGCAAGACCGTTACCCTGAAAACCATCGGTCTGCTGACGCTGATGGCGGAGTGCGGTCTCCATGTGCCCGCCGGAGACGGCAGCACCCTATCCACCTTTGATGCCATTCTGGCGGACATCGGCGACGAGCAGTCCATTGCCCAGAGCCTGTCCACCTTCTCGGGCCATATGCGTACCATTGTAGACGTGGTGGCTCAGTGCGACAGCAGAACCCTGGTGCTCTATGACGAGCTGGGCGCCGGTACAGACCCCGCCGAGGGCGCGGCGCTGGCCATTGCCCTTATTGAATTCAGCCGGAAAATGGGCTCCCGGGTGGTGGCAACTACCCACTATGCCGAGCTCAAGCTCTATGCCATGCGCACCAAGGGCGTCATCAATGCCTCCTGCGAATTTGACGTAGAGACCCTGCAGCCTACTTACCGGCTGCTCATCGGCATTCCGGGAAAATCCAATGCCTTTGCCATCTGCCGGAAGCTGGGCCTCTCCGAGGACATCCTGAAAGAGGCCAATGACCTGGTGGGCAAGAGCGACAAGGACTTTGAGGACGTGATCTCCCAGCTGGAGCAGCAGCGGCAGCAGATGGAGTCTGCCCGCCGGGAGGCAGAGCGTCTGAAGCAGGAGACGGCAAAAATCAAGCAGCAGAGTGAGGAATATAACCTCCAGCTGCAAAAGGAAAAGGACAAGGCCATGGAAGCTGCCCGCCGGGAGGCCCAGGGCATCATCGAAGAGGCCAGAGCTGCTGCCAATGCCGCTTCCGAAGAGCTGAAGGCCCTGCGCAAGCAGCTGGAAAGCAGCGCCGATACCACCGGAATCAACCAGCGTCAGGCTGAGCTGCGCCGGGTGTTGAATGAAACCGAGGATAAGATCCGCGCCCAGGCCCCCCAGAAGGAGCGGCCAAAGGCCAGCCGGGGCATCCTGGTTGGGGATACCGTGGAGCTGCTAAAGCTGGGCACCAAGGCCAGCGTCCTCGCCATCAACAAGGACGGAACCTACCAGCTCCAGGCGGGCATTCTGAAAATGACCGCCAAGGCAGATGAAATCTATTTACTGGAAAACGAGAACCCTTACGCCCAGAAGGGCGGCCACCCCAAGCACTCCGGCCGGGAGATGAAGATGACCGCCATGCCAACGGAGATCGATTTGCGGGGCATGGACTGTGTGGAGGCCATCTGCGTGCTGGACCGGTATTTGGATGAGGCCATGCGTGCAAAGCTCACTTCCGTGCGCATCATCCACGGCAAGGGCACCGGCGCACTGCGGGCCGCCGTCCAGCAGGACCTGAAAAAGAACAAATTCATTAAAAAATTCCGTTTGGGCCAGTATGGAGAGGGCGAAGACGGCGTTACCATTGCGGAATTTGCGTGATTTCTCCGAATCCACAGGGATTTCCAGTGGGGCTTTTTCAGGAATTGGTTGACATTCACAGGAAAAAAAGGTATTATATTTCCAGACCCATCGTGCTTCTGACCGGCATGATGAAAAGGAGTGTTTGTTATGTATAGCAAGGAAGTTGTTGTTCGCTGCGAATCCGGTCTGCACAACAAGCAGGCTACATATTTCGTTCAGAAGGCCAACGAATTCGAAAGCAGCATTTGGCTGGAATCCGGCAATCGGAAGATGAACGCCAAGAGCCTGCTGGGCATTATGTCCCTGGGCATTATCTCCGGCTCCACCGTTACCCTCAGCGCCGTTGGCGCAGACGAGGAAGCCGCTGTGACCGCTCTGGATGCTCTGCTCCAGCGCGATGTCTACTGATTCCTTCGAGTAACACATCACCGGCCGCCTCTGTTCGTATGCGCAGAGGCGGCTCTTCTTTGGGAGACACCATGACATTTGAAGAACTGAAAGAAAAGGCCCTGTCGCTGCCCTATGCCCCCGGCGTGTATATCATGCGGGACAAGACCGATAAGGTCATCTATGTGGGCAAGGCCAAAAAGCTGAAAAACCGGGTCAGCCAGTATTTCCAGGACACCGCCGCCCACACCCCAAAGACCAAAATGATGGTCAGCAAGATCCACCATTTTGATACCATTGCGGCAAGCAGTGAATTTGAAGCCCTGGTGCTGGAATGCTCGCTGATCAAGCGCTATATGCCCAAATACAACATTCTTTTGAAGGATGACAAGGGCTATCCCTATCTGCGGCTGAATATGAAAGACATTTACCCTACCATCACCATTGTCAGCAAAATTGCCGATGATGGGGCGGAGTATTTTGGCCCCTACGGCAGCCGGGGCGTGACCCACAGTCTGCTGGAGGCCATCCGGCTGACGCTGAAGCTGCCCGGGTGCAGCAAGGTCTTCCCCCGGGACGTGGGCAAGGACCGGCCATGCCTGAACTACCACATGAACCAGTGCGAGGGCTGGTGCCAGGAAAGCGTCAGCGCCGTCACCTACCGGGAGCGCATGGAGCAGGCCCGTCAGCTGCTCAAGGGCAACTACAAGTCTGTGGCGGAGGAGATCAAGGCCAATATGCTTGCCGCCGCAGACAATCTGGAATTCGAGGTAGCCGCCGCCCTGCGGGACCGCCTGAATGCCGTAGAGGCCCTGGGGCAGAAGCAGCTGGTTACCGCCGGTTCTCTGGCGGATACGGACGTGGTGGGCTACGGCGAGACCGAGGCCAAGGCCTGCTTTGCAGTGCTGCATTTCAGCGGCGGCAATCTGCTGGACAAGGACTACGATGTGTTCCCCGTGCCGGAGGACAAACAGGAGGCGGTTTCCAGCCTCTTAAAGCAGTATTACCTGAGCCGTGGCCTGGCACCGAAGATCGTGCTGCTGCCCTTTGAAATTGAGGACAGCGAGCTGTTCTCCCAGCTGATGGAGCAGCAGTACGGCCGCCGCAGCAAGATTCGCATTCCCCAAAAGGGCGACAATATGCGCCTGGTGGAGCTGGCCAGCCGGAACGCCTTTGAAGAGGCCCAGCGGCTGACGGACAAGGAAGAGCGCTTAAACGCCACCCTGGTAACCCTTGGAAAAATGCTCTCCATTCCCACCCCCAGCCGCATGGAGTCCTTTGATATTTCCAATATTTCCGGCACGGATATCGTGGCCAGTATGGTGGTTTTTCAGGATGGCCGCCCCCGGAAAAGCGACTACAAGCGCTTCAAGCTGGAGGGCCTTACCGATCAGGATGACTACGCCTCCATGCACCAGGTGGTCAAGCGGCGCTTCGCCCATTACAAATCAGGGGACAAGGGCTTTGAAGCCGCCCCGGACCTGCTGCTCATCGACGGCGGCGTGAATCATGCCAATGTGGCCGTGGCGGCACTGGAGGAGCTGGGGCTGCAATTTCCTGTGTTTGGTATGGTGAAAGACGACCGGCACCGCACCCGAGCTCTGGTGACGCCCCAGGGGCAGGAGATCCGCATTGACAACAACCAGGCCATTTTTGCCCTCATCGGCAATATCCAGGAGGAGACCCACCGATTCGCCATTACCTATCACCGGCAGCTGCGCAGCAAGCGGCTGCACTATTCCGAGCTGGACGGCATTCCCGGTATCGGCCCCAAGCGGAAGCAGGAACTGCTGCGGCAGTTCAAATCCCTGACCGCCATGTCCCAGGCAACCCTGCCGGAGCTGGAGCGGCTGCTTCCAAAGGACGCCGCTGCCGCCGTTTATCAGCACTTCCGGGAGAAGGAAGCAACCGAAAAGTAAGCCCCGGGACGATTTGAATAAATCCCCAAAATTTGGAAATCATTAGGAGAAAAGCATATGCGTGTGATCACAGGAAAGGCCAGGGGCATTCAGCTGAAGACGCCCCAGGGAATGCTGACCCGGCCTACGGCAGACCGGGTAAAGGAAGCGCTGTTCAGCATTATTCGCTTTGACGTGGCAAATGCCAGGGTACTGGACCTGTTCGGCGGCACCGGCCAGCTGGGCATTGAGGCCCTGAGCCAGGGGGCCAAAAGCGCCGTATTTGTGGATGCCCGGGAGGGGGCCTGCGCCCTGATTCGGGAGAATCTGAAGCGTACCCGGCTATCTGAGCAGGGGAGCGTGGTCCGCTGCGACTATCTGGACTATCTGAACCGCTGCCGGGAGAAATTCGATATCATTTTTTTAGACCCGCCTTACGCAGAGGTTTTTCTGGAAACGGCCCTAAAACGCATCACGGAAATTGACATTTTGCATTCCGGTGGTATAATAGTCACGGAACGGCCTTTAGGGAAGGACCTTTTGGCGGAATTTCCCGGCTATACCCGCTCCAAAGACTATAAATACGGAAAGACCCTCCTTGCAATCTACCGCAAAGAGGATGGTACGCTATGAAAACAGCCATCTACCCGGGCAGCTTTGACCCGGTCACCAGCGGCCACCTGGATATCATCCGCCGGGCCGCCAATATTTTCGACAAGCTGATCGTCTGCGTCATGGTCAATGCGGGAAAACACCCCATGTTCTCCCTGGAGGAGCGGGTGGAGCTGATCCGCCGGGTAACCCAGGACCTTCCCAATGTGGAGGTTGACGGCTCCAGCGAGCTGCTGGCCGAATATGCCCGCCGCCGGGGAAGCTGCGTGGTGGTGAAGGGCCTGCGAGCCGGTTCCGACTTTGAAAACGAATTCCAAATGGCCCTGATCAACCGCAAGATCTACCCGGAGCTGGACACCATGTTCCTGACCTCCGACAGCCAGTATATGTTCCTGAGCTCCAGCATTGTCAAGGAACTGGGGTCTTACGGCGCAGACCTGACCGACTTCATCCCAGAAGCCATTATCCCGGATTTCCGCAGGCGCTTGGAAGAGCGCAGCGCAAACAAGTAACCCATTTAGGAGGAATATTATGAGCAGCAGCAATATTGAAGACATCATTGGCTCTCTTTACGATATGGTCCAGGACGCGCGGACCATGCCTCTGGCAGCCGACAAGTGCATCCTGGAGCGGGACCGGGTACTGGATATGCTGGACGAGGTCATCGCCCAGATGCCCGGTGAGCTGAAGCAGGCGCGGACCATTGTGGAGTCCCGGAACGACCTGATCAACCAGGCCCGCCGGGAGGCAGAGGGCATCCTGCGGCAGGCCCAGGACCAGGCAGCCCAGCTGGTGACCAAGGAGGCTATCTACGAAGGGGCCAAAAAGCGCAGCGAGGAGCTGGTTGCCCAGACCCAGAACCGTATTGAGCAGCTCCACAAGGCCGGCAACGAGTATATGGATGCCCAGCTGAAGCAGACCGAGGAGACCATTGCCAAGGCGCTGAACGACGTTCGGGATACCCGGGTAAAGTTCCGCACCGTCACCGAGGCCCAGGAGCAGCAGCGTAAGGCTGCCCCCAGCCCGAAGGCCGCCCCGGACGTAGAGGTATAACTCGGCGCTTTCAAATTTCCACATCGACATCGCAACAACATATAACGCATAGCTGTCAAGGTGTATCTGCCTTGGCAGCTTTTTGCTTCTTTTTCCCGCCGCCCCTGCATAGGCTTGCAGCGGAAAGGGGAGAGGGGAATGGTAACAAAACACAAACCAACCGGAAGAGCGGCAGGATTTCCGAAAGGCATCGCCCTTGGGACGCTGGCGGCCCTGGCCTCAACGGCGGCTCTGGCCGCACTTCTGGCAATGCTGATCGCCAGTGGAGCTGTCCGGGAGGAAAACCTTGGCTATGGTGTCATGGTACTGCTGTTTCTTTCCGCTGCGTTGGGCGGGACGGTCGCTTTTGGACGGATCAAACACCGCAGAGCACTGGTCTTTGGCTTGTCGGCCGCGGCATATCTCGTCAGTCTGACGGCGCTGACGGCGTTGTTTTTCGGCGGTCGGTTTGATGGCTTTTTCCCTACGGCGATGCTGATAATTGGGGGAAGCGGCACTGCGTTTCTGCTCTCTGCGCGGGCCCAAAAGGGGAGAACCCGGCATAGAAGATTCCGGCAGATTCGTTAAAATGCACAAAAATGCGCAAGAGGTAAATAGCATTTACTCACCTTCATTTTATGCAGGAATTTGTGCGATGGACATTTTTTGCACGTTTACGGGCTTTCTTCGAACTTATTTCTGAAATAATACAAATGTGCAAAAACTTTTGTTCGCTTATTCTTAATGTTGACATAACAAAATTAACATAAAAATTGTAAGAATCTACAAAAAAATGTAATTTGGCGGATGATACTTGAATTTTTGCAAAAAACGGAGTATAGTATGTCTGTATCAAAAGTGTGTGGAGTTCGTCTGCATTATCGGGCACCGGAAAATGCCGCGGGGGATGCGGTATGAGTGCATCTTTCCGACGGACCGATTTGGAGCAGCACACGCTCCGAAGCAGGCTGTGTGTCCTTTGGCTTCTGGGGCTGCTGCTGGGGTGCCTTGCGGCGGCACGTCCGGGCGCTTGCCCGATGGTGCAATGGCATGCCGACAGTTCTCCATGGCCTTGCATTGGCCGCCTGCTGTTAGAGCTGCTGTGCGCGGCTGCAGCGTCTTGGGGGCTGCCGTCTGGGGCATGCTCCGCTGTCGTTTTCTGCCGCGCCGCCGCCTTTGGCTATACGGCGCAGGGGATTCAGGTCTGCTTCGGCAGTGCCGGTTGGCTGCTATGGCCGCTGATGCTGTGGCCGCAGCTGCTCTTTTTTCCGTTTCTCTTTTTCCTGCTGTCCGGCAGAAGAGGGGCAGGCGCATATCTGGTGAGCGCTGCTGCCGCTATCGGCATCGGGTTTGCGGATCATCAATTGGTCATGCCATTTTTGGCATTTCTGATAGAATAAAATAAGGATAGGTATTTCGGTTCATGCTGGATATTATTCGAGCCTATGAGAATTATCTCATCAAGGTAAAGCAGGCATCGGAGAATACCGTCTCGTCGTATTTGCGTGACATTCGGCAGTTCTCCGAATGGCTGACGGAGAACGGTGTTCCTGAGCTTGCCAGCGCCACACAAGTGAATATCCGGGACTACCTTGCTTATCTGCAAGCTCAGGGAAAGTCCGGCGCGACGGTTTCCCGTTCTCTTGCCAGCCTGAAGAATTTCTATACCTACGCCGTTTCAGAGGGCTTTCTGGAGGCTTCTCCCGTCAGCAGTGACATTCATGTTCAGCGGGGGGAGAAAAAGCTGCCCCAGATCCTCACCGGCAAAGAGGTAGAGCTTCTGCTGGCCCAGCCGGTCTGTGTGGACCACAAGGGCTACCGGGACAAGGCCATGCTGGAAGTGATGTACGCCACCGGTATGCGGGTCACGGAGCTCATCAGTCTCAACGTGGAGGATGTCAATCTGGAATTGGGCCTGGTAAAATGCCATAGCGGCAAGAAGTCCCGAGCGATTCCGCTGTATCCCGCTGCCCAGAAGGCGCTGGCTGTGTACCTGTCCGATGTGCGCTCTGCCATGATCTTTGATTCCGGCGAGCAGGCGCTTTTCGTCAATGTAGGCGGTACCCGCATGAGCCGTCAGGGCTTCTGGAAGATCCTGAAATACTACCAGGCAAAGGCCGGTATCGAAAAGGAGATCACTCCCCACACCCTGCGCCACAGCTTTGCAGTTCATCTCCTGGAAAACGGCGCTGATCTCGGCTCCTTGCAGGAGCTCATGGGCCACAGCGATATCTCGTCTACCCAGATGTATGCCCACCTGATCAACCAGAAAATCAAAAGCGTTTATCAAAAATGTCACCCCAAAGCATAAAAAGAGCTTACGGCAATCAAACCGTAAGCTCTTTTTCTATGCGGCGGAATACAGCAAAAATGGGAAAGCCCTGCAGGGCTTTCCCAGAAGCTCAGATGCCTGTCATAGCAGCCAGAACGTCCACTTCCATCTGCTGAATGCTCTTCTTCATGGCAAGGCCCTCGTCGATGTCCACGTCAGAGAAGCTGCCGTCGTGGGTGCAGACAATGCGGTTGGTCTTGCCCTGGAGCAGCAGCTCTACAGCCAGATACCCCATCTTGGTGGCGTTGACTCTGTCTCTGCCGGAGGGGGAACCGCCCCGCTGAATGTGGCCCAAAACAGTGACACGAGGGTCAAGATCAATGGCCTCCTTAATTCGCTTGGCAATGTCCGTGGCCTTGCCGGCGCCCTCAGCCACCACAATCATATAGTGGGTGAAGCCGTTGAACCGGGCCTGACGGATTTTCTCAATGACGTCCTTTTCAAAATCAATAGGCTCCTCGGGGACCAGAACGGCGGTTGCACCGCAGGCCAGGCCCACATACATGGCAAGGTATCCTGCGTTGCGGCCCATGACCTCCACCACGGAGCAGCGCTCGTGGGACTGCATGGTATCCCGCAGCTTATCGATGCACTCAATGGCCGTATTGGCAGCGGTGTCGAAGCCAATGCAGTAGTTGGTGCAGCTGATGTCGTTGTCGATGGTGCCGGGAATGCCAATGACGTTGATGCCGTACTTACTCAGAGCAAGAGCGCCGCGGAAGGTGCCGTCGCCGCCGATGGCAATGATACTGTCCAGCCCCAGGAATTTGCAGGTGGAGACAGCCTTGCGCTGGCCTGCCTCGGTCATGAACTCCTCGCTGCGGGCGGTATAGAGAATGGTGCCGCCCCGATTGATGGTGTGGGCCACGCTCTTTTCATCCAGGCGCACGATGTCGCCGGAGATCAGACCGTTCCAGCCTCGGCGAATGCCGTAGCACTCCAGGCCATGATACAGCGCGGTACGTACAACTGCGCGGACGCAGGGGTTCATGCCGGGGGCATCGCCGCCGCTGGTCAGCACACCGATTCTTCTAACGCTCATAATAGAACCTCCTATTTATGGGTTTATAGCCATGCCCTTATTTTACCGAAAAATGCGGTTAATGTAAAGATAAAAATCTGGGATTTCCCGTGTTTTTTTGTATCAATTTCGCTACTTTGATGGAATCGAGGTTTCCGCTTGCTTTTTGGAACGGGTTGTGTATAATGGAAGCATCCAAGCAGAAGGGGGGAATACGGATGTATTTTGAAGCACTGTGCGCCGCGCTGCGGGGGCTGCCGGAAATTGAAGCCCTCGTTCTGGGCGGATCGAGAGCAGGGGAAGGGTACGATCGGAAATCGGACTACGATCTCTATGTCTACTGTACGGAAATTCCGCCTGCGGAGGCCCGCCGGGAGATCCTTGGCCGGGTCTGCGGTCATATGGAGTTGGGCAATGACTTCTGGGAACTGGAGGACGACTGCGTCCTGCTGAATGGCATCCCCATTGACATTCTCTACCGGAATCTGGATTCCTTCGCCCGGGACATTGCCTCTGTGGCAGAGCTGCATTACGCGCGTAACGGCTACACCACCTGTATGTGGCACAATCTGCTGCACAGCCGCATTCTCTATGACCGGGACGGCCGCTACGCCGCCCTGCGGCAGCGCTTCGATGTGCCATACCCGGAGGCGCTGCGGCAGAATATTATCCGGCGCAATCTGCGTCTGCTCACCGGAAATCTGCCCTCCTATGATGCGCAGCTGCGCAAGGCGGTCAGCAGGGAAGACAGGCCCAGCGTCAACCATCGGATGGCGGCGTTTCTGGAATCCTATTTCGACATTCTCTTCGCCCTGAACCGCATGACCCACCCGGGGGAAAAGCGCATGGCCAGCACATTGAAAGCAAGGGCAAAGATTCTGCCGAAGGACTTCGGGGAAAATCTGGACGAGGCCTTTGCCTGTATGTTCGCAAATCCGGAACGGTTCCTGGAGGTGCTGGACGCGATGGTCGGGAATCTTCAGGAATTGGTGGAGAAGGAGACAGAAGCAGATGGAAAAGCTATATGATCGCGCGGATATTTATGACCTGCTGGAAAACGGCAGTAGATACGAAATCACAAAAGGGCACTGGCAGTATCTCCTGAAGGGAAAGCCCGTCCGCTCGCTTTTGGATGTAAGCATCGGCAGTGGGAATATGACGCTGCCAGTTCTGGACTTAGGCATTGACCTGTACGGCTCGGATCTTAGCGAGGCCATGCTGAGCAGATGTGACAAAAAAGCAACTGCAAAGGGGTACTCTGTCCATTTGCAATGCAGTGACTTCCGGGAAGTCTCGAAGCATTTTACACGTCAGTTCGATTGCGTTGCCAGCACCGGAAACAGCCTTGCCTATGTAACGAACGAAGAGGTCATCACAGCGCTGCACCAAATGGATGCTCTGGTTGCTCCCGGCGGTTATCTGTATTTTGACCTTCGGAATTGGGACAAGATTCGCAGAACAAAGCAGCGATTTTATACCTACAACCCATCTTTTCACGGAAACACCCGTGTCAACCTTGTACAGGCCTGGGACCACAATTCGGATGGGACCATTGATTTCAATCTGCTTTTTACATTTGAGAAAGAAAACCGCATCTTTCAAAAGGAGCATTTTATTGAACATTACAATCCCGTGTCTCAGCGGCCGCTTCTGGAAGAACTGCGCGCTATGGGGTATACGGACGTGGAAATACGCCTGGTTCCGGCGCAGTGGGGCGCATACACAGACGAGGATGACTGGTACTGTGTAATGGCAAGGAAGCCAAAAGAAAGGGAAGCGCTATGATAAAGCCCGTCGGCAGTTATGCGGACTGCCGGGAATTCGCTGAGAGCTTTCAGGGAGACCCGGATTTTTCGGACCCCATGCTCAGCACCGAGGAGCAGATCCGGTGCAATCTGGACAAGTCTTTTGCGCGGCAAAATCGCCAGATTCTTGGCGCATATCAGGACGGGCAGTTTGCCGGACTGTTCGTTCTGTTGGCTTTAGACGAGGAAAAATACCTGGAAATGCTGGTGGGACTGTCCCGGGAAGCGCAGGCTTACCGGGAACTGATGGAGTATCTGGCCCGGAACTATCCCGGCTGGAAGGCGGATTTCGTGTTCAATCCGCGAAACGGCCTGCCGAAGGCCACCTTGGAAGACGTGGGTGCGGAATTTGAGCAGGAGCAGCAGAAAATGGTATTTTCAGGTTCTGTTATTCCCGGGGATGCCACAGGAATATGGGAGCTTTCCGAACAATACGCTGCGGAATACTATGTTATTCACAGCCGGGACGTGTACTGGACCGGCGAAAAAGTCGCCGCTGCACCGGAGAAATTCCGAACATTTCTGGCCATAAACCAAGGCTGCGTTATCGGATATCTGGATGTGACCCATTGCTTTGAAGAGAACGAGCCATACGATATTTATGTCCTGCCGGAATATCGCCGAAAAGGCTACGGGCGAAAGCTGCTGGCCAAAGCGCTGGACTGCAATCAGCCCAGGGGCATGATGCTGCTGGTAGAAACAGACAACACAGCCGCAATCAGGCTGTACGAGTCGATGAACTTCAAGACCGTGCCCGGGCAAAACAGTTTGACAGCCCATTGGCGGATTCCGGAAGAAAAAGAAATTGACTTTGGAAAGTAAATGGAATATTCTTTAGGAGATAAATAATACTGTAGAAAGGTATTTGAAATAAAAATAGCTTACCGAAAACGGCCGAAAAGGCGCAAATAAAGGAATAAAGCCTTGACGGCTAGAAAACTGTTCTTTGGTGCAGCTTTGAACGCAACAAAATTTTTATTTTGTTGCGTTCTAAGGAACGATTGATTTGCTCCTTGAGCTATCTCACAAGCCCTCCCTTTCGGACAGCTATTGCAATTTCAAAAGGCAAAGTAATATGCAGCAATACCGTGACTGTCCGCAAATACTGCGGAACTTCTTAACCTACCATGAAAATATCAAGGGCCAATCTCCGCTGACGATTCATGAATACTATCTGGACCTGCGGATGTTTCTGCGGTTTATGAAACTCATGCGCAGTGAGATGCCCATTGATACGGATTTGGAGACCATCGACATTCGGGACATCGACCTGGACTTTTTGGGCTCTATCACCCAGTCGGAGATCTTTGACTTCCTCTCCTACCTTGCCAATGACCGGGTGGCGCGGCCGGATGAGGCTGTGCCGGAGCGCGGGATCGAGGCTTCCAGCCGGGCTCGGAAGCTCTCGGCCATCAAGTCTTTCTATAAGTACCTGACAGTGCGAACCAAGCAGTTGACCGAAAATCCGGTGGCCGACCTGGAATACCCCAAATTACGCAAAAGCTTGCCCAAATACCTGACTATGGAGGAATCCGCCGCACTTTTGCAGGCAGTTTCCGGGCCAAATGAGAAACGGGACTACGCTATTCTCATGCTCTTCCTGAACTGCGGCATCCGGCGCAGTGAGCTGGTGGGGCTGAATCTGACGGATGTCTATGAGGACCGCATTCGGGTGATTGGCAAGGGCAACAAGGAGCGCTTTGTCTACTTCGGCTCTGCCTGCCGAAAGGCCATTGATGCCTACCTGGAGGAACGGGACCAGGTCGAGCTGTCCGACAACCGCGCCCTCTTTGGCTCCCGGGACAAAAACCGCATCAGCGTGACGGCAGTCCATCGGCTGGTGAAAAAAGCCCTTTTGCAGGCTGGGCTGGATTCCACACAGTTCTCCGCCCACAAGCTGCGGCACACGGCGGCAACCATGATGCTCTCCGGCGGCGTGGATGTGAAAACCGTTCAGGAGGTGCTGGGCCATGAGAACCTGAACACCACCCAGATCTACACCCACATAGAAAACACCGAGCTGAAAATCGCCAGCGAGGCAAATCCCCTTTCGAAGCTTGATTTTTCTAAATGATTCTAAGATTTAGTATTGCATGTAAAGCAACTGATAGTTGACATTATATATAATCAAAAATTGAAATTTTATAGTCCCGCCATTTGGCAGGCAGCACATCAAAGGAGGACTTTCATGTCAATCGGAGAGAGAATTACAGAGCTTCGGAAGGCCGCTTCCCTCTCCCAGGGGCAGCTGGCGCAGCGCATGGGGGTCACCCGGCAGGCGGTCAGTAAATGGGAGAATGACCTGTCCACTCCAGATCCTCTGCGCCTGATACAGCTGGCGGATGCTCTGGGAACGGACAGTGAATACCTGGCCTCCGGGCAACACGCCACGGTTCCCTCCCCTCCTGTGGTGGTGCACTCGGTGGAGGAGAAACCAGTGTACGTGGAAAAGGTCGTAGAGAAGCCGGTATACGTTGAGAAGGTCGTGGAAAAACCCGTTTACATTGAAAAGCCGGTCTATATCGAAAAGCCTGCGGAACCCCAGGAGCCAAAGGTCGTGGTCAAGGAGGTGCCGGTGGACCGCGTTGTCCAGCGCGTGGTTGAGAAGCCGGTGATCCAAAAGGTCGTCCGTTACCGCTACCGGGCTGACCCTGTCATGATGGTTCTGGCCGCCATCGGCGGGCTGGTGGTTGGCCTGGTCATCGGACTGCTGATTTGACAAAATAGCTGCTGCAAATCCATCAAAAACAGATTTGCAGCAGCTTTACTATGGCAAAAAAATCAAATTTGACGGTCGTACACGTCCCATTCAGACTGTGGAAAGGCATTGCCCCAGTAATGGTTGGATAATTCGTCCAGCGTATGGAAAATAACTTCATTTTCGGGATTTGTAATTGCAATTTTCACATTGCCGCCCCAATATCGCAGCCGTTCCTGGCATATTCCGCAGGCCGTCAGAATTTTGAAAGCGTCCCTTTCGCTGTCCCTTGAAACGCACAGCGAATGCGTAACCCTCAGGTTGAACTTCTGGGCTTCACACATAGCACCTGTTTCCATGCACAACCCTGCCCCGGCATTAAAGGATTCCAATGCCACAGATATCAGGAACTGCCTATCTTCTGTGAATAGGACAGCGCAGCCGCCCCAGCCGGTCGGAAACCGCTTTCTCACAAAGTCCGTAGCCATTTGATACATTTGATGTCCAATTTCTCTGTCATTCACAGGTAATCGCTCCCTCCTATATCAGCATTTGATTTGTTCCGTTACTGCCCTTTTTATAGCTTCGCTGCCAGCTCAAAGGCCAGCAGAGCAATCTTGCTCTTATCGTCCAGGCGGACGTGGCCGGACAGGCTCCTGGGCTGCCATTGGGAGTGGTCCAGATTGTCCCCGGCATAGAAGAACTGGAAGAAATCCACGCCCCGGAAGTCGGCCACGGCCTGCATTCCGGCGCATTCCATCTCCACGCAGATTGCCCCCTGGGCTTTCCTGCGCCGGACCTTTTCCGCCGTCTCCCGGTAGCCCGCATGGAAAGGTTTTTTGCTGAACTATCTTACAGCGCTTTCAGCGCGGCCAGGCTTTCCTCCAGGGCGGCAATCAGGTCGGCGGCCTTCTTGGCCTTTTCCCGCTCTGCGTTGACCACAGCCTCGGGAGCCCGGGAGGTGAAGTTCTCATTGGAGAGCTTGCCGTTCAGGCTGGCCAGGTTCTTTCTGGCCTTGTCCAGCTCCTTGGAGATACGCTCCTGCTCCTTGGCAATGTCCACCAGCTGGCCCATGGGGATATAGAGCTTGGCATCCGCCGTAGCGCAGGTCACCAGGCCGTTCAGGTTCTCCGGCTCCTTCTCCAGCAGTTCCACCTTGTCGGCGTAGGCCAGGCGCTGAATGAAGCCCTCGCCCTCAGTGAAGACCTGGGGATTGGAAGTCAGCACATACAGCGTTGCCTTCTTGGAGGGGGGCACGTTCATCTCGGCTCTGCGGTTGCGGATAGCCCGGATAGCATTCATGACGGATTCCATATGGGCTTCCTCGGTCTTGAAGCTCAGCGCTTCCTTGGCCTCGGGCCACTTGGCGACAATCAGGGCGCTCTCCCGCTCCGGCAGGCTCTGCCAGATTTCCTCGGTGATGAAGGGCATGAAGGGATGCAGCAGCCGCAGCGTCTGATCCAGCACATACACCAGCACCTGCAGAGCGGTGTCCTTCCGCTGGGCGTCCTCGGAGTACAGTCTGGCCTTGGTCAGCTCGATATACCAGTCGCAGTAGGTATCCCAGATGAAGTCGTAGATTTTCTGGACGGCAATGCCCAGCTCGTAGCGCTCCATATTGTCGGTGACCTCGGCAATGAGGGTGTTCAGCTTGGAGAGCACCCACTTGTCGGCAATCTCCAATTCCTTGGGCAGCTGGGGCTTAAAATCCTCGCCCAGGTTCATGAGCACGTACCGGGAGGCATTCCAGAGCTTGTTGGCGAAGTTCCGCATGGCCTCGCAGCGCTCCACATAGAAGCGCATATCGTTGCCGGGAGAGTTGCTGGTGATCATGTTCATCCGCAGGGCATCGCAGCCGTACTTGTCGATCATCTCCAGGGGGTCAATGCCGTTGCCCAGAGATTTCGACATCTTGCGGCCCTTGTCGTCCCGGACCAGGCCGTGGATCAGCACCGTGTGGAAGGGGGCCTTGCCGGTGTGCTCGCAGCCGGAGAAGATCATCCGGGCCACCCAGAAGAAGATGATGTCGTAGCCCGTGACCAGCACGTCCGTGGGGTAGAAATAGTCCAGATCGGCGGTCTTCTGGGGCCAACCCAGGGTCTCGAAGGGCCACAGGGCGGAGGAGAACCAGGTGTCCAGCACATCGGGGTCACGCTCAATGCGGGTAGAGCCGCACTTCTCGCACTTGCAGGCATCCTCCCGGGACACGGTGATGTGGCCGCAGTCCTGGCATGTCCAGGCGGGAATCTGATGGCCCCACCACAGCTGCCGGGAGATGCACCAGTCGCGGACGTTCTCCATCCAGTTGAGGTAGGTCTTGGTGAAGCGATCGGGGACGAATTTGGTCTCCCCTTCCTTCACTACGTCAATGGCCTTTTCGGCCAGGGGCTTCATTTTCACGAACCACTGGGCGGAGATGATGGGCTCCACATCGTTGTGGCAGCGGTAGCAGGTGCCCACGTTGTGGGAGTAGTCCTCCACCTTCACCAGGTAGCCCTGGGCGTCCAGGTCGGCCACAATGGCCTTTCGGGCCTCGTAGCGGTCCATGCCTTCGTATTTGCCGCCCAGATTGTTGACCTTGCCCTCGTCGTCCAGCACCCGGATGACCTCCAGATTGTGCCGCAGGCCCACCTCGAAGTCGTTGGGGTCATGGGCGGGGGTCATCTTGACGCAGCCGGTGCCGAATTCCATCTCGGCATAGTCATCGGCCACCACGGGGATGGGCTTGTTCAGCAGGGGCAGGATCACGTTCTTGCCCACAATGGCCTTGTAGCGCTCATCGTTGGGGTTGACGCAGACGCCGGAGTCACCCAGCATGGTCTCGGGACGGGTGGTAGCCACGATGACTTCGCCGGAGCCATCCTCCAGGGGGTAGCGGATGTGCCACAGGTGGCCGGGCTTATCCACGTATTCCACCTCGGCATCGCTCAGAGCGGTGACGCAGTGGGGGCACCAGTTGATGATCCGGCTGCCCTTGTAGATCAGGCCCTTTTCATACAGGGAGACGAAGACCTCCCTGACGGCCTTGGAGCAGCCCTCGTCCATGGTGAACCGGGCGCGGTCCCAGTCGCAGCTGGCACCCAGCTTCTTCTGCTGCTCCACAATCCGGTTGCCAAAGCGGTTCTTCCAGTCCCAAACCCGCTCCAGGAACTTTTCCCGGCCCAGGTCATACCGGGTCAGGCCCTCCTTGCGCAGCTCCTCTTCCACCTTGATCTGGGTGGCAATGCCCGCATGGTCCACACCGGGAATCCAGAGGGCATTGTAGCCCTGCATCCGCTTGAAACGGATGATGCTGTCCTGCAGGGTCGCGTCCATGGCGTGCCCCATGTGCAGCTGGCCGGTGACGTTGGGGGGCGGCATAACGATGGTGAAGGGCTTCTTGTGCTCGTCCCGCTCTGCGTGGAAATAGCCGCCCTCCTGCCACATCTTGTAAATTTCCGATTCCACGGCCTGGGGCTCGTAGATCTTGTTCAGTTCTTTTGCCATACAAAACTTCCTTTCCATAAAAAACGCCCCGGGTGCCAAAACACCCAGGGCGAAAAGTTTTCCGCGGTACCACCTGAATTTCCGTAAACAACGGACACTCTTGCGCTATAACGGGCTGACCCGTACTGCCCTACTCCCCTTCCTGGGTTTCAGCCAGTCCGCTCCCGGGCGACCATTCCCCTTCTGGCTCAAGACGCTCGCACCACCCGCGCCCTCTCTGAAAGCCATTTTGGAGGAAACCTCCCGTTCCATGCGTTTGTATTTTGTATTATTCTACCCGGATAATTGATGAATGTCAAGGACTTTTTCAGAAAGGCTTTTTCCTTACTCTTTCTTGACGAACGGCAGCAAAGGGGCTATAATAGGCATTATCTGATATTTTGGAGTGTATTTCCTATGGTAAAGCTTTCTCTGGTGGTTCCCTGCTATAACGAGGGGGAAAATGTGATCCCCTTCCATGAGGCGGCCCTGAATGCCTTTCAGGACTGCGGCTATGAGATCGAGATCGTCTATATCGACGATGGCAGTCGGGACGCAACGCTGCACAATCTGAAAAAGGTCTACGCCCGGAAGGACTGCCGGGTGAAAATCGTATCCTTCTCCCGGAATTTTGGCAAGGAAGCCGGCATCTATGCAGGCTTGCAGCACGCCTCCGGCGAATACATCAGCCTCATCGATGCGGATTTGCAGCAGCGGCCGGAGATCGTTCGGGATATGGTGAACATCCTGGATGAAAAACCGGAATACGACATCGTGGCCGCCTACCAAGACCGGCGCAATGAGGGAAAGGTCCTCTCTTTCTTCAAGAAGAGCTTCTATAAGGTTATCAATAAGCTGTCCAAGGTTACCTTGCAGCCGGATGCCAGCGATTTCCGGACCTTCCGCCGCAGCGTGAGGGACAGCATCCTGGAGCTTACCGAATACCATCGCTTCTCCAAGGGCATCTTCGCCTGGGTGGGCTATTCCACCTGCTTCATCCCCTATACTGCCTGCGAGCGGGCCAACGGCACCACAAAATGGAGCTTCTGGAAGCTTTTCAACTATGCTGTGGAGGGCATCATCGGTTATTCCACTGCGCCGTTGCGCCTGGCCACCCTTTTTGGCACCGTCAGCGGCATTGCTGCCATTGTCTATCTGATTGCGGTCATCATCGAAAAGCTGACCCGGGGCATTGCTGTGCCGGGGTACGCAACCATCATCGTGCTTCTGCTGCTGTTTTCCAGCATTCAGCTGTTCTGCATCGGCATCATCGGCGAGTACGTGGGCCGGAATTTCGAGCAGAGCAAAAATCGGCCCATTTATATTGCGAAAGAGGTCATTGGCGAGGAAAAGGCATAAGCCCTTCAAGATGAACCGACATCAGTCAAACAACGCCTCCCACGTTTCCGACTGCATGGCCTGAAAGCACATTCTGATCTGGTCTGCGGTGTTCTTTTCTTCGGCCAACGGCGGCAACTCATCTATTCCGAAATATCGAAAGCCGGTCGTTTCGATGTTCTCTGCAAAATTGCCTCCAAGCACCTGGCATTGCATGAAAATTTTGCATACCTTATAGGCATAGATAGGCAGATTGTGTTTTTCTCTGTCTTGAACAGCTATCACGCGCTTTATGGAAACGTCCAGCCCAGCCTCCTCCTTGACCTCCTTTTTGGTGTTTTCCTCCACGGAGATGTTAACGTCACACCATCCACCCGGCAAAGCCCAGGTGCCGTTGGCCTCATGAACCAGCAGGATCTTTCCATCCTCAAAAATTGCAGCCCTTGTGTCTATCTTGGGTGTCTGATACCCTATGTCATTACAGAACAGATTTTTGACCTTCTGGATGGGAATATCAGTTTTGAAGCTGATCATCTCGGCAGCTATCTCACGAATGCGCTCATAGCGCTCCAAATCAAATTTGTCTTTTCCGTAGAACAAACCGTTTTGTGCCAGAGCCTGCAATTCTACTGCCCATTTTAACCACTGCTCATTTTTCTCCATGTTGGGCTCCTCATTTCCTTTTGTAGATCAATTCACTTCCCCTGGTTGTCGATGGCATAAACGATGCAAGCCAAACCCGCAATCAGGGCAAACAGGATTGCGCCGCCCATGGGCTCATTTGCGGTTGCACCGGTAAGGTAGCCGCCGATTGCGGCAAAGATCATAATGGTCACACTGATGGAAGTTCGGAACTTTTTCATATAAATACCCCCAGAAAATCCTTTCCTAAAGTCTTTCCTCTCCGGGCAACAGCGTGGCTATGTGCAGCTTTTTCTGTCACGCTCGTTACGCCCCTCTTCAGTCTCGCTTCGCGAGCCAGCTTCCCCGGAGGGGAAGTCTTTTATACAAACGGCCACGTCGGTAAAACCCGCCGTGGCCGTTTTGCAATCTATGGCTTACTTCAGACCGGCCTGCTCCAGCAGAGCGGGGATCTTGTCTTCCCAGCCAAGGCTCATGATGTGAACGCCCTGGCAGTAGGGCTTGCACTCCCGGATGATGCGGGCGGCAATCTCCACGCCGGTGATACCGGCCTTGGTCTTCTCCTTGTCGGCCTGCAGCTCCTCGATGAGGGCATCGGGAATGTGCACACCGGCCACGTTCTTGTTCATGAACTTGCACATACCGGCAGACTTGGGGATGATAATGCCCACCTGGACCGGCTTGCCAAACTGCTTGGCCTGCTCCATGAACTTGATGAACTTCTCAGGCTCAAAGACGGCCTGGGTCTGGAAATACTCGGCACCGGCGGCGACTTTCCGCTCCATCTTCACCAGCTGGGCATCTACGGAGTCGGAGCAGGGGGACACAACAGCGCCCTTGGCAAACTTGGGGGGCTCGCCCACCAGGTCGTTGCCGCCCAGATCCTTGCCGGTTTCCAGCAGACTGGCGGTGTGCAGCAGGGAGACAGAATCCAGGTCAAACACAGGCTTGGCCTGGGGATGGTCGCCCAGCTTGGTGTGGTCGCCGGTCAGGCACAGGATGTTGTCAATGCCCAGCATGGCGGCGCTCAGCAGATCGGACTGGAGGGCAATGCGGTTCCGGTCCCGGCAGGTCAGCTGGAAGATGGGGTTCAGGCCCGCATCCTTCAGCACCTTGCAGGTGGCGAGGGAACCCAGACGCATGACAGAGGACTGGTTATCGGTGACGTTGACAAAGTGGACGCCGGACAGATACTTCTTGGCATCCTCTACCATACCGTCAATGTGAATTCCTTTGGGAGGGCCGACCTCGGCAGTAACGACAAACTCACCGTTATCAAACAGTTCCGTAATTCTCATAACTCTATACACTCCTGATTATTCAGATTCTTTGGCGGACTTGGTAGCCTCGTCTGTATTGAAATCGTGGATCTGGGTGGGGCATTTCAGCACGTCCAGACGGCCCTGGGCCTTCAGGCGCTGAATAATGCGCTCCCAGCCGCAGTCCATCTCCGGGCAGACCTCGCACTTGCCGTTCTTGGTGCCGCCGCAGGGACCGTTCACCAGGCTCTTGGAGCAGGCGGTGATGGGGCAGATGCCGCCGGTCAGGTTCAGATAGCACTCGCCGCACTGGCCGCAGTCGTATTCCAGAGGGGTAACGCCCTGGAAGCCGGGCAGCTCGATGGTATCGCAGCAGGCGTAAACGGGCTTGTCTTCCAGCACCTGGGAGATGGTCTGAACGCCCACGCCGCAGGAGAACACCAGCACGGCATCCGCCTCGGCGATCTTTGCCATGGGGGCCCGCAGCCGCAGGGCCAGCTCATCGGGGTTGCACACATAGTCGGTGGTCAGGGTGCCAACGACCTTGCCCTCCCCTTCCAGCTTCTTCTGAATGGCTTTGGCCTCTTCCTCGGGGAAGCCCACTTCCTTGCAGCCATGGCAGTTGATGATGAAGACCTTGCCGGAAGCCAGGGAGCTGATAACCTCTTCGGATTTCAGTTTTGTCATTAACATAGCAATTCCCCCTTATTTCTTCTTCAGCAAGGGCATAACCAGGCCCTTGGCCGCATTGATTTTGGATACCAGAGGAATCTTGGAGGAGCAGATGTACTCGCAGCACTTGCAGGAGAAGCAGTCCATAACGTTCAGCTTCAGCAGGCCCTCTGCATCGCCCAGCTGCCCCAGCTTGTAGATCTCCAGGGGCTGCAGCTCCATGGGACATACGTCCACACAGCGGCCGCACTTGATGCATTCCTTCTCCTCGGTGTGGTCCGCGGCAATGGCAATGATGCCGTTGGAGCCCTTGATAATGGGCACGTTGGTATCCTTAATGGGAGCGCCCATCATGGGGCCGCCCATCTTCAGGACCACGTCCTCGCCGGTCACGCCGCCGCAGTGGTCGATGATCTCCTGGACATTGGTGCCCAGCTTGACCATGTAGTTGCCGGGGTTCTTGATGTACTCACCGGTGACGGAGACCACACGCTCCACCAGAGGCATTCCCTTCTGGATGGCATCGGAGATGGCCTTGGCAGTGGAGGTGTTGGACACCACGCAGCCTACGTCCGCAGGCAGCTTGCCGCTGGGCACGGCGCGGCCCATGACCTTCTTGATGAGCATCTTCTCAGCGCCCTCGGGGTACTGGGTTTTGGCAGCCACAACGCGGATATTGTCGTAGGGCTTGACCTTTTCCTCCAGCAGGGCAACTGCATCAGGCTTGTTGTCCTCAATGAGGATCACGCCCTCGGGGGCGGAGACAGCCTTCATCATAGCCCGCAGGCCATAGACGATATCATCGGCGTACTCCAGCAGCACCCGATGGTCTGCCGTCAGGTAGGGCTCACACTCGGAGCCGTTGATCAGCACGGCATCGATGGGCTTGCCGGGCTTCAGCTTGACGTAGGTGGGGAAGGTTGCGCCGCCCATGCCCACAATGCCCTTGTCCTTGACAATCTCCACGATCTCGTCGGGCGTCAGCTCTTCCAGGGGCTTATTGGGCTTGACGGACTCGTCCAGGGTGTTCTTGCCGTCGTTCTTGATTACGACGCTCATAACACCGGGGCCTTTATTGGGGTGGGTGTGGGGCTCTACGGCCAGAACGGTACCGCTGACGCTGGAATGAACGTTGGCGCTGATGAAGCCCGCCTGCTCGCCGATCAGCTGGCCCACCTTCACGGTGTCGCCGGCCTGGACGACAGGGTTGGCAGGTGCGCCAATGTGCATGGCCAGAGGGATGATGACGGTATCGGGCTCCGGGAACTTCTGCAGTGCCAGGTGCTCGGTGTACTCCTTGTGCTCCACGGGGTGCACGCCGCCATAGAAGCCCTCATAGCGCTTGGCCCGGGCTTCGGCCACATACTGCTTGATGGCGTCCACATTGACCTTGGAGTAGTCCCGCAGCTGCACGGGCTGGTCCAGGAATTCCCTGGTTCTGCCCTGCTTTTCCAGGCGCTGGTAGATCTTCTCCCAGGCGCAGTCCTTCTTGGGGTCAATTTCGCACTTGCCGTTCTTGGCGCCGCCGCACTGGCCGTTGACCAGGCCCTTGGAGCAGTCCACAATGGGGCAAATGCCGCCGGTGACGTTCAGATAGCACTGGGCGCAGGCGCCGCAGGTCTTCTGGGTCAGGGCCATGCCATGATGGCCCACATAGTTCAGGGAATTGGTTGCGGTGAAAACAGGCACATTTGCCAGGTCTGCCACGGTCTGCACGCCCAGGCCGCAGGAGATGACCACCACATTTTCTGTGCCTTCGGGGATTGCCAGCTTTTTCTCCGTCTGCACCTTGTTGCAGAGGAAGTCCAGCTTGGCAGTTCCAGTGATGTGTTTCCCCTTGCTCTCAGCGATGGCGGCAAATTCGCCGCACTCCGGCTCTTCAGTCGTGCTGAACTCCTTGAAGCATTTGTTGCAGGCCACCACAAAAAGGTTATCCTTCCGGGCGAGAATGCTTTCCAGCTCTTCGGCGCTCTTTAACACATACTTGGTATAGTCCACCAAATACCACCTTCTTATTTTTTAGTTGTTCTTTGTTACGGTTCGTAGGCACACGAACTTATGATGATTATAACACACGGCCAATGGAATTGTCCAGTGATATCGATTGAATTTTATTGAAATATTTAAAAAAACCTTCCCCTCCGGGGAAGGTGGACCGCCGACAGGCGGGACGGATGAGGGGCCTTATGGGCGAGAGTGGTGCGTGTTTTTCTAACCGCTCCCGCTCAGAACGCCCCTCCTCAGTCAGGGCCAGCGCCCTGCCAGCTCCACTTTTTTATGGTATAGCTGCCACCGGCAGCTATTATTTTAGATTCAATTCGCTGCGCGACGCACCGCCCGAAGGGGAAGCTCTGCCCCCCTCCGGGGAAGGTGGACCGCCGCAGCGGTGGAAGGAATTTCCTTATTCTCTTATTCCTCCCAGGTTCGTTCGCTGATGATATACCGGGGGCGGTGCTTGGTTTCCATGTAGATCTTGCCGATGTACTCGCCGATGACGCCCAGGCAGATGAGCTGCACGCCGCCCATGAAGCAGACGATGCACACCGTGGAGGCCCAGCCGCTGACCGTGTCGCCCGTCAGGTGGGCAATCAGCGCCCAGATCACCGCAATGAAGCTCAGCAGGGACACCACACAGCCGAAGCCCGTGATCATCCGGATAGGCTTGACGGACAGGCTGGTAATGCCGTCAAAGGCCAGGGCCAGCATCTTTTTCAGAGGGTAGTGGCTCTCCCCTGCAATGCGCTCCGCCCGCTCATAATACACGCTGGTGCTCTTAAAGCCCACAAGAGGGATCATGCCCCGCAGGAAGATATTGACCTCTTTGAAATTGGCAAACTCCTGCAAAACGCGGCTGGAAACCAGACGATAGTCCGCGTGGTTGAATACCACCTCGGCCCCCATCCAGTTCATCAGCTTGTAGAAGCCCTCGGCGGTGAAGCGCTTGAAGAAGGTGTCCGTGTCCCGCTTGCTGCGCACGCCGTAGACCACCTCGCAGCCGTCTAAGTACGCGTCCACCATGGCGTCCATGGCGTTGATGTCGTCCTGGCCGTCGCAGTCGATGGAGATGGTGATGTCGCAGCGGTCCTTGGCCTCCATGAGACCTGCCAGAACCGCATTCTGGTGTCCCCGGTTCCGGCTCTGGCAAATGCCGATATAGTGGGGGTCTGCCTTGGAAAGATCTGTAATAATCTTCCAGGTGGCGTCCTTGGAGCCGTCGTTGACGAAGAGTACCCGGCTGTCCGGGGAGATTTTCCCGGCGGCGGACAGGTCGTTGATCTTCTTCAAGAACATGGGGGCGGTGATGGGAAGGACCTTTTCCTCGTTGTAGCAGGGTATTACAATATAAAGAATGGGCTGCATAAAATCATGCTCCTTTCAAAATTACGTTGGGCGACAGATAGACCGTGGCATAGGGGTACTCCAGGGGGGTGTAGTCTGCTTGCAGCTTCTCCCAGAACTGCCCAGAGAAGCTGTTTTCATTCAGCATCGGCTTATCCGGGGACGCTCCCACCTGGGGCTCCAGTACCACTACAATGGCGGGCATGGGGTGGGTTTCGCAGTAGCTTTCCAGCTGGGGGCTATCCAGCTTTGTCCGCCAGGCCGTAGGGGCGCCGCAGGGAAAGTCTGCGGCCAGATACCCCCAGGGCAGAATGCCGGTGAAGAAGATCCGGTTTTTGGAGGAATAGGTGTCCTCCAGCTCCTCCAGCACGGCAAGAATTCCGGCGTACTGCTCTGCGTGCTCCCGGGTGGTGCGGATTCCGGCGGCAGGGCCGGAGGCCATGGGCTCCGTCAGGGTGTTCAGCGGGCCGTCCCGGAAGACACTGGAAAGCCGAACGGCAAAGCTCAGGCACAGCACAGCGCATGCCAGAACCGCGCCGAACCGCCGCAGCTGTATCCCATCCCCTCCCCGGGGCAGGGCGCTCAGCTGCACCAGCACGCCCATGGCATAGACCGGCAGACCGACCGTAAAGGTAATGGCCTCCGTATTGGAGCTCAGGGCCATGGAAAGGCCCATGGCAATGCCCAGAATGCGCAGCAGCAGGGCCGGCCGGGAAACTTCCCTTTTTACCCAGCACAGCGCCATGGTCGGCAGGCAGAAAATTGCGAACTGGTAGTAGGCAAACCCCAGCTCCCCATTCCGGTAGCGCCAAAGAGAGGCTGCTGCACCGCAGGCGGCGATGAGCAGCCCGGGGAGGGCTCCAAATCGCTCGGGCAGCAGTTTGACCCCCAGCAGCAGTACCGCCCCGGCAAGGACCGTGAGCAGCGCCTCATAATAATATAGCAGCTTCACATCCCGGATGGCCGCCGCCAGATAGTGCGCCGGGCCGCCGGAATGCTCTGGGTCGGAGAGAATTTCCTTCAGGCTGGCAAGCACACCGCCAATGTCCTTTGGCAGGAAGAACAGCAAAAACACCGCTGCCAGAATGCATACGCCCAAGAGCGTCCACCATGCCCGCTTCCGCTGCTTCGGGATGCATAGGGCTGCAATCAGGCCCGGAATCACGAACAGCGCAAAATAGGGCACGCACAGCACCGCCGCCGCCAGGCAAACGCCCCCCAGGCACCAGGCCCAGGGCTGCTTCCGAACTGCCAGGCAGACGAAGAGCAGGCAAAAGGTCAGGAAGAGATTGTAGTAGCTGAGGCCCCAGATATTTCCCCGGGAATAGCAGAGGTACAGTCCCGCGCAGAGGAAAGCCGTCAGCGGGAAGGTTTTCCGGCGCAGCGTATAAAACAGCAGCAGCGCTGTGCCCCAGGCCACAGCCACATATACTTCCCGGGCGAAGAGATAAATGCCCCGGTTGCCAAACAGAGCATGATACAGGCTCAAAATGGGGTAAAACAGCACGGAATAGAACTGCACTGGGTGCCATTCATCCAGAATGAGCTTCTGGCCGTTCCAGAGCCGCTGGGCAAAAGTGAGATAAAAGCTTTCGTCCGACCAGCAGAACCCATACATTGCCCGCACCGCCAGCACCACAGCCGCAGCCGTCAGCGCCGCCGCATAAAGGTGCCCGGAATTTCGTTTTTCCAAGAACCGCTCCTCCAAAACCATATTTTCTACATTATACACCCCGGTCAGGGATTATTCAACCCCGGTTTTCGCCTCGGCAGCGGGAGTTGAACATACAGCCCCTTTTGACAGTTGACACCCGGATGTAAATTTTGTACAATTGACCTACAGAGAAAAGGCTCGGACTATGCAAATTTGTCTGCCTTTTGGAAGGAGCTACAAATCATGTATCGTATTCTGGAACTGAATCCCCAGCTCAAGGACTTCGCCGGAGACATCGATCTGCGGATGCGTCTGTATCAGGACACCCAAAACCGAATTCTTTCCAAGGGGCAGTCCCTCAGTGAATTCGCCAATGCCCACAAATACTTCGGCTTCCACCATGTGCCCGGGGGCTGGTACTATCGGGAGTGGGCTCCCAGCGCCTACCAGCTCTACCTCACCGGCGAATTTAACGACTGGAACCCCACGTCCCATCCCCTGGAAAACCTTGGCAACGGCAACTGGGAGCTCTACCTGCCCGGGGACGACGCCCTGTGGGAGGGCTGCAAGGTGAAGACAGTGGTGGATGCTTTTATGCAGCGCACCTGGCACATCCCTCTCTATGCCCGCCGGGTGGTCCAGGAGACCGACAGCGTCCAGTGGGTCTGCGAGGTCACGGACGACCGGAAGGTCTTCCCCTGGACGGACAGGAACTTCCGCCGGGAGGATTCCCTCTATATTTACGAGGCCCACGTGGGCATGGCCCAGGAGGAGGGCAAGGTTGGCACTTATCGGGAGTTTGCGGACCTGGTGCTGCCCAGAGTGAAGAAAGCGGGCTACAACACCATCCAGCTCATGGCCATTATGGAGCACCCCTACTATGGCAGCTTCGGCTATCAGGTGGCGAACTTCTATGCCGCCTCCAGCTGGTTCGGCAAGCCCGAGGACCTGAAATACCTGGTAAACAAGGCCCACGAGATGGGGCTGTGCGTGCTGCTGGACGTGGTCCACTCCCACGCCGTGAAGAACACCACCGAGGGCATCAATATGTTCGACGGCACCACCTGGCAGTTCTTCCACGACGGCCCCAAGGGCGACCACCCCGCCTGGGGCACCAAGTGCTTCGACTACGGAAAGACCGGCGTCATCCACTTCCTGCTGAGCAACCTGAAATTCTGGATGACCGAATATCATTTCGACGGCTTCCGCTTCGACGGTGTCACCTCCATGCTCTACCATGACCACGGCCTGGGCACGGACTTCAATACCAATGACAAGTATTTCTCCTACAATACCCACACCGAAGCCATCACCTATTTGCAGCTGGCAAACCAGCTGATTCGTCAGGTGAACCCCATGGCGGTGACCATTGCCGAGGATATGTCCGGTATGCCCGGCATGTGTCTGCCAATTGCAGACGGCGGCATCGGCTTTGACTACCGGCTGGGCATGGGCCTGCCCGATATGTGGGTGCGCGCTGTGCGGGACCTGCGGGATGAGGACTGGGACATCTTCCAGATGTGGTGCAGCATGTGTATGCGCCGCCCGGGTGAAAACACCGTGGCCTATGTGGAGAGCCACGACCAGGCATTGGTTGGCGACAAGACGCTGATCTTCCGCCTGGCAGATGCAGCCATGTATACGGACATGGAAAAGACAACCCACAACCCCGTCATCGACCGGGCCATTGCCCTGCACAAGATGATTCGCCTCTTTACCCTGGCCGGCGGCGGCGAGGCCTACCTGAACTTCATGGGCAACGAATTCGGCCACCCAGAATGGATCGACTTTCCCCGGGAGGGCAACGGCTGGAGCTTCCACTACTGCCGCCGCCAGTGGAGCCTGCGGGACAACGAGTGCCTGAAGTACCAGTGGCTGGGCCGGTTCGACGAGGACATGATCGGCCTTGCCAAAAGCGTTGACCTGTTCAAAATGCGCTTCGGCGATCTGCGCCTGAACGACAGTGAAAAGAAAATCCTGGTATTCTACCGTCAGGGGCTCATGTTTGCCTTTAACTTCGACCCCAGCCATTCCTATACGAACGTCAAGGTCAGCCTGCCCCACATCGCAGACTACGAGATCGTCCTGGATACGGACGACCCCAAGTACGGCGGCAACGGCCTCATCGGCTCCGCCCCCTACCCTGCCATCGTGGACAAGAAAGGGAATTCCGTCATCTCCCTGTATCTCCCCGCCCGGTCCGCCGTGGTACTCCAAGAGGGCAAGATCCGGGTTCTGCCCCCCGCGCCCAAGAAGAAGGGCAAAAAGTAAGATCAACCGCCGCATCCCCCAAAAACGGGATGCGGCGGTTGCTGTTTTACCGTATCTCCTGCTCCAGGCAATCGAACTCTTCCGTGGAGAAGAACTCTCCAATTGACGATGTGATCGATGGCTTGGAAGCGCTCCCGGGCGCAGCGGCCGGGAATTACGCGCTCGGGCTCCCCTGCAATGGGAGCCAAAAAGCTTCCCCTTCGGGGGAGCTGGCAGGGCGTAGCCCTGACTGAGGAGGGGCGTTCCGGGCGGGAGCGGCTAATAAATACGCACCGCTCTCTCCCGCAACGCCCCTCTTCCACCACCGCCTACGGCGGCGGTCCCCCTTCCCCGGTGGGGAAGGTTTTGCGGAAATCCTTGACAAATAATCCCTGGTTTGTTAGAATGGATTTGTAACCGGTTCTAACGTATAGAGAAAACGAATTGTTCCAAAACAGGAAGGAGACCTACCTCTATGAAACATAGACGCATTCTATCCGGCCTGGCGGCCCTGATGCTGGCGGCCAGTCTGCCTATGTCCGCCCTGGCAAGGGAGTGGGACATTGCCGACGGAGACATTACCATCGTCGCAGACAATGACGGGCAAAAGGTGTCCCAGGGAACCGAGAACGACATTTCGGACGACAATCCCGTCATTATCGGAAACTCTGCGACGAACACCGTCAGCATCGTGGCCGAGAAGGACCGGACCGCAAACGTCACCCTCTCCGGCGCAAACATCGACGGGAGCACCAAGGGCAATGCCGCCGTTTCCACTACTGGCGAGGGCAATGTCAGCATTGAGCTGGACGGCGACAGCACCCTCAAGAGCGGTTTTTGTCATGCCGGCCTTGAAAAGAACAACGGCGGCAGCCTGACCATTGCAGACGAGGACAAAAACGGCAAGCTGACCGCCGAGGGCGGCGGATACGGCGCGGGCA